>Ga0196970_1000134_pt1 | contig 114595 bp, 95 predicted proteins | sample S1v_513CmetaG_FD_148672 | JGI IMG/M metagenome (GOLD analysis project Ga0196970, IMG submission 148672) | Soil microbial communities from Anza Borrego desert, Southern California, United States - S1+v_5-13C | ecosystem: Environmental > Terrestrial > Soil > Desert | place: USA: California...
GAGGAAACCAGCCAATGACATCGCAGCCACGCAGCCTGTTCGAAAAGGTCTGGGACGCCCATGTCGTGGCGACCCGGCCGGACGGTCAGGCCCTGCTCGCCATCGACCGTCATTTCCTGCACGAGGGCTCCTTCCACGCCTTCGGCATGATCGACCATGCCGGCCGCAAGGTGCGCCGGCCGGAGCTGACCTTCGCCGTCGCCGACCATTACGTGCCCTCGCACAGCCGGTCCAGGCCCATCGCCGATCCCGAGATCGCCAACATGGTGACGATGCTGGAGGCAAATGCCGGCCGCCACGGCCTACGTCATTTCGGCCTGCACGACCCGGCGCAGGGCATCGTCCATGTGCTGGCGCCGGAACAGGGGCTGACCCTGCCCGGCTTGACCATCGTCTGCGGCGACAGCCACACCTCCACCCACGGGGCTTTCGGCGCGCTGGCCTTCGGCATCGGCGCCACCGAGGTGTCGCATGTGCTGGCGACCCAGACCCTGTGGCAGCGCCGTCCCAGGACGATGCGCATCACCGTGGACGGGGTGCTGGGGCCGCACGTGACGGCCAAGGACCTGATCCTGGCGGTGATCGCCGCCATCGGCGCCGACGGGGCCGCCGGCCACGTCATCGAATACGCCGGCAGCGCCATCCGCGCCCTGTCGATGGAAGGCCGGCTGACCGTCTGCAACATGTCGATCGAGGCCGGGGCGCGGGCCGGCATGATCGCCCCCGACGACACCACCTTCTCCTGGATCGAGGGGCGGCATTATGCCCCCAAGGGCGCCCTGTTCGACCGCGCGGTGGAGCATTGGCGGACCCTGCCCAGCGATGACGGCGCCGTCTTCGACCGCGAGGTGACGCTGGACGCCGCCGACATCGCCCCGGCCGTGACCTGGGGCACCAGCCCCGAAACCGCGGTTCCGGTCACGGCGGCAGTGCCCGATCCCGGTGCGGAGGCCGATCCGGTGCGCGCCGGCCAGATGCGCAAAATGCTGGACTACATGGGCCTCGCTCCCGGCATGGCGCTGGAGGATGTGCCCATCGACCGCGTCTTCATCGGCTCCTGCACCAACGCCCGGCTGGAGGATCTGCGCGCCGCCGCCGAGGTGCTGCGCGGCCGCCGCGCCGTGGTGCCGGGGCTGGTGGTTCCGGGCTCTGTTCCTGTGCGCCGGCAGGCGGAGGCGGAGGGGCTTGACCGCGTGTTCATCGACGCCGGTTTGGAATGGGGGGAGCCCGGCTGCTCCATGTGCGTGGGCATCAACGGCGATCTGGTTCCGGCGGGGGAACGCTGCGCCTCCACCACCAACCGCAACTTCCCCGGCCGCCAGGGGCCAAACGCCCGCACGCACCTGATGAGCCCGGCGATGGCCGCCGCAGCCGCCGCCACGGGGCGCCTCACCGATGTCAGAAAGCTCGATGTCCGCAAGCTGGGAGCGTCGTAGAATGGAACCCTTCGTCACGCTGACCGCGCCGGCGGTGCCGCTCGACATCGCCAACATCGACACCGACCAGCTTCTGCCCGCCCGCTTCCTGAAGAAGCCGCGCAGCGCCGGCTACGGCAACTTCCTGTTCCATGACGAGCGCAAGCCGGGCTTCCCGCTGGACGACCCCGCCTATGCCGGTGCCCGCGTCCTGGTGAGCGACCGCAATTTCGGCTGCGGCTCGTCGCGCGAGGGGGCGGTCTATGCGCTGGTGGATGGCGGGTTCCGCTGCGTCGTCGCGCCGAGCTTCGGCGACATCTTCGCCGCCAACGCCGCCAAGAACGGCCTGCTGACCATCACCCTGCCGGAGGATGCGGTGGCGACGCTGCGCCGCCAGCTGCAGGAGGCGCCGGGCGCATCCGTCACGGTCGATCTGCCGGCCCAGACGCTGACCGGTCCGGACGGGCGGGCGCTGACCTTCGCCATCGACCTCTTCAAGAAGGAATGCCTTGTCGAGGGCCTGGACGACGTGGCGCTGACCCTGCGCCATCAGGATGCCATCGACGCCTTCGACCGGACCGACGGCGCGGCCCGGCCTTGGGTGGTGCCGGGGGCCTGAGGGAGGCTCCCGGACCATTTCTCAACGCGGCAAGGGCGTGCCGTTGACCGCGTGGTAGCTGCGGATCACCTGGCTGTCGTCCATCGCCCCTTCACCGCGGCCGGAGGTCGCCAGGAACATCTGGTGGGCGACGGCGGCCAGCGGCAGGGCGGCCTTGGCATCGCGCCCGGCCTCCAGCACGATGCCGAGATCCTTGACGAAGATGTCGACGGCGCTGGTGATGTCCGGCTCCGCCTCCAGCATGCGGGGTCCGCGGTCCTTCAGCATCCAGCTGGAGGCGGAAGACCCGCTCATGATCTCCAGAAGGACCTTCAGATCCACGCCGACCTTGGCGGCCAGCGCGAAGGCCTCCGCCACCACCGCGATGTGAACGCCGCACAGCAGCTGGTTGACGGTTTTCACCGTGGCGCCCTGCCCCGGCTTCTCGCCGACGTGGAAGACCTTGTCGCCCATGGCGGCCAGGACCGGGCGGACCCGCTCCACCGTCGCCGCGGGGGCCGCCGCCATGATCGACAGCGTGCCCGCCACGGCCCCCACCACCCCGCCGGAGACGGGGGCGTCGACGAAGCGGCGCCCGGCCGCCTCCACCCGCTCCGCCAGGGCGGCCACCGCGCCCGGCGGACAGGTCGCCATCAGGATCACCGCCGCGCCGGCCGGAAGGGCCTCCAGCGCGCCGTCGGCGAAGAGGGCGGCGTCGGCCTGGGCGGCGTTCACCACCATCAGCACCAGCGCGTCCGCCCCCGCCGCCGCAGCAGCTGCACCGGAGGCGCCGGTCCCGCCCGCGGTCTCCAGCATCCGGACACTCTCGGCCCGCATGTCGAACCCCTGAACCTTGAAGCCCTTCGCCAGCAGATTGCGCGCCATGGGCATTCCCATGGAACCGAGGCCGATGAAACCGACTGTCGTCATCGCTTGAACATCCTTGGATTGGGCCTTGGATCGAGGTGCTGTCAGGTCGGAGCCCGTGAGCTTTTCTAGGCTATTGTCGGCCGTCATCCCCGCGAAGGCGGGGATCCAGGCGGCTCCGCCTAAGCACCTGAGCAGGCTGGATTCCCGCCTTCGCGGGAATGACGGCCGAGGGAACTCACGGCCACTCAGTACAGGATCGTCGCCGGTATGTAGGACACCAGCCCCAGCACGATCAGCGCCACCAGATAGAAGGGCCACAGCTCGCGCACGATGGCGCCGATGGGCTCGCGGGAGATGGCGGCGGAGATGAACAGGGTGGTGCCGATGGGCGGGGTGAACAGGCCGATGCTGAGATTGACGGCCATCATGATGCCGAGTTGGATCGGGTCCATGCCGATGGCGCCGCCGACCGCGACGAAGGTGGGGCCCAGCAGCAGGATCGCCGCCGGCAGGTCGAGGAACATGCCCACCACCAGCATGATCAGGTTCATCGCCAGGATGATCAGCCACGGCTCCTTCAGCACGCTCTCGGCATAGCCGGCCACCGCGTTCGGGATGGCTTCGGTGATCAGCACATAACCCACGAGGTTGGAGGCGGCGATGACCAGCATGACGACGCCCGTGGTCACGACCGTGCCCAGCAGCGCGGCGTAGATCCGCTTCACCGTCAGGTCGCGGTAGATCAGCACGCTGACCAGCAGGGCATAGGCGACGGCGATGACGCTGACCTCGGTCGGGGTGGCGATGCCGAAGCGCAGCAGGACCAGGATGAAGGCCGGCATCAGCAGCGCCGGCAGCGCCGCGACGGTCGCCATGCCCAGCGCCCGCAGCCCGCCCTCGCTCTTCAGCAGGGGGAAGTTGCGCATGCGGCCGCTGACATAGCAGACGATCATCATGCCGGCGGCCAGCATCAGCCCCGGCAGGATGCCGGCGAGGAACAGCGAGGCGATGGAGGCGTTCGACACCGCGGCATAGAGGATCAGCGGGATCGACGGCGGGATCAGGCCCGCGATCACCGACGAGGAGGCGGTCGCCGCCGCGCCGAAGGCGGCGGGATAGCCCTCGCGCTTCTGCCAGGGGATCAGCATGGAGCCCAGCGCCGACGCCTCCGCCACCGCGGAGCCGGACACGCCGCCGAAGATGGTGGAGCCGACGACGGTGACCTGCGCCAGACCGCCGGGATAGCGCCCGACCAGGGCGGCGGCGAAACGCACCAGCTTCTGGCCCAGCGTGCCGCTCATCATCAGCGCACCGGACAGGATGAAGAAGGGAATGGCCAGCAGCGGGAAGCTCTGGGTCGGCTGGAACAGCTTGATGACGGAGATGACGGTGGGAACGGAACCCAGCGTCATGACGGCGGCGCCCGAACTGATGACCAGCGCGTAGCCGACGGGGAACGAGAGAAGCAGGAGAAGGCCGAAGACGGCGACCATCATGGCGGTCATATCTCTTCCTCCGACACATGGGCGCGGACGGACCGCGGATCCTCGGCGATCAGAAGGCGCAGGAAGGTGGTGACGGCGGTCAGCCCCACCCCGACGAATCCTGCGATCAGCGACAGGTAGGCCCAGCGGGCGCTGACGCCCGTCACCGGATAGATTTCGCTGCCGGTGATCTCGATGACGGCGAGGCCGATGTAGGCGAGGTAGAAGAAGGTAGCCGCCACCACCACCTGCATCGCCAGCAGCAGCGCCCGGGCGGCGGTGCGCGGAAGCATGTCCAGCAGCAGCGTGACCGAGATGTGCGCGCCCTTCTGCGCCGCCAGCACCACGCCGCCCATCACCAGCCAGGGGAACAGCAGGTTCGGCAGCTCCGACGGCCAGCCCATGCCCTGGGTGGTCAGGTAGCGGACGACGACCTCGGCCCCCAGCGACAGGAACAGCACGACCAGCGACAGGATCGACACGGCGGCGGAGGCGACGGAAATCGCGCCGTCGGCCGCCTGGAGAAGGGTGGCGGGAAGTCCCGCCACCACATGCTCCCGGTCGTGGGACACCGTCATCACGGCGCGGCCCCGGCCGCCGCTTCCTTGCGGACCAGCGTCACCAGTTCGGGAAACTGCTTCTCCCACTTGTCGTAGACCGACTTGGTCTTGGCGACGAAGGGGGCCGGGTCGACCGTGTTGAACTTCACGCCCGCGTCCTCCATCTTCGACCGCAGTTCCTTGTCGGCCTTGGCGGACATTTCGCGGTTCAGCTTGCCGGCCTCCGCCGCCGCGTCCAGCACCGCCTTCTGGTCGGCCTTCGACAGGGTGTCGAACACCATCTTGCTGGCCAGCAGCGGGGTCGCCTCATACTTGTGGCCGGTCAGCGAGATGAACTTCTGCACCTCGAAGAGCTTGGAGGAGTGGATGTTCATCAGCGGGTTCTCCTGCCCGTCGACCACGCCCTGCTGGAGCGCGATGTAGAGTTCGGAGAAGGCCAGCGGCGTCGGGTTGGCGCCCAGCGCCTTGAAGATGTCCACGGTCATCGGGTCCGGCGGGGTGCGGACCTTCACACCGGCCAGATCCTCCGGCTTGGCGATCGGGCGGACGTTGTTGGAGACATGGCGGATGCCGTTGTCCCACATCGCCAGCAGCACCAGACCCTTGGTCTTCGACGCATCGTCCAGCTTCTTCGCCACCGGGCCGTCCAGCACCTTCCAGGCCTGCGGCAGCGATTGGAACAGGAAGGGCAGGCCCAGCACGGCATATTCCGGCACGACGCCCGAAGTGGTGCCCTGCGAGTTGGCGCTGAAGGCCAGCGTGCCGAGACGCATGCTGGTCAGCGCCTCCACGTCGTCGCCGTACTGGGCGCTGCCACCGACCTCGATCTTCACCCGTCCGTCCGTCTTCTGGGCGACGAGTTCCGCGAATTTCAGCGAGGCTTCCGCCTTCGGGTTGCCGGGGGCCGCGTTGTGGGCCAGACGCAGGACCTGCTGGGCCCAGGCGGCAGGCGACGCGACCAGGGCGGTGCCCACCATCAGCGACAAGAGCAGCTTCTTCATCGGATTCCTCTCCCTATGGACGTTTGCCCAACAGACGTTTGTTGGTTGATCGGGTCGGATGGCCGGCCGTCTTAGAGCCAGCCCTTGATGCTCGCCGCCATGGCGTCGGTGGAGATGCCGTAGAGGTCGTGCAGGGTCGGCAGGGCGCCGGCCTTCAGGAACTCGTCGGGCAAGCCGATCTGGCGGAAGACCGGGGCGACGCCGGCGCGCAGCAGGGTGCCGGCCACCGCCTCGCCCAGCCCGCCGATGACGGTGTGGTTCTCCGCCACCACCACCATGCGGCCGGTGCGTGCCGCCTCGCGCAAAATGGTCTCGGTGTCGAGCGGCTTGATGGTGGGGACGTGCAGGACGGCGACGCCGACCTTGTCGGCCTCCAGCCGCTGCGCCACCTCCAGCGCCCGCATCGTCATGATGCCGGACGAGATGACCAGCACGTCGGCGCCGTCGCGCAGCAGCTTGGCCTTGCCGAGTTCGAACTTGTAGTCGTACTCGTCCAGCACCAGCGGGACGTTGCCGCGCAGCAGCCGCATGTAGACCGGGCCGTTGTGCGCGGCCATCGCCGGCACCACCTGCTCGATCTCGTGCGCGTCGCAGGGATCGATCACCACCATGTTCGGCATGGCGCGCATCAGCGCCAGATCCTCCGCCGCCTGATGGCTGGGGCCGTAGCCGGAGGTCAGCCCCGGCAGGGCGCAGGCGATCTTGACGTTGCGGTTCTCCTCCGCGATCGTCTGGTGGACGAAGTCGTAGGCGCGGCGCGAGGCGAAGACGGCGTAGGTGGTGACGAAGGGCATCATACCCTCATGCGCCATGCCCGACGCGGCCCCCATCAGCAGCTGTTCGGCCATTCCCATCTGATAGAAGCGGTCGGGGTAGGCCTGGGCGAAGATGTGCAGGTCGGTGTATTTGGCGAGATCGGCGGTCATGCCGACGATCTCCGGCCGCTGCTTCGCCAGCTCGACCAGCGTATGGCCGAAGGGGGCCGGCTTGGTCCGCTGCCCCTCCGCCGCGATCGAGGCGATCATGGCGGAGGTCTTCAGGCGCGGCTTTGCGGTGGTGTTGGCAGCGGTGCTCATGCGGTCCTCCCGGCGTCGAGCGCATCAAGCGCCAGCTGCCATTCGTGCGCGTCGACGCGGATGAAGTGGTTCTTTTCGCGGGCTTCGAGGAAGGGCACGCCCTTGCCCATCTTGGTGTCGCAGACGATCATCCGCGGCTTGGCCTCGGGGTGCGACTTGGCGGAGTCGAAGGCGGCGATCACCGCGTCCATGTCGTTGCCGTCGATGCGCTGGACGAACCAGCCGAAGGCTTCCAGCTTGTCCACCAGCGGCTCGAACGCCATCACCTGGGTGGAGGGGCCGTCGGCCTGCTGGTTGTTGACGTCGACAATGGCGATCAGGTTGTCGAGCTTGTAATGGGCGGCCGACATGATGGCCTCCCACACCGAGCCCTCGTCCAGTTCGCCGTCCGAGAACAGCGTGTAGACACGGGCAGCGGAGTTCTTGCGCTTCAGTCCCAGCCCGATGCCGACCGCGATGCCGAGGCCGAGGCCGAGCGAGCCGCCCGACATCTCCATGCCCGGCGTATAGCTGGCCATGCCCGACATCGGCAGGCGGCTGTCGTCGCTGCCGTAGGTTTCCAGCTCTTCCGCCGGGACGATGCCGGCTTCGATCAATGCCGCGTACAGCGCGATGGCGTAATGGCCGTTGGACAGCAGGAAGCGGTCGCGCTCCTCCCAATGCGGGTCCTCGGGCCGGTACTTCATGGCGTGGAAATAGGAGACCGCCAGAACGTCGGCGATGTCGAGCGCCTGGCCGATGTAGCCCTGCCCCTGCACCTCGCCCATCAGAAGAGCGTTGCGGCGGATGCGGTAGGCGCGTTCGGCCAGCGGCACGTTGTGCCCCAGCGGGGTGGTGTCGAGTGCGGTGTCCACGGGAGGTGTCTCCAGCATTTCGGGATCAGTGGATCAGCATGCCGCCGTTGACGTCGAGCGTGGCGCCGGTGATGTAGGAGGACAGCTCCGACGCCAGGAACAGGCAGGAACGGGCCACATCCTCGGCATCGCCCAGGCGGTTCAGCGGGATGCCCTTCAGGATTTCCGCCCGCAGCTCGTCGGTCAGCTTGCCGCCGGTGATGTCGGTCTGGATCAGGCCCGGCGTCACCGAATTGACGCGGACGTTGTCCGGCCCCAGTTCGCGCGCCATCGCCTTGGCGAGGCCCAGCACGCCGGCCTTGGCCGCGCTGTAGTGCGGGCCGCCGAAAATGCCGCCGCCGCGTTGCGCCGAAACGGACGAGATGCAGACGATGGAGCCCGACTTGCGCTCCCGCATGTGCGGGACGACCGCCTGGCTCATGTACAGCGTGCCGCGCAGGCTGACGTCGGTCACCGCCTCGTAGTTCTTCGGGCCGATGTCCATGAACTTCAGCGGCTGGGTGATGCCGGCATTGTTGACCAGCACGTCGATGCGGCCGAACTCCTCGACCACGCGGTTCGCGGCGGCGAAGCAGGCGTCGCGGTCGGTCACGTCGCAGGCCAGGCCGCGATGCGCCTCGCCCAGTTCGGCGGCGGCTTCGGCAGCCTGCCCGGCGTCGAGGTCCAGGATGATCGCGCGCCCGCCATGCAGCGCGAAAAGCCTCGCGGTCGCCCGGCCGATGCCGCGGCGCGACGCGGCGCCGGTGATCACGCAGACCTTGTTGGACAGCAGCATGCTCGCTCCCTTTTGTCGAAGCAGGCTCCGCCGTGGCGGCCCGGTGGATGCCGCGACGGAGCGTCGGTTTCGCTCGGTTGTGGTGATTTCGCTCTGGCTGACAGATGATTCGTTCAGCCGATGATTGATGTGATCCTATGATCTTGAGATGAATTCGACAAACGAATAAGATCGCGCATTGATGAGCCGAATTCATGTGAATGGCGCAATGCGGAAACGGGTCTCAATCAAGGCTTTGCAGGCGTTCGAGGCTGCCGCGCGGCTCGGATCATTCGCGACTGCGGCGGAGGATCTCGGGCTGACGCCCTCGGCGATCAGCCATCAGGTGAAAATCCTGGAGGAGCAGCTTGGCTTGCCGCTGTTCCATCGTGTTCACCGCTCGGTCGCGCTGACCGACGCCGGGCGCAGCTTCGCCACCGAGATCATCGGCGCCTTCGCCCGGATGGAGACCGCCATCCGCAACGTCACCACGTCGAGCAGCGGCACCGAGATCCTCACCGTCCGCTCGATGCCCAGCTTCGCCACCCAATGGCTGATGCCGCGGCTGAACCGGGTGAAGGCGCTGCACCCCGCCATCGACATCCGGCTGCAGGCCTCGGTCTCGCCAATCGACCTGACGACGGGCGCGGTGGACGTCGACATCCGCTACAACCCCGGCCCACCGCCGGCCGGATGCGTGCTGGAGCAGTTCCCGGAGGACGTCATCGTGCCGATGTGCTCGCCGGCGCTGGCGAACGGACTGATCCCGATCCGCGAGCCGAAGGATCTCAGCCGACACATCCTGATCCATTCCGAGGTCAACATCGTGGGCTGGCGCGACTGGGCGCGCAGACATCGCGGCGTGCAGCTGGACATGGATCGCGGCCTGCGCTTCGACCGCTCCTTCATGGCGATCAGCGCGGCGGCCGACGGGATGGGGGTGTGCCTGGACAGCCTGCTGCTCGCCCGGCAGGAGCTTCAGTCCGGCCGGCTGGTCGTCCCCTTCCCCACCCGCGGCCTGCGGGCGCAGGGACATGGTTTCGTCACGCTGAAATCGACCGCCGACCTGCCGAAGATCAGGCTGTTCCGCCAATGGCTGTTCGGCGAACTGGACGCCTGCCGCCAGTGGGAGGAGCAGTATCTGTCCTCCCTGGGGACGCCCGCCGCGGGTGATTGACCCCGGACGGCTAGCCCACCGGCGGCATGCGGTCGATCAGCTTGTCCAGCGTGACGGGGTAATCGCGCACGCGCACGCCGGTGGCGTTGTAGACGGCGTTGGCGATGGCGGCACCAACGCCGCACAGGCCCAGTTCGCCGACACCCTTCGCCTTCATCGGCGACGACATCGGGTCGGTTTCGTCCAGGAAGATCACCTCCTGGTGCGGGATGTCGGCATGGACCGGCACCTCGTAGGCGGCAAGGTCGTGGTTCACGAAGAAGCCGCCGCGGGTGTCCACCGCCAGCTCCTCCATCAGCGCGGCCCCAACCCCCATGGTCATGGCGCCGATCACCTGGCTGCGCGCCGACAGCGGGTTCAGGATGCGGCCCGCCGCGCAGACGGCGAGCATGCGCCGCACGCGGATTTCCGCCGTCGCGGCATCGACGCCGACCTCGACGAAATGCGCGCCGAAGGTCGATTGCTGGGCCTTCTTGTCGAGGTCGCCATATTCGATGCCGTCCTCTACCGACAACTCGCCATCGCCGGCCGCCTGCGCCAGCGGCACGCGGCGGTTGCCGGACAGCACCTGCCCATCCGCGAACCGCGCGTCGGCCGAATTGAAGCCCAGCTTCTGCGCCACCGCCTCCCGCAGCTTCACGCAGGCGGCATAGACGCCGGCGGTGGAGTTGTTGGCGCCCCACTGCCCGCCCGACCCGGCCGACACCGGAAAGCTGGAATCGCCCAGCCGCACCACCACCCGGTCCAGCCCGACGCCCATCATCTCCGCCGCGGTCTGGGCGATGATGGTGTAGCTGCCGGTGCCGATGTCGGTCATGTCGGTTTCGACCGTCACCACGCCCCGCTTGTCCAGCCGCACCCGCGCCGCCGATTTGGTCAGCAGGTTGTTGCGGAAGGCCGCGGCCATGCCGATGCCGACCAGCCAGCGCCCGTCGCGCACCCGCGCCGGCTCGGCGTTGCGCTTGTTCCAGCCGAAGCGTTCGGCGCCGGTGCGCAGGCATTGCACCAGCTGGCGCTGGGAGAAGGGGCGCTCCGGCTTTTCCGGGTCGACCTGGGTGTCGTTGAGGATGCGGAACTCGACGGGATCGAGCTTAAGCCGCTCCGCCATCTCGTCCATGGCGATTTCCAGCACCATAAGGCCCGGCGCTTCGCCCGGCGCCCGCATGGCATTGCCTTCCGGCAGGTCGAGATGGGCCAGCCGCGTCCCGGTCAGCCGGTTGGCCCCGGCATAGAGCAGGCGGGTCTGGTCGGTCGCGGTCTCCGGCTTGCCGTCGGGCAGGTTGCCGGACCAGCTCTCATGGGCGATGGCGGTGATCCTGCCGTCCGCGGTGGCGCCGATGCGGATGCGCTGGATCGTCGCCGGCCGGTGGGTGGTGTTGTTCGCCATCATCGGCCGCGGCAGCGCCACCTTGACCGGCCGCCCGGCCGCCCGCGCGCCCAGCGCCGCCAACAGCGTGTCGGCACGCAGGAACAGCTTGCCGCCGAAGCCGCCGCCGACGAAGGGAGAGATCACGCGGACCTTCTCCTTCGGCATCCCCAGCGTCTCGGCCAGATCGGTCGCCGCCCAGTCGATCATCTGGTTGGAGGTCCACACCGTCAGCCGGTCGCCCTGCCAGGCGGCGATGCTGGCATGCGGTTCCATCATCGCATGGGTCTCGTCGGGCGTGCTGTAGGTCTCGTCCAGCTTGACCGGCGCCGAAGCGAAGGCCCCGGCGAAGTCGCCGACGACGGAGTCCTCCTTCTTGTGCTCGGCCGCATCGCCCATGGCGTCCTTGGCGCGGGCGAGATCGAAGGCGCCGTCAGTCTTCCGGTACTCGATCCGGACGAGTTGAGCCGCGGCGCGCGCCTGTTCGAAGGTCTCGGCGACGACCAGCGCCACGGCCTGATGGTAATGGGCGATTTCCGGACCACCCAGAAGCGGGGCGGCGTTGCGCTTGCCCTTGCCGAGCTTGCCCGCGGTTTCATGAGTGACGACGGCCAGCACGCCCGGCGCGGCCTTCGCCTCCTCCACCGAAAGCGCGGCGATGCGCCCCTTGGCGATGCCGGCGCCGACGACATAGCCGTAGACCTGATCCGGCACCACGTCGTGGCGCTCATAGGCGTAAGGGGCCGTTCCCGTGGTCTTCAGCGGCCCGTCGATGCGGCTGGTCGGCTTGCCGATAATTTTCAGCTGGTCGATCGGGTTGGTGGTCGCGGGGGTGTCGAACTTCATGGCTCAGCCTTTCGCTTCGGCCAGGACGGAGCCGAGCGTTCGCTCGACCAGCGGCAGCTTGAAGGCGTTCTCCGGCGTCGGCTTGGCGCCGGACATCAATTGCGCCGTGACGGCCTTGGCCCCTTTGGGCATTTCGGCCTCCGCCGCCTCCACGCGCCACGGCTTGTGCGCGACGCCGCCCAGCGCCACCCGTCCGCTGCCATCCGGCTGGACGACCGCCGCAACCGCGACCAGCGCGAAAGCGTAGGAGGCGCGGTCGCGCACCTTGCGATACAGGTGCGTGCCGCCGGCCGGCCGCGGCAGCGTCACCGCGGTGATCAGCTCGCCGGGTTCCAGCGCCGTCTCGATATGCGGCGTGTCGCCGGGCAGACGATGGAAGTCGGCGATCGGGATGCTGCGGGTGGCGCCGTCCGGCCGCACCGTCTCCACCGTCGCGTCCAGCACGCGCATGGCAACCGCCATATCGCTGGGATGGGTGGCGATGCAGGCCTCGCTGCCGCCGATCACCGCCAGCTGGCGGCTGAAACCGCCGATGGCGGCGCATCCGCTGCCGGGCCGGCGCTTGTTGCAGGGCTGCGCCGTGTCGTAGAAATAGGGGCAGCGGGTGCGCTGAAGCAGGTTGCCCGCGGTGGTCGCCTTGTTGCGCAGCTGGCCCGAAGCCCCGGCGAGCAACGCCCGCGACAGCACCCCATAGTCGCGCCGCACCCGTTCGTCGGCGGCGAGGTCGGTGTTGCGCACCAGCGCGCCGATGCGCAAGGCCCCGTCCGCGGTAGGCTCCACCTTGTCGAGCGACAGGCCGTTGACGTCGATCAGATGGACCGGCGTTTCGATCTCCAGCTTCATCAGGTCGAGCAGGTTGGTGCCGCCGGCAATGAACTTGGCGCCGGGGGTGCGGACCGCGGCCGCGGCAGCTTCGGCCGGGTTGCCCGCGCGTTCGTAGCTGAAGGGCCTCATGCTTCCCTCCCGGCGACCTCGGTGATCGCATCGACGATGTTGGAATAGGCGCCGCAGCGGCAGATGTTGCCGCTCATCCTCTCGCGCAGTTCGTCGGCGGTCAGCCTCGGCGGCGCCATCAGGTCGGCGCTGACATGGCTGGGGATGCCGGCCTCGATCTCCTTCAGCACGGCGACGGCCGAGCAGATCTGGCCGGGGGTGCAATAGCCGCACTGATAGCCGTCATGCTTCACGAAGGCGGCCTGCATCGGATGCATGCGGTCGGGCATGCCCAGCCCCTCGATGGTCGTGATGCTGTCGCCCTGGTGCATCACCGCCAGCGACAGGCAGGAATTGATCCGCCGCCCCTCGACCAGCACGGTGCAGGCGCCGCATTGCCCATGGTCGCAGCCCTTCTTCGGGCCGGTCACATGCAACTGCTCGCGCAACGCATCGAGCAGCGTGGTCCGCGTGTCCAGCGTCAGGTCATGGATTCGGCCATTCACCGTGAAGGATACCGTCGAGGTGACGGGGCTCAGCGTCTGTTGCGGGGTGGCGTCGCCGATTGCCGCTTCGGCCGGCACCGGGAAGCTTCCCGCCGTCAGCGCGATGGTCGCCGCGGTTCCCATCAGGACTCCGCGCCGTGTCACGTCCAGGTCGCCGGGCTGGTGCATCGCGTGCTTCCCTCCTGTCGTCAAAGCCATGCCCGTCGGCAGCGCGCAAGGGGCGCCCCGCTTCGCTTCCACCAACGCGTACCCCCACAAGCTGGGTCGCGCCGGTCGGACGATTAGCCCCCAATTTGCGATAGAGCCTATAAGTTCAGCTCATGAAACAACGGCAGCCCGCCGGGGTTACGTCGGGTTCCGGTTTTTCTGGAACCGGCGATCCCGGCGAAGATCCCGGCGGCGCTCGAGTCACCAAAGCTTAACGGGAGTAACCGGCGGCTTCGGCGTAGAGAAATTTCCCGTGCCGGGGCGGCGGCGACAGACAGGCCGGCCTCTACGGCCGACAGGCTGTTCCAGGACGCCCTTTCACTCCGCCCTTTGGACCACGGGAGCACCATGATGATCCGCCGCACCATTCTGCTGGGCACTTGCGCATTGGCGCTGCTGGCCGCCGTTCCGACCGCCTCCCCGGCCGGGGCCGCCACCCGCCTGACCGTCTACACCGCGCTGGAGAACGAACAGCTCACCCCCTACAAGAAGGCGTTCGAGGCCGACAATCCCGGCATCGAAATCGACTGGGTGCGCGATTCCACCGGCGTCGTCACCGCCAAGCTGCTGGCCGAGAAGGACAATCCCAAGGCCGATGCGGTGTGGGGCCTCGCCGCCTCCAGCCTGATGATCCTGGACGCGCAGGGCATGCTGATGCCCTACCAGCCCAAGGGTGTCGACGCGTTGAAGCCGAGCTTCCGCGACGCCAAGACCCCGCCGGCCTGGGTCGGCATGGATGCCTGGATGGCCGCCATCTGCTTCAACACGGTGGAGGCGGAGAAGAAGAAGCTGCCGAAGCCAACCTCCTGGGCCGACCTGCTGAAGCCGGAATACAAGGGCCAGATCGTCATGCCGAATCCGGCCTCGTCGGGCACCGGCTTCCTCGCCGTGTCGGGCTGGCTGCAGACGATGGGCGGCGACAAGGCCTGGGGCTACATGGACAGGCTGAACGACAACATCGCGCTCTACACCCATTCGGGTTCCAAGCCCTGCAAGATGGCGGCGGCCGGCGAATACCCGATCGGCATCTCCATCGAATACACCGGCGCCCAGCAGAAGACCAAGGGCGCGCCGATCGACGTGATCCTGGCGTCAGAAGGCGTGGGCTGGGAGATGGAGGCAACGGCCATCGTCAAGGGCACCCGCCATGTCGAGGCCGCGAAGGCGCTCGCGGACTGGGCGGCCAGCCGCAAGGCGAACGAGCAGTATGTGAACTTCTATCAGGTCACGGCGCATCCGGGCGTGACCAAGGAGACGCCGAACTATCCGAAGAACGCGGAAGCGGCGATGAACAAGACCAACGACTTCGCCTGGGCCGCCGCCAACCGCGACCGCATCCTGGCGGATTGGGAAAAGCGTTACGGGGCCAAGTCCGAACCGAAGAGCTGACGCCGGCAAAAGCCGAGCCGACCCGTATCGAGCCGGCGGGCGGGTGCCATGCGCGCCCGCCCGTCCTTTCCGTTTCCTGCCGGGACATGCCGCCAATGACAGCCGCCAAGCCCCATCTCCGCCTGGACTCCATCGTCAAGACCTTCGGCGCCTTCACCGCGCTGAAGGGCGTGTCGCTCGACATCCGGCGCGGCGAGTTCGTCTGCTTCCTCGGGCCGTCCGGCTGCGGCAAGACCACGCTGTTGCGGGTGATCGCCGGCCTTGACCCGCAGAGCGGCGGGACGGTGTGGCTGGGGGACCGCGACGTGTCGCGCCTGCCGCCGTCGGCGCGCGATTACGGCATCGTCTTCCAGTCCTACGCGCTGTTCCCGAACCTGACCGTCTACAAGAACGTCGCCTACGGCCTGAAGCTGGGCCGGGCCGCCGAACGGGCGCGGGTGGAGGAACTGCTGGCGCTGGTCGGACTGCCCGACGCCGGACCGAAATACCCGGGCCAGCTTTCCGGTGGGCAGCAACAGCGGGTGGCGCTGGCCCGCGCGCTGGCGCCCTCCCCCGGCCTGCTTCTGCTGGACGAGCCTTTGTCGGCGCTCGACGCGCGGGTGCGGCTGCATCTGCGCCGCCAGATCCGCGACCTGCACCGCCGGCTGGGCATCACCACCATCATGGTCACCCACGACCAGGAGGAGGCGCTGACCATGGCCGACCGCATCGTGGTGATGAACAACGGCGTGATCGAACAGGTCGGCGCGCCGAACGAGGTCTATCACCGGCCGGCCAGCCCCTTCGTCGCCGATTTCGTGGGCGCGATGAATTTCCTGCCGGGCGTGCTTGAGGCGCCGGGCCGGGTGCGGCTGGGCGACCACGGTTTCGACTGCGACGCCGACCATCTGTCCGCCACGGCTCCCGGTGCCGCCGTCACCGTCTGCCTGCGGCCGGAGGATGTGCAGGTGCGCGCGGCCGGCGGCGCCAACACGCTCGACGCGGTGATCGAAAGCCTGGAATTCCTCGGCCCCTTCCACCGCGCCCGGCTGGCCGCCGATGGGCTGGGCGACGCCCGCGTCACCGCCGACCTGTCGGCCAATCTGGTGCGCGACCTGTCGCTGGATCCCGGCCGCCGGTTGGCGGTGACCCTGCCGCGCGAGCGGCTGCGCGTGTTCGAGGCGACGCAATGAGCGCGCTCAGGGCAAATGCGCTGAAGCCGTCCTTCTTCGCTGCCCGGCAATCCGGCAGGCCGGTGGATCGGGGCGAGCGCTGGCTTTTCGGGCTGGGAATGGGCGGGATCGCGCTGTTCCTGGCGCTGTTCGTCCTGCTGCCGCTGTGCGCGCTGTTCCTTCGCAGCCTTTATGATCGGGACGGCGCCTTCGTCGGGCTCGCCAATTTCGCTGCTTTCCTGGAGACGCCGACGCTGGTGCGGTCGGTGGTGAACAGCCTCACGCTGTCGCTGCTGACCACGGCCATTACGGTGACGCTGGCCTTCCTCTACGCCTTCTGCCTGACCCGCACCGCCATGGCGGGCAAAGGGGTGTTCAGGCTGCTGGCGCAGATCCCACTGCTGGCGCCATCGCTGCTGCCGGCCATCGCGCTGGTCTATCTCTTCGGCAACAAGGGCATCCTGCGTGGCCTGCTGATGGGGGAAAGCATCTACGGTCCCATCGGCATCGTGATGGGCGAGGTCTTCTACGCCTTCCCGCATGCGGTGATGATCCTGACCGTGGCGCTGTCGACCTCCGACGCCCGGCTCTACGAGGCGGCGGAGGCGCTGGGGGCCGGAGCGCGGAAACGCTTCGTCACCATCACCCTGCCCGGCGTTCGCTATGGCCTGATCTCCGCCGTCTTCGTGGTGTTCACGCTGGTGGTCACCGATTTCGGCGTGCCCAAGGTGATCGGCGGCTCCACCAACATGCTGGCGACCGACGTCTACAAGCAGGTGGTCGGCCTTCAGAATTTCGGAATGGGCGCGGTGGTGGGCATCGTCCTGCTTTTGCCGGCAGTGCTGGCCTTCGTCGCCGACTGGTTCGGCCAGCGCCGGCAGATGGCGCTGCTGTCCGCCCGCTCCGTGCCGTTCCAGCCGCGCCCGAACCCGGTCGGCGACCGGCTGGCCTTCCTGTTCTGCGCGCTGGTCGGCGGCCTGCTGCTGGGGCTGCTGGGGGTGGCGGGTTTCGCCTCCATCGTCACCTTCTGGCCCTACAACCTGACGCCGACGCTGGCGAACTACGATTTTGCCCAGTTGGACGCGGCAGGATGGAGCAGCTACGCCAACAGCCTGACCCTGGCCTTCTGGACCGCGCTGGCCGGCACCGCCATCGTCTTCACCGGCGCCTGGCTGGTGGAACGGGCGCCGGGGCGCGCGGTGATGAAGGGCACGGTGCGGCTGATGGCGATCCTGCCGCTGGCGGTGCCGGGCATGGTGCTGGGGCTTGCCTACATCTTCTTCTTCAACGCGCCGTGGAACCCGCTGGGCTGGCTCTATCACGGCATGGCGATCCTGGTGCTGGCGACGGTGGCGCATTTCTACACCGTCAGCCATTTGACCGCCGTCACCGCCCTGAAGCAGCTGGATGCCGAATTCGAAGCGGTGTCGGCCAGCCTGAAGGTGCCGGTGTGGTCCACCTTCCTGCGGGTGACGGTGCCCTTGTGCCTGCCGGCCATCCTCGACATCGCCATCTACTTCTTCGTCAACGCCATGACCACGGTGTCGGCGGTGGTCTTCCTCTATTCGCCGGACACCAAGCCGGCGTCGGTCGCGGTGCTGAACATGGACGACGCCGGCGAGGTGGCGGGGGCCGCCGCCATGGCGATGATGATCGTCCTCACCTCCGCCGTGGTCCGGGCGCTGCACGCCCTGCTGTCCTGGGCGCTGCAGCGGCGGACGCAGGCGTGGCGGCGGCGCTGAGTCCGGACGACAAGGGCCCGCCCGCCTCCGCCGCCACCTCCCGCGCCAGATCCAGGAACGCCCGCACCACCGCCAGCCGGCGGCGTTCGCGCAGGCAGACCACATATTCGTCCATCTCGATCTCGGCCCCGGCGATCGGCAGCAGGACCAGCCGCCCGTCGCCGGTGAATTCGGCGGCGGAGGTGAAGCCGATGCCCAGCCCCGCCGCCACCGCCTCCACCACCGCCTCGCGGCTTTGAATCTCGATGACGGCGGCCGGCGTGACCTCCGCCGCCGCCAGCGCCCGTTCGATCAGCCGGCGGGTCATCGATCCCGGTTCCCGCAGGACCAGCCGTTCCGCCGCCAGATCGGTCAGTGCCACCGCCCGGCGCCGCGCCAGCGGATGCGCCTTCGGCAGCAGCGCCCGCACTGGGTCGCGCCGCAGCGGCAGCACATAGAGCCGGGAGTCCCCCGGCACGTCGGCCAGCACCGCCACATCGATCCGCGTCTCCATCAGCCCTTCCAGCATGGTCCGCGAGTTGCCGACCGCCAGCGTCACCGTCGGCCCCGGATGGGCGCGGGTGAAGCGGGCGATCAGCGGCACCGCATGGAACGGCCCGTCGGCCCCCACCGCGAGCGTGCCGCCATCCAGATGCCGGACCCCGGCCAGCAGTTCCATCGCCTCCTGCTCCGCCGCGAACAGGCGGCGGGTGACGGCGAACAGCGCCGTGCCGACCTCCGTCAGCACCACCTGACGATTGCCGCGGTCGAACAGTGTGACGCCATAGGTCTCCTCCAGCGCCTTCACCTCCTGCGAACAGGTGGGCTGCGTCACGTTCAGCAGGCGGGCGGCCTTGGTGAATCCCCCCTCCGTCGCCACTGCATGGAAGGCGCGAAGCTGCGCGAAGTTCATTGATTTCATCTATGGACCCATAGGTCGAATGGATTGGATTTATGATAGGCGAACCGGCGTCATGGGGCCATTCCGTCCGTCACGGCTCCCTTCTTCTCTTCGGGATTTTCCCAGATGTCCGACCCTGTGCCCTATCTGCTGACCCCGGGCCCGCTGACCACCTCCGCCACCGTCAAGCAGGCGATGCTGCGCGACTGGGGATCGCGGGACGGCCGCTTCATCGCGCTGAATGCCGGCATCCGCGACCGGCTGGTGCATCTGGCCGGCGGCGGCGCCGACAGCCATGTCGCGGTTCCGGTCCAGGGCTCCGGCACCTTCGCGGTGGAGGCGATGATCGGCACGCTGGTGCCGCGCAACGGCCGGCTGCTGGTGCTGGTCAACGGCGCCTACGGCACCCGCATGGTCCGCATCGCCGAGGTGGCCGGCCGGTCCGTCACCGCGCTGGAAACGGCGGAGGACCGGCCGGTGTCGCCCGCCGCGCTCGCCGACGCGCTGGACGCCGATCCGGCGATCACCCATGTCGCCGTCGTCCACTGCGAAACCACCTCCGGCATCCTCAACCCCATCGAGGCGGTGGCCGAGATCGTCCGGTCGCGTGGCCGCGCCCTGCTGATCGACGCCATGAGCGCCTTCGGCGCGCTGCCGCTCGACATGGTGGCGCTGGGCGCCGCGGCGGTCGCCGCATCCTCCAACAAGTGCCTGGAGGGGGTGCCGGGCATGGGCTTCGTCATCGCCCGCCGCGATGCGCTGGAAACCGCCAAGGGCAACGCCCATTCCCTGTCGCTCGACCTGCACGACCAGTGGCGCGGGTTCGAGGCGAACGCGCAGTGGCGCTTCACCCCGCCCACCCATGTGGTCGCCGCCTTCGCCCAGGCGCTGGACGAGCATGAGGCGGAAGGCGGCGTCGAGGGGCGCGGCGCCCGCTATCGCGCCAATGCCGCCATCCTGATCGACGGCATGCGGGCGCTGGGCTTCGAGACTCTGCTGCCCGACCACCTGCAGGCGCCGATCATCGTCACCTTCCGCATGCCGGCCGACCCGGCCTTCGTCTTCGCCGAGTTCTACGACCGGCTGCGCCAGCGCGGCTTCGTCATTTATCCCGGCAAGCTGACGGTGGCCGACAGCTTCCGCATCGGCTGCATCGGCCGGCTGGGCGCGGAGGAGATGACCGCCGCCATCGCCGCCATCCGCGCCACCCTGTCCGAGATGGGCGTCGCCTCCGGCACCCCCTGACCCTCCCCTTCCGCTCGAAAGCCAGATCCGATGAGCTTCGTCTATTCGCGCCGCTACACCGGCCCGCTGCAGGCCGTCATCCTCGACTGGGCCGGGACCACGGTGGACCATGGCTGCCTCGCCCCGGCCGGCGCCTTCATGGAGGCCTTCCGCCGCTCCGGTGTCACCATCACGCTGGAGCAGGCCCGCGCCCCCATGGGCATGGCCAAATGGCACCACATCCAGGCGATCACCCGAATGGCTCCGGTGGCCGAGGCCTGGACCGCGGTGCATGGCGCCGCCCCGACCGACGCGGACGTCGACCGGCTCTATGAGACCTTCCTGCCCCTGCAGGTGGATGTGGTGGCGCAGCATTCCGACCTGATCCCCGGTGCGGCGGAGACGGTCGCCGCCATGCGGGCACGCGGGCTGAAGATCGGCTCGACCACCGGCTATCCGCGCCCGGTGATGGATGTGGTGCAGCGCGTGGCGGCCGCGCAGGGCTATCAGCCCGACATCACCGTCTGCGCCGGGGAGACGCCGGCCGGGCGCCCTGGTCCGGCGATGGCTCTGCGCTGCGTCGTCGAACTGTCGGTCTCACCGGTCGAAGCCTGCGTGAAGATCGGCGACACCGTCGTCGATGTGGAAGAGGGGCTGAACGCCGGCATGTGGACCATCGCGATCGCCGACACCGGCAACGAGGTCGGCCTGCCGCTCGCCGACTGGCAGGCGCTGGCACAGGACCGGCGCGACGCGCTGCACGCCGCGGCGGCCGACCGGCTGGCGCGGGGCGGCGCCCATTATGTGGTCCGCTCGCTGGCCGAGGCTCTGCCGCTGCTCGACGCCATCGAAGCGCGGCTGGCGCGCGGCGAGAAGCCGTGACCGCAAGCCCTGCCCCTGTCGACAGCGCAGACATCGTCGTGGTCGGCGCCGGCATCCTGGGGCTGGCGGTCGCCTGGGCGCTGGGGCGGGCGCTGGGGGCCGGCGGTGGACGGTCGGTTCTGGTGGTCGACCGTCACCCGCCCTCGACCCAGGCCACGGCGCGGGCCGCCGCCCTGCTGACCCGCGCCCGCGGCGACGTGGCGACGGCGGCGCTGGTGCGGAACACCTACACCGCGATCACGAGCCTGGAAGAGGAGTTGGGCGAGGATCTCGGCCTGCGCCGGGTCGGCACCCTGCATGTCGCCGCCAGCGCCGCGCGCGTCGATGCCCTGCGCACACTGGTCGCCGCCGGCGCCGATCCGGTGGACTGGCTGGACGGCGACGGCGCCGCCCGCCTCGCTCCCTGCCTGTCGGCGGAGACCGTCGAGCGTGCCGCCTTCATGCCGCTGGACGGCTTCATCGATCCGGTGCGGCTGGCCGACGCCTACCGCCGGTCGGCCCGACATGCCGGTGTCCGGATCAGCACCGGCCTGTCTGTGCAGGCGATCCGGGTGGAGCGCGGTCGTGTGGCGGGCATCGGTACCGACCGGGGCTTCATCGCCGCACCGGTGGTGGTGAATGCCGCCGGAGCCTGGGCGGCAGGGCTGGCCTGGTCCGCCGGGGTCGGACTGCCGCAGGCGCCGGTGCGCAGCCAGTATTGGATCACCGAGCCACGCCCCGACCTGTTTCCCCGCGACCTGCCCGTGCTGGTCATGCCCGATGCCGGTGCCTATGCCCGGCCGGAACTTGGGGCGCTGCTGTTCGGGCTGCGCGGGCGCCGGTCGCTGGCGCTCGACCCGGCACGGCTTCCCCACGACACGGGCGGGCTCGACCTCGACGATTCGGACGGCGGGTTGGAGACGCTGGAGGAAGGCTGGCAGGCATTGGCGCGGCTTTGTCCGCCGCTGCTCCAGGCCGGTATCGCCCATTACGTCTCCGGCCTGTCCACCTACACCGCCGACGGCCGCTTCGTGCTCGGCCCGGTTCCGGAGGTGGAGGGGCTGTTCATGGCGACGGGCTGCTGCGGTGCCGGCATCGCCGCGTCAGGGGGCATCGGCCGAACGGTGGCGGCAGCCGTCCTGGGCCAGCCGGGACCGGTAAACCTCGCCCCCTTCGCGCCCGGCCGGCTCGGCGCGCTCGACCCCTTTTCCCCGGCGCTGCGCGAGGCCTGCGCCGCCGCACGCTCCGGCAAGACCGCCGGCTGACGAAAGGAAGACCCGATGCAGGCCGACCGTTCCGAAGGCGACATCAACCTCGGCCCACGGCGCGCGCGCTGGATGGCCGACGCGCTCGGCCCCCGCTCCCGCGCCCTGGTGGAGCGCGATGCCGCCGCCTTCCTGAGACAGTCGCTGTCCACCCCCTGCCTGTCGGCGATCCGCAAGGCGGACGGCATCTGGATCGAGGACATGGACGGCCGCCGTTTCATGGATTTCCATGGCAACAGCGTCCATCACATCGGCTACGCCCACCCCCGGCTGGTGGCGGCATTGAAGGCACAGATGGACGATCTGAGCTTCGCCCCGCGCCGCTTCGCCTGCGAGCCGGCGGCCGAACTGGCGGAGCGGCTGGCCACTTTGGCCCCGACCGGCCCCGGCAGCCGCGTGCTGTTCGCGCCCGGCGGGTCGGAGGGGATCGAGATCGCGCTGAAGCTGGCCCGTGTCGCCACCGGCCGCTTCAAGACCGTCTCCTTCTGGGACGCCTTCCATGGCGCCGGTTTCGGCGCGTCCGGGGTTGGGGGCGAGGCGCTGTTCCGCTCCCACGGGATCGGGCCGCTGCTGCCGGGGGCGGAGCATGTGGCGCCTTTCGCCTGCGCCCGCTGCCCCTACGGTTTCGCCCCCGCCCCCGGCGGCGGTCCCGACCTGGATGCCTGCCGGATGATCTGCGCGCGGATGCTGCGCTATGTGCTGGAGAAGGAGGGGGATGTCGCCGCCGTGGTGGCGGAACCGGTGCGGGCCGTGCCCTATGTGCCGCCGCCGGGTTTCTGGGCGGAGGTGCGGCGGGCCTGCGACGCGGCCGGCGCCCTGCTGATCTTCGACGAGATCCCGACCGGCCTCGGCAAGACCGGCAGCTTGTTCAGCCACGAGCCGTTCGGCGCGCGGCCGGACATCCTGGTGCTGGGCAAGGCGTTGGGCGGCGCCATGCTGCCGCTGTCCGCGGTGATCGCCCGCGCCGGGCTGGACGTGGCCGCCGACCGCGCGCTCGGTCACTACACCCACGAGAAGAACCCGCTGCTCGCCCGCGCCGGCCTGACCACGCTGGACATCATCCGCGACGAAGGGCTGGTGGAGCGCGCCGCCGAGTTGGGCGCTTATGCGCTGGACCGCCTGCGCGACCACACCGCGACCCTGCCCGGCATCGCCGACATCCGCGGCGCGGGGCTGCTGATCGGGGTGGAACTGGCCGACCATGACGGCCGCAGCGCAGCCGACCGGGCGGAAGCCGCCTTCTATTCGGCGCTGGAGGGCGGGGTCAGCCTGAAGATCTCGCAGGGAACGGTGCTGACGCTTTCCCCGCCGCTGACCATCCCGCGTGCCGACCTCGACCGTGCGCTCGCGGTCGTCGCGGCGGCGGTGCCCGCTTAGCGGGCGGTGCCGCCGCGGAGCGCGACGTAGATGGCGGGGATGACCAGCACGGTCAGCAGGGTGGAACTGGCAAGCCCGAACAGCATGGAGATCGCCAGCCCCTGGAAGATCGGGTCGGTCAGGATGAAGGCCGCCCCGATCATCGCGGCCAGCGCCGTCAACAGGATCGGCTTGAAGCGGATCGCCCCGGCCTCCAGCACGATGTCGCGGATCGGGCCGCTGCCAGCCTGCAGATGGCGGATGAAATCGACCAGCAGGATGGAGTTGCGGACGATGATCCCGGCCAGCGCGATGAATCCGATCATCGAGGTGGCGGTGAAGGGTGCGGCGAACAGCCAGTGGCCGATCAGGATGCCGATCAGCGTCAGCGGCACCGGGACCAGGATGACCAGCGGCAGCTTGAAGCTGCCGAACTGGGCCACCACCAGCAGATAGATGCCGAGGATGGCGACGGCGAAGGCCGCCCCCATGTCGCGGAAGGTGGCATAGGTGATCTCCCATTCGCCGTCCCACAGAATGACGGGCCGGGTTTCGTCCGCCGGCTGGCCGTGCAGCCGCACCTCCGGCGGGCGGTCCAGCCCGACGGCGCGCCAGTCGATCTCCGACAAGCGGTCCTGCACCGCCAACATGCCGTAGATCGGCGCTTCGAAGCTGCCGGCCAGCTCCGCCTGCACCATTTCGGCAAAGCGCCCGTCGCGCCGAAAGACGGTGTACGAGGCGGGCTCCCTGGTCATGGTGACGAGGTTGCCCAGTTCCACCGACCCGCGCCGGCCGGGCACCGGCGTCGCCAGCACGCGCTCCGACAGGAACAGGTCCGATTTCGGCAGGCGGACGGAGATTTCCATGGGCAGCCGTCCGGCGCCGCGATGGGAATAGCCGACCGGCACGCCGCCGAGCAGCGCCTGCAGCGTGTCGTAGACCGCCTGCTCCTCGACGCCGAAGAACTCCAGATTGCCGTGGTCGAGTGCGAAGCGCAGGCGCTTCCCCGGCTGGCGGACGGTGCCGTCGATGTCGACGACGAAATCGACCTGCCGGAACGCGTCCCGGACCAGAGCGGCGGTCTCGCGACGTGTCTCCGCATCCGGGCCGTAAACCTCGGCCAGCAGCGTGGACAGCACGGGCGGCCCCGGCGGGACCTCCACCACCTTCACCACGGTTCCCGCGGGCAAGGGAACGGCGGCAAGGCGCCGGCGCAGGTCGATCGCCACGTCGTGGCTGGCGCGCGCACGCTCCGCCCTGGGTGCCAGATTGACCTGCAGATCGCCCTGAGCCGGCTGGCGGCGCAGATAGGAATGACGGACCAGACCGTTGAAGTTGAAGGGAGAGGCGGTGCCGGCATAGGCCTGGATGCCGGTCAGCTCGGGCAGGCCGGCGATGCGGTCGGCGGCGGCGAACAGCGCGCGTTCCGTATCCTCCAGCGAGGCGCCCTCCGGCAGGTCGACGACCACCTGCAGCTCCGACTTGTTGTCGAAGGGCAGCAGCTTGACGGTCACGTCCTTGCTGTAGAACAGCAGGAGCGAGGCCAGCGTGGCGACGCCCACCGCCAGCAGGAAGACCCAGGCCGACCGCCTGCTGCGCACCACCGGCCGCGCCGCCGCCAGATAGAGCCGGCCGAGACGCCCGCCATGGCTCTCCCCGCCCCCATGATGGCCATGCGCGGGCGGCATCTCGCCGCGCCGCAGCTTCACCATCAGCCAGGGAGTCAGCACCATGGCGACGAAGAAGCTGAAGAGCATGGCGGCGGACGCGTTGGCCGGGATCGGGCTCATGTACGGCCCCATCAGGCCGGAGACGAACATCATCGGCAGCAGGGCGGCGACCACCGTCAGGGTGGCGACGATGGTGGGGTTGCCGACCTCCGCCACCGCCTCGACGGCGGCCTGGATGCGGGATCGGCCGTCGCGCATCGACCAGTGGCGGTCGATGTTTTCCACCACCACGATGGCGTCGTCCACCAGGATGCCGATGGAGAAGATCAGCGCGAACAGGCTGACGCGGTTGATGGTGTAGCCCATCGCCCAGGACGCGAACATGGTCAGCAGGATCGTGGTCGGGATGACCACGAAGACCACCGCCCCCTCGCGCCAGCCGATGGCGAGTGCCACCAGAAGCACGATGGAAAGGGTGGCGAGCGCCAGATGGAACAGCAGCTCGTCCACCTTCTCGTCCGCCGTTTCGCCATAGTTCCGGGTGACGGCGACCTCCAGATCCTTGGGCAGGCCGGTGGAGCGCAGGGCGTCCAGGCGGTCCAGCACATGGTCGGCGATGACCACGGCATTGGCCCCCGCCCGCTTGGCGACGGCGATGGTGACCGCCGGCACGCGGACCAGCCCGCCCTTGCCGTCCGGCGTCATGTGCCAGGCCCGCGCCTCGTCGGGCCAGGCGCCGACGATCACGTCGGCGACGTCCTTCACATAGACCGGGCGCCCGTCGCGCGTGGTCAGCAGCAGCAGGCCGATGTCGGGTACGCCCTGCAGGGTCTGGCCGGCCACCGCCGGCAGGCTGCCGCCGCGCGAGCGCAGGTGCCCGACCTGGAAGGAGCGGTTGGCGTTCTTCACCTTCTCGACCAGCTGGTTCAGCGTGACGCCGGCCAGCGCCAGACGTTCCGGGTCCGGTTCCACCCGGATCTGGTCCGGCCGGCCGCCGACGATGTAGGTCAGGCCGACGTCGTCGGTCTTCACCAGTTCGGCCAGCATCCAGTCGGCCGCCGTCCACAGCGCGTTGTCGTCCCAGCGCGCCGCCGCCTCTGCGTGGGGAAAGAAGGTCAGCGTCAGGATCGCCACATCGTCGATGCCGCGGCCGACGACCAGCGGTTCCGGAATGCCGAGCGGCATGCGGTCGTAATTGGCGCGCAGCTTCTCATGCACGCGCAGGATGGCGTTGTCGGAGGGCGTGCCGACGACGAAGCGCGCCGTCACGACGGCGCCGTCGTCCACCGTCTGGCTGTAGACATGCTCGACGCCATCGATCGCCTTGACGATCTCCTCCAGCGGCTTGGTCACCAGTTCCACCGCGTCGTCGGCGCGCAGCCCGTCGGCACGGACATGGACATCGACCATCGGCACACTGATCTGCGGTTCCTCCTCGCGCGGGAGGGAGAGCAGGGCGACGGTCCCGACCACCAGCGAGGCCAGCAGCAGCAGAGGGGTCAGCGGCGAGCGGATGAAGGTCCGCGTCAGCCAGCCGGACAGGCCGAGCCTCATCGCGCCGCCCCCGCCTTGACGATCACGTCGCCGGGCCGCAGGCCGGACAGGATCTCGATGGCGCCCGTATCGTCGCCGGAAACCGGCCGCCCGGCTTGCACCGGGATCTCCGACCCGTCGGCGAAGCGCACCACGTCCAGGCCCGTCCGCCGGGTCAGGTAATCCTGCGGGATGAGGATCGCCTCGCGGCTGCCGGTGGCAACCAGAACCCGCACCCGCTCGCCGACGAAATAGTCGCCGAGACCCGAGACCTCGGCATCCGCCACCACCTGCCCGTCCTCCAGTTCGGGATAGACCCGGCGCACCGTTCCGCGGGAAAGGCCCGTCGCCGAATCCGGCGCGAGGCCGCGGGCGCCGACCAGCACGGGATCGCCCTGCTTCATGAAGCGGGCATGCCGCTCGGGCAGGCGCAGGCGCAGCACGTAGCTTTCCGTGGCGATGGTCGCCACCGCCTCCCCCGGCAGCACGACGACGCCGTCGACCAGCGGCACCTGCAGCACCCGGCCGGCCGCGGGGGCCAGCACGTTGCCCTCACGAAGCTGCTGTTCGACTACGGCGCGGTCGGCCTTCATGGCGGCCATCTGGGCGCGGACCACATCGAGCGCGGTCGTCGCGTCGTCGAGCTTCTGCTGGCTGCCGATGCCGGTGGCGCGCAGCTGGCGGGCGCGGTCGAGCTCGATCTCCGCCTGACGCTGCTGCGCCTGGAGCGACTGCAGGCGGGCGTCGAGCGCCGCGATCTGCAGCGGAAGCTTCGGATCGCCGACCGTGGCGATCACCTGCCCCACCGCCACCCGGTCGCCTTCCCGCACCGTCAGGCCGGACAGCGTGCCGCCGATCCGCGTGCGTGCCTTGGCCTGACGGACGCTGTCCACCGTGGCGAACACGGATTTCAGATCCTCGACGGGGCGGCTTTCGACGGTCACGCGGCCCTCCTCCGCCGCAAGCGGAGTGGAAAGGCAACACAGCAGGAGGGCGAGAATGGAAAGCGCCGGAAGGGCGTTCTTGCGGGTGCTCATGATGGGAAGCCCTGGCCTATGGCTCTCGGTTTGACGCTTGACCATTTAATAAGATAAATCTAATTTAGCGTCAACGAATGCATTGGCGGCTCGCCGGGCAAGGCGACGCCCCGGTTGGACTTTCACCGGAGTGGACACATGAACATCGACCGCATCGTCATGGCCTTCGCTGGAACCGTCATCCTGGCCGGCCTCGCCCTGTCGCAGCTTCACAGCATCGCGTGGCTGTGGCTGCCCGCCTTCGTCGGCGCGAACATGCTGCAGGCCGCCTTCACCGGCTTCTGCCCGCTGGCCATCGTGCTGAAGAAGGCCGGCGCCCACCCCGGCTGCGCCTTCAACTGATCTCCACCGCTCACAGAAGGATACGGATCATGCACAAGAACTGGCCCGACATGACGGTCGAACTGTCCGGCGCCATCCGCGAACTGCGCGGCGGCGCGCCGGAGGTGATGAAGGCCTTTTCCGGCATGGCCCAGGCGGCGCTGAAGGCGAACGCCCTGGATACCAAGACCAAGGAACTGGTCGCGCTGGGCATCGCCGTCGCCATCCGCTGCGACGGCTGCGTCGCCTTCCACGCCGAGGCCGCGGTGAAGCAGGGCGCCACCCGCGAGGAGATCATGGAGACCATGGGCATGGCCGTCTACATGGGCGCCGGCCCCTCCGTCATGTATGCGGCGCAGGCGCTGGAAGCCTATGACCAGTTCGCGGAAAAGGCTAAGGTCACGGCCTGATCGACGGAACAGGGACGACCATGAAACACCTCGCGCTTCTCCTCGCCGCCGCCGCACTGTTCGCGGGCGGCACGGCGGCGGCGGCCGACCTCGCCGTTTCGGTCGGCCCCGTGCGGGACGCGGCGGGGCAGGTGAAGGTCGTCCTGTACGATCGCCCGGACAGCTTCCGCAAGGAGGCGCAGAGCCGCGCCATCCAGGCGGTTCCGGCGGTGCCCGGCATGGTGGAGGTGGTCTTCCGCGATCTCCCCGCCGGCACTTATGCGATCATGGCCTATCACGACGAGGACGCGAGCGGCGATATGAACCGCTTCCTCGGCATGATCCCTACGGAAGGCTATGCCTTGAGCAACGATCCCGAGGTGACCGGCCCACCCTCCTTCGAGGCGTCGGCCTTCGCGCTCCCGGCATCCGGCTCCAAACTCAAGCTGTCGCTGCGTTATTGAGCGGCGCCGACTGTCAGCCGCCGATGTAGTGCGGCATCAGCTTCGCCTGATCGCCGATCCAGACGCTGCAGCGGCTGTCCTGGTTGCGGAAGAAATAGACCTTGCCGGGCTGGCGCCGGTTCTGCGGATCCAACAGGTTGGCGCCGCCGGAAAAGGCGACGCCATAGCGGAACTCCGGCGTCGCCGCCCAAAAGAGGCCGTCGATCTCCTGCAGGAAGGCGCCGCGCCGGCACAGGTGCGACAGGGTGCGGTCGAAGGTGGCGAGGCCCTTCAATCCCTGCGGCAGGCCGTAGACCCGGCGGCTTTCGGTGCGGCGCGGGCGCGGCTCGTGACCCGGCGGCGGGGCCTCATAGGCGCGGAAGGGCGGGCGCAGATGGCCTGGAGCGGTGCGGTCGGTCGGCAGCACCTCCTGCGCTCCGGCGGACAGATGAGGCAGGAGGGCGGTCAGCGTCGCGACGGTCAGGAGGAGGCGGGTCATCGCACCGACGGGTTGTTGGCGACAAAGGCGAAATAGGGCAGTCGCCGCACCGCGTCCGCCACCATCAGATAGGCGACCGCAAAGGCGATCAGCGAGCTGAGGAAATAGCCGTAGCCGTACCACGGGAAGCCCATCCGGCTGAACAGCAGGGTGAAGCCGGCGTTGGCGGCCAGATAGACCAGCTGCACCGTCAGATTCCGCACGCGCAGGTCGAAATAGGCCAGGATCACCGTGCAGAACAGGAACAGCACCTGGAAGAAGGCGCCCAGCACGCCGAAGCGGAACATGCCGATCTGCTGGTACTGCAGGCCGATGGCGCCGACGATGGTGGGGGCCAGGAAGATGCAGACGGCGCAGACCGCGCCTTGCAGGATCACCAGATTGCGGCTGCTGTCCAGCAGGGCGGCGATGATGGCGCGGTGGTTGCGGGCGATCTGGTCGAAGGTCGCGTGCTTCTGGATGTCGCGGTAGAAGCCCTGGTAATGCTCGAAGAAGCGGGTCTCGATGTTCACCGTGAACAGGGTCAGCGCCGGCAGCGTCGTCAGGTAGGCGACGAACATGGCGCCGTCATAGGCGCTGTAGATCGCCATGGCGCCCGAGACGATCTCGCGTTCCGGCGCGAACCACATGATCCATTTGTCGGTCCACACCGCAGCGTTGGCGAACAGGCCGATCAGGGCTAGGTCCCAGTAGCGGCGGAAATAGGTCAGGAAATCGAACAGCCGGCCGACGGGATAGGGATATTCGGCAAGCACCCGCGCAATCAGCCCGAACTGGATCGCTGCCAGACCGGCGGAAAAGCCCCAGACCATGCCGGCGGCGCCATAGCGGTCGCCCAGCAGCAGCGTGGCGGCCACGCCAACCGCCATGCCGACGCCGAAGGCGACGGTGACCGCCAGATAGTCCTTCAGCGCCGACAGGAAGATCGACACCACCCAGATGCCGCAGACCAGGAAGAAGTTCGCCAGCCCGCCCAGCATCACCGGCAGCGGCAGCCCGCTGAACAGCGGATAGAAGGGTCCGGCGGTCAGCCCGGCGATGGTGTAGGCAAGCCCCAGCGTCGCCAGCAGCATGCCGGGCGCCGCCTCCACCTCCTTGGCATAGATCGCGTCGGCGAGATAGCGGGTGGCGACCATCACCAGCGGTCCGGTGAAGACCACCGAGAAGCAGAAATTGTAGATCACCACCACGCGGAACAGCGTCAACTGCTCCACCCCCACCAGATCGCGGCCGATCAGGGTGATGCCGGCCAGCGCCAGGATGGTGAACATCCACGGACCCGACGTGATGAAGGCGGAATGGGCGTAGCCCTGCAGCACGCCCAGCAAATCGTCGCGCCGGGCCAGCCGGCGGAGCGCAAAGCCGATGCCGGCCATCTCAGGCCACCCCGCTCAGGGCGGAGCCGGGCAGACCCGCTTCGGACTCGTCAAGCGTCGGCCGTGTCGGCATGGCGATGTGCTCGTCGTAGATGGCGCGGTAGATTCGGTCGATGGCGACCTTGTCGTAGGATTGGGCGACACGCCGGGCGATGGCCTGGGCGCAACGCTCGCGCCAGGGGCGGTCGAGCAGAAGCGCACGCAGCTCCCGCGCGGTGTCGAGCGGACTCGCCAGCGGCGTCACCGCCCCGCCCGGCCCCAGCGGCGGAACCTCGTCCGGGCGGCCCAGCAGCAGTTCGGCGCAGGATCCGACGTCGGTCGCCACCGTCGGCACGCCGGACGCGCCGGCCTCCAGGATCACCAGCGGCTGCGCCTCGCTGACGCTGGTCAGCGCGATGGCGTCGACCCGGCCCAGCCAGTCCGTCAGCTTGACCCGGCCGGCGAAGATCACCGTCTGCTCCAGCCCCAGATGGGTCACGATGGTGCGGCATTCCTCGACATAGCCGGGATCCTCCTCCAGCGGTCCGAGGATCATCGCCTTCAACTCGGGGATGTCCTCGCGCAGGATGGCGGCCGCGCGGATGTAGGTCTTCACGTCCTTGATCGGCACGACGCGGCCGATCAGGGCGATGGTCGGCGGGCGCGGCGCCGGATCGCGCTGCACCTGGGAATAGCCGGCGTAATCGATGCCGTTGGGCACGATCATCAGCTTGGCCGGATCGGCGCCCTGGCGGCGCTGGAACTCCTGGTTCCCGCCGTACAAGGTGATGATGCGGTCGCAGGCGTCGTAACAGGCCTTGGAGTAGCTGGCGAAGGTGTCCAACCACAGATCCCGCAAATCGCGCTTCTTCCTGTCGAGCACCAGCGAGGTGTCGCCGCCCTCGAACAGCCATTCGGCCATCAGGATCTCGATGCGCCGCTCGTTGGTGTAGATGCCGTGTTCGGTCAGCAGCGCCGGCCGTCCGGTCTCCAGCCTCGCCCGCGCGGCGAACAGCCCGGCATAGCCGGTGGAGACGGCATGGTAGACGGAGGCCTGCGGCATCGGCACCAGCAGCGTGGCGAACAGCCCGCTCATCAGCGCGCGGCTGCCCCAGAAATATTCTAGGAAGGAGGCGTCCGGCAGGGCGGCCCTGCACATGCGCACCACCATCTGGAAGGCGTCCTCGGAATTCAGCAGTGCCCGCTTGCCGACCCGGCCGCGCCGCGGCGCCAGCAGCCGCAGCACCTCGGCCACCTCCGCCAGCCCGCCGCCCTGCTGCAGCCGGCCGAGCGGCTTCTCCAGCGCCGCCACCAGCCGCGCGGTGCCGGGTTGCCAGCGCCAGCCGGCGGGCGGATCCTGGAGATAGACATGGGTCAGGCCGGTGACGTTGGGCGGCAGCTCGTAGGCCAGCCGGCGCGCACTGCGATCGGCGACCAGCGCCACGACATGGAAGGTCAGATCGGCGTGGGAACGGATCAGGTCATGGGTCCAGGTCGACACGCCGCCCGCGACATAGGGATAGGATCCCTCCATCAGCAGGCAGACGTCGGCCTTGGGGGCAAAGGGTGCTTCCGGCAGAGACGTGCTGCGGCTCATGCGGCAAGCTCCTTCGCGCCGGCCACCGGGGGAACGGCCTCCGGCGGTGTCGATGGCGGATCGTCGCGCCAGAGGGCGAACACGTCGCGCAACGTGTGGGGCAGCGCCTCCTCGTCGCCCAACAGGTCGGGCCGGCGGCCGGGCAGCGCGCGCAGCTCGGCAAAGCGGCCCAGCCGGAACAGGCTCTCGGCAAACCAGTACAGGATTCGACGGTCGGGCGTGCGGTCGACCAGCGGTTCCAGCCGCGCCGCCGCCTCCGCCGCCAGTCCGCAGCGCAGCAGCAGCCGGCCGAGGTCGAGGCGGATGGTGTCGTCCTCGGGGGCCAGATCCAGGCTGCGGCGATAGCCCTCCAACGCCTTCTCCCGGATCTCCGCCTCGCGGTTGGCGTCCAGCAGGCCGCAGAAGGCATAGTCGTCGAGATGGCGGGCGAGTGCGGCCAGGGCGTCCGGGTCCTCCGCCCGGTCGCGTGCCGCATGGTCCAGCGCCAGCCAGCGCTCGTTGAACTCATGCTCCACCCGCGCGGTGGCGGTGGCGGCCTGGACGCGGACGGACGGGTCGGCGTCGGCAAGACCCGCCTTCAGCGCGGGCGTGAAGGCGGGGCGGAAATGGCGGGCGACGAGCGCGATCACCGCCTGCTTCTGCTGCGGCGAGCCGATCCACATTACGTCGGTGAAGGAATCGCCGGCGGCGAGATGCGCGTTCTCCCGCCCTGTCACGATCAGTTCGTACAGCTCGCGCGCGGGTCCGGTCTCGCTGTCGGGGAAGAGGGAGAGATACCAGTCCTGGAACCCGGTGGCATAGCGGCTGAACAGCGCCAGCAGCGCCGCGGTCACCACGGTGCAGGCGGCTCCGACCGGCCCCAGCGGCACCATGGTGACCAGCAGAAGCCCGGCCAGCCGCAGGTCCCGCCCGCGCCGCACCAGACCACGCACCCACAGCCCGACCAGACCGCAGAGCGCCAGATGCAGCGCCGCGCCGATCGGCAGGGCGAAGGGAGGTCCCGAGAGGGCAAATGCCGCCACCGCGGCGTCGAGCAGGCCGGCGGCCGGCGCCACCAGCAGCAGCTCGCCGACGCCGGCGGACGGCCGGTCGCCGGGAAGACCATCGAAAGCGGCGGGGGTCGGGGCGCTCATCGCACCTCCTGCCCGTCCAGCCGGTTCTCTACCCGGCCATCCGCGGGGGCTTCGATCCGCCGCGTGGTGAAGCCGATGGTGATGTCGGCCAGTGCAGCGGGAAGCGCCTGCCGGACGGCCCGTTCCAGCTTCGCCTCCACCAGCCGGGCGCCGTCCAGCGGCGTGCCGGCCAGCACGACGCCGAAGGACGTTCCCTGATGGCCGAAGTCGCAGGCGAGGTCGGTGTCGCGCAGGCTGCCGCGCACAGCCTCGCCGATGGCGGCGGCAAGCTCCGCCCGCTGGCCCACCGACAGGCGGGCGATGCCGGTCGGACGGATGGTGATGGCCGTCGTCTCGAACCCCATGCGGCGGCCGAGCAGCGCCAGGAACTCTGCCTGACGGCCGATGTAGCTGGAGGAATAGAGCGCGTCGTCGGTGAACACCCGCTGTTCGTTGGCGGCGCGGTACTGGCGCGCCTTGGCCAGCGCGGTGCCGATCCATTCGCACAGGATGCGGAAATTCTCGACCGTGTTGACGCTGAGGTCGGTGAAGCCCAGGCTTTCGATCTTCACCATGCCGACCACCTCGCCGGTGTCGCTGCTGACCAGCGGACCGGCCAGAACGCCCTCGCCGGCCAGGATGCGCTCGTCCTCGGCGCGGCTGACGCAGACCTGACGCTGGCGGGCGATCACCTGCTGGAACAGGGCGGTGCCGCTGTCGAACCAGCGGGCATAGGTGTCGTTGTCGTCGTCCCAGCCCTCGTTCGTCACCGATTCCAGCACGTCGTTGTTCAGCAGGAACAGCGAAAACTTCTCAGGCTTCATGACCGTGCGCACGAGGTCGGCGACGCCCAGCATCACCTCCCCCTCGTCCAGCCGGTCGATGGACTTGGCGGCCTGATAGAGGGTGAAGACGGTGCGCAGCTGGCCGGCGACACGGGTCTCCAGGCTCTCCTTGACCGATTTCAGCGCGCGGTAGGACCGGGCAATGGCCTCCGCCTCCTGCCGGGCGGTGGCAAGGCCGGCGCGAAGCTCCTCCCGCTCGCGCAGCTGGCGCATGCGCAGCTCGCCGAACAGCACCGCGGCGACCAGCCACAGGATCGGTTCGCGCGTCAGGGTGAAGAGATGGTCGTACAGGTCCTGGCTGATGCCGGCGTCCGGCACGTTGCCCAGCCGCAGCGCCACCGATGCGGCCAGTGCCGCCAGCACGCCCTCGTTGGTGCCGTACTGGATCGCCAGCAGCAGGACCGGGATCCAGAAGGGATGCGGCTGCACCCCCTCGAACCGCAGCCCGGAGCCGAGCCAAACATCCAGCCCGAGCGCCACGGCGAAGAACAGCACGAGTTCCAGCAGCGCCACCGGACGCAGACCGAGCCAGCGGCGGCGGGGCGCACCGTCGGCGGGGATCGGATCCGGCTGGGCGGTGGGGGGCGGGCTGCTCATCGTCGGACCGAGCCTCAGGGAGTGGCGGCGACCACCGGCCGCAGGCTGCCGATCATGCGCGTCACCACGCGCTGGGCGACGTTGTTGACGCTGTCGCGGCTGAAATAGCCACGCCCGGCCTCCGATTGGCTGGAGGTCCACAGAACGGCGCCGTCGGACACCCGCACCAGCCGGGCGTTCAGCCCGACCACCGGCTCCTCCCGCAGGCCGTGCTGATAGCCGTATTCCGACACACTGCCGGCCAGCACCGCATCCACCGCCAGCGCCCGGCCGGCGGCCTGCACGTCGAGTGGGGCATCGGCGGGGGCTTCCGGCACCTCGGCGGCACCGGCGTCGACGGACTTCAGGGTCGCAAGGCGGCTGCGGACCCGGCCGGCCTCCACGGTGCGGACACTGCCGACGCCGTACAGTTCGGTGGAGACGAGATCGGCGGCGATCTGGCCGGCGTTGGGGTGGTTGGTCAGGTTCTCGAACGGCAGAACGGCGACGGTGGCGCCGGCCGGCAGCGCGGCACCCGCCTGGGCGAAGTCGCGGCTGTTGATCCGCCCGACGCTGCAGCCCGCCAGCAGCATCCCGGCCAGCAGCAGCGCGCCGCAAGCCCGCATTCCCTTGGTTTTCGTCCCCATACCCGTCGGCCCCATCGCGTCACGCATCCCCATTCCGCTGTTTCCCTTCCTTTAACCATGAAGACGTTGACACACCGTCAATATCGCCAGACCAGAGTGACGCCTGCGCTGTTCACCGCGCTGGCCGTGCCGCGGGCGGTGGAGCGGGCGTGGGCGGCGCGAATCCCCAGTTCCAGCCCGTCCGCCGGCTCCCAACCCAAGGAAACAGCGCCCTGCGGGCCGCTGCGCCCCCGCCGGTCGTAGGCGTAGCCGAGCTGCGCGGCATAGCGGACATAATCGGTGACATAGTCCTCGACATTGATCTGGAGCGCGTGGACCTCGCGCGTCGCGGCCGGCAGCGGGACGTAAGTCTGTCCGTCCGCGTTCTGCCGTTCCTCGCGGTGGCCGACATACTCGGCATCCAGCACATAGGCGACGCTGGCGAGCGGCCCGGCCGTGTTCAGGGTGTAACGCAAGGAGCCTTCCAGCGTGGCGCTGCGCGCCAGATCGGCGGCGCCGGCCAGCCCATAGCGGTGGTAGCCGGCACCGAGCGACAGGGACCAGCGCTCCGACAGCCGTTCCTCATGCTGCAGGAAAACCCGGTCGCGCCGCCCGCCGCCGACGATGCCCTCAAGGAAGGCGAAGTTCGGCTCGCTCCAGGCAAAGCCGGCGCGGGTCTCCGACTCCTCGTCGCGCCAGCCATGGGTGTAGCCGGCGCCCAGCGTCCGCGGCGCGGCGTAGACGGACAGGGTGGAGCGCTGCAACTCGGGCCAGTCATGGACCAGCCCGACCTCCAGCCGCGACCGTGCGCCGTGGAAGGGCTCCAGCCGGCCGTCGGCTCGCTGGGCGGCGTCGACATCCACCTCGCGCCGCTCCAGCCCCCAGGTCAGGCTGGTGGAGCGGCCAAGCTCCTGCACGCCGCTGAGCCGCGCGATGCGCTGCATGTCGGCGTTGCGCACCTGCTGCCAATCGACATCGAGGCGGATACGGTCGGCATTGGCATGCAGAAGCAGTGCCTTGCCCTGGACCAGCGACGGTTCGCCGGGCGTCAGCTCCAGCGCGCTGTCATAGGCCATGACCGCTTCGCGCCAGCGGCCGAGCCGTTCCTCCGCCTGGGCCAGCAGGGCGGTGGACTGGGCGTCACGTGGATCCTGCGCCAGCAGGTCGCGCAGCAGCACCCGCGCCGGCCGGACCTCGCCGCCCTCGATCAGGGCCAGGGCACGGAAATAGTCGATGCGGCGTTGGGCGGCACGGTCGGCCGCCTCGGCCTGCGGCGTCGGGCGCGCGGCAGGGGCGCGGGCCAGCGCGACGGTGACGCCCCTGGGGTCCGCCGCGATGTCGGCGCTGACGTCGGCGGCGAGGACCAGCACGACGCTGTCGTAGCCGTAGAGGATGTTGTCGATCCAGGACTCCAGCCGCTCCGGCACGCGGTCGAGGGCGACCTCGCCAAGCGGCCGGCTGAAGCGCAGGACGATTTCACGGCCCTGGCGCTCCACCTCGGTGGCGACCGGAGCGGTCCAGCCCAGGGTGAAGCGGGCGGCGCGGTCCTCCCGCATCGTTTCCAAGCGTGCGGCGGATGGCGCCGGTTGAGCATGGATGGGGGTGGCGGCGAGGAGGAGGGCGAGGAGAAGCACCCAGAATCCCCTCTCCCCCCCGGAGAGAGGGTTAGGGTGAGGGGGATGCGTGGCGAGTATTCTCGGGAAGTCACGCAGTGAATCCCTTTTACCCCGACCCTCTCCCCGGGGGGGAGAGGGGGTGGAATGCGTCAAGGCGCGGAATTCATCACGGAAGAGCCAGGACACGGCGGGCCTCCGGCAGTCGTCCGTTTTCGATCAGCATCGATGCATAGTCCGCCTTCAGCTGCCGGTCACCGGGACGGCGCTTGCGCAAGGATTCGAACAGGGTGACGGCATCATCCACCTTGCCCAGCCGGTTCAGCAGGTTCGCCTCCGTCAGGACCGCCGCGTCGCCCCGGCTGCCGCGGGCGCGGAGCTGGGCCAGCGCAGTACGGTAGAAGGGTGCGGCGGCGGCCGGGCGCTTCAGGGCGGTCAGTGCCTCGCCCAGGAAGTAATGCGCCTCGTAATCGTCGGGACCACGCGCGGTGTAGCGGCGCAGCAGGCGCTCGGCATCGGCGAGGCGGTTCTCATCATAGGCCAGCATGCCAAGCTGGCGCAGCGCGTCGGCATCCTCCGGCATCCGCGCCAGCACAGCTGTCCAGGCCTCGGCGGCGGCGGTGCGCTGGCCAGTCTGTTCGGCGAGGCGGGCATAGCGGCGCAGCCGGTCCGGCGCGGTCTCCTCGCGCAGGGCGGCGCGCACGGCGACCGCCAGTTCCTTTCCCTTGCCGGCCGACGCGAGCGCCTCGATGTAGGGCGCCTTCAGCGCGGACTGGGCCGGCGGACCGGCTTGCGTCGCAAGGCCGGCGGTGACGCGGGCGCTGCCGCCGAGTTCGGCCAGACGATCGTACCATGCCGCCTGCTCCGCCGGGCCGGTTGCCGCCTTGGCCCGTGCCTCCAGCCATTCCAGCGCAGCCGGCGGCGGGCGCGGCCCCCATAGATAGGCGAGTTGCTTGAAATCGTCGCTCTGCGGCCCCTGCCCGGCGGCAAGCCGCTGCAAAGCCTGCGTCGTGCCTGCCTTGTCGCCGAGCGCCAGCAGGGCGGAGGCCGGCTCCCGCCGCCGCTCCACCGGCAGGCGATCATCGCTGGCGCGGGCCAGAAGGTAGCGGCGCAGGTCGGCCTTGCGGCCCAGCTTTTCCAGCGTGCCGCGGTAGAGCGAATCCTCCGCCTCGGCCAGCGGCGCCGCGGCGGCCTGCCGTTGCAGCAGGGCTGCGAGATCGGGCAGTGCGTTCGCCTTGGCGGCGGCATCGGCATAAGCCGCCAGCCAGTCGCCGCCCAGCCGCTCCGCCCGCGCGCGCAGCAGCGGCAGCGCGGCGCGGTAGGCCTTGTGGTCGAGCAGCAGATAGGCGATGCCCTGCTCCTCCGCATCCGTCAGGCCGCCCTTCGCCAGCTTGGCGGTCAGGTGGCGGGCCAGTTCCTCCGACCGGCCGGCGCCGTCGAGCGCCGCGATGTAGGCGGCCTCCACCTCCGCACCGCCCTGGTCGAGCAGCGGGGCCAGCAGCGGCAGCGCCTCCGCCGGCTTTCCGGTTGCGGTCAGGGCGGCGGCAACCGCCAGACGGCTGCGCGGCGAAGGGTCGAGCGCAAAGGCGCGCTGTGCTGCGGCCAGCGCCAGCGGGGCGGCACGCCGGTCAGCGACAGCCCGCTCGGCGGCGCTGCCGGCGATGTCCTGCAACAGGGCGGCGGGCAGCACCGGGCGGGTGGCCAGCCAATCGGCGACGGCGGCGGGATCACCGGCCTTGGCCGCCAGCCTCGCCCACCCCTGCTCGACCGCCGGAGAGGGCTTGCCCTGCCGGTGCGCGACGAACCAGTCAAGACCGGCGGGCGCACGGTCCAGGTCGATGAACAGGGCTGCCAATTCCTCCAGTTGGTCGTCGGGCAGCTGGTCGTCGGGGAGAGAGTCCGACAGCGCCAGACGGTCGAAGGCAGCGGACGCGGCGGCACGACGCCCGGCGCGGTCGAGAATGCGGATGGCGGCCAGACGGTCGCCGAGGGTCAGCGCTCTCCCGGCCAGACCGCGCTCCGCCCAGCGCGCCGCGGAATCGGCGTCGCCGCGGCCGAGCGCGATGTTCGCCGCCAGAACCGGGTAATCGGCGAGGAACCCTTCGCCCAGTTCACGATGCAGGCGGTCGAGGAAGGGGCGGTCGCCGTCGCGCAGAGCCGTCTCGGCCAGCCCGGCCAGCACCCAATCGGGCGCCAGACGCAGATCGCGTCCCTTGGCGTTCCGCAAGGCCTCTTGCGCCTGCCCGGCATTCATCTTCAGCGCCAGCAGCCGGCCGAACTGGACATCCTCCACCGGGCCGAACAGCGCCGACAGGCGGGTCCGCGCCTCCTCCCGGCGGTCGGCGGCGATCAGCAGGTCGATGTAGGTCAGTTCCAGCGCCAGCGCGGGCTTTCGGCCGGTTGCTTGCGGCCCGATCACCTGCGGGCCGGAAACCTGCGGTTCAATCAGCCGCAGGCCCAGGTCCGGCCGGGAGGCCGCCGCCAGCTGGCTCGCCAGACCGATCATGGCGGCGACGGTCGGCTGCTCGCCGAGCCAGCGCCGGGCGCGGCCGAAGGCATCCTCAGCCCGGCCGAGGTCGATCAGCAGGCTCATCAACAATTCGCGGCTGTCGGCGCCGATGTTGCCCTGGGCGCGGTCGTCGGCGCGCAGAAGCCAATCCACCGCGCCGGCATGGTCGCCGCGCGCCGCCAGCAGGGCGGCCAGTTCCTGCTGCGCCTCGGCATCCTCGGGCGCCAGCGCGCAGTAACGGGCTAGCGCATCGGCCTTCAGCGCCATCCGGTTGCGGAAACCGGCGGCATAGGCCAGTTCGCGGTAAAGGTCGGCGCTGCGCCGCAGCTCCGCCAGGACCGTCAGGTTTTCCAGGTAGTCGCCCGGCCGCTGGGCATCCTGGTAGAGGCGGTTCAGCAGTTCGCGCGCCTCGATCGAGGACGGTTCGGCGACGATGAACTCCTCGGTCAGGGCGATGGCGCGCTCCACGTCGCCTTGGGCCAGCGACAGGCGGGTCAGTGGCATCACCGTGGCGCCGCCGCGGTCGCCGGCGGCATAGCGCTCCTCGTAGACGGCGCGGGCGCTGTCGTAATCGCGGTCGCGGAATTTCTGCAGGGCAAGCTCGCCGCCGCGCGGAATCAGCAGCAGGCTGGCGCCGATGCCCACCAGCAGCACCAGCAGGACGACCAGGATGTTCGCACGCATCGCCGCCCTACCCCGCCACGCCGCCGGTGGGACGAAGGATGGGGCGAAGCCGCAGAAGCAGCGGAGCGATGCCGGAAACCGGAACGGTCAGCGCCAACCGGCCATCCTCATCCGCTGTCGCGCTGCCGGTCCACAGAACGGCGCCGTCGCGCTCCGCCGTGACCGTCCAGGGACCGGGACGGGGAACCCGCCAGACCATGGCGCCTTCGCCATAGCCGGTGGCGGCGACACGGAAGCCCTGCCCTTCGCCGGCCAGCGCCGAGAAGGCCCAGCGCCCCTCCACCAGATAGGGCAAGGACGCGGGCGGATCGCGGTCGGCGCGGTCGATCTCGGCGAGCGCCACCACCGGCTCAGCCACCGTGGGGTCGAGCGCGACATAGAGGCTGCCCTGGCTGTGGCGCTGGCCCAGCACCCCGGTTGAGCGGGCGAAATCGACCGCGCTGGCGCTAGCCCGGTCGAAACGCAGCGTGTTCAGCGCCCCGCGGTCGCGCACGCGCCAGCGCCGCCCATCCTCCAACGGCTCGAACCGCGCGGTGTAGAAGCCCTCGGCGATGCGGGCATAGGTGGAGGCGGCGACCGGCGCCAGTTCCTGGCCGCGGGCAGCGGTCAGCACCGAAACCAGCGCGTTCAGGCTGGCCGCCTTCTGGCCGCTGTACATGTGGTAGTAGACGTTGAAGGGCTTCAGCCGGATCGGGCCGCCGGCATGCCGCATGGTGTTGACCAGATTGCGGTAGCCGTAGAAGCGGCTGGTCCACAGGTCGGTGTAGGTGTTCTCGTTGCTGCCGGCGGCGTAGATCTGGCGCTCCGCCCCCACCGGCAGGCCGACGGGCGGCAGGCCGGTGATGGAGGGGAAATCGGCGTCGAAGCGGGCGTCGCCGCCGTTCATGTTGACGCCGCCCGCCTTGCGGACCGCCGCCAGCGCCGCCTCGAACGGAGAGGTGTCGCCCGACCACTGCACCAGCACTGCCCGCTTGCCGGTGGGGGCCAGCCGGGTGAAGTAGTCCAGCGCGCCGCCGATCTCCTGGTCGAGGTCGAAGGGCTGCTGCAGATAGGCGCGCGGCAGGGCATAGCGGCCGATGTCCGACACCTCGCCCGCCGTCTCCGCCGCATGGTCGTCGCCCCTGGTGGGGCGGTAGGTGCCGTCGCGGTCGAGAAACGGCGCTTCCTTCTGCCGGCTGTAGTCCTTGAAGAAGGCCCACTGGAAGGGGTGGGTCCAGGTGTGGCTGGACGGTTCGACCTGCGGCAGGGCGAACAGTTTCTTGGCGGCCTCCACCGACTGCGGCGTGCCGTTCCAGGTCGGGTCGAGGTCGCCGACGATGGGGGCGACGGTCACCGGCAGGTCGGGAAAGGGCTCGATACCGGCGATGCGCACCATGTCGGCGGACAGGACGCGCTTGACGGCATGGGGCGCCACCTCCGTCACGTTGCGCCAGCCGTCGCCGTCGATGTGGCTGAAATAGAGCCGCCGGCCGGACAGGGTGGTGACGTCGGGCTTCGGCAGGTCGTCGGTGGCGAAGGCGTCGCCGAAAAAGGCGAAGGGATCGATGATCCATTGGCGCCGGTTGTACTCGGCGTCGAAATGGCGGCTGTAGCCTTCGGCCGCCAGCCCGCCGGCCAGACCGGTCACCACCAGATGGCTGTCGCTGGCCGGATCGTCCGCCCGCCGCATCACCAGATGGGAGGCGACGCGCGCATCAGTCTTGCGGAACAGCGGGTAACCGGGCAGCACGCCCGACAGCGGCCGTTCGAAACCGATCATCCCGTCGGCCAGTGCCGGCTTGGATTTATAGGTCAGGTCGGAAAAGCCGTCGTCGTCGCGCAGCCCGAAGCGGGCGAAGAAGCGGTTGGCGAGCGCCAGCGGCACCTGCCTGCCGCCGCTTTCCAGCCGAACCCCCGGCTGGCCCAGCACGGCGAAGCGGACGCCGCGGTCCATCGCCCGCCCCACCCAGTCGATGTAGGCGCCGACGTCGGCGAAGGGCTCGCCGGCGAACCAAGTGACGACGCCGCGCAAGCCCGGATAGCGCGACAGGTCGGGAAGGCCGTCGGCGACGTTCCAATAGATGACGGACAGGCCCAGATGGTTCAGCGGCAATTCCGCCATCGTGTGGATGCGGCTGAGGCGAATCGTTTCCTCTTCGCGCAGGTCGACCAGCGCCAGGATGGTGCGCGGCACCTCCTGCCGGGCGCTTGCGGCCGCGGGCTGCGCGCCGGCCGCCGCGGCGGGCACGGCCAACGGCAGCAGCAGGCCGAACGCCAGCGCCGCCACCGCCGCTGTCGCTTTGGCGATGCGCATCACCGGGGCGGCTCCGGGATCAGGCGGTCGAGTTCGACCGTCGAGACATAGGGGGAAAAGCCGTTGGCCCGCTGCAGAGCATAGATCGTCCGGACTCCCGCCGTATCGGCCGGGTCCCAGTAGTCGAGCGTAAGCAGGCCGAGCCGCGGGTTCGACGCGCCGGCGGCCTTCAGTGCCTCCACCTGGAACCGGTAATCCTCGGCGCTCTGACGGTGCGGGCGCTTGGCGGCAAAGTCCCAGCCGGCATAGACGCTCTCCCCCAGCACATGGCTCAGCAGCGGCGCGGTCTGCGGCAGGATCTCATACGCGCGGTTCTGCATCAGGCCGATGTCCGGCCAGTTGCGGCGGATGGCCCGCACCAGGGCCGCCGCGGCATCGGTCATGCCGCGCCAGCGCTTGGGCTCGGTGCGCTCGAGATGCGGCGGGTTGTCGAGCGTGTCGAGGAAGACGCCGTGGAAGCCTTCGCGCAGGATCGCCGGCACAAGCTCCTCCACCACCAGCTTGACCCAGCGGCGGTCGCGGACGTCGACATAGAAGCTGCCGGGCCAGTTGGGGTTCTCCTGGTCCAGGATGCCCCAGCCCTTCACCCGGCCGAACCAGGGGCGGTGCGTCTCCACCTCGCCCACGCTGAGATAGCCGAACAGGGTCTTGCCGCGGTCGGCCAGCGGCTGGAGCGGCGGATGGGTGCGGCTGTCCAGAACCAGCAGCCGGTAGGACTGGAAGGCCGACAGCGGAGCGGCATCGGCGTAATAGACCGCCCAGGGAGAATTCGGGGATTGAGTGGCGGAGGATGCAGGGCCGGAAGCTTGGCCGGCCTCGGCGGCCCGCAAGGGGCAGTTGGGCAGCGCCAGAGACGCCGCACCCGAAACCAGCCCCACGGCGACAGCGCGCCGCCCGATCAGACCACCGATCACGCCAGCCGAACCCTTCCCGACGCTTACCCGACCTGAGCGGTCATCCCAGCCACGCCAGCGTCTCGCGCAGCCCGTCCTCCAACGGCGTGTCGCAGCTCATGCCGAAGGCGGCGACGAGGCGCGACGGATCGCCGATGGACACCCGGATGTCGCCCGGCCGCGCCGGGCCGTGCCGGCGGTCGAGCGCCCGGCCCGACAGCTCCGCCAGCACCTCCGCCAGCCGATTGACCGAAGTCGGACGGCCGGTGCAGACGTTGAAGACCGGTGCGCAGGACCTTGGGCCGGACCTTGGGTTATCCATCGCCGCGGTCAGGTATCGCACCAAGTCCTTTACAAAGATGAAATCGCGGACCTGTTCGCCGTCGCCGTTGATGGTGACCGGCTCTCCCCTCACGATCCGGCCGGCGAAGATGGAAATGACGCCGGAATAGGGCGATTTCGGGTCCTGGCGCGGTCCATAGACGTTGAAGAAGCGGAAACCGGTGGTCGGCACGCCGTGCACGATGTCGGCCACCCGCGCATGCAACTCGCAGCCCAGCTTGTCGGCGCCATAGGCGGACAGCGGGCGGGTCGCCGCGTCCTCGGTCAGCGGCATGGCCGGATTGTCGCCATAGACGGCGGCGGAGGAGGCGTAGACCACCGGCACCGGCCCCTTGGGATTGGCGCGGCGGGCGGCGTCGAACACGGCGATGGTGCCGGACAGATTGGCATGGTGGGTTTCCAGCCACGCTTCGCGCGAGCGGTCGACGGAAGCGACGGCGGCCAGATGGAAGCAGCCGTCCACGCCCTCACCTTCGGGGCCGGCCATCGCCGCCTCGACCGCCGCGGCGTCGGCGACATCGCCGACCATCACCGGCACGGTCGGGGGCAGGTTCTCGCGCTTGCCGGTGGACAGGTCGTCCAGAACCCGGACCTCGTGCCCGGCGGCCAGCAGCCGCTCGATCAGGTGCGAGCCGATAAAGCCGCAACCGCCGGTGACCAGATAACGCGCCATCGCTGCGGCTCCCTCCGCTTTTGGGTCCATGGTGGAAAATACGCGAGGACCGGGGCCCCGGATCCCGTGCTTGCGCGAAAATCGCGCAAGGAGGACGCTCCCCTCCGGCCCAGCGAGGCTCAGGCGGCAGTCAGGAAACCGGCGACGGCGGCCTGGAATTCCTTGGGCTTGATCGGCTTGGAGACATGACCGTCGAAGCCCGCATCCGCCAGCCGACGCTTGTCGGCGGGGGTGGCGAGGTTGGTCACGGCCAGCACCGGCGTCGCGGCGAGATCGCCATCGGCGCGGATCAGCTTGATCAACTCCAGCCCCGACAGGCCGGGCATGACGATGTCCATCACCACCAGGTCAGGAACCATCTCGCGCATCAGCGACAGAACCGAGGTGGCGTCGGACGCCTCGACCACGGCGAAGCCGCCTTCCTCCAGGCAACGGACGAAGAGCTTGCGCATCAGCACATTGTCTTCGACCACCAGGATCGTCCGCGTCTTTTCGACCGTGTCCACCATCTCGTCATCCGGACCTTGGTTCCGCGCCCCGTGCCGCCGGCCATGCGGCGCCAACCGGCGCACAGGACCACACACGGCATATCCACGCGGTATTTCACATGTAACTCAGTGTCTACGGCTTTTGGTTTCGCCGGTCAAGCAGCCCACAGCTTTGGAGAAGGGCACTTTCACCGATGTTGTGTAAAACTTGCTGCAGTAGTGCCATGAATAGTGGAGCTGCGCTTTCCGCTGGCGCGACCGGTCCGGTTGAGGCCATCCTCCCGGCAAAGCCGGAGATCGATCTTCCGCACGATCATCCGGGGGGGGACCATCCGGGTCCGCAAACCAGGGAGACAGAGCATCGTGACAGCGCCCTTCATCCTCTACGGCAACGTGAATTCCCAGCCGGCGACCCGCGTGGCGCTGTTTTTCCGGCTGGCCGGCATCCCGTTCCAGTACCGGCATGTCGACCTGCGCAATGGGCAGCAGAAGTCGCCGGAATACCAGGCGATCAACCGGTTCGGCCGGGTGCCGACGCTGGTGCATGGCGACCATTCGATTTCCGAATCCAGCGTGATCCTGACCTATCTGGCCGAACAGACCGGCAAGTTCGGCGGTCGCGACGACGCCGAGAAGCTGCGCATCGCCGAATGGCTGAGCTGGCTGGCCGACGTGCTTCTGCCGGTCCAGCGCGCCCGGGCCGTGCGCAAGTTCAACGGCGACGCCAACGCCCTGCCCTGGCTCGACGCTTCAGCCGCCAGCGGCATGAAGCTGTTCGACGAGCATCTGGCCGGCCACAGCTTCATCCAGAGCGAACGGCTGACCATCGCCGACATCTTCGCCTTCCCCTGGATCGACCTGCTGAACGAATCCGCCATCGAGGCGAAGGACTACCCCAACGTCCAGGCCTGGGCCGACCGCATCCGCGCGCAGCCGGGCTACAAGCCGCAGTACGAGCTGATGCCGTCGGCGGACGCGGAGTGCTGAGGTAGGTTGTTGCAGCGGGCGCCCCCTCCCCATCCCTCCCCCACCTTCGGTGGGAGAGGGGGCAGGAGCTTTGCTGGGGTAAAGCGGCAGTTCCCTCTCCCGCGTTAGCGGGGGAGGGTTAGGGAGGGGGCAACTGCCGCGACACTCTCACCCCCGCGTGTCGTCGATCACCTTGCCGTCATTTGGCAAACTCCCCGGCGGCACGAACTCCACCGCGCCTTTCAGCTTGGTCACCGACGACAGCGTCTCGCGGATGGCGGCGGCGAGATCGTCCCCGGTCTCCTCCGCTTCGCAACGCAGGGTCATGGTGTCGCTGGCGTCCTGGCGCCCGACGACAAGGCGGCCTCGGGAGAGCTGGGGATGGCGGCGCAGCACCTCGGCGACCTGCCCGGGATGGACGAACATGCCCTTGACCTTGGTGGTCTGGTCGGCGCGGCCCATCCAGCCCTTCAGCCGCATGTTCGTCCGGCCGCAGGGGCTGGTTCCCGGCAGAACCGCCGACAGGTCGCCGGTTGCGAAACGGATCAGCGGATAGGCCGGGTTGAAGATGGTCACCACCACCTCGCCCACCTCGCCGTCGGGAACCGGGTCGCCGGTGCCGGGGCGGACGATCTCGACGATGCAGCCCTCGTTCACCACCAGGCCTGAGCGGGCTTCGGTCTCGTAGGCGACGATGCCGAGGTCGGCGGTGCCGTAGCTCTGGTAGACCTCCAGCCCGCGCGCCTCGTAGAAGGCGCGGGCGTCGGGCAGATAGGGACCGCCCGACACGGCGGCGATGCGGATGGAGGAGACGTCGAGCCCCAGCGCGTCGCCCTTCTCCAGGATGATCTTCAGAAAGTCGGGGGTACCGATATAGCCGCGCGGCTTGAGGCTTGCGACGACCTGCGCCTGCATCTCGGTGTTGCCGGTGCCGGCGGGGATGACGGCGCAGCCGACGGCATGCGCGCCCGTCTCGAACATCGAGCCGGCGGGGGTCAGATGATAGGCGAAGCAGTTGTGGGCGAGGTCCCCGGCACGAAAGCCGGCGGCGAACAGCGCGCGGGCGCTGCGCCAGGGATCGACGCCATGCGGCTCCGGATCATGGATTGGGCCGGGCGAGGCGAAGACGCGGGCCAGCCGCCCGATCTCCACCGCCGCCAGCCCGCCGAAGGGCGGGTTCGCCTGCTGCAGCGCGATCAGGTCGGCCTTGCGCGTCACCGGCAAGGTGGCGAGCGACGCGCGGTCGTGGATCGACGCCGGGTCGATGTCGGCCAGCAACTGGCGGAAATAGGGGGCCGCGTCCTTGGCGTGGTGCAGATGGGCAGGCAGCGCCGCGAACTGCTCGGCCTCGCGCCGGTCGGAGGAACGGGTTTCGAGGTCGTCGTAGAAATCGGTCATGGTCGTTCGTCCGTTCAGGGGTCGGCCGAGGTGACGCGGGGGGTGCAGGTGCTTGCGCCGGTGCCCCCTCCCCATCCCTCCCCCGCTTCGCGGTGGAGGGGGTAGGAGCTTTGCAGGAGTGCGGCGGAGTTCCCTCTCCCGCGAAGCGGGGGAGGGTTAGGGAGGGGGCATCGAAGCCGACGCTCCCCTCAAATCCAGCGCTTGCGCCGCTTGAAGCTCTTCAAATTCTTGAAGCTCTTGCGCTCTTCGTTGCCGCCGCCGAGGTAGAATTCCTTCACGTCCTCGTTGTTGCGCAGCTCTTCGGCGGTGCCGTCCAGCACGACCTTGCCGTTTTCCATGATGTAGCCGCGGGATGCCGCCTGCAGCGCCATGCGGGCGTTCTGCTCCACCAGCAGGATGGTGACGCCCAGATCCTTGTTGATCTGCTGGACGATGCTGAACACCTCCTTCACCATCAGCGGCGACAGGCCCATGCTGGGCTCGTCCATCAGGATCAGCTTCGGCCGGGCCATCATCGCGCGGCCGATCGCCAGCATCTGCTGCTCGCCGCCGGAGAGATAGCCGGCAAGGCCGGTGCGCTCCTTCAGGCGGGGGAAATAGCTGAAGACCATGTCCAGGTCGTCCTTCACCCCGTTGTCGCGGCGGGTGTAGGCGCCCAGGCGCAGGTTTTCCAGGCAGGTCATGTCGGCGATGATGCGCCGGCCCTCCATCACCTGGAAGATGCCCTTGCGGACGATCTGGTCGGGGTCGATGCCGTTGATGCGCTCGCCATTGAAGGTGATGTCGCCGCGGGTGACCTCGCCGTCCTCGGTCTTCAGCAGGCCGGAGATCGCCTTCAGCGTCGTCGACTTGCCGGCGCCGTTGGCGCCCAGCAATGCCACGATCTCCCCCTCCGGCACCTCCAGGCTAAGGCCGCGGAGCACGAGGATCACGTCGTTGTAGACGACCTCGATGTTGTTGACGGACAGCATCATCCGCTTCGCAGCCGTGACGGGCGGCATTCCGGCTTGGACGGGAGCGTTGGTCGAAGCGGCCGTGGCGGTGGTCTGCATGCAGCACCTGAACTGTTCGGAAGAAGGGGGGCGCCCCCGCCGCGAAAAAAGCGGAGGCGCCGCGTGCTTATCGACTTACCAGCCCAGCCATTCCGGCTTGCGCGGGACGTCGACGGTGGTCAGCTTGTCCAGCTTGATGGTGCCGGCCTTGACCAGCTCGTCCACGCCGGCGCCGGTGTCGCCGCCGACCTTGGCGCGGTAGATGTTGACCGCCGTCATGCCGCGGTGGTCGTTCTCGGTCCAGGTCGAGGGAACGCAGACGCCCTCCAGCCCGGCCGGGACCCAGTCCTTCTTCTGGTACATCGCCTTGCGGATGTTCGGACCGGTGACGCCGCCGTTCTTCGACGCCCAGTCCATCGCCTCCTTCATGTAGAAGGCGGTGCAGACGCCGGCCATGTAGTGCACCGGACGATAGGCGGTGCCGGCCGCGTCCGACATCTTGGAAATGTCCTTCAGCGTCTTCATGCCCGGCACCTCGGCGTTCCAGGTCACCGCGGTGCGCATCGGGAACACCACGCCGTCGGCGGCCGCGCCGGCGGCCTTGGCGGCGTTCTCGTCCATGCCCCAGACGTTGCCCATGAACTGCACCTTGGCGCCGACCGTCTGGCAGGCCTTCAGCACCGAGATGTTGGAGCCGGCGGTGTTGCCGAGATAGGCGTAGTTGACGCCGGACTGCTTCAGCGTCAGGCACTGGGCGGTGTAGTCGCCGGGGGTCAGCGCGAACTGCACGGCCGGCAGAACGTCGAAGCCCAGCTCCTTGGCCAGTTGCTCGCCCGCGTCCTTGGGCGCGTTGGGATAGGGGTGGTTGGCGCCCATGTGGACGTATTTCGGCTTGCCCTGGCCGCCCTGCTTCTTCCAGTCCTCGGCCGCCCACATCAGCATGCCGCGCAGCGCGTCGGAATAGGACGGGCCGTAGAAGAAGTTGTAGGGCGCCGGCTTGGAGCCGTGCGGGCCCTTGCCGGTCGGGTCGGTCAGGTGGCCGGAGTAGGAGCCGGAATAGGCCGGGATCTCGTCCTTGCCGACGAAGCCGGTCAGCGCCTCGGTATCGGCGGTGCCCCAGCCCTGCAATGCTGCGATCTTGTCGCTGCCCGACGACCACTTCTTATACTGGCTGATGGCGCGCGGCGCCTGATAGCCGTAGTCGACGGTGTCGACCGCCAGCTTGGTGCCGTTGACGCCGCCCTTGGCGTTGATGTAGGCGAGCGCGTCCGCCACGCCCTGCGCATAGGGCACGCCGACGTCGGAGGTGGCGCCGGACTGGTCCGCCAGATGGCCGACCGGAATGTCGGCGTAAGCCGTGGCGGTGGTCGCCAGCAGGAGCGCGCCAGTAACGGCGGTGGTGGCGAAAAGCGCGGTCTTGATCGACATGGTGCGTTGACTCCCCATTCTGTTCTGTTTGTTGACCGGCAAAGCGTCGGGACTTAGTGCGAGAAGGGATAGAGCTTCCAGTAGGCCTTGATCTGCTTCCAGCGGTGGGCCAGCCCGTCGGGCTCGAACACCAGGAACAGGATGATGACGAGGCCGATCGACATCTCGCGCAGGAAGGCGATGTTGTCCTTCAGGTTCAGCGCGGTGTCGATGGCGGTGCCGCTGACCAGTTTGGTGAGCGCCTGCATCGCCTCCGGCAGGAAGACCATGAAGGCGGTGCCCATCAGCGTGCCCATGATCGAGCCCAGCCCGCCGATGATGATCATGCCCAGGAACTGGATCGAGAAGAGGATGGTGAAGCCCTCCACCGACACGAACTGCAGGTAATGGGCGTAGAGGGCACCGCCGATGCCGGCGTAGAAGGCGGAGATGCCGAAGGACATCGTCCGGTACTTCGTCAGGTTGATGCCCATGATCTCGGCGGACAGGTAATGGTCGCGCACCGCCACCAGGGCGCGGCCGTCGCGGGTCCGCATCAGGTTGGTGGCCAGGATGTACATCACGACCATCGCCACCAGCGCGACGTAGAAGTAGCGCTCGTCGGTATCGAAGGCGAAGCCGAAGATGGTCAGCGGCTCGGCGATGGTGCCGGCGGTGCCGCCGGTGAACCAGTCGGCGCGGGCGAAGAAGTCCTGCAGGATGTACTGCGCCGCCAGCGTGGCGATGGCGAGGTACAGGCCCTTCAGCCGCGCCGCCGGCATGCCGAACAGCAGCCCGACCATGGTGGTGACCACGCCCGCCAGCGGAATGGCGAGCGCCACCGGAACGCCCAGGCTGTTGTTCAGCCAGGCCGAGGCGAAGGCGCCGAAGCCGAAGAAGGCGGAATGGCCGATGGAAATCTGGCCGGTGAAGCCGACCAGGATGTTCAGGCCGAGCGCGGCGATGCCGAGATAGCTGATCTGGATCAGCAGGCTGAGCCAGTAGCGGTCCATGAAGGCCGGGCAGGCCAGCAGGAGGACCACGCCCAGGATCGCGAAGTTGCGGCTGGTCCTGGTCGGGAAGATGGTGGTGTCGGTCCCGTAGGACGTCTTGAAATCGCCGCTCGGGATGATGCTGATGTTCGCCATTGGGGCCTCACACGCGCTCGATGTCTTTGGTGCCGAACAGGCCGTAGGGCTTGATCATCAGGATGGCGATCAGGACGTAGAAGGGCGCGATCTCGTACATGTTGCCCCAGTTCAGCCACTGGCTGTCCAGGTAGTGCGCCATGTTCTCCAGCACGCCGACGATCAGGCCGCCGACCACCGCGCCGATGACGCTGTCGAGACCGCCCAGGATCACCGCCGGGAACACCTTGATGCCGAAGAAGGACAAGGCCGACGACACGCCGTTGACCACGCCCACCGTGACGCCGGCCACCGCCGACACCATGGCGGAGATCGCCCAGCTCATCGCGAACATGTGGCGGACCGAGATGCCGAGCGACTGCGCCACCTGCTGGTCGAAGGCGGTGGCCCGCATGGCGAGACCGGTCCGCGAGTATTTAAAGAACCAGCCGAAGCCCGCCATGATGAGGATCGAGATCAGCAGCGACATCACGTAGACGGTCTGCACCTCCAGCCCGAACAGGTTCATGGTGGGGCTGGCGAAGATCGGCGGGAAGGGCTTGGCGAAGACGCCGAACATCCACTTCATCGCCGCCTGGAAGACGATGGACAGGCCGATCGTCACCATGATGACGGAGATGATCGGCTCGCCAATCATCGGCCTCAAGACGACGATCTGCAGGATGACGCCGAAGGCCAGCATGAAGACCAGCGTGATCGGGAAGCCGATCCAGAAGGGCAGTTGCCAGCTGGTGAGAAGCCACCAGCAGGTCCAGGCGCCGATCAGCAGGAATTCGCCCTGGGCGAAGTTGACGATGCGGCTGGCCTTGTAGATCAGCACGAAGGACATGGCGACCACGCCATACAGCGCGCCGACGATCAGGCCGTTGACGAGAAGCTGAAACAGAAGGGTCATGGCGTGGCCTCGCCGAGATGGGATCCAAATCCCCCGATCCCCCCCATCGCAAGCTGCGCTTGCGATGCCGACAGGCGAAGCGCAGCTTCGCCGAAAGGCGGGGAGAGGGTCAGGGTGAGGGGGAAGCACGGCGAGGAGCGTCCGGCAGGCGGATCCCCCTCACCCATCCTCTCCCCGAGGGGGAGAGGGGTTTTTCCTGTTTGCATAAGCGTCACGCCGCAACCGGCTGCCGCGGCGCCGTGGCGGCGGCGGGAGCCAGGTCGATGACGGTCAGCGTGGTGCGGATGCGCTGCTTGGTGCCGTCCTGGAAGGCGATCGTGGTGTCCACGTCGATCTTCGGCTGGTCGGCATAGATGCTGTCGATGATGGTGCCGTATTTCTCGGCGACGACGCCGCGGCGCACCTTGCGGGTGCGGGTCAGCTCGCCGTCGTCGGCGTCCAGCTCCTTGTACAGCAGCAGGAACTTGGAGATGCGCTGAAACTCGGGAAGCGTCTGGTTCACCCGCTCCACCTCCGCCCGCAGCAGGTCGTAGACCTCCTGCTTGGACGACAGGTCGGAGTATGTGGTGAAGGCGATGCGGTTCTTTTCCGCCCATTTCGACACGATGGAGAAGCGGATGCAGATGATCGCCGACAGATACTCGCGCTTGTCGCCCAGGATCACCGCCTCGGCCACATAGGGGCTGAACTTCAGCTTGTTCTCGATGTATTGCGGGCTGAAGCGGTCGCCCTGGGCGGTGGTGGCGATGTCCTTGATGCGGTCGATGATGACCAGATGCCCCTTCTTGTCGAAGAAGCCGGCATCGCCGGTGTGCATCCAGCCGTCGCGCATGTCGGCGACGGTCGCCTTCTCGTTCCGGTAATAGCCGGCGAACATGTTGGGATGGCGGGTGACGATCTCGCCGACGCCGTTGTGGTCGGCGTCGATCACCTTCACCTCGATGCCGCCGTCGAAGGGCACGCCGACCGTGTCGAAATCCACGTCGTTGCCGCGATGGACGGTGTAGGCGCCCATCGTTTCGGTCTGGCCGTAGATCTGGCGCAGCGGCACGCCCAGTGCCTGGAAGAACTTGAAGGTGTCCGGCCCCAGCGCCGCGCCGCCGGTCGCTGCCGATTTCAGGTTGGTGAAGCCCAGCCGGTCGCGCAGCGCCTTGAACAGGATCGCGTCGGCCATCGCCGAGCGCTGGCCCTTCGACAGCGCCTCCAGCCCCAGCTTCATGCCGAGTTCGTACATCTTCTGCTTGAAGGGCGAGGCATCCATCATCCGGGCGCGCACGTCGGCGGCGATGGCCTCCCACAGGCGCGGGGCGAACAGGACGAAGGTCGGCCCGATCTCGCGGAAGTCGTGCATCATCGTCTCGGCTTCCTCGACGAAGTTCACGCGCATCCGCGATACCACGCCCATGCCGACGGCATAGACCTGCTCCATGATCCAGGACAGCGGCAGGACGGAGACATACTCGTCCTCCGGACCCTTGGGATCGGCGGACAGATAGCTGGCGACATGGCGGATCAGGCGACCCGCCGGCAGCATCGCCATCTTCGGGTTCGAGGTGGTGCCGGAGGTGGTGCAGAGGATGGCGACCTCCTCGCCCTTCGTCTCGGCCACCATGCGGTCGTAGAGGTCCGGCTGCTGCGCCAGCAGTTCCTCACCCATGCGGATCAGGTCGGTGACCGGCATCAGGCGGGGGTCGTGGTATTTGCGCATGCCGCGCGGGTCGGAATAGATGATGTGCTGCAGCGTCGGCAGCCGGTCGGCGAGGTTCAGCAGCTTGTCGACCTGCTCCTCGTCCTCGGCGAACACCACCTTCACGTCGGCATAGGTGATGAGGTAGGCGACCTCCTCGTCCAGCGCGTCGCGATAGATGCCCAGGCTGTAGCCGCGCACCGCATGGGTCGCGATCTCGCCCATCACCCAGTCGGGACGGTTGTCGCCGAGAAGGCCGACCACCTCGCCCGGCACGACGCCCAGCTTGGTCATGCCCAGTGCGAAGGCGCGGATGCGGGCATGCACCTGGCCCCAAGTGAAGGTCCGCCAGATGCCGAAATCCTTCTCGCGCATGGCGATGTCGCCGCCATGGTCGCGGGCGTGCAATGCCACCAGCTTCGGCAGGGTGTCGTAGACGGCCAGATCGGGAAGGGCCAGATCGGGCAGAGTGAGGTTCGACATCACGCGACCTCCTTGCGCGGCGGCACGACCGCGGCAGAAGCCGCCGGCGCCTCTTCCTCGTCGTCCTCGCCCAGATAGGCGCGGCGGACGCGGGGATCGGCCAGGACCTCCTCCGGCCTGCCTTCGGCGATCTTCTTGCCGAATTCCAGCACCATCACCCGGTGCGAGATGTCCATGACCACGCCCATGTCGTGCTCGATCATGACCACGGTCATGCCGAACTCCTCGTTCAGGTCGACGATGTAGCGGGCCATGTCCTCCTTCTCTTCCAGGTTCATGCCGGCCATCGGCTCGTCCAGCAGGATCAGGTCCGGCTTCAGCGCCATGGCGCGGGCCAGTTCCACCCGCTTGCGCAGGCCGTAGGACAGGGTGCCGGCGGTGGCCTTGCGCACATGCTGGATTTCGAGGAAGTCGATGATCTCCTCCACCTCGCGGCGGTGGGACAGCTCCTCCTTCCTGGCGCCGGTCAGCCAGTAGAGCGACCCGGTCAGGAAGTTGTTCTTCAGCAGGTGGTGGCGGCCGACCATGATGTTGTCGAGCACGGTCATGTGCCCGAACAGCGCCAGATTCTGGAAGGTGCGCCCGATGCCGAGCGAGGCGCGATGGTTCGGGGTCATCCCCGTCACGTCGCGGCCCTTGAAATAGACCTTGCCGTCCGTCGGCCGGTAGCGGCCGGAGATGCAGTTGACCATCGAGGTCTTGCCGGCCCCGTTCGGGCCGATGATCGAGAACAACTCGCCCCTGCGGATGCCGAAGCTGACGTCGGTCAGCGCATGGACGCCCCCGAAGCGCAGATTGACGCCCCGAGCCTCGAAGATGGTCTCCGCCTGGGTGGTGGGCGACGTTTTGGCAGGGCCGGGGTGTGGTGCGACGGGCGCGCCTGACATTTCCTCCTCCGTTGCTGTTGGTACCGCTTCTCGGGGTCACGACCCGGCTCTTTGGTGGCCGGCGAGGTCCATATTGTGGACCGTTTCATGAGCAACTTCCGCACTATATACCGGGTTCCTTTCTGTTTTCAACACTGACATTCCGCTATTGCATGTTTTTTGACGCGACAAGCCGCCGCTCGGTCCATATGATGGACCTCATGAGCCGTCACGCCGACATTGCCACTCCCCCTGCCGCTCCGAACGCGGCAGGCGGCACCCAAAGCCTGGAACGCGCCATCGCCCTGCTGCGCGCGGTCGCCGACGCGGGCACCGACGGCGCGCGGCTGGCCGACCTGATGGCCGGAGTCGGTCTTTCGAAGGCGACCGCCCACCGGCTGCTGATGGCATTGGCACGCGAAGGGCTGGTCGAGCAGGACGGGCGCAGCAAGCGCTACCACCTGGGGCCGGATCTGGTGGCGCTGGGCGATCTGGCGGCGCTGCGGCACCGGCCGGCTTCCCCTACCCCTGCCCTGCCCCAGCCGCCGGAAGCGGCGGCGGCCGCCGCCGAGCCGCCGCCGGTCCTGATGGTGAGGCCGTCGGCCTTCCTGCGGCCGGAGTATCGCGGCCTGTCCATCGCGCTGGCGTCGCTGCTGTGCGACCGTCATGTCCGCGCCGCCGACGGCGCGCGGGCGGCGCTGCTGCATGAAAGCGTCGCGGGACAGACCACGGAACTGAGCTTCGCCCGCCTTGCCCATGATTCGGCGCGCTTCGCCACCGTGCTGGCCGGCATGGGGGTGGGACAGGGCGACCGGGTGGCGGTGTTGCTGCCCAAGGGGCCGGAGCTGCTGATCACGGCGCTGGCGATCTGGCGGCTGGGCGGGGTCTACATGCCGCTGTTCACCACCTACACCGCCTCTTCGGTGGCCTACCGGCTGGCCGACAGCGATGCGCGGGCCATCGTCACCAACGGCTTCCTGCGCCGCAAGGTGCCGCGCGACAACACCCGGCCGGTGGTGACGGTGGAGGGCGACGAGGCCTTCGGTCCCGACGCGGTGCCCTTCTGGTCGTCGCTGCACGAGGCCGTACCGCTGGCCGAGGTCGCGCGCTATCGGGAAGGCGACGCCTTCGCCCTGATCTACACGTCGGAATCCGAGCCGACGCCGCTGGGCGTCTCGCTTCCGGTCAAGGCGCTGTCGGGGATCGAGCAGTACATGCGCATCGGCCTGGACCTGCGCGACGACGACATCTACTGGAACATGGCCGATCCCGGCTGGGCCTATGGCGCCTATTACGGGCTGGTCGGGCCGCTGCTGCTGGGGCGGACGACGATCTTCTGCGACGGCCCCTACGACGTGCGGCAGGGCTACCGCATGCTGACGAAGTTCGGCGTCACCAACCTGACCGCCGCCCCATCGCAGATCCGCGCCTGGCACGGCGCCGATCCCGGCGTGTCGCACCAGTTCGCGCTGCGCATCCTGTCGGTGGTGGGCGAACCGCTGCCGCCCGACCTGATCGCCTGGGCCAACCGGACGGTCAAGGTCCCGCTGCTCGACCAGTATGGCCAGCGCGAGACCGGCATCTTCATCGTGAACCGCTACGATCCCGACGGAATCGGCCGTTACGAATCCGACGGGGCGGACGGTGCCGAGTCCGCCCAGCCGCCCAGCGGCTCGCTCGGCCGGCCGATGCCGGGATTCCGCGTCGTCATCCTCGACCCCGACGGCCGGGAGGCGCCGGTGGGCGGCGCCGGCGAGATCGCCATCGACGTCGACCATTCGCCGCTGTTCTGGTTCGAATCCTACGCCAACAACCCGGAGCGCACCGCCCAGCGCTTCCGCCACGGCCGGCGCTATTACCTGACCGGCGACCGCGCCTTCCTGGACGGCGACGGCAACATCCATTACCGCGGCCGGGCATCCGACGCGATCCAGATGCAGCAGGGCGAATAGGCAGCGGCCCCGGTTTTCGGGTATAGATCGCCCTTGAGAACGCTGCGGCGGAATGCGGCGGCGGACGCCGGGGGAGCGCGAAGGACGGGTATGGAATCCAAGACGAAGAACCGCGAATCCTGGCTGGCCGCCGCCTTCGCGGCGCTGGCCGAAGGCGGCGTCGACAAGGTGCGGGTGGAGGTGCTGGCGAAAGCCCTGAAGGTCACCAAGGGCAGCTTCTATTGGCATTTCCGCGACCGCACCGACCTGATGAACGCCCTGCTCGACAGCTGGAAGCTGGGCCGCATCGCCGCCATCAAGGAACAGACCCGGCTGGACGGGCGCGAGCCGGCCCGCCAGCTGCGCGACCTGCTGGCGCTCTATGGCGGCAGCAAGCCGCGGGGCATGGCGATAGAGTTGGCGGTGCGCGACTGGGCCCGGCGCGATCCCGAGGCGGAAAGCGTGATCGCCGAGGTCGACCGCGAGCGCCTGCACAGCGTCGCCGGCCTGTTCGTGGCCTTGGGTCTGCCGCCCGATCAGGCATTCGCCCGCGCCTATCTGTTCTACGCCTTCGCCTTCGGCCAGGGGCTGCTCGCCCCCGGCGCGGCGGCCGACCGCGCCGAGGTGGTGCGGGCGATCTGCGCCGACGTGCTGGTGCCGGACGCGCAGACGCACGCCTGACGCACCTCCCGCACGGTGGAGCGATCCGGCCCCGCGACTATGCTGTTATGGCAGATTGCCAGAACGGCCTGTTGACGGTGGAATGGAAACCCTGGATCGCATCGAGGCATTGCAGGTGAAGCTCCGCGACATGCTGATGCGGAGGCGGCGCCTTCCGGACCGGTCGGACGCGCGCTGCGCTCCTCCGAAAGGACGCTGGCCGCTTCTCACCGCCTGATGGAGGGAAATCACCATGTCCCAGACCCCCCCCCAGGGGACTATGCCGAGGATCGACGCGTCGATGCCGAAGACTGGCGGCGACGTAGCGAAACGCGCCGATCCAAGGCCGAAGAGGCCCGCAACGATGCGGAACGGGGGCGCGAGAAGGCCGATGCGGAACGGACCGCGGCGTTCGACCGCCATATGGAGGCCGAAGACGCCCGCCTGATGGCCGAGGAAGGACGGATCACGGGCGAGGCGCAACGGCGCGAAGCCGAAGACTGGCGGATCGACGACGAGGACCATCGCCGATCCAGGGAAGAGGCAAGATGCGCGGCGGAAGAGAGCCGCCAGGCCGAAGAGCGGGCACGGCGGCTCCACGAGCAGGCCCGCCTGTCCGCCGAGGAGGCCCGATCCTATGCCGAGCAGGCGCGGATCGATGCCGAACGGGCGCGCGCGGCAGCCGACGAGCAGCGTCAACTGCTGGAGGAGATGCGCGAAACCGTCCGACGTTACGAAGCCCTGCTGGCCCGGAGCGGGTGAGGCCCGTCACGGCGTATAGGCCAGCCGCACATTGCCCCAGTGGCGGCCGCGCACGGTGATCGGAGCATCGACCTCCTTCAGGCGCACCATCCTGCCGCCACCCATGTCGCGGCGATAGGCCTGCAGCAGGAACGGCCGGGCGTTGCGCGCGGCGGCAAGGCCCGACCGGTCGGCGAAGACCCGGCGGTTGCGGCAGTTGGCGGTGTTCCAGGCGGGGTCGCCCGGCCGCTGCGGCTCGGAATAGCGGCTGTTGTGGGTCGGCACGTAACCGACGCTGTTGACCGCCACGCAGAACTGGAAGCGGGGGTTGGAGGCAAGCACCGGCTCCTGGATCGCCGGGAACAGGCGGTCGGTCAACTCGGTGAAGGGGGCCAGCGCCTGTTCGGGGTCGCTGCCGGCAATGGGGGAGAGGTCGGTGGAGAACAGCGCCTCCTCACCGATGCTGCCGCTGGAAAGAGCGCTTTCCAGAGCCTTGGACAGGGCCGCGGCGGTGTCCTGCGCGGTGCGGATAACGTCGGAATCGGCCTCCACCATCGCGCGATAGGCCCGGCCCAGCCGGTCCGCCTGACCGCCGGACAACTCTTCGAAAGCCAGATGCAGGCCAAGGTCGCTGATCCCGGCGACGACGGCCGGCAGGTCGCCGACATCGCACAGCGTTACGGTCAGCCGCGTCTGCTCGGCAAGCGAAGGAAGCCCCATGCCCTCCACCAGCATCCCCTCGAGCGACAGGTCCAGCATGGTGGCGGTGCGGGGTTCGCCGGCCAGGACCAGCGTGACGGGCTCTTCGCAGGGGATCCGGTCGGACATGCGGCGGTCGCCGGCAACCGACTGGCGCAGGGCGATGACCAGCCGGCGCTTCAGGTCGGCGACGGCGGTCTGGGTATCGGCCATCCGGCGGCTGACGTCGGTGGCGATGCCGGTGATCCCGTCGGCCTGATCGCGGATATGCAGGACGCTGACCGACACCTGCGATGCCCCGCCGGCCGAGTTGGTGGCGCTGCGCCCGATCTCCCCGTTGGCGGCGGATTGCTCCTCCACCGCGGCGGCGGTGGCGGCGGCGGCCTCGTCGATCTCCTCGATCACGGAAATGACGGTCTGGATCGCCGTGACGCTGCCGCCGACCGCCTGCTTCAGCTGGTCGATCTGGCGGGCGATGTCGTCGGTCGCCCGCGCCGTCTGGTTGGCGAGCGCCTTCACCTCCGACGCGACGACGGCGAAGCCCTTGCCGGCCTCCCCTGCCCTGGCGGCCTCGATGGTCGCGTTCAGCGCCAGCAGGTTGGTCTGGCCGGCGATCTCGTTGATCAGATTGGCGACCTTGGCGATCTCTTCCGTCGCCACCTCCATCTGGCCGATGGCGGAGGCGGAACCGCGGGCGCTGTCCACCGCCCGCCGGGCCACCTCGCTGGACCGGGCCGCCTGCCGCGCGATCTCGTGCCCGGCGCTGTTCAGCTCCTCCGTCGCGGCGGCGACCGACTGGGCATTGGCGCTGGCCTGCTCCGAAGCCGCCGACACCACCATCGTGTTCTCCCGCACCACGCCCAGGGCCTGCATCAGATGCTGGATGCCGTCGCCGGCGCGGTTGCTGGTCAGCTCCACCCCCATCCAGGTGGAGTCCAGGTCGCTTTCGATCGACTTGCAGGTCTCCAGCAGGGCCTGGCGGGTCAGCGCCTTCTGCTTCACTTCGGTCTCGTGCTTCTCGTGGGCGGCATAGGCCAGCTTCGCCTTCATCGCGTTCAGTTCGGACGCCACACGGGCGAATTCCGGCACGGCGATCGGCGTCATCGGATCGGTGAGAGCGCCGCGGGCGATGCGCTCGAACGTCTGTTCCAGGACCGACAGCGGACGGCGCACCGTGCGCAGGATCAGCCAGCCGAACAGGGCGGCGAACAGACAGCTCAGCAGAACCGCCGCGGCGACCGCGGCGATGCGCCGCCCGTGGTCGGTTTCGGCCTTGTCGAACTCCTCCCGCGCCACCCGGATCTGGAGTTCCAGCAGCGCGTCCGACACCCGGCGCAGTTCGGCGAAGGCGGGACGGACGGTGCCGCGCAGATGGGCGTCCAGCGCGGCTCCGTTCTTCTCCCGCGCCAGGGCCAGGGCCGGGCCGATGCCGGATTGGAGATAGGAGCCGACCAGCGGCTTGAACCGGTCGGCGAGGACCGCCTCCTCCGGCGTCAGGTAAGTGGCGAGATAGGCGGTCAGCAGCCGCTGCATGGCTGCGGTGTTGTTGGAAACCTCCGCTTCGACGGCAGCGAAATCGCCGGCTCCCTTACCCGCCTGAAGATTGCTGGCCTGAAGATTGCCCGCCTGAAGATCGGCAGCGAAATCGGTCAGGCGCTGCCGGCTGTCGCGGGCGAGATTCTGGATCTCGCCGATCTGATAGGCGGGAACGGTCCGGTCCTCATACACCGTGCGAAGCGAGCGGTTGGAAGCCTCCATGCCGTCCAGCCCGAGCCAGCCGGCCGCCAGCATCGCCAGGATCAGAAGAACCATCACCCCGGCCAGACGCCCCGACAGGCTGGACCACGCCATGGCGGCGGCCCGACCCGCGCGGCTGCGGCGAACGAGCGCGCCCTGTTCCAGCGCCACCGCCGCCCGTCCGTCGCGCATGGCCGCATACAGAGACTCGGCCGCCGAGATCTCGTCCCGCGACGGTTTGGAGCGGATGGAGATATAGCCGGTGACGGCGCCGTTCTCGATCACCGGAGTGACGTTGGCGCGCACCCAATAGAAATCGCCGGACTTGGTCCGGTTCTTCACCAGCCCTTCCCAGGGCCGCCCCGACTTCACGGTCGCCCACAGGTCGGCGAAGGCCTCCCTGGGCATATGGGGATGGCGGACGAGGTTGTGCGGAGCGCCGATCAGCTCATGTTCGTCGAAACCGCTGATCTCGACGAAAGCCTGGTTCACGAAGGTGATCCGCCCGCCGGTGTCGGTGCGCGACACCAGGGGAACGCCGTCGGTCAGATGGATCTCACGGTCGGTGATCGGGGTGTTGACGCGCATGACGCGGTTCCGCTCCAGCCAAAGTCTCGCAGGAAACGGTCGGGCGTGGAGGCGAAAACTGCAGCGCCGGACAACCACATCGGTCGCACCCCCGAACCGGAGGTCATGCTGCAAGCGTCATGCCGCGATGGATTGTTAGCAGTCGAACAATTTGCATGGCAGAATACAACGGAGGGGCGATCTCCTCCCGCCGAATTCGTCGCAAAATGCGTCCGGAAAAGAATGGCGGGCGCGGCGGACGGTGCAAACTGAAAAAAGCTATATGGTCTAATTGTTTAGCCGCGCAACGAGCCTCCGGACAACCCGTCGAGCGGGATGGCGGTGACGCTCTTGACCTCTTCCATCACGGCATAGGTGTGGGTTTCCCGCACGCCGCGCGCGGTGGACAGCAGTTCGCCCAGGAACAGGCGGTATTCGTTCATGTCGCGCACCCGCGCCTTGACCAGATAGTCGAAGCCGCCGGCGACCATGTGGCATTCCATGATCTGCGGCATGCGCAGCACGGTGGCCTTGAAGTCGTCGAAATTGTCGGGCGTCGTGCGGTCCAGCACCACTTCCACGAAGACCAGCATCCCCGCTTCCAGCCGGTGCGGGTCGAGCAGCGCGACATAGCGCTGGATGATGCCGTCCGTCTGCAGCCGCTTCACCCGCTCCAGGCAGGCGGCCGGGCTCAGGTTGATGCGGCGGGCCAGCTCGACATTGCTGAGGCGTCCATCCTCCTGCAGTTCACGCAGGATCTTGATGTCGGTGGAATCGAGGCTGCGGTCCATCGGTGGCTCGGAATGCTGTTCGGCAGGCTGCCCCGATCCTCGGACAAAGAACGGGGCCACCCCGGAACCAACCATAGCAGGAACGGCGCCGACCGCGCCACTCCGAAGCCTGTTTGACGGTGACGGCGGACCCGGTCACGCCGCCAGCGGCAGCATCACCGTCATGCGCAGCCCGCCGGTCGGGCGGTTTTCGGCGCTGACGCGGCCGCCGAAGGCCTCGATGTTGCGGCGGACGATCCACAGGCCGATGCCGAAATGCGCGGCCCCCGCCTGATGGGCGGCCGCCTCGTCCTCCGGCATGCCGCGGCCGGGTTCGCGGTGGGAGAAATAGCGCTCGAAGATGCGTTCCAGGTTGGCGGGATCGACGCCCGGTCCCTCGTCGTCCACCACCAGCTCGGCCCAGCGGCCGTTGCGGGTCAGGCGGACGCTGACGGCGGAGTCGGCCGGCGAGAAGCTAACGGCGTTCTCCACCAGATTCTCGACGATGGTCTCCAGCGTCTCCTCGCTGGCACGCACCACCAGCCCGGCATCGATGCGCGAGCGCATGTGCAGGCTCTGTTCGGCAAGCAGGCCGGTGTAGCCGCCGGCCATCCGCTCAACCAGCGCCGACAGGTCGACGCGGCGGCGCGCAGGGGCCAACAGGTCGGCCGCCGCCTCGTCCATGCGGCGGGCGAAGGAGACGATGCCGTCCAACTTGTCCAGCGACTTCTCGATCATGATCAGCGCGCGCTGGCTGCGGGCGTTCTCCGCCGGCAGGGCGCGGCGCAGCGGCTCCACCGACTGGCGGATGACGGCGATCGGCGTCTTGAAGGCGTGGGCGTTGTCCTCCGCCGCACGGCGCAGCGACTGGGCGCTGTCGCGCAGCGTGGAAACGAGACGGTCGAAATCCTCCGCCACCCCGGCCAGCTCCGGCACGGTGTTGCGCGCGGCGAAGGAGGCGCTGCGGCCCTCATGGTCGGGGGTATCCTCGCCGCCGACGATGCGGCGGGCCAGTTCGCCGAAACGGTTCAGGTTGCGCCAGACGCCGGCAAGCACGGCCAGCACCAGGGCCGCCATCGCCAGATAGATCGCCGCGGCGGCCTGGACCGCCGGCGTGCTCCAATAGGGACGGCCGATGGAGGAGGAGATGTAGGCCTCGGTCGCATGGCTGGTCACCAGCGCCCAGCAGCCGAAGCTGGTCTTGATCGGGGTGATGGAGGACAGCACCTCCTCCCCGCCTTCGGCATGGGGAACGCGCATCGCCAGCGTGGAGTTGCCGGCACAGCTCGACCCCAACCGGTCCAGCACGCCCTGTTCGAGCAGCAGGCGCCGTTCGGCATCGATGTCGGCCGTCGACAGGCTGGGCGCCGCCGCGACATAGAAGAAGGGTTCCGGTCCGGTCCTGAGCGCCGCGGCCCCGGTGGCCGCCACGCGCGGACGCACCAGCAGCTTCAGCCGCGTGCGGTCGTCGCCGTAGCGGGCCAGCGCGCTGCTGAGGCTGGGGAGGGCCGTGCGGTCGACGCCCAGAAGTTCCGGTTCCAACGCCCGGGCGATCAGTTCACCCTGGCGCTGGGCGCTTTTCAGCAGGAGCTGCTGCGAGGCCTCGTCGGCGCGCTGGAACTGGTCGTAGAGCAGAACCGGCACGGCGACGAAGACGACGGTGAGCAGCACCAGGCGGCTCGCCATCGAACGCCACAGCCAAAGCAGGCGGGCGGACGCTTGTCTGGGCGCCCGCATCGCGAGGTCACTCGGCAGCAGCGCCATTGATCAGCATGTCCTCGCTCATTCCATTGCGCGTGCCTGTGTCGAGGCCGTCCTCGTCGCCACCCTGGGCCGGGTTCTCGCCCTTGCCCCAGCGATAGCCGAAGCCCGGATAGTTTTCGATGCAGGCGAAGTTGGCGTCGACCGAGCGGAACTTCTGGCGGATGCGCTTGATGAAGGCGCGAACGTTGGCGCGGTAGCCCGACGGGCCGTAGCCGGCGACGAAGCCCTTGCCGTGGACGAGGTCGTAGATCTCGCGGTAGGACACGTCCTCTTCCGGACGGGTCGACATCAGCTTGACGATGTTGAACTCGGTCAGCGTCAGGTCGATGCGCTTGCCCTTCCAAAAGGCGCGGCTGTTGTCCAGGCGCAGCTCCAGCTCGCCCAGGCGATGCATGGTGGCGTTGCCGCCGGCCTCCGCCTCCTCGGCACCCTTGACCGCATCGCCCTTGGTGCCGTCCAGGATCAGGCGCATGCGCTTCAGCAGGATCGACAGGCTGCGCGACTTCTCCACGAAGTCCAGCGCGCCGCCGGCCAGGGCCGCCTCTTCATAAATCTGGTCGGACAGCACGGTCAGGAAGATCACCGGGGTGGCGATGCCGCGGGCACGCATCTGGCGCAAGACGTCGATGCCATCCAGCTTGGGCATGCGCCAGTCCAGCAGGACGATGTCGACCGATCCGTCGGCAGCGAAGAAATCGAGCGCCGGCTCGCCGCGGTCGAAGGTGATGACCTCGTATCCCTCGTCGCCGAGGTTGAGGCTGAGCGACTCACGGAACAGATCGTCGTCGTCCACCAGAGCGATGCGGGCAATGGTCGGTTCGGTCATTGCGGACATTCCCTTGTTCGACTCCGCCTTACTGAATCCCGGGGCGGACAGGGCGCCCTGCGTCAGCGTGAGCGAGGAGTTGGGCGAAGCATCGGTGGTCGGCGTCAGGGACATTTTGGCTGCTCTTCATATCGTAGGAGAGGGCGCGGAAGTCCTGGGACGAGGTCATATCCATGAAGAAGAAGACCTTGAGGGTGCAGTCACCCTTGGAATACCGCCAGATCTTGGCGGGAGGCGCCTCTTCCCTTGCAACAGGGGACCCCAGGAGGTTGAGAGTCTGGACTTCGTCCAGCCCGACAAGACTGTCGGGGTCGGCGTTGGTGGTTGCGGGAGGGGTGGGCGTCAGCCCCACGGCCGGCCCCACGGCCGGCATGGCCGAGGCGTTCGCCGTCCGGGGGTCGATGGCCGCCAATTGGGTGGCGGCGGCGTTGGCGTCGGTGCTGGCCGCCGCCACGTCGCCGTTCGTCACCGGCGGGCCCGGCTGCGGCATCGGCAGGGTCGGCGCCAGCGATGCGGCGTCGGCAATCTTGCGGACCGGCTTCTGCCTGGGCACCGGCGGGGAAGCCGGACGGGCGTTCGGGTTGGCGGCCGATACATCGGGTCCGCCCCATCCCGGTCCGACCGTGTTGGCCGGGCAGCCGGCCAGCAGCAGGACCGCGACCAGCAGGCCCGCATGTCGGCCCCGGCCGGCGGCGTAGGCGCCGAACTGCGCCACATCGCGGAGGACTGCCGGCACGGTCATGGGGGCGAGCCTTTCAAATGCTGGAGGGCAAACACTGGAGGGACAAACACGAGATGGTCGGCTATAGCGGCATTAACACGGAACCGGCCGTTTCCATCTGGCCGCAAAGTTTACTTCGCGTCTGAGTTGGAGTTGACCGCGTCTGATGAGCCTAAACTCAGTCCATCCTGGTTAATGGCGCGTTAAAGCCACAGCAGATACCCCCATTTTGCGAAAACCTACCAATATTTTGCGAATTTTCGTTTGAATTTCGAGCGAATGCATCGGGGGACTCCCCGCGCTTTTCTCAAAGGTGGTACTCAATTCGGTTAAACCCATTCTACATCGACCACGTCGTGGGGGCGCCTGCGGAGGGCGACAGGACGTGACAGGAATGAGGCAGGAGGATGGCCGGGATCGGACGGGAATGGGGCCGTCGTGGGCCGAAGCCCAAAAAACAATCGGCGGCGGAGCCACCCGGGTATGGCTCCGCCGCCGCTCAGCCGGACGGGCAACAGGTCATGTAACGGCGCGCATGACAGCGGCCGCAGGGCGTTGCCTCTGGAACTCCAGCCGTGGTTCCGGCCGGCCGTCAAGCCGGTCGGCGTCGTGGGAACAATGCATTTTCGGCACCATCCATCACGGTCGCCATCATGCGCCGGACGGACGGCGCGGTCAAGTTTGCAGTACGTACAATTTAGTGGTTCCATTATCCGGCTGGTATGGGGAGGTGGACTTGCCGGGAGAAGGTGGAGCGCCTCCATCTATGGTCCGAGAAACCAGGAGTTTTGGCATGGGTGACGGGCATCGGCGTAAGCTGACGGAAGAACTCAAGCGGGAAGCTGTTCGGCTTATCGCGACGAGCGGCCGGATGGTCGGGAACGTGGCGGCTGATTAGGGTATCGGCAAATCGACACTGACGCGATGGAAAGCGCGCCACCAGGAAGCTGAACTTCTGTGCGGTCCACATGACGATGTGCAAAAGGAACTGGTCCGTCTGCGTCGTGAGAATGAGGTTTAACGCCAGGAGCGTGACTTGTTAAAGAAGGCAGCCGCTTTCTTGGGGCAGGAGACAAGTCGATGAGATCTCAGCATCATCGATGCAGAGAAAGCGGGTGCTCCGGTCTCCCGGCTTTGCCAGCTCTCGGGTGTGAGCGTCAGCGGTTACTATGTGTAGAAGACGCGCAAGGCCAGTGTTCGGCAATGAACCGACCTGGTGCTGTTGGCCCATATCCGCAGCCGGTTCACAGCGTCGCGCGAATCTTATGGCAGCTCACGGATGCATGCCGAGTTGAAGGCTGACGGTCTGTCGCCATCGCGTCGCCCGCCTGATGCGCGACAACCACCTGAAGGCCTACCAAAGGCACCGGTACAAGCGAACCACTGACAGCCAGCATGGCTAGCTTGGTGACGCCAGTACCAGGTCTGGTGGCGGAGGACGAGGTGCGCGGCTTGGCCCATGCTCGGTACTCTGACGGGACCGGGCGGTGCGTTGGGCAGCAGCTTTGGGCTACAGCCATGGGCACCACCTGCGGGTCATTGCAGGAGCGGCGGAACCAAGTGGCTGTTTCCAAAGGGAAGTCGTGAGAGTTGGTTGGGGGACTAGGATTCGAACCTAGGCTGGCGGAGTCAGAGTCCGCTGTCCTACCGCTAGACGATCCCCCAGACCGTCACCGGGGCGGCTCGCTTGCCGTGCCCCGTGGTGTGGGCGGGTTTATAGCGACCACGTGCCGGGCTGTGAAGAGCTTTTTTCGCTTCCGATGCACTTTTTTTTGGGCGCTGACCGCCGGTCCGGTTTTCCCCTGGACCGGCGGCGCCTTTCATTCAGCGTGGGACAGCGTTCGCCATGGGCGCGATGATCCGGCGGAGGTCATCGTCGGCCTCCAATTCCTCCAGCATACGGGGAAGGCGGCGGCGCCAATTCGGATGCTGGTCGACGGTGCCGGGCAGGTTGGGCTGCTCGTCGTCCGCCAGCGTGTCCTCGATCTGAACCATCACGATGCGCGATGGGGTGTGTGCCAAATAGTCGTGGACGGCGGCGGACAGTTCGACGCGGAACGGCTGGTCGCCGTCGTCGGTGGGATAGCTGTCCGGGCGCAGCCCCTCGCGGGACAGCGCCTGCAACAGGCGCCAGCGGTCGACGCCGCGGTCCCAGCGGTCCTTGTCCCGGCTGGCATCGTCGGGATAGAGACTGAGCCGCTGCCGCCAATCGAGGTCGCGGCCGGTCCAGAACCCCTTGAAGGGTGCCAGGTCATGCGTGCTGACCGTCGCCATGGAACCGGCGGGATACTCGCCGGGAGACTTGAAGCCGCCATCGGCAGTGCGTTCGAAATACAGCACGCGGTAGCTGAGGATGCCGGCCTGTTCCAGAGCCGGCCGGAAGCCCTCCGGAACGGTGCCCAGATCCTCGCCGATCACGACGCAACGGTTGCGGCGGCTCTCCAGCGCCACGATGCGCAGAAGGTCGTGAAAGGGATAGGCGACATAGGCGCCGTCGCTGCCGTCCTCCGGGATCCAGAACAGGTGCTGCAGCGCCATCACATGGTCGATGCGCAGCGCCGCGGCATGGCGCATGTTGGCCCGCAGAAGCTCGACGAAGGGGCGGTAGGAGGCCTCGCGCAGGCCCAGCGGCGACAGCGGCGCCAAACCCCAGTTCTGGCCCTTCAGATTGAACTGGTCGGGCGGCGCGCCGACATTGGCGCCCTGCACCAGCATCGACGGGTCGGCCCAGGCGGAGCCGCCGCCGGGATGGACGGCCACGGCGAGGTCGCGGTAAAAGCCCATGGCAAGCCCGGCGGAACGACCGCGCGCCGCCGCCTCCCCCAACTGGCGGTCGGCCTCGAACTGAGTCCAGGCGAAGAAATCGATGCGGTCGGCATGATCGGCGGCAAAGGCGGCAACCTCGGCGCTCCCCGGGTCCTGGAAAGCTGCCGGCCAGCTGCGCCACATCCACAGCGATGGGTCCTTGCGGAAGAAATGCTCGTGCAGGGCGTCGAACAGGGCATGGCGGTCCAAGGCCGCCCCCATCTCCTGCCGGAAGCGGGCATAGGCAGCCTTGCGCGGATGGCCATCGGGCAGGCTGCGAAAGCGGGCGTGCAGCCCCTCCAGAACCGGAAGCTTCAGCGCGGCGACCGCGGGGTAATCGACCAATTCCGCCTGCCTTGCGGCGGTCAGGGCGGCCTGGAAGGCGGGGTCGGCGATCCGGGCGCGCAGGTCGTCGGCGTCCGCCAACTCGGGAACGGAGGCCGGGTCGATGTAGAGGATGTTGAGGAACTGGCGGCTGGACGGCGAATAGGGGCCGATATGGTTCGGGTCGGCCGGAAACAGGGCATGCAGCGGGTTCAGCCCGACCAGCCCGGCGCCCAGCCGGCCGGCGACCTCGGCGAAGCCGGAAAGATCGCCGAAATCCCCCATGCCCCAATCGACGGCGGACCGCAGGGAATAGACCTGCAGCCCGATGCCCCAGCAGCGGCCGGCCGGCACCATCTCCTCCACTGTCACGCAGCGGTCGGGCGCCACGATCAGGGTGGTGGCATCGGATGGACCGGCGCGGCCAGGGGCCTCCACATGCACCGCCAGCCGGTGATAGCCGATGGGCAGCGAGACCGGCAACAGGCCCCCGAGCGCGCGGCGCTCATAGGCCTTGCCGTCCACCGTGGCCCGCTCCTCCACCGGCAGATCGCGGACCGCGACGCGGCCGCCCTGGGCGACCCCGCCCTCCGGTGTCAGTTCCCACACCAGCGTGGCGTCTTCGAGGCCGGCCGGCAGGGCGACGCCCAGCCCGATCCCCTGCCCTTCCCCGGTGACCAGGACCGGCGGCAGCGGGCGGCTCCAGGACCGCCGCTCCACCGTGCGCAGGCTGGCGGCGACCTCCTCGTCCGTGGCGGCCGCCAACCCCATGGCGGCGACCAGCGCCCGCTTGGTGGCGGCGGAGGTCTCGCGCCGGTTGCCCCAGATGTCATGATAAAGGGGTTCTAGTCCAAGCAGATCGGCCAGCCGGTCGAGATCACTCATGCAGGGTCCCCGCGGGTTGTACGGAAAGGGTGTGGGGCTAAGGGATTGGGGGGCGCGGTGCGTGGCGTCAATGCAGACCGGCGGCCTATGCCATCGGCGCCTCCCCCGTCACCCGGCCGGAAGAGCGGATGCCGCCAGCCCTCCGGCACCCGGTGGCGGGGCGGAGGAAGAGGAGGTGGAAGCGTCGTCGGCGGGAACCGCCGGCAGGGCGGCGGCCGCCTTGGCCTGGGCGATCTGCTCCAGCCGGCTGCGGTAGCCGGTGACGGCGGCGGACACCTCGCGCGTCATCGCCTCCAACGGACGGTCGGGATCGACGGCCTGCATCAGGGCGCGCGACAGGGCCTGCAGCTGCTCCCGGTCGTCGACCGGGACCGGTCCGGCTTCCGCGGCGGTGCGGACCTTGTCGGCCAGCGTCTTGATGGCGCGGGCCACCGCCTCCACCGGGGCGTGGTCGCCGTCCTCGCCCAGCCGGCGCAGAAGGTCGTCCAGGAAGCCGCCGATGCGACCGACATGGTCGATGGCCATGCGGTCCGGCGCCGGCCGTGCCAGCCCGTCCAGGGCGAATTCCACCAGGAAGGCGACCTGGATGCTGGCGCGCAGCCGCTTCTGGGTGGTGACGGTCGAAATCGCCTCGTTCAGCAGCATGCGGGCGGCGGACTGGGTCCACTGGCCGACAGCCTTCAGGCGGAGCGTGTTGGGGGCGTCCAGAACCGGCACCTGTGCGCCCTCGCGCGGGGATTTGCGGCGGTCGGGGCCGGTATAGTCGGCGGTGACGACGAAGCCCTTGCGCGCCTCGATCAGGCTGACGATCCGGTCGCGCACCTGCTTGGGCGACACCGGCTTCATCAGCAGATCGTCGCCCCCGACATTGGTGACGCGGGTCAGCAGCGCCGGGGTCGGCGCCCAGGTGGTGACGATGACGCAGGCGAAGGGGTTCGGCACGGCCGGTTCGTTGCGCAGGGACCGGATGAAGCGGAAGGCTTCCGAATCCTCGCCATCGGCGTCGAGCAGCACCAGATCCGGCATGCCGGCGGTCAGCAGCCCGGCGGCGGCCTTCACCGAATCGAACAGCTCCACCCGGCGGAAGCCCAGGCGGATCAACACGTCGCGGAACACGCGCGCGGTGTTGAGCTGGCTGTCGATGATCGCGGCGTCGACCTGCGAGAAATCGTAATCCGGCATCGCCCTACCCGAAGCTCCGCTGCGATCGTGACGGCAACACGTCCCGCAGGGTAACACGCATTGTCTCCGCCCGTCGCGGTAGCATCTTCACCGGGGAAAATACCATTGGGCAAAGGATCGCAGGGGCGGAGCACGCTCAGCCAAAGCCATACCGTTGCTCACATCCCCGCCTGTTCCACCAGGGTGAAGACCAGCACCGTCCGCCCGTCGACCAGCACCGACCGGCCGGCCAGATGCAGGCGTTCGTCCCCCGCCCCGTCGGCGACGCGGGTGTCGAGCAGGCAGCGCCAGCCCCGGCCGCCCGGCACGTCCGGCAGGGTCACGGTCAGGATGTCGGCATGGGCGTTCAGCACGATCAGCATCACGCCGTCGGACAGCGGCTGCCCGTCCGGCCCGGCATGGGTGCCGGCACGGCCGTTCAGCAGCAGGACGATGCAGCGCGCCTGGGTGTTGCGCCAATGCTCGGCGGTCTTCTCGACGCCCTGGGCATTGTACCAGACGATGTCCTTCAGCCCGTTGGCCGCGGTTTCGCGCCCATGCAGGAAGGTGGGGCGGCGGAGGACCGGGTGGGCGCGCCTCAGCGCGATCAGCCGGCGGACGAAGGACACCAGCGCCCCGTCGCGCTTCGCCCAGTCCAGCCAGGTGATGTCGTTGTCCTGGCAATAGGCGTTGTTGTTGCCGTCCTGGCTGTGCTCCAGCTCGTCGCCGGCCAGCATCATCGGCGTGCCCTGCGACAGCATCAGCGTGGCCAGCAGGTTGCGCTTCTGCCGGGCCCGAAGCTCGTTGATGCCCGGATCGGCGGTCTCGCCCTCCACCCCGTGGTTCCACGAGCAGTTGGCGGAATGGCCGTCGCGGTTCTCCTCGCCGTTCGCCCAGTTGTGCTTGTCGTTGTAGGCGACGAGGTCGTGCAGGGTGAAGCCGTCATGGGCGGTGATGAAGTTCACGCTGGCCCAGGGCCGGCGCCCGCGCTTCTCGAACAGGTCGGCGGAGCCGGCGATGCGGCCGGCCAGTTCCGGCAGCATGCCGTCGTCGCCGCGCCAGTAGCGCCGCACGGTGTCGCGGTAGCGGTCGTTCCACTCCGCCCAGCCCGGCGGGAAATTGCCGACCTGATAGCCGCCGGGACCGACGTCCCACGGCTCGGCGATCAGCTTCACGTCGGCCAGCACCGGGTCCTGGCGCACCGCGTCGAGGAAGCCGGAACCGGGGTCGTAGCCGTAGGGCTCCCGCGCCAGCACGGTGGCGAGGTCGAAGCGGAAGCCGTCGACATGCATCTCCGTCACCCAGTAGCGGAGGCTGTCCATCACCATCTGCACCACGCGCGGGTGGCTGAGGTTCAGGGTGTTCCCGGTGCCGGTGTCGTTGATGTAGTAGCGCGGGTTGTCCGGCATCAGCCGGTAATAGCTGAGATTGTCGATGCCCTTGAAGGACAGCGTCGGCCCCAGATGGTTGCCTTCGGCCGTATGGTTGTAGACGACGTCGAGGATGACCTCGATCCCCGCCTCATGCAGGCGGGCGACCATCGTCTTGAACTCCGACAGGACGCCGGTGGTCATGTAGCGCGGCTCCGGCGCGAAGAAGCCGATGGTGTTGTAGCCCCAGTAGTTGGTCATGTTGCGGGTGACGAGATGCTGCTCGTCGGCGATGGCCTGGACCGGCAGGAACTCCACCGAGGTGATGCCGAGCGCCCGCAGATATTCGATCACGTTCTGGGTCGACATGCCGGCGAAGGTGCCGCGCAGATGGGCCGGCACCTCCGGATGGCGCATGGTGAAGCCGCGGACATGGGTCTCGTAGAGGACCGTCTCGGTCCAGGGCACCCGGCGGTGGCGGTCGTGCCCCCAGGTGAAGGCGCCGTCCACCACCCGGCATTTCGGCATGCCGCGGGCATTGTCGCGCCGGTCGAAGGATAAGTCCTCCTTGGTCGAGCCGACCCGGTAGCCGTAATGGGCGTCCGACCATTTGAAGCCGCCGAACAGAGCCCGGGCATAGGGATCGATCAGCAGCTTGTTCGGATTGAAGCGGTGCCCCTCCTCCGGCTCGTAGGGACCATGGACGCGGTAACCGTAGAGCAGGCCGGGCCGGGCGTCGGGCAGGTAGCCGTGCCAGACCTCGTCGGTGTGTTCGGGCAGCGTGACCCGCTCCACCTCGCGCTGGCCGGTCTTGTCGAACAGGCAGAGTTCCACCCGCTCGGCATTGGCGGAGAACAGGGCGAAATTGACGCCGAACCCGTCCCAGGTGGCGCCGAGCGGATGGGGCTTGCCGGGCCAGACCGGGGTGCGTGCGGGGGTGGGGGGCATGCGGACTACCGGTGTGGGAAGACGGAAGAAGATGGCGGGAAAACCACAGCCGGTTCAAGCGGATACGCGACCCGACACTGCCGGGTCCCGAAAATTCCGCAGTCAATGGCGCCCGCGGAACGGATCGGCCGGTCCTGGCTAAAGACCGAAATCATGGCGGAGCACTCCGACGCCGAACACGCATTCGGTCAGATGGCGGTCCATGAAATCGGGCTGGTGGAAATCGATCAGTTCCAGCCCGCCCGGCGGAAAGCCCCAGGTGGCATTGTGTGCGATGCGAGCGGGCAGCCAGGGATCCTCCGGCAGGAACCGTCGCTTCGGATAGGATTTCATCAGGAACCGGTACGGGAAATCACGCCGGCCGATGAACAGCGGCGCACAGCCGCCAGTATCGGCCAACCCGACGGGATGGGAATCCGGCTGGATCCAGGCACGCGTCAAGTGGCGGGAGGCCGTCGAGCGGGCGAAGGAACAGATGCCGAAATAAGCCTCGGTATCGAGCGCCCGGCTAAAGCCGCCGTCGACGGGATGGAAATCCAGCCCGGTGAAGCTCACCGCGTTGAAGCCGCTGGCCTCAACCCCGGCAAGGGCCGCCCGCAAGGATGGCCCGAAGCCGGTCGGAGCCGCCCGCTGGTTGCCTTCCAGCAGCAGCATCCAATGGCCTGGGCAGGACATCGCCACATCCTCGACATGATGCCAGAAACTGTCGAGCTTGCCGTCATCGGCGACCCGTGGGGTGGCGATGCGTTCCAACGCCGCCAGCTTTGCCGACTGGCCGACCAGCAATTCATGGGTGCCGTCGGTCGATCCCAGATCAATGGCGTGGATGCGGATGCCGTCGGCGTGCAACCGGCCGACCAACCCCTCGACATGCTCGGCATCGTCCCGGGCCACCAGCACCGCGGTCACCGGGCGCTCCTGCAGGGCCGTCGCGGCCGTCCGGGCATTGCGGTCGATCACCGTCAGAATGGTGTTCTTCGGCCGGCCGCGGTTGTGCGAAGCGGTCAGCCCGGCATACATCACCGGCAGCCCGAAGCGGTCCAGCAGGGCGCGGAACTCCGCCAGAGTCCATTCCCGCACATGGCAGGGGTTGGGCGGCGGCCCGGCATGGCCGGGGTGATGGGTGCGCTCGCGCTCCGGGGTCGAAATCACACAGGCCCGCACTGCGGGCGCAATGCCGGCCAGCACCTTCAGCAGCCCGTCAGGCTGGACCAGATGCTCGATCACGTCGGAACAGACGACGACGGCGCCGGCCAGGATTTCCGGCCCAAGCGACCGCAGGGCTTCGGCCAGCGCCGGCACCTCCTCCCCATCCATATCGACCGCCAACCAGCGGCCGAATGGATAGGTGGCGCGGCAATAATCGATGTTGCTGCCGTAATCGATGCCAACCACCGAAAATCGTCCGGCAAGCAGTCCCAGCTTCTTGGCACCGCCGCAGCCGATATCGATGATCGTGGCGGCGCCATACCGGTCGGCCAGCACCGCGGCCGTGGCATAGACATCAGGTTGCCAGACTACCCGGCTGCCGGCGGTATCCTCGGTGTAGGCGGGGTCGACCCGGTGGCGGTAACCGCTTGCGATGCAATAGTCGTTCATGGGCGCCACCGTGATCCGTCGGGTTGGGTCGATGGAGTCGCGATGGAGGATTGGAACAGGATGGAACATGTTTCCAGCCCCTGTTTCACTGTTCCATCCTTCGTCCCGGCGGAAGAGCGGCGCATCCGGCATTCGGTCGTCTGGCTGGACATGCGGAAGCCTCCTTCATCCGGGATCGGACTTGTCCCATCGGGGATTCTTCCTACCACGGATGGGCGGCGGCAGTAAGCCCGACACGTCAATCCAGCCGGGCCCAGCGCGCCTTCCGCCCTCCTACTCCGCCTTCCGCTCCAAAATCAGCGTCGACAGCGGCGGGATGGTCAGGTCCAGCGAGTGGGTGCGGCCGTGCCAGGGGGTTTCCTCGGCATAGACGCCGCCGCCGGGATTGCCGACGCCGCTGCCGCCGTATTTGCCGTCGTCGGTGTTGATCCGCTCCACATAGCGTCCGGGCAGCGGAACGCCGACGCGGTAGCCGTACCGGGGAATGGGCGTGAAGTTGCAGACGGCGATGACGATGTGCTCGGGGTCGTCGGCCTTGCGCAGGAAGGTGAACACCGAGTTCTCGTTGTCGTTCGACTCGATCCACTCGAAGCCGGACGGGTCGCAGTCGGTCTTGTGCAGCGGCTCCAGCTCGCGGTAGACGCCGTTCAGGTCGCGCACGAGGTCGCGCATGCCCCGGTGCATGGGCTGGTCCAGCAAATGCCAATCCAGGCTGCGCGCCTCGCTCCACTCGCTCCACTGGGCGAATTCGCCGCCCATGAACAGCAGCTTCTTGCCGGGATGGGCGAACATGAAGCCATAATAGGCGCGCAGATTGGCGAATTTCTGCCAGTCGTCGCCCGGCATCTTGTTGATGAGAGAGCCCTTGCCGTGGACCACCTCGTCATGGCTGAGCGGCAGCACGAAGTTTTCGGAGAACTGATAGATCAGCCCGAAGGTCATCTGGTGGTGATGGTAGCGGCGATGGATCGGGTCGTTCTGCATGTAGTGCAGCGTGTCGTGCATCCACCCCATGTTCCATTTGTAGCCGAAGCCGAGACCGCCGAGATAAGTCGGCTTCGACACCATCGGCCATGACGTGGATTCCTCCGCCACCGTCATCGCGCCCGGCTGCTGCCCATAGACCAGCTCGTTCATGCGCTTCAGGAAGGCGATGGATTCCAGATTCTCCCGCCCCCCGAACTTGTTGGGGACCCACTCCCCTTCCTTGCGGCTGTAGTCGAGATAGAGCATGGAGGCGACGGCATCGACGCGCAGCCCGTCCAGCTTGTAATGGTCGAGCCAGAACAGCGCGTTGCCCAGCAGGAAGTTCTGAACCTCCGTCCGGCCGAAATTATAGATCAGGGTGTTCCAGTCCTGGTGGAAGCCCTGGCGCGGGTCGGCGTGCTCATAAAGATGCGTGCCGTCGAAATCGCCCAGCCCATGCGGATCGGTCGGGAAATGGCCCGGCACCCAATCCAGCAGCACGCCCAGACCGGCGCGGTGGCAAGCGTTGACGAAGTCCTTGAAATCCTCCGGCGAGCCGTGGCGGGCGGTCGGCGCATAGAGGCCGATCGGCTGGTAGCCCCAGGAGCCGTCGAACGGATGCTCGGTGATCGGCAGAAGTTCGATATGGGTGAAGCCCATGTCCTTGGCGTAGGGGATCAGCCGCTCCGCCAACTCCTGATAGGTCAGGAAGCGGTTGTCCTCCTCCGGCACCCGCGCCCAGGAGCCCAGATGCACCTCGTAGATGGAGATCGGCGCGGTGCGGTCGGAGGTGGCGACCTTGCGACTCTGCCACTCCTGGTCGCGCCACTCGTAGGACGGCAGGCCGTGCACGACCGAGGCTGTGGCCGGGCGCATCTCCGCCTGGAAGGCGTAGGGATCGGCCTTGGCCGGCATCAGGTTGCCGTTGGGACCACGGATCTCGAACTTGTAGCGCTGGCCGGCATGGGCGTGGGGGACGAAGATCTCCCAGACGCCGACCTCGACGCGCCGGCGCATCGGCAGGCGGCGGCCGTCCCAGTTGTTGAAGTCGCCGACGACGCTGACACTGCGCGCGCTCGGCGCCCAGACGGCGAAGGACACGCCGGCGATGCCGTCGACCTCGCGCGGGTGGGCGCCCAGCTTCTCGTAATTGCGCAGGTGGGTGCCCTCGGCCAGCAGATGGACGTCCAGTTCGCCCAGCATGTTGCCGAAGCGGTAGGCGTCCTCGAACTCCTGGGTTGCCAGCGGGTATTGGGCGCGCAGGCGGTAGCGGAAGCGTTCCGTCCGGTCGGGCATCACCGCAAGGTAGAAGCCGTCCTGGTGGATGCGCTCGGCCTCGCCCGCCGGTTCGCCGGTGGCGCTGTCGATCACCCACAGCCGCTCGGCGCCGGGCACGAAGGCGCGGACCTCCACCGGGCGGCCGGGTGCCTCCTGCTGCATGCCCAGCACGGCGAAGGGATCCCCATGGTCGGCCCGCGCGACGGCGTCCGCCGCCGCGCGCAGGACCTCCGCCCGCCGGTCGGTGGAGCGCTGTTCGTTGGAACGGCTTTCGGAGACGCCGGTCTGCGCCTGGTCCTTGCGGGTGTCCGTCGTCATGTCGCTCGCCATTGGCCAAGTGCCCTTCTTCGTGGAGGCCCTATCGTCTTCATGGACCGTTGATCGTTCACCGTCCAGCCGGATCACTGCGTCGGCTTTGCCCCCTCCCTAACCCTCCCCCGCCTTCGGCGGTGGAGGGGACTGCCGCCTCTTCGCATAAGGCACCCTCTCCCGCGTGAGCGGGGGAGGGTCGGGGTGGGGGCCGGTTTGGCACAGTCCGCCTTCGCGGGAATGACCGCCGACGGAGGGCGCATCGTGCAAAGCCCCCCGGTCGCCTTCTCCGGAGGTGAACATACCCGCGGCGGTTTCGTCACACCATGCCCGCCGCGGATTCGCCATTTTACCCCTTCGCGCCCTCTTCCCGAGCATCGTCGAGCAGGCCCAGCACGCCCTTGACCGGGATGCCGATCCAGTTGGGTCGGTTCGCCGCCTCGTAGCCGATCTCGTAGAAGGCTTTTTCCAGCAGGAACAGGGTCAGCAGGCCGCGCGCGGCCTCGTCCCCCACCCCATTCTCCGCCGGCCAGACCGGGCAGCCCTCGATCGCCGTGCGGTAGCCGTCGAGGAAGGAGTCGATGCTGCGGCGTTCCCAGTCGAGGGCGGCGGCCAGCGCCGGGCTGTCACCGCTGTTGGCACCCTCGCCCGCGCTGTCCAGCCGGAACAGCGCCGCCCAGGCGGCATAGTTGAAGGAGCGCAGCATGCCGGCCACGTCGCGCAGGGCGCTGGACTTGGCGCGGCGCTCCTCCAGCGTCTTCGCCGGCTCGCCTTCGAAGTCCAGGATGTACCAGTCGTTCTGCGCCCGCACGACCTGACCCAGGTGATAGTCGCCGTGGATGCGGGTCTTGACGCCGTCGATCCGCATCCCCGCCAGCGCGTCGAGCCGCCCCATCGCCTCGGCCCGGCGGGCCAGCAGCTGTTCGGCGTCGGCGCGCACGTCGGCAGGCAGACGGTCCAGCGTTCCGGGCAGGGCGGCGAAGGCGGCCTCCGCCTGGGCGCGGGCGGCGGCGGCCCAACCCGCCACATCCTCGGCCGAGATCGGCTCCGGATCGAAGGCGGGCTTGCCGGTGGCCTGCGCCAGCGCCCGGTGCAGTTCGGCGGTGCGCTGCCCCAGCGTGGTCATCATCACCAGATGCATGCCGAAGGGCTCGCCCGCCTCCGCCGCGTCCTCGGTGGTGCCGGCGACGCCGAGGCGGATGTCTTCCAGCTGGCGCTCCAACTCCTCCACCGTGCTGGCCCAGCCGTCGCCCTGGTTGCGGACGAAGGCCTGCGCCACCGCCAGCGCGGTCGGCGTGCCGTCGGCCGCAACCTGCTCCACGGTGCCCAGCAGGGCCGGGGTGTTGGCAAAGCCGACCTCCGTCAGGAAGCGGCCCATCTCGACCTCCGGATGCTCGCCCTCCACCAGCCGGCGCAGGACCTTCAGCACGATCTGGCTGTCGACGAGGACGGAGGTGTTGCTCTGCTCCACGCCCAGCCGCCTCACCTCGGTCTCTTCCGACAGCTCGATGGCGGCCAGCGCATCGGTGGCGGTGAAGCGGATGCTGCCGCTGCCGGCCATCCCCGGCGCGGACATCGCCTGCAGCGTCTCGCCGCGCCGCAGCGCCTCGATCAAGGCGAGCGCGAAGCCGTCGGCCTGCACCGCGTCATAGATGGCGCCGGTCCGGGGACCCCGCCGCACCTTGGCCAGCGTATAGGGAAGCAGCGGCCAGCCGGTGCCGCCCGCCCCGTTCTCCCAGCTCATCGCCATCGGCAGGAAATAGCTCTGGTCGGCCGCGTCACCATCTACACCGACTCCACTCAGGCCCACCTGGGTGCGGACCAGCATGAAGCCGTCGCCGGGGCCCGGCAGCTGGGCGGCCATGGTGACGTGCGAGCGGGTGATCCGGCGATCCTTGGCGGAGAACCAGCGCTGCTTGGGCAGGAAGGCCTGCAGGACATCGCGGCCCAGCTCGTCCGCCGCCTTGCCGGTGGTGAGGCTGTGCCAGCCGTCGCGCACCACCACGGTCAGCAGGTCCGGCACCGGTTCCGGCGGGGTTTCATGCCAGGTCGGCAGTTCCGCCTCGGCGGTCAGCGCGAACCAGTAGAAGCCGTAGGCCGGCAGGGTCAGCAGGTAGGGAAGGTCGCCGATCGGCGGGAAGACCGTCCGGCCCAGCAGTTCGACCGGGATGCGGCCCTTCCAGTTTTTCAGGTCCAGTTCCACCGCCTGGGCCGAGCGCGACAGGTTGGCGACGCACAGCGCGATCTCCGACCCGTTTTCCGTCTCCAGGCAGCGGACATAGGCCAGAACCTTGCGGTTGCCGGGATAGAGCAGCGAGAAGCTGCCGCGGCCGAAGCTCTGGCGCTGCTTGCGCACCGCCACCAGCCGCTTCATCCAGTTCAGCAGCGAGGAGGGGTTGCGGGCCTGCGCCTCCACATTGACGGCCATGAAGCCGTAGATCGGGTCGAGCACCGCCGGCAGGTAGAGCCGCGCCGGGTCGGCGCGCGAGAAGCCGCCGTTGCGGTCGATCGACCATTGCATCGGCGTGCGCACGCCGTCGCGGTCGCCGAGATAGATGTTGTCGCCCATGCCGATCTCGTCGCCGTAATACAGCACCGGCGTGCCGGGCATCGACATCAGCAGGCTGTTCAGCAGCTCGATCTTGCGGCGGTCGTTCTCCAGCAGCGGAGCCAGGCGGCGGCGGATGCCCAGGTTGATCCGCATGCGCCGGTCGGCGGCGTAGAAGTTCCAGAGATAGTCGCGCTCGCTGTCGGTGACCATCTCCAGCGTCAACTCGTCATGATTGCGCAGGAAGATGGCCCACTGGCAGTCGGCCGGGATGTCCGGAGTCTGGCGCATGATGTCGGCGATGGGATGCCGGTCCTCCATCGCGACCGCCATGTAGATGCGCGGCATCAGCGGGAAGTGGAAGGACATGTGGCATTCGTCGCCGCCCTTCTCCGGATCGCCGAAATAGGGCAGCACATCCTCCGGCCACTGGTTGGCCTCGGCCAGCAGCATGCGGTCGGGATACTCGGCGTCCAGCGCGGTGCGGATCGCCTTCAGGACGTCGTGCGTTTCAGGCAAATTCTCGTTGTTGGTGCCCTCGCGTTCCTTCAGGTATGGGATGGCGTCGAGCCGCAGCCCGTCCACCCCGATGTCCAGCCAGAAGCGCATGACCTTCAGCACCTCCTCCAGAACCTCGGGATTGTCGAAGTTCAGGTCGGGCTGGTGCGAATAGAAGCGGTGCCAGTAATAGGCGTTGGCGACCGGATCCCAGGTCCAGTTGGACTTTTCCGTGTCGCAGAAGATGATGCGCGTGCCCTGGTATTTCTGGTCGCTGTCGGACCAGACATAATAGTCGCGGTGGTTGGAGCCCGGAGGCGCCTCCCGCGCGCGCTGGAACCAGGGATGCTGGTCGGAGGTGTGGTTGATGACCAGCTCGGTGATCACCCTGAGGCCGCGGTTGTGGCATTCCTCCATGAAGCGCCGGAAGTCGTCCAGGTTCCCGTAGGTCGGGTTGACCGAGGTGTAGTCGGCGATGTCATAGCCGTCGTCGCGCAGCGGGGACGGATAGAAGGGCAGAAGCCACACCGCCGTGACACCCAGATCCTGGATATAGTCCAGCTTCTGGGTCAGGCCGGCGAAATCGCCGATGCCGTCGTTGTCGGCGTCGAAGAACGCCTTGATGTGCAGTTGGTAGATGACGGCGTCCTTGTACCAGAGCCGGTCCTGCCGATCGATCATGGGTCCAGCACTTTCGCAAGCGATTGACGGAACACGTGTCGCGGGAACACGGGACGGAAACAAGCCACCGGGTCGAAGGTTTCACCCGGCAAGCCATCAGGCAACCCCTGACTTCCGGATATGCTCGACGGCGAAAGTCAGGGGCCGCAACGGTTGGACGGGCTTTCGGGCCCACAATCCAAATGCGCAGCAATCCGGACTGGACATGGATTGACGCCGAAGGGTTATCCGGGCAGGGTAGGCCTACATACAACTTTACGCCTAAGGCGTATTGGATAGACCATACTGGGTTCCTTTATCGTCGTGACCGGCGGCGATTCCCGCTACCATCCGCTGATTCGCGAACTGATCGTCTCGCTGCGGGCTTTGAGGCCGGCGGCGGATTGCCCCGTCGGCGTAATCGACGCCGGGCTGACCGAGGAGCAGATCACGGAGCTGAAGGCCCAAGGCGCCGCGGTGGTGACGCCGCCCTGGCCGGTCGGCATCCCGGCGCACAAGCTGCGCAACCGCATCCACCTGAAGGCCAACCTCGCCAAGCTGCACCTGCCGACCTACTTCCCCGGCTACGACACGCTGATCTGGATCGACGCCGACGCCTGGGTGCAGGATTGGGAGGCGGTGGAGATGCTGCGGCGGGGGGCGGCGCTGAACCGCTTCGCCATCGTCGCCCAGTTCGGCCGCTTTTCGGAGACGGAGCTGCGGCTGGACTGGCTGTTCGGCCGCTTCGCCCGGGTGCGGTCCATCCTGTTCAAGAACTCCTGCCGCGCCGGCCTGAGCAAGGCGGAATGCCGCGCACTGGCGACCCGCCCGACCCTGAATGCCGGCGCCTATGCGCTGAAGGCCGACGCTCCCCATTGGGAGGCCTTCCAGCGCTGGCAGAAGCGGGTGCTGCGCAAAGGGCGCCTGTTCACCTCCGACCAGCTGGCGATGGCGGGAGCCATCTATCTGGACGGACTGCCGGTCGAGTTGCTGCCGGAATGGTGCAATTACATCGGCCCCTGGCGCTTCGACCCGGAGCGGGGGGAACTGGTGGAGTATTACCTGCCCAACCGTCGCCTGGGAATCGTTCACATGGCCGGCGAGGACGCCATGCGCGCCGACCCGTCGGTGCTGCGCCCGGTGCTGGACATGCAGGACCGCACGCACCAGATGAGCCTGCGCTACCCGGCCTGGGACCTGCCGGCGGTGGAGCGGGTGGCGGAGGCGGTTTAGCGGTTTGGCAATCCTGTTCGTGCAGTTTCATGTTATCTTGTTGTCAGGTGCCGGTCGGTTTCCAGATGCGACCTGGGTGGAGAAAACGAGATGGCGACCTTCAACAGGGGGACGGCGATGACCGACGAAGATCTGAAAGCGATGAAGGAGGCGATCCGGCAGGCAACGGAACGTGCGTTGGAATCGCCGGAAGCTGCCCGCCGATTCATCGAACGGATCTCCGCTCCTCCGGCAAACCATCAAGGCGACGCAGACTGATCCTGCGCAATGACCGATCTCTCCAATCCGTTCGTTCTCGGCTATCACGGATGCCGAAGGGCAGTCGGTGAGGATATTCTCGCCGGGAGGGTTCCCCATCTGCTGGACAGCAGGAACAAGTGGGATTGGCTTGGGTCAGGAGTGTATTTTTGGGAAGCCGACCCACGGCGGGGATACGAGTGGGCGCTTGACCGCTACGGTGCCAGTGAGGCGTTCGTCATCGGCGCTGTCATCCATCTCGGCTATTGTCTCGACCTGATGTCGCGTGGACCAATCGACCTTCTGAAGCCCGCTTATGAAAGCTTGGTCAGTATCTATGAAAAAGCAGGCACGCCTCTGCCGGAGAACAGGCGCACCATGCGTGGACCCTCCCATGCCCTTGATTGCGCTGTAATCAACGCACTTCACGATTACCGGGCGACCAGTTGGCCGGAACCTCTCCAGCCGTTCAACACCGTGCGTGGCCTATATCAGGAAGAGCCTCCGGTGTTCGATAACTCGATGATCATGTCCAAGACGCATGTTCAGATCTGCGTGCGGACACCCGATGAGAGCATAAAGGGTTACATCCGCGTGCCGGAAAGCCAATACCTGTCGTAAAAACGACCTCACCCGGCCGCCAACCGTGCCAGATCGCGCACCGCTCGGTCGAGCGTCGCCGGGTCGTGGGCGGCGAAGCCCAGCAGCAGGCCGTTGCCGGCGATGCCGTCGGCGGCACGGTGGTAGCTGGACAGGGCCGGCGTGGTCAGGCCGATGCGGGCAGCGCGCTCGGCCAGGGCATGGTCGGGGCAGTCCGGCGGCAGGCGGAGCAGCACATGCATGCCGGCCTCCCCCGCCTCGGCCGTGGCGAAGCCGTCGAAGGCGCCTGCGATCGACTCCAGGATGGCGGTACGCTTGGCGGCGTAGAGGGAGCGCATGGCCCGCAGGTGCGAGGCGAAATGGCCATCGGCCAGGAAACGGTGCAGCGCCGCCTGCGGCACCACGCTGGTTCCGCCGTCGAAATGGCGCCGCGCGGCGCGCACCGGTTCGACCAGATCGGGCGGCACCACGACATAGCCCAGCCGCAGCGCCGGGAACATCACCTTGCTGAAGCTGCCGACATAGATGACCCGGCCGGCGCCGTCCAACCCCTGGAGGGCAGCCAACGGCGGGCCGGCATAGCGGAACTCGCTGTCGTAATCGTCCTCGACGATCCAGGCGTCGCGGGCCGCCGCCCAGTCCAGCAGGCGCAGGCGGCGCGCAAGGCTCATGGTCACGCCCAAGGGGAATTGGTGGGAGGGGGTGACCAGTGCCAGCCGGGCGCCGGCCCCACGGGCCATGCCGGCGGCGACGTCGATCCCCTCCCCGTCCACCGGCACCGGGACCAGCCGTGCCCCGGCCCCCAGCAGCGCGGCGCGGTTGCCGGGCCAGCCGGGCTCCTCCACCCAGGCTTCATCGCCGGGGTCGAGAAGCAGTTGCGCCAACAGCGCCAGCCCCTGCTGCGCGCCGGAAACGATAACGACCTGCTCCGGATCGCAACGGACGGCGCGGACGGCGCGCAGATAGGAGGCGATCTCCGCTCGCAGGGGAGCGTAGCCCAGCGGGTCCGGCTCGGTCGCCAGCGTCCGCCCGCCCTGGCGCCAGCAGCGGCCGAGAAGCTGCGCCCACAGGGCGAAGGGAAAGACGCCGAGATCCGGCGTGCCGAGCGCGAAGGGCCGCCCCACCCGGTCGCGGGCGATGGCCGGCGCCTCGGCCAACACACGGCCGCGGAAGGACAGGCCGACACCCCGGCGGACCTCGTCGCGGGCGGGAAGGCTGCCGGGCGCCGCATCGGGAAGGGAGGCGGCGACGAAGGTGCCGGACCCCACCCGGCCGGTGACATACCCCTCCGCCAGCAGCGTGTCGTAGGCGGTCACCACGGTGTTGCGCGACAGCCCCCAGTCGGTGGCGAGCGCCCGGCTGGGCGGCAGCCTCTCTCCCGGGCGCAGCCGGCCGTCCAGCACCGCCTGGCGCAGCGCACCGTAGAGCTGGCGATGCAGCGGCTCCGCCCCGTCACGGTCGAGCGCCACCGGTCCAAGGCTGGACAGAACCGGAACTGCCGCACGGGCCATGGCGATCCTCCAAAGGGGCAGGCAAATTGGTCCCTATGAAATCGACATTCCGGACCTTTCGAGAGAGCCATTCTGTGGGCAATTCTGGGTCATCGCAACAGTCCCGACCTTGAGCACGACCATGACTAGCCTTCTCGCCGATACCCCCGCCGACTCCGCCACCACCCTGGCCCAGACCCCGCGCACCCGGCCTGTGCGGCTGGGCGACCGCGGCAGCCATGACGTCGCGCTGATCCACGCCATCATCGACGAGGCGCCGATCTGCCACGTCGGCTTCGTCGACGACGCCATCAAGGGCCATGGCGCGCCCTCCCCCATGGTGATCCCGACGGTTCCCTGGCGCGTGGGGGACGAACTGATGATCCACGGCGCATCCTCCAGCCGGATGATCCGACGGCTGCAGGAGGGAGGCGAGGCCTGCATCACCCTGTCGTTGATCGACGGATGGGTGCTGGCGCGCTCGGCCTTCCATCACTCCGTCAACTACCGCTCGGTCATGCTGTTCGGCCGGCCGCGGCTGGTGATGGAGGAGGCGGAGAAGCGCGCCGCCCTGGATGCCTTGATGGAAAAGATCGAACCCGGCCGCAGCGCCAAGGTGCGGGCGCCCAATGTGCAGGAACTGAAGGCCACTTCCGTGCTGGCCTTCCCGATCGCCGAGGCGTCGGCCAAGCGGCGCTCCGGCCCGCCAAGCGACGATCCGGAGGATATGGACCACCCGGTGTGGGCGGGCGTGGTGCCCTTGCGGCTGACCGCCGGGGAGCCGGAGCAGGACCAAGCCCAGGCCCAAACCGGGGCCTGAGAACAGGCGGGAACGGAAAAAGGCCGCGACCGGGGGAACCCGGCGCGGCCTTTTTCTTGCGGAGTCTTCCGCTGGCGGGAAGGCCGATCCGAAACCCCCGGAGCGGCCCCCTGCCTGCCGTCCTTAGGACGACGGAGCGTTCAGCAGGCGCGGCAGGATCTGCGCACGACGGTTGGACGGCTCACGCACGTTCGGGCCGGTCTGGACCAGCAGCTGGCTCTCGCCCTTGCCTTCGGTCGTGATGTTGGCAGTCTGGATGCCCTTGGCGACCAGAGCCTTCTTGACCGCGTCGGCACGACGCAGCGACAGCTTCTGGTTGTAGGCCGGCGAGCCCGACGTGTCGGTGTGGCCGACGACGTGGATCTTGGCGCCACCGTTCTTCAGGATGGCCGACACCGCGTCACCGATCACGCGATCGGCGGCCGGGGTGATGGTCGACTTATCCCAGTCGAAGAACACCAGATATTCGCTCTGGACCGCAGCGACGGCGGCCGGAGCCGGAGCAGCGGCGGCCGGCGGGCACGGATAGCTGCCCTGATGGATGACGTAGCCGCCGTCACCGGTGCGGGCGGCGACGTTGCCCCAGCCGATGACCGGGTTGCACCACTCGGTGCCCTTGCCGACCAGGCTCGCGTCCTGGGCATTGGCGGCCGCCGACAGACCGAAAGCGACGATGGCGGCCGGGATGGCAGCCAGACCCGCGCGAACAATAGTCTTCATTGTCTTCACTCCCTTCCAGAACCCTTCCCCATCAGAGTGCCTGCGGGGGATGAACCTATCAATCGAAGCATCCGCCCATGTGCAAGCGCGGCAGCGACCATCCCAACATGTGGTGTGCGGTGGTGTTCCGACACCTCAGCCGATTGGCCGAACCGTACCTGTTCTTGGACCTATGCTCCACTTCCATAGCAGCTTTTCCGGTAGGTTTCCGCCAAATCCGTGTAACGGTGGCTGAGAACCGGAAAAACCGCGAGATCGCGCTCCGTCAGCTCGCGAACCGGTCTAGCAGGGCTGCCGGCCCACAAGAATCCGGACGTCACCCGCTTTCCGGGCGTCACCAGAGCACCGGCGGCGACCATCGCCCGCGACTCGACATAGGCCCCATCCAGGATGCAGGCCTTCATGCCGATGAAGCAGCCGTCTTCCAGCGTGCAGGCGTGCAGCAACGCCATGTGGCCGACGGTGATGTCGTCTCCGATGTAGGTGCCCTGCCCTTCAGAGGCCACGTGGATCACGGTGCCGTCCTGAATGTTGGTGCGAGCGCCGATTCGGACCTCGTTGACGTCTCCACGCACGGTGCAGCCGTACCAGATGCTGCTGTTCGCCCCGATCACGACATCACCGATCACCGCCGCCGTTTCCGCGATGAACGCGGTCGGGTCGATGGTGGGCAGGATGCCGTTGAAGGCGCGGACAAGGCCGGTCATCAGGTCGTACCGAAGTCGTGCATGACGGGCCGGATTGAAGCACCGTAAGGCTTAAGGCACCACCTGATTTCGCATTGACAGGGCAAAGCAAATCCCGATTGGTGCCTCCGTGCAACAGTGCGGATAGGGGGCCACAACGCTGTCACAGCCCCCTCGTGCGGACTTGTTACGGGAAAAGCGGCGCCTGATCGATGCCGGTGGTCTCGCCCAGACCCATCATGACGTTCATGTTCTGGATGGCCTGGCCCGAGGCGCCCTTCACCAGATTGTCGATCACCGACACGATGATGGCGCCGCGCGGGGTGCGGTCGGCGACCACGCCGATCAGATTGTGATTGGACGCGCGGACATGGCGCGTCGCCGGAACCACGCCGGCCGGCGTCACCCCGACGAAGGGTTCGTCGGCATAGCGGGCGGCCAGCGTCGTGCGCAGGTCGTCGGCGGTGACGCCATCGGCCATGCGGACATAGATGGTCGCCATCATGCCGCGGTTCATCGGCACCAGATGCGGGGTGAAGGAGACGGTGACCGGCCGGCCGGCGGCCAGCCGCAGCTCCTGCTCGATCTCCGGCATGTGGCGGTGGTGGCCGACGCCATAGGCGTTGAAGCCCTCCGACACCTCGGTGAACAGGTTGGCCTGCTTGGCGTCGCGGCCGGCGCCCGACACGCCGGACTTGGCGTCGATGATGATGCCGCCCGGCTCGATCTGGTTTTCCATCAGCAGCGGCAGCAGCGGCAGCAGCGAGCAGGTCGGGTAGCAGCCGGGATTCGCCACCACCCGCGCCTTGCGCACGCCCTGGCGGTTGAATTCGGTCAGGCCGTAGGCGACCTCCTTCTGCAGGCCGACGGCGCGGTGCTCATGCCCGTACCAGGTGGCGTATTCGGCCGGGTCGCTCAGACGGAAATCGGCGGACAGGTCGACCACCTTCAGCCCGCTGGGCAGGCCGGCGATCACCTCCTGCGTGGTGCCGTGCGGCAGGGCGCAGAAGATGAAGTCCAGGCCGTCCCACTTCAGCTGCTCGATCTTCACCAGATCGGGCAGGCCATAGCCGCCCAGATGCGGGAACACCTCCGCCATCGGCTTGCCGGCCTGTCGTTCTGCGGTCAGGGCGGCGATCTCGACATTCGGGTGGCGCAGCAGCATGCGCACCAGTTCGGCGCCGGTGTAACCGGAAGCGCCCAGGATGCCGACGCGGATTTTCGAACCGCCGGGAGTGCTGCCCGGAATGCTGATCGAGGCCATGGAGGCGATGTCCTTCGCTTGACGGGAGGAACGCTTGATTGGTGGTATCGGGACAAAAAGAAAGGGGCGCCCCTTTCGGGACGCCCCTCGCTTGTACCGTAAAGCCGCGGGCCCGTGTAGGGATTAGCGCTTCGAGAACTGGAAGCTGCGGCGGGCCTTGGCGCGGCCGTACTTCTTACGCTCGACCGTACGGGCGTCGCGGGTCAGGAAGCCGGCGGCCTTCAACGGCGGGCGCAGGGCCGGCTCGAAGTAGGTCAGCGCCTTGGAGATGCCGTGGCGGACGGCACCGGCCTGGCCCGACAGACCACCACCGGCGACGGTGGCGACGACGTCGAACTGGTCCAGACGCTCGGTCACGCCGAACGGCTGGGCGATCATCATGCGCAGCACCGGACGGGCGAAATAGACCGTCTGGTCGCGGCCGTTCACGGTGACCTTGCCGGTGCCCGGCTTGATCCACACGCGGGCGACGGCGTCCTTGCGCTTGCCGGTGGCGTAGGCGCGGCCCTGGGCGTCCAGCTTCGGAGCGGCCAGCTCTTCGGTGACGGTCGCGGTGGCGGCGGCGCCCGTCAGATCCTTAAGGCTGGAGAGGGTGGTGGTGACCTGAGCCATGCTTACGCGCTCCGCTTATTCTTCGGGTTCAGGGCGCCGATGTCGAGGGCGACCGGCTGCTGCGCATCGTGCGGATGCGTGGCGCCCTTGTAGACCTTGAGATGGGTCATCTGCTGACGGCCGAGCGGACCGCGCGGAACCATACGCTCCACGGCCTTCTCGATCACACGCTCCGGATACTTGCCGTCCAGGATCTGGCCCTTGGAACGGCCCTTGATCCCGCCCGGATAGCCGGTGTGCCAGTAGAAGATGTCGGCATCGCGCTTGTTGCCGGTCAGCTTCACCTTCTCAGCATTGATCACGACGACATGGTCGCCGCAATCCATGTGCGGGGTGTAGGTCGGCTTGTTCTTGCCACGCAGGATGTTCGCCAGGATGCTGGCGAGCCGGCCGAGAACGAGGCCGTCGGCGTCGACGACGTACCACTTCTTCTCGATTTCGGTCGGCTTCAGATTGAAGGTCTTCATCGCCACACTCGTTTCTTCGAATACGGATCGGCAGGCCGCCGAATCCGGGGCGCCGAAGCGGACGGCTTTCTACGGGCAGCGGCACACCTCTGTCAACCGAAAAATTTCCCTTTGAAATCAATGTCTTGCGAGAGCGGTAATTAGGTACCGCTCCGCCAAACCTATTGATAATAAACAGGTTTTTATGAGGCTCCATCTACGCGGTAATGAGATACCGCAACGGTGACGGGATCGTGCGGGGGGATGGAATAGGTGCCGGTGACATGGGCGACCGGCTCCGGATCGCCTTCCGAGAACAGCAGGATCTCGCCATAGGCCAGCCGCTTGCCCAGCTTCAGGACGCGCGCCTCGGCGATGATGGCAACGGGAGGTGGGCGGCGCAGGAAGTTGATGGTCATGCTGGTGGTCACCGCCAGTTCCACCCGCCCGATCAGGCTCAGCACCGCGCCATAGAGCGCCACATCGGCCAGCCCGAACATGGCCGGACCGGTTACCGTGCCGCCGGGCCGGACGAAATCGTCCTTGTAGGGCAGGCGCAGGCGGATCGTGCCGGCGCCGAGGCTGTCGACGACGATGCCGAAGTTTCCGACCAGGGGAACCCCCTCGCGGATCAGTTCCTCCAACTCCTCCCTGGTCATTGCCGGGGTAGGGGCCGGAGTAGGGGCGGGAGCGGCGCTGTGTGCGGAATCGACGGCGGACATGGACCCTCGGCCGGTGATCTTACGATTGGACCACCGGACTGTGCGCCATCCCGTCCATTCGGGCAAGTATGGAGCTATTCGGCCGGTTTCTCTTCCGCCGGGACGGGGGCGGCGGACGGGGTGGAGGCCGCAGGCGCCGGAACGTTGTCGGTGGGGGCGGTCAGGCGGATGGGACCGCCGCCGCTGGACGGCGCAGGGCCAGCGGCGGATTCCGACGGAGCCGGTGCTGCAGGCGGGGCGAGCGGCACCGCCTTGATGTCCGATTTCGGCGTTTCCGGCTTCGGGGGCTCCGCCGCGGCGTCTGTCCTGGCAGAGTTCGGTTGGGCCGAATCGGCCTTGGCGGTCGCGGACTCGGCGGGCGACGAATAGTCGGGCACGATGCGGGCCTGGCTGCCCGTGATGACCAGAACCTTCTGGCCGATGGGCAGCGGCTGCGGTTCCTTCTGGGTCAGCGACAGCAGGTCGCCGTTGGATTTGCGGACGATGTATTCCCAGCCGGTGGTGTCGCCGGCGATGTGCTCCATCGCCGTGCCCAGCAGTCCGCCGATCGCCGTGCCTCCGACGGTGCCCAGCGCGGCGTTCATGCCGCCGGAGCCGACCTGCGCGCCCAGGATGCCGCCGGCCGCGCCGCCGCTGACGGCGCCGACCGTGCCGTTGGCGCTGATCGCCACCTGACGAAATCCGACCACGACCGCCGGCTCCACCTTGTTAGCCTGCTGGACCGCGCTGGAGGAGTAGGTGTTGGGCGAATAGTCGGAGGTGCAGCCCGCAAGACCGCCGGCCACGGCGACGAACAGGCAAAGGGAAACCGATCTGAGCACGGGGGATCCATCCGTTTTGAGACCCGTCCTGTCTCTTACGGCAAAGCAAGCCTGCTCGTCACCGGGCAAAATCCGGACAAGGCCGGAAGGCTGCATTGCGGTGCGGCGATGCCCGGTGACGGATCGTTGGCAACGGCTGCGCCCCTGCGCTGTTGGGAAGGCATCGTCACAACCGGGAGCAACCACGATGAACGAAGCGTCCAAGCAGGGGAAACCGGAAAACGATACGGCCAAGTCCGGCAAACCGTCCACCGCCGGCACCGACCAGGACCGTGACAAGACCCTGACCGAGAAATCGGAGGAAAAGGCCGGCGGCGCCAACAAGAAGACCCCGGGGCCCATCTACGACGTCTGATCCCCCCGGCGCCACGGGCGGGGTGCAATGGAAACGGCCGGGGAAGAGCCTGTCTTCCCCGGCCGTTTCCATGCGGGCAAATCGAGTCCGGCGTCAGCGGCCGGCGGTCTGGTCGCTGGCCTTCAGCGACAGGTATTTCAGGGTCAGGGTCGGCACATTCTCGATCACCCAGGACGCCATCGCCTCCTCCTCGCGCAGCGAGGTCTGCAGCAGCGGCACGGCGAAGGCGAAGTTGCCGGCATCCGCCACGGTCAGAAGCGACCGGTAGCTCGCCACCTCGAAATTCTCGAAGGCGTAGTTGGCGAAGGAGTTCTTGAGGATTTCGTCCTCGGCGAAGCTGTGGCCCAGCGCCGCCAGATTGCCCATGATCGACAGGGCGGTGTCCTTCAGGCCGGAATGGCTTTCCTGCAACTGGTCCAGAATCTGGTCGAGACGGGTGATCTGCGCCTCGGTCTCGCCGCGGTGCATGCGCAGATGGTCGGAGACTTCCGGGTAATTCACCAGACGGTCAAGCTGGCGGTCCATCAGCGCAAGCGCCTGCTGTTCGACCGCATGGGCGTTGCGCAGACCGGTGACGAACAGCGCGCGCGTGAGATCCGCGGGATAGGCGGCCATGAGTATGCTCCTGTGGTGTCAAAGTTCCGTTGAACGTCTGCCCGCACCAACAGGGCGGCCACGCTTTCGACGCCCCACCGCTTTCGACCTACCCCGATGGCACAGGCGGACGGTCCCTCGGCTGCCGGACCGGGCGGGAGGTGCCCCGACCAGGACACGGACGCACGGTTGCCGGGAACGGGTTGCACCGGGGAAATGACGGGATGACCCACTGCACCTCTCTTGCAAAAGACATCCGCACCATGAGATGCGCCCTGCCCGGTTCGCTGGGCGCCGTGGCCGTCCTGATCCTTCTGCTGACCGGTCTGACCGCCTGGCGCCGGGCCGAGCCGGTGGACCTGACCGGCTGGCGCGCCGAACGGCTGGCCGCCTTCCAAGTCTGGCAGGCCGGAGGCGCGGCGCGCGAGATCTGGGACCATCCCGACGCGCCGGTGCTGGTGACGGTGCCGGCCGGCAGCTTCCTCCAGGGTTCGCCGGAGACGGAGGCGGAGCGTTTTCCGGGAGAAGCGATACAGCGGCCGGCGACGATCCGGCACGCATTCGCGCTCGGCAAATACACGGTCACCCGTGGCGAGTACGCCCGCTTCGTCGAGGACAGCGGATACCGGTCGCAGACCATCTGCCGCGGCTATGCCGGCGAAACCGAACTGCTGCCGCGCTGGCATTTTTCCTGGCGCCGGCCTGGATTCGACCAGACGAACGCCCACCCGGCGGTCTGCGTCAGTTGGTACGATGCCAAGGCCTATGTGGACTGGCTCAGCCGCCGCACCGGCCACGCCTATCGCCTGCCGACGGAGGAGGAGTGGGAGTATGCGGCCCGTGCCGGCTCCGCGACCGCCCGCTGGTGGGGCGATGACCCGGCGACGGGATGCGGCGCGGCGAACGGCGCCGACCTGACCGCCAAGGACCGCTTCACCGACTGGGAGGTGGCGGCCTGCCGCGACGGCGCCCTGTTCACCGCCCCGGTCGGCAGCTATCGGCCCAACGGCTTCGGCCTTTACGACATGCTGGGCAATGTCTGGCAGTGGGTGGAGGATTGCGCGACGGACGGGTCCGCGGAGGCCGGAGAGGCTTGCCCGCGGCGGCGGATGCGCGGCGGGTCGTGGCACAGCCACCCGCGCTACATCCGCTCCGCCGTGCAGCGGGAGAACGAGGCCGAAATCGGCTTTGCCGCCTACGGATTCCGCGTCGTCCGCGATCCCTGAGGGTCTTCCTGCCGAAGCCCCGCGGTCAAGGGTGCAGCACGGCCAGCGCCGACAGCCCCTGCACCGCATGGTCGAGGAAGGCGCGCACCCGGCCGGGCATCAGCCGGGCCGTCGGCACCACGACATGGACCGGCAGTGGCGCCGGTTCGGCATGCGGCATCAGGCGCACAAGGGTTCCGGCGGCGATGTCGTCGGCCGCCTGGTAGGACAGCGGCCGGGCGATGCCGTGCCCGTCCCGCGCCGCGAGCAGGGCCGGCTCGATGTGGCTGACCGCCAGCCGCGGGGTGACCCGCACCACCCGCTCCCGCCCGTCGACCAGAAAGCGCCAGTCCGGCGGACCGGGACGGGCGGTCGACAGGATGATGTCGTGGCCGGCCAGATCCTCCGGCATCGAGAGCGTGCCGCGACGCTCCAGATAGCCGGGGCTGGCGACCAGATAGCGCGCGACCTGCCCCACCCGCCGGGCGACGAGGCCGGAGTCGGGCAGCGGACCGATGCGGATGGCGACGTCCAACTCCTCCTCGATCAGGTCGAGATTGCCGTCGGACAGCACCAGCTCGACCCGGATGTCGGGGAAGGCTCGCATGAAGTCGAGGACCAGCGGCGTCACATGCTTGCGCCCGAACATCACCGGAGCGGTGACGCGCAACCGCCCGCGCAACGGCCGGTCGGTGCCGGTGGCAGCCAGCGCCTCGTCATAGTCGGCCAGCAGCCGGCGCGCCTGCTCCGCCAGCCGACGCCCGGCGTCGGTGGGGGCGAGGTTGCGGGTGGTCCGCTCGATCAGCCGCAGGCCCAGCCGCTCCTCCAGCCCCGACAGGGCGCGGGTGACGGCGGGCGCCGACCGCCGCAGCCGCTTGGCCGCCCCGGCGAGGCTGCCGGCCTCCAGGATCGCGACGAAGATCGCCAGTTCGTCCAGCCGGTCCACGATTATTCCGTTTTCCGAAAGAGTGCCTTTTGATCAAAGCGCATTCCTGCGCCGGGGTGCAAGTGGTTGGCTATGGGCATCCGCGATCCGAGAGAGAGGAGCTCTGTCATGAGCATCAGCACCCAACCCGCCATCACGCTCTACGGCACGCCGCTGTCGGGCCATGCCCACCGGGTGGAGGCATTCCTGAACATCCTCGGCCTGCCATACCGTTACGTCGATGCGAATGCCGAGGTGCGGAAATCGGAGACCTTCCTCGCCCTGAATCCCTTCGGGCAGATCCCGGTGCTGGTCGACGGCGACCTCGTCCTGCCGGACTCCGTCGCAATCCTCGTCTATCTCGCCGACCGCTACGACGGTTCCGGCCATTGGAAACCGAAGGCGCCGGAAGAGGCGGCGCAGGTGCAGCGCTGGCTGTCGATCGCATCCGGCGACCTGCGCTTCGGGCCGGCGCTGGCGCGCATCCTGACGCTGTGGGGCGGGGCCGGTTCGCTGACCGATGCACAGAGAATTGCGGAGCGCGTCCTGCGCTTCATGGACGGTCATCTGGCCGGCCGCGACTGGCTGGCGGCGGAGCGGCCGACCATCGCCGACATCGCCTGCTACGCCTATGTCGCCCGCGCCCCGGAAGGCCGCATCCCGCTCGATCCCTATCCGGCGGTCCGCCGCTGGCTGGAACGGGTGGAAGCGATCCCGGCGCTGACACCGATGCCCCAGAGCGCCATTCCAAGCGCCATTCCGCAGCACGCCTGAACATTCTCCCGCCATTCCGAACAAAGGAGCACGGCCATGGACCAGGACCGCATCCCCGATCCCTTCCATCCCGGCGAGCGGGAGGCGCAGGCGCGGGCCGGGTTCCGCGTGCCGTCGGCGCCGATCCGCGACCGGCTGATCCCGCAGCACCAGGACTTCTATCCGCTGCTGCCCTGGCTGCTGGTCGCCGCACGGGACGAGGCCGGTGACCCGGCGGCCGGGGTGCTGACCGGCGCCCCCGGCTTCGTCGCCGCAGCCGACCCGCGGACGCTGTGGGTGCGGCCCGACCACGGCGCGTGGCAGCCCTGGCCGACCGGACCGGCGGTGGGGGATCCGGTGGCGGCGCTGGGCATCGACCTCGGCACCCGCCGCCGCAACCGGGTGAACGGACGGGTGGCGGCACGCGACGGGGTGGCATTCGCCATCGCGGTGGAGGAGAGCTTCGGCAACTGCCCGCAATACATCCATGTCCGCCGGGCGGAGGCCGTACCCCCCTCCCCCGCCGGAGCGGTGGAGGCGCTGGTCGGCCTGGACGGTGAGGCCCGGCGCCTGATCGGTACGGCCGACACCGCCTTCGTCGCCTCCGCCTCGTCGGCTGGCCATGACGGCCGGCTGGACATGTCGCACCGGGGAGGGCCGGCGGGTTTCATCCGAATCGACGGCGACCGGCTGATCATTCCGGACTATGCCGGCAACCGCTATTTCAACACGCTGGGCAACATGCTGCTGAACCCCCGCGCCGGGCTGCTGCTGGTCGAGGCCGCCAGCGGCGACGTGCTGCACCTGACCGGGGCGGTCGGCATCGATTGGCACCCCGACCCTGCCCTGCCCAATGCCCAGCGAAGCTGGAGCCTCCATGTGGAGCGCGGGTGGCGGCGGAAGGCCGCGATCCCGCTGCGCTGGACCCGATTGGAGGACGGTAGCGGGACACCCTGACGCAAGCGTCACTGGACCATCGCCAAGCACCCGAAACTGTGCTTCGATGACGGTTCCATGACACTTGATGGATGGGTGTGTCGATGCGCAAATCCGCCTGTTCCGGGCGCTGGTCGCTGCTGTCCGGTGCGGTTGCCCTCTCCCTTCTGGCCGGGCCTGCCCTGGCGGCCGATCCTGCTCCTCAGAGCCCGGCTCAACAGGGTCCGGTGCCCCAGAACGACCTGCTGAACGCCGAGTTGTGGATGCAGCGCTCGGTCGAATACAAGGCCAACGCGCTGGCGGTCTATGCGCTGGGCAGGATCCAGCTGGACAAGGCGCTGGCCGACAAGACCTGGACGGCGGCGACCGAACAGACCGGCAATTACCAGGACCTGCCGCCGGCCGTGGTGCTGGACCTGGACGAGACGGCGATGGACAACTCCGCCTATCAGACCGGCCTCGTGACCACCGGCACCGACTTCTCGCCCAAGACCTGGGACGCCTGGGTGAAGGCGGAGAAGGCGACAGCGGTGCCGGGCGCGGTGGAGTTCACCCAATATGCCGAGTCGAAGGGCGTCAAGGTCTTCTACGTCACCAACCGCAGCGCCGACCAGGAAGAGCCGACCCGCCGCAACGCGCAGGCGCTGGGATTCCCGATGGGCGGCAACGTCGATACCTTCCTGATGTCCAAGGAAAAGCCCGACTGGGGTTCGGCGAAGAGCACGCGGCGCGCGGCCATCGCCAAGGATTACCGGATCGTCCTGCTGTTCGGCGATAATTTCGGCGATTTCAGCGACGCCTACAACGGCAGCGACGCGGAGAGGCTGAAGGCCTATGAGTCGGCGAAGGAGCGTTTCGGGCGCGACTGGCTGATGCTGGCCAATCCCGGCTACGGCTCGTTCGAGAGCGCGCCCTACGGTCACAATTTCAAACTCTCGGCCGACGAGAAGCGGGCCAAGAAGGTCGGTGCGCTGGAACCCTGGGTGGCGCCGGCCCAGTAAGCACGTGAAGGATGGGGGGTGCGCCGGTCTGAGACGAACTCTCAGAAGATCAGGCGCACCGCCTGCACGATCACTACCCACGGCGCGCCGATCATCACCGTCCACACGGCCAGACGCGGCAAACCGCGCATCTTGCGGATTTTCGGCTCGGCGGACGGGGCGGCTTCGAAAGAGGTGGCGTTGTAGATCGACATGGCCTGCTGCTCCATGAGCAAGATGACGGTGACGCCATCATGCGGTTTCGATCCTTAACGACCTTTAAAGAGCACCGCCTGCCAAGTCGACGTTTGTGCATTACCTCGACCGGATAAGTATACTCCCGGCGAACGCGGCGTCGCGGCGCTGAGCGACAGCCGCCGCGGCGCCATGATGGAACGGATGTTACGGCTTCGCCACGTGCCAGACGTTGTTCACACCGTCACCGGTGGTGTCGCCGGGCTTGGCGTCCTTGGCCCAGGTGTAGAGCGGCTTGCCGTCATACGCCCATTGCTTGGATCCATCGTCGCGGGTGACCACGGTGTATTTGCCCATCGGCTTGGCGGAGGCAGAAGCCATCAGCGGCGGCCAGTTCGTTGCGCAAGGCCCGTTGCAGGCCGACTTGCCGGCACTGTCCTTGTCGAAGACGTAGAGCGTCATTCCCTTCGCGTCGGTCAGGACGGGACCCATCGCGGTCTTCCCCATCATGGCCGGTTCTTTATCCTGAGCGAAGGCAGGCGCGCCAAACAGGGCGATCCCCAGAAAGGCGACTGCGGCGACACGGATTGCGGATTTCATTGCGCGGTTCCTCCCAAAGCAGGCCCGCCGGATGGCAGGCCCGATGGATCAAAGACGCAATGACCGTCCGGTTATTCCGCAGCTCGCCCACAGAAAATTACCGCAAGCAGTGTTATACCGTCAGGTACTTGCGCACCTCCTGCTCGTCCAGGCCGCTGCGCGGGCCGGACAGCATCACCTCGCCACGTTCCATCACCACCCAGTCGTCGGCAAGGTCGCGGGCGAAATCGAAGTATTGCTCCACCAGCAGGATCGCCATGGTGCCCTTGTCGCGCAGGTAGGAGATGGCGCGGCCGATGTCCTTGATGATGGAGGGCTGGATGCCCTCGGTCGGCTCGTCCAGAACGAGCAGGCGTGGGCGGGTCACCAGGGCGCGGCCGATGGCGAGCTGCTGCTGCTGACCGCCGGACAGGTCGCCGCCGCGGCGGTCCAGCATGGATTTCAGGACCGGGAACAGCTCGAACACCTCGTCGGGGATCGAGCGTTGCGAGCGCGGCAGCGGGGCGTAGCCGGTCAGCAGGTTTTCCCGCACCGTCAGCAGCGGGAAGATCTCGCGCCCTTGCGGAACATAGGCGATGCCGCGGCGCGCCCGGTCGGCCGGAGCCAACTTGGTCACGTCGGCGCCGTCCCAACCGATGGAGCCGCCGGACACCGGCTTCAATCCGACGATGGCACGCAGCAGGCTGGATTTGCCGACACCGTTGCGGCCGACCAGACAGGTGACCTTGCCGATTTCGGCCTTCATGGAAACGCTGCGCAGGGCTTGTGCGGCGCCGTAATGCAGATCGAGGGAACGAACGTCCAACATCGTGGGGTCTCCCGTCAGCGGCCGAGATAGGTGTCGATGACTTGGGCGTTGGCGCTGACCGAATCCAGCGAGCCTTCCGCCAGGACGGAGCCTTCGGCCAGCACCGTCACCTTGACGCCCAGCGCGCGGACGAAGCTCATGTCATGCTCCACCACGATCACCGAATGCTTGCCGGCGATACTGCACAGCAGCTCGGCGGTCTGTTCGGTCTCGGCGTCGGTCATGCCGGCGACCGGCTCGTCCACCAGCAGAAGCTTGGGATCCTGGGCCAGCAGCATGCCGATCTCCAGCCACTGCTTCTGCCCGTGCGACAGGCTGCCGGCCTGACGGCCGCGCAAGGGCGACAGGCGGGTGATGTTGAGGATCTCCTCGATCCGGGCGCGGTCGTCGCGGCTGATGGCGTAGGTCAGCGTCTTCAGTGGCCGGCGCGGCGCCTTCAGCGCCAGTTCCAGGTTGTCCCACACCGTGTGGGGTTCGAAGACGGTCGGGCGCTGGAACTTGCGGCCGATGCCGAGATTGGCAATGGCCGCCTCGCGCAGGCGGGTCAGGTCGGTCTGGCCCTCGAACAGGATGGTGCCTGTGTCGGGGCGGGTCTTGCCGGTGATGACGTCCATCATGGTGGTCTTGCCGGCGCCGTTGGGGCCGATGATCGCCCGCATCTCGCCGGGCATCATCACCAGCGACAGGCTGTTCAGCGCCTTGAAGCCGTCGAAGCTGACCGACACGCCGTCGAGATAGAGAAGGGTCGATTCCGCGCTCATGGGTCAGGCTCCCTTCTGGCCAGCGGTCTGGTTTGCAGGTTGGGCGTTGGGAAGGGGCGAGGCCTTGTTGCGGCGGGGCAGCTTGGCGGTCAGCTGGCCCCACAGCCCCAGCAGGCCCTTGGGCAGGAACAGGGTGACCGCCACGAACAGGCCGCCGAGCGCGAACAGCCACAGCTCCGGCAGGGCGCCGGTGAAATAGCTCTTGCCCATGTTGACCAGCACCGCGCCCAGGATGCCGCCGGCCAGCGTGCCGCGCCCGCCGACGGCGACCCAGATCACCGCCTCGATCGAACTGGCCGGGGCGAATTCGGACGGGTTGATGATGCCGACCTGCGGGACATAGAGGGCACCCGCGACGCCGGCCATGCAGGCCGACAGGGTCCAGGCGAACAGCTTGTAGCTTTCGGTGTCGTAGCCCATGAAGCGCACGCGGCTTTCCGCGTCGCGCAGCGCCACCAGCACCTTGCCCAGCTTGGACGCGATCACCCCCGACGCGATCATGTAGGAGAGCGCCAGCGCCGCCACCGTCGCCACGAACAGCGCGACGCGGGTGGTGTCGGCCTGGATGTCGTAGCCGAGGATGTCCTTGAAGTCGGTCAGGCCGTTGTTGCCGCCGAAGCCCATGTCGTTGCGGAAGAAGGCCAGCAGCAGGGCGAAGGTCAGCGCCTGGGTGATGATCGACAGGTAGACGCCGGTGACGCGGCTGCGGAAGGCGAACCAGCCGAAGGCGAAGGCCAGCGCGCCCGGCACCACCAGCACCATCAGCGCCGCGAACCAGAACTGGTCGAAACCCCACCAGTACCAGGGCAGCTCCGTCCAGTTCAGGAACACCATGAAGTCGGGCAGCTCCGGGTTGCCGTAGACGCCGCGCGGGCCGATCTGCCGCATCAGGTACATGCCCATGGCATAGCCGCCGAGCGCGAAGAAGGCGGCATGGCCGAGCGACAGGATGCCGCAATAGCCCCACACCAGATCGAGCGCCAGCGCCAGCAGCGCGAAGCACAGGTATTTGCCCAGCAGCGAGACGGTGAAGACCGACAGGTGGAAGGGCGAGTCCGCCGGCACCCACAGCGTCATCACCGGGACCGCCACCGCCAGGAACGCGAGGATCGTCAGAACGATCCCGGCCTTGCGGTCCAGCCCCATCAGGAAAAAGCGCAGCAGCATCGGATCAGGCCTCCACCGCGCGGCCCTTCAGCGCGAACAGGCCGCGCGGACGCCGTTGGATGAACAGGATGATGAAGATCAGCACCAGGATCTTGCCCAGCACCGCACCGGCATAGGGTTCCAGGAACTTGTTGATGGAGCCCAGCGTCAGGGCGCCGACCAGCGTGCCCCACAGGTTGCCCACCCCGCCGAACACCACGACCATGAAGCTGTCGATGATGTAGCCCTGCCCCAGGTTCGGGCTGACATTGTCGATCTGGCTCAGCGCCACCCCGGCCAGACCGGCGATGCCGGAGCCGAGACCGAAGGTCAGCGCATCGACCCGCGCGGTGCGGATGCCCATGGCGTTGGCCATCGGCCGGTTCTGCGTCACCGCCCGGATCGACAGGCCGAACCAGGTGCGCTTCAGCGCCACCAGCAGGGCCGCGAAGACGGCAAAGGCGAAGATGACGATCCACAGCCGGCCGTAGGTGATGGTCAGGCCGCCCAGTTCGAAGGCGCCGGACATCCAGCTGGGCGCGCCGACCTCGCGGTTGGTCGGGCCGAAGATGCTGCGCACCGCCTGCTGGAGCGCCAGCGACAGGCCCCAGGTGGCGAGCAGCGTTTCCAGCGGACGGCCGTAGAGCCAGCGGATCACGCTGCGCTCGATGATGATGCCGACACCGCCCGACACGAGAAAGGCGGCGGGCAGCGCCACCAGGATCGACAGGTCGAACAGACCGGGGGCGTAGGCGCGGAAGGCCTCCTGCACCAGGAAGGTGGTGTAGGCGCCGATCATCACCATTTCGCCATGGGCCATGTTGATGACGCCCATCACGCCGAAGGTGACGGCGAGCCCGATGGCGGCCAGCAGCAGCACCGAGCCCAGCGACAGCCCGTACCAGAGATTCTGCAGAGCGGCCCAGAAGGCCAGTTTCTGCTCCAGGGTGGAGACGGCGGCGGCGGCCGACCGCTTGGTGACGTCCGACGCGCCGGAGCCGGCGACCATGTTCAGCAGCACCAGCGCGTCGCGGTCGCCGCGGGCGGTGAGCGTGTCGGTCGCCGACTGGATTTCTGCGTCGGACATCTTCGACGCGGCCTCGCCGGTCAGCAGGATGGCGGCGCGTGCCTGCTCCATGGCGGCGCGCACGCCCTTGTCCTGCTCCTTGGCGATGGCGGCGTTCAGCGTCTCCAGCGCCTGGGCGTCACGGCTCTTGAACACCGCATCGGCGGCGGAGCGGCGGACGCCGGCATCGGGGCTCATCAGGGTGAGGGCGCCCAGAGAGGCGCTGATGGCGCGGCGGAGGGCATTGTTGATGCGAATCTTCTCGACCGCGGCGGCCGGCGCATCGCCGAGCGCGGCGCGGGTCAGCGGATCGGTCAGGGTATAGGCGTCGCCGGCCTTGCGGGCGATGACGACGGTGCCGTCGGCCTTGCGCACGAAGAGGTCGCCGGCCTGGAGCGCCTCGATCACCGGCACGGCGGCCGGGTCGCCGGCCTCCGACAGTTGCGCCAGGGCCTTTTCGGTTCCGGAATAGCCGCCGCTGCCCAGGGCCTGGACGAGAGGACGGAGGTCGGCGGCGAATGCGGCGGTCGATGTGGCGACCACCACACAGAGCGCCATCAGCCAGCGGAGAGCGCGTCGCATCGCGGGTCCTTCGGTGCAGGGGGTGCTAACAACGCGAAACGCTTGCTCTCTCCCCTCCCCCGCCCGGCGGGAAAGGGGAAAGGGCAAGCGTCGCAACCACTCAGATCAGCGAGGGAACGCTAACCCTCACGACCCCTTGCCGCCGCACTTGCCGGTCTTCACGTTGAAGTTGCCGCAGGACATCGGCTTGCGCCAGTCGGCGATCAGGTCCTTGCTGTCCGGCAGGAAGTCCGACCACTCGTCGCCCGGGACGAGGCCCGAGGTCTTGGAGACGACGTCGAACTGGCCGTTCTCCTGCACTTCGCCGATCAGGACCGGCTTGGTGATGTGGTGGTTCGGCAGCATCGCCGAATAGCCGCCGGTCAGGTTGGGCACGGCAACGCCGACCATGGCGTCGATGACCTTGTCCGGCTCGGTGGTGCCGGCCGCCTCGACCGCCTTCACCCACATGTTGAAGCCGATGTAATGGGCTTCCATCGGGTCGTTGGTGACGCGCTTGTCGTTCTTGGTGTAGGCCTTCCAGGCCTTGATGAAGTCGCTGTTCGACGGAGTCTCGACCGACTGGAAGTAGTTCCAGGCGGCCAGATGGCCCAGCAGCGGCTTGGTGTCGATGCCGGCCAGCTCTTCCTCGCCGACGGAGAAGGCGACGACCGGGATGTCCTGCGCCTTCACGCCCTGGTTGCCCAGCTCCTTGTAGAAGGGGACGTTGGCGTCGCCGTTGATGGTGGAGACGACGGCGGTCTTCTTGCCGGCCGACCCGAACTTCTTGATGTCCGCCACGATCGACTGCCAGTCGGAATGACCGAACGGCGTGTAGTTGATCATGATGTCCTCGGGCTTGACGCCCTTGCCCTTCAGATAGGCTTCGAGGATCTTGTTGGTCGTGCGCGGATAGACGTAGTCGGTGCCGGCCAGCACCCAGCGCTGGACCTTTTCCTTCTGCATCAGGTAATCGACGGCCGGGATTGCCTGCTGGTTCGGGGCGGCGCCGGTGTAGAAGACGTTGCGGGAGGACTCCTCGCCCTCATACTGGACCGGGTAGAAGAGGATGTTGTTCAGCTCCTCGAACACCGGCAGGACCGACTTGCGGCTGACCGAAGTCCAGCAGCCGAACACGGCCGACACCTTGTCCTTGCTGATCAGCTCGCGCGCCTTCTCGGCGAAGAGCGGCCAGTTGGAGGCGGGATCGACCACCACCGGCTCCAGCTTCTTGCCCAGCAGGCCGCCCTTCTTGTTCTGCTCGTCGATCAGCATCAGCATGACGTCCTTGAGCGTCGTCTCGCTGATCGCCATCGTGCCGGACAGGGAGTGCAGGATGCCCACCTTGATCGTGTCCTGCGCCATCGCCGGCGCGGACATCGCAGCCATCGCACCCATGGCCAGACCGGCCAGCGCGCTGATCCCGAAGCTCGACGTCAGTTGCTTGGTCCGCATGAAGTTGCCCCCTTCCTTTGGCGCCCCGGTTGCTCCGGGGCTTCGCCACATCGTCGGAAGAAAGGCTACCGCGCATGCGAAAGACCGTATCTACGTCAAATGACACATACGGCCACGCCCCAGCATTTCCGGCGGTACCACCGGCGACGGTTCGGAATAAATCCGGTGCGGCGGCGTCCACCTGTCTGATGAACGCGTGTAACGACGATGGCCTCCCGCGAGTGACGCGGCGATGCACGGGAGCAACAGTGTGAACAGCAGAGCTGACGACACCAAATGTCGCTTGCGGATCCCGGATGGCTGGCTGAAGGATACAGCGCTCGATCCTATCCGTTCACGTTCCGGTCCCATCGCCATGCATGATCACCGCCGCCTGATCTCCCGCCGCTCCGCCGCCCTGCTGATGGTCGGCGGGCTGGTCGGCGTCATCCTGAGCGGTCCGGCGCTGGCCGCACCGCAGAAGGAAGGGGCGCAGGCTGCCAAGCCGCCGCTGGTCGCGGGCTGGGCGGCGGCGCTGGAACGGCGCGCGTTGGAAATCCAGAATGCGCCCAAGGCGCAGGCCACCCGCATCGGCTATGGCGCCGTCGTCAAGAAGGGCGACGGCGGCATGATCGAGAGCGTCGCCCCGGCGGTGGAGTTGCCGCCGGCGGAGGTCCAGCAGGCCCAGGCCCCCACCCTGCCCGGCCTGGAACCGGTGGAGCCGGCGCCGCCGGTGGTCATCACCGTGCGCTCGCCGCTGGCCGATCGGGTCGGCCGTGTGTCGCGCCGCCTGATCGAGCTGGGCTTCCTGCCCGCCGACAAGTGGACCGACAGCTTCAACGACGATGTCGAGACCGCCGTGCGCGCCTTCCAGCTGGCGGAAGGGCTGCAGCCCGACGGCAAGGTGGGCGAGGTGACGCGCCAGGCGATGGACCGTACGCCGGCCCAGACCGTCGCGCTTCTGCGCCGTGCCGCGACGGCGATGCGGGCGCAACAGGCCTCCATCCCCGAGACCACCATCCTGGTCAACCTGCCCGGTCAGTCGGTCACCCTGATCGAGCATGGCCGCCCGAGCTTCACCATGCGCGCGGTGGTCGGCCGGCCGTCGCGCAAGACGCCGCTGCTGCAGGACAAGGTCACCAGCGTCACCATCAACCCGACCTGGACCGTTCCGCCGACGGTGCTGAGCGAGGACAAGCTGCCGGCCTTGCGCAAGAAGGGCACCACCGGCATCAAGAACGCCGCCGTCTATCTGGACGGGACGGAGGTGGTCAACACGCAGTCGGTCAACTGGTGGGGGGTCGATCCCGGCCGCGTCCGCATCGTCCAGAAGCCGGGCGACGACAACGCGCTGGGCCGCTTCCGCTTCAACCTGACCAACGGCGACGGCATCTTCCTGCACGGCACCAACGACCCGCGGCTGTTCAGCCGCGACCTGCGCGCCGCCAGTTCCGGCTGCGTGCGGCTGGAGGATGCCCGGATGATGGCGGAAACGCTGCTCGGTGCGGCGAAGATCACGCCGGCCAGCATAGGCCAGCAACTCGACACCGGGGAGACCAAGACGATCCGGCTGCCGAACGCCATCCCCGTGCGCTTCGTCTACTGGAACGCCTCGGTCGACACCGCGGGCGTGGTGCGCGTCCATCCCGACATCTACGAGGATCCGCCCACCCTTTCCACCCCGGCCGGCCAGTCGGGTTCGGCGGCTCCGGCGATGTCGGCCAATCCGGCGGGCAACACTGCCGCCACCCCGGTGTCGACGCCGCGCCCGCTGTCCAAGCCGGCGCCGCTGCCGGTCCCGGCCGCCCATGCGCCGACGCCGCTGTCCTCCGCCTCGGTGCCGGCCCCGGCCAAGCCGCTGCCGGCACCGACGGGAATGTGAAATTGGGCGAATCCCCCTCTCCCCGGGGGGAGAGGGGATTTGGTCCGTTATCATCGGTGTCTCCTCACCGCGCCTGGAGCACCCCCACCGCACCGCGCGCGACCTCGTGCAGATCGCCTGCGCCGCCGGACTGGACATGGGCGAACAGGCCGGCGCGCATGCGCGGATCCCAGAATTTGCGGATGTGGGTCGCCGTCTCCGTCACCGCTTCCTCATGCGGGTAGGTGGCGAAATGGACGGCGATCTGGTTCGCCATCCGGACCAGATCCTTGGCATGGTTCGTGTGGCTCATCGGTGTCTCCGGAATGGGTTGAAAATCAACGGAACAGGATGACGGTGTCGCGGCGCGACAGCGCGCCCAGCGTCAGGTTGGCGTTGCGCGCCAGTTCCAGCGCCAGAGCCGTCGGGGCCGAGATGGTCGCCAGCAGCGGGATGCCCACCGCCGCGGTCTTCTGCACCAGTTCGAAGCTGCAGCGGCTGGTCATCACCACGAAGCCGGTGGCCGGGTCTGCGCCCGAGCGGACGACGGCGCCGATCAGCTTGTCCAGCGCGTTGTGGCGGCCGACATCCTCGCGGGCCAGCCGGATGGTCCCGTCCGGCGCGCACCACGCCGCGGCATGGACCGAGCGGTTGGCCCGGTTCATCGGCTGGTGATCCGGCAGGGCGCGGAAGGCGGCGGCCACCGCGGCCGGGTCCACCTCCAGCGAGGTTTCGATCTTGCGGGGCTCCCGAACGGCGTGGACAAGACTGTCCACGCCGCACAGGCCACAGCCGCTCCGCCCCTCCATGGAGCGGCTGCGCAGACTTCCGCGCAGGAGACGCAAAGGGTCGACCGTCAGGTTGACGACGAAGCCCAGCGGCGTTTCCCGCACGGAGATTTTCTCGATATCCGCGGCGGACCCGACGATCTCCTCGGCAAGGCTGAAGCCCAGCGCGAAGTCTTCCAGATCGGCGGGGGTCGCCATCATCACGGCATGGGAGCGGCCGTTGTATTCGAAGGCGACCGCGGTTTCCTCCGGCACCTGCCATTCGACGTCCGCGCCCTCCTCCACCCCGACACCGGCGGGAAAGCCGGTGCCGGTGACGGCGATGGAGCACATGAGGCTGTCGTCAGGACGGATGGAACCCGAAGGCATCGCGGTCATGCTTCCCACTCCTCAGGACGTTATTCGGCGGCGAGGACGTTGGCGGCGGCGATGCGCTTGCGCTCGACATCGTTCTTCGCGTAGTCGACCTGCCAGTCCGACGGCTGGTTGCTGCGGGCGACCTGCACCGCCGTCACCTTGTATTCGGGGCAGTTGGTCGCCCAGTCCGAATTCTCCGTGGTGATGACGTTGGCACCGGTCACGGGGTGGTGGAAGGTGGTGTAGACGACGCCGGCCGGCATGCGGTCGGAGATGACGGCGCGCAACGTCGTCGCCCCCATGCGGCTGGCGAGCGACACCATATCGCCGTCCTTGACGCCCCGGATCTCGGCATCCACCGCGTTGATCTCCAGCACATCCTCCGGGTGCCAGGCCACGTTGGCGGTGCGGCGGGTCTGGGCGCCGACATTGTAGTGGGCGAGGATACGGCCGGTGGTCAGCACCAGCGGGTACATCCGCGTGGTCCGCTCGTCGGTCGGCACATATTCGGTGATCACGAAGCGGCCGAGACCGCGGGCGAAGCTCTCGCCATGCATGATCGCCATGCCGGTGTCGTCGTCCTCCAAGCCGGTGCAGGGCCACTGGACGCTGCCGACGCGGTCGAGCTTCTCGAAGCTGACGCCACGGAAAGTCGGGGTCAGCCTCGCGATCTCGTCCATGATCTCGGACGTGCTGTTGTAGTGCATCGGATAGCCCATGGCCGTCGCCAGCGCGCAGGCCACCCAATGCTCGTCCTTGCCGACCTTGGACGGCATCGCCTTGCGGACGCGGTTGATGCGGCGTTCGGCGTTGGTGAAGGTGCCGTCCTTTTCCAGGAAGGAGGTGCCGGGGAAGAAGACGTGGGCGAAGGCCGCCGTTTCGTTCAGGAACAGGTCCTGGACGATGACGATGTCCAGCGATTCCAGCGCCGAGGTGACATGGGTGGTGTTGGGATCGGACTGGACGATGTCCTCGCCCTGCACGAACAGGCCGCGGAAGCTGCCGTCATGCGCGCTGTCGAACATGTTGGGGATGCGCAGGCCCGGTTCCGGATCGAGCGTGACGCCCCAGGCGGCTTCGAACTCCTGGCGGACGAGGTCGTCCGACACATGGCGGTAACCCGGCAGCTCGTGCGGGAAGGAGCCCATGTCGCAGGAGCCCTGCACGTTGTTCTGGCCGCGCAGCGGATTCACGCCGACGCCCTCGCGGCCGATGTTGCCGGTCGCCATCGCAAGGTTGGCGATCGCCATCACCGTGCTGGAGCCCTGGCTGTGCTCGGTCACGCCCAGGCCGTAATAGATCGCGGCGTTGCCGCCGGTGGCGTAGAGGCGGGCGGCGGCGCGGACCTGATCGGCCGGGACACCGGTGCGCGATTCCAGATATTCCGGCGAGTTGCGGTGCTCGGCGATAAACGCCTCCCACTTCGCGAACGCCGCAGGGTCGCAGCGCTCCTCGACGAAGGGGCGGTTCACCAGCCCTTCGGTGACGATGGTGTGGGCGATGGCGTTGACCACGGCGACGTTGGTGCCGGGCTGGAGCTGGAGATGGTATTCGGCCTGGACATGCGGGCTGCGCACCAGATCGATGCGGCGCGGGTCGATGACGATCAGCTTGGCCCCGGCGCGCAGACGCTTCTTCATGCGCGAGCCGAACACCGGGTGACCGTCGGTCGGGTTGGCACCGATGACCAGGATGACGTCGGACTTGTCGACGCTGCGGAAGTCCTGCGTGCCGGCCGAGGTGCCGAAGGTCTGCGACAGGCCGTAGCCGGTCGGCGAATGGCAGACGCGGGCGCAGGTGTCGATGTTGTTGGTGCCGAAGGCGGCCCGGATCATCTTCTGGACGACATAGACCTCCTCGTTGGTGCAGCGCGACGAGGTGATGCCGCCGATGGAGCCCCGGCCATACTTGGCCTGCACCGCCTGCAGCCGCTCGGCGGCATAGGCGATGGCCTCCTCCCACGATACCTCGCGCCACGGGTCGGTGATCCGCTCGCGCACCATGGGCTTCATGATGCGGTCCTTGTGGGTGGCGTAGCCCCAGGCGAAGCGGCCCTTGACGCAGCTATGCCCCTCGTTGGCGCCGCCGTTCTTCCACGGAGTCATCCGGACCACGGTGGTCCCCTGCATCTCCGCCTTGAAGGAGCAGCCGACGCCGCAATAGGCGCAGGTGGTGATGACGCTGTGTTCCGGCTGACCGTGCTCGATGATCGACTTCTCGGTCAGGGTCGCGGTCGGGCAGGCCTGGACGCAGGCACCGCAGGACACGCACTCGCTTTCCATGAAGCTTTCCTTGGCGCCCGGCGACACCGACGACGCGAAGCCACGCCCGTCGATGGTCAGCGCGAAGGTGCCCTGGGTTTCCTGGCAGGCGCGGACGCAGCGCGAGCAGACGATGCACTTGGAGGCGTCGAAGGTGAAATACGGGTTGCTCTCGTCCTTCGCGGCGGCGCGATGGTTTTCGCCGTCGAAACCGTACCGCACGTTGCGCAGACCAACGGCGCCGGCCATGTCCTGCAACTCGCAGTCACCGTTGGCGGCGCAGGTCAGGCAGTCGAGCGGATGGTCGGAGATGTAGAGCTCCATCACGCCGCGGCGCAGCTTCGCCAACTTGTCGGTCTGGGTGTGGACCTTCATGCCCGGCGCGACGGGGGTGGTGCAGGAGGCCGGAGTGCCGCGGCGCCCTTCGATCTCGACCGCGCAGAGGCGGCAGGAGCCGAAGGGTTCCAGGCTGTCGGTGGCGCAGAGCTTCGGCACGGTGATGCCGGCGTCCATCGCGGCGCGCATCACGGAGGTGCCTTCGGGAACGGTGATGGCGCGGCCGTCGATCTCCAGCGTCACCAGGGTCTCGGAGACGCGGGCCGGGGTGCCGTAGTCGGTCTCGTGGATGAGGGTCATCTCGGGGGCTCCTGGGTCGCTCGTTATTCGGCGGCGATGTGGGTGACGCGGACGGCGTGCGTTTTCTTGCGGAAGTCCTCCGGGAAATGCTTCACCGCGCTGCGCACCGGATAGGGAGTCATGCCGCCCATGGCGCAGAGCGAGCCGTCCACCATCACGTCGCAGAGGTCGGCGAGCAGTTCGAGATTCGCGTCGACGTTCTTGCCGGCGATGATCTTGTCCAGCGTCTCCATCCCGCGGGTCGAGCCGATGCGGCAGGGGGTGCACTTGCCGCAGGATTCCGCCACGCAGAACTCCATCGCGAAGCGGGCCTGCTGGGCCATGTCGACGCTGTCGTCGAAGACGACGATGCCGCCATGGCCGACCATCGCCTCCTGCGCGGCGAAGGCCTCGTAATCCTTGGGCAGATCGAACTGCGACGGCGGCAGATAGGCGCCGAGCGGGCCGCCGACCTGCACCGTGCGGATCGGCCGGCCGGTGATGGTGCCGCCGCCGAAGTCGTAGAGCAGCTCGTGCAGGGTGATGCCGAAGGCCTTTTCGACGATGCCGCCATGCTTGATGTTGCCGGCAAGCTGGAAGGGCAGCGTGCCGCGCGAGCGGCCGACGCCGAAGTCGCGATAATACTCGCCGCCCTTGTCGAGGATGATCGGCACCGAGCAGAGCGACAGCACGTTGTTGACCACGGTCGGCTTGCCGAACAGTCCCTCCAGCGCCGGCAGCGGCGGCTTGGAGCGGACCATGCCGCGCTTGCCCTCCAGGCTTTCCAGCATCGCCGTCTCTTCGCCGCAGATATAGGCGCCGGCGCCGACGCGGACGTCGAGATGGAAGCTGCGGTTGGTGCCGTGGATGTTGTCGCCGAGCCAGCCCTCGTCATAGGCCAGCTTAATGGCGTGGCGCAGGGTCGCCGTGGCGTGCGGGTATTCCGAGCGCATGTAGACGTAGCCGGAGGTGGCGCCCACCGCGATGGCGGCGATGGTCATGCCCTCGATCAGGCAGAAGGGATCGCCTTCGATGATCATGCGGTCGGCGAAGGTGCCGCTGTCGCCCTCGTCGGCATTGCAGCAGACGAATTTCTCGTCCGCCTTGGCCTGCATCACCGTGTTCCACTTGATGCCGGTGGGGAAGCCTGCGCCGCCGCGGCCGCGCAGGCCGCTGTCGGTCACGACCTTGACAATCTCCGCCTGGGACATCGCCAGCGCGTTCTCGAGGCCCCGGAAACCGCCATGGGCGCGGTAGTCCTCGACCGACAGCGGATCGATGATGCCGCAGCGGGCGAAGGTCAGCCGCTCCTGCTTCTTGAAGTAGGGGATTTCCTCGGTCAGGCCGTGGCCGAGCGCGTGCTCCCCGCCGGTCAGGAAGCCGGCGTCGAAGAGGCCCGGGACATCGGCCGGGGTGACCGGGCCGTAGGCGACGCGGCCGTCCGGGGTTTCGACCTCGACCAGCGGTTCCAGGTAGAGCATGCCGCGGGAGCCGTTGCGGACGATGCGCAGCGGCAGGTCGCGCCTGGCGGCCTCGGCCCGGATGGCGGCGGCCACGGCGTCGGCGCCGACGGACAGGGCGGCGGAATCGCGCGGGACGAAGACGGTGATCAGATGGCCGCTCATTGCGCGTGACCCTTGTGGGAGTGGCTGAGGGCGCGGGGGATCTGCTGGTGGGCCTGCGGGTTGGTCCGCGTCTCCGCCGCCAGTTCGTCGAAGCGGTCCGGCGAGACGCGGCCGTGCAGGTTCTCGTCGATCATGACGGCGGGGGACAGGGCGCAGTTGCCGAGGCAGAAGACCGGTTCCAGCGTGAAGGCGCCATCGGCGGTGGTGCCGTGGAAATCGACCTGCAGCCGCCTCTTGATGTGGTCGACCAGGGCGTTGGCGCCCATCGACTGGCAGGCTTCGGCCCGGCAGACTTTGATGATGTGGCGGCCGGGCTTTTCGCGGCGGAATTCGTGATAGAAGGACACCACGCCATGCACGTCGGCGCGCGAGAGGTTCAGCTCCGTCGCCAGCAGGGGGATGGCCTGTTCGTCGATATAGCCGAACTCTTCCTGCAGCGCGTGAAGGATCGGCAGCAGGGCGCCGCGCAGATGCCGATTGCTATCGACAATCGTCATGGCGCGCTCAGCGCTCCACGGATGGCTTGCGTTCACGGGTATCCCTCCTTGCGATCGTCCGCGCCGCACTTGGGGTCGGCGTCGTTCTGGCTTGGCTCTGTTGGCTTTTTCCGGGCGTCTCTCAGCGCCCCACACCGTCAGAGTGGCGGAGGATACGGTATGCCAGCAAATTGTATTTTCCGATGGGCTGATAGCTTTTCGCTATCAAGAACGGCCCTTCAGCGGATCGCCAGCCGCCAGGGGATCATGGCCTCGGCGACGCTGATCGCCACCCGCTGGGCGATGTCGGCGTCGGATGCCGCCACCGCCAGGGCCTTGGCCAGCGGCGGCGGCGGGTCGCGGTCGGCATAGGCGAGGCCGACGACGTGGCTCAGTTCCGGATCGACCAGCGGCAGGGCGACGATGTCCGGATGCGGGGGCACGAAGGTCAGCAGCTGGCCGGGGACGATGCTGGCGCAGCTGCCGGCGCGGACGATGGTGTAGAGGGTGACGATGGAGTTGGTCTCCATCGCCGGCTGCACCGTCCGCCCGGTCATGCGGAAGGCGGTGTCGGCGATGCGGCGGTTCTGCATGTCGGGGGTCAGCAGGCAGAGCCGGAGACCGGCCGCCGTTTCCCACGTCACGGCACCCTCGGCGATCAGCTCCTCGGCCAAGTCGTCGCGGTGGGCCAGCAGGTGGTAGCGCTCGGTGTAGAGCGGCAGGGTGCGGACGTTGTTCAGCGGTTCGTTGTCGAGATAGGTGATGGCGGCGTCGAGTTCGAATTCGTCGAGGCCGCGCTGGATCTCGCGCGAACTGAGCGAGACGACGGTGGAGCGGATGTGCGGGAAGCGGGTGGTGAAGGGCGTCAGCACATGCGGCACCACCGGCAGGGCGGAGGGGATGGCGCCGACCCGCAGATGGCCGGTGACGCCCTGGGCCAGGGCCAGCAGCTCGTGGCGCAGGTTGTCGCGCTCGCCGACGATGCGGCGGGCGTATTCCAGCACCGTCAGCCCCTCGGGCGTGAAGCCTTCGAACTTCTGGCCGCGCTCGACGATGGGGACCTGAAGCTCCTCCTCCAGCTGGCGGATGGCGTTGGAGAGGGTCGGCTGCGAGACGTGGCAGCTTTCCGCCGCGCGGCCGAAATGCTTCTCGCGCGCCAGGGCCAGCAGGTAGACGAACTTCCGGAACATGCTCAGGCTTCCGGGTCGAAGGGCGGGACCGGCAGGCCCGGCACATCGACCGTCATGGCGAACAGGCCGCCGGACTGCGGCAGGCGCTCCAGCTCGTCGGCGGGGCGGCCGGCGCTGGCGCTGGTGACGTAGAGGGTGCGCAGGTCGGGACCGCCGAAGGCCACCATGGTCGGGCAGCGCGCCGCCACCGGATGTTCCGACAGCAGCTCGCCGGCGGGGGAGAAGCGCGCGACCCGCCCGCCCTCGTAGAGCGCGGTCCAATAGCAGCCGTCGGCATCCACCGCCGCCCCGTCCGGCCGGCCGCGGTCGCCGTCCTTCGGCTCCAGCCGGACGAAGATCTCGCGGTCGGAGACGGCGCCGGTGGCGGGATCGTAGCGGTAGCGGTAGACGGTGAAGGTCGGGGTGTCGGAATGGTACAGGATCCGCCCGTCCGGGCTGAAGGCCAGACCGTTGGAGGTCAGCAGCCCGCCGGCCAGCACCGCCAGCCCGCGCCGGTCGTAGCGGTAGAGATGCGCCTTGCCGCCGGCCTTGGGCTCGTCCAGCGTGCCGGCCAGATAGCGGCCGGCGGGATCGGTCTTGCCGTCGTTGAAGCGGCTGGCGCCCTGGTCCTCCGGATTGGCGGCGAGGCAGGCGACCGGTCTCCCCTCCCCGTCCAGCTGCCACAGGCCGGAGCGCAGGCCGGCGATGAAGCCGCCACCCTTGCGCGGGGCGACGCAGCCGATCTCCTCCGGCAGGGCCATCGCAAGATTGGTCCCGGTGGCCGGATCGAAGCGGTTCAGCGCCCGGCCCTTGATGTCGACCCAATAGAGCGCCTGATCGTCCACCGACCAGACCGGCCCCTCCCCCAGCCTGGCACGGGCGTCGAGCACACAGGTGAAGCCTGTGGTGAAGGCGGGGCCGGCGGTCATCGCGTGATCCTCGGGTGTTCGAACGGACACGCAGGGTCGGACAGATCGGCGGCGCGATCAAGCATCCCGGTCAGACAGTCCGGCGGGGCCGGTCAGGGTGGGGGTATCGGCGGCCTCATCGGGGGTTGGAACGGCGTGGAACAGGTTTAGGCGGATGTTGCATCGGCCGGCGGAGCCGTCAGAGGGGATGGGAGAAGGGACCGGCGGCGCGGCGGCTGACCGGGCCGGGGTTGAGGTTGGGGAAATGCTCGTACTCGTTGACGGTCCAGGGGAAGACGCCCTTCGGACCTTCGCCCTCCGGCCGGGCCAGTATGGCGGCGACCATGGCGGGATCGGGCGCCATCCGCTCGCGCAGGTCGCCGGGGATGTCGTCGTCCAGTTCGGGGATGGTGACGGCGGGCGGATCCTCGGGTCTGGGGGCCGGTCTGGGGGCGGGCCGGGGAGCGGGCGGCTCGGCCTGTTCGGCGGCTTGCCGCCTGGACGCCGGGCGGTCGAGACCGTCAAACAGGCCGAGCCGTTCGGCCATCCAGCGGACGGTGGTGGGATCGCCGGAGGTGACCAGCCGCTCGATCTGCTCGGCCACCAGGATGCGCAGCGAGGACAGGCGCAGCTCGGCCTCGCGGTTCAGCGCCTGCCGCTCCCACCACACCCTGTGACGAAAATCCTTGGAACCGTAATAGGCCCGCCAGAGCGTGGTGCGGCTGCACCCCATGGCGCGGGAGACCTGAAGGAAGCTGTTGCCGCGCGCCAGCATGCCGGCGGCCATGATCCACTGCTCGTCATGGAACTGCGAACCGGGGACCAGCGAGCCTTCGGACGGCACCGGCGGCTCTTCGGCCCAGGCGGGGAAACGGTCGTTCTGGAAGGTGCGGCTGTCGAGGGGCATGGTGGGGCTCCGCGAAGGGGTGGGACCTGGGCGGAGAGGGTATAGGAATTTGGTCCTGGTTTGGGGGATTTTTGTGAAAAGGTAATAGGGGCAAACTCTAGGCAAGCGCTACGCTCAAGCCCGAGAGCCGTTCGGTGAGACCGTTGCGAATCATCGATTTGCAAGATCCTGCCGTCGCATACGGCCAAGGCAATGCCCAGGCCTTTGCCCCTTTAACGTGGAAGTGGGGACGCACGCTTCCGTGTCGGAACGGATACTGCCATCGTCCAAAAAACGCAATCGCCTAGCGCCTATCTTCTTCGTTCAGAAACTGCAATCCAAGGCTCAAAAATCCTCTCTACATCTATTCCATGGCTATCGCACATCGAGCACCCGCTTATGCTGGCAACTTTATGCCTTGTTGTCCGAGCAGGGCCGACATGTGGAAGCCCATCTTTTCATAGTCTGTTAGAAAAAGTGAAACTCCATCACCTTTGATAGACGTCAGCAGACGCTCGTCGAAACATGTAGATAGCGCAGTTAGAGTTTCCTGCTCATTTTCTGGCTTGGAGAAGCGCGATCCACTCCACCAAATATCTGGATAGTAAAATTTTGTCATCAGGAAACCAAAGCTCTTTGGCGACAGCTTTCGTCCAGAGCACCAGCGATCTTCCCCCGACATACCGATGTGAAAATGCGCACCGGGATGCCGAACCGGCCGATACTGTTTCTCACTATATTCGAAGCGCACTCGAGGGATATATCCACGGGCAGGCATGCAGGCGACAAGTTCATCGAACTCATCTGCGGTCAAATCCCCATTGTCGCGCTCCTTCTCCAGTTCATAAAACGTGTGTAGTGCGTCAGTGGAACCACTCAATCTTGGGTTAGGGTAATATGCTAGTATTTGCTCACCGGGCTGGCTGCGCATGTGATGCCGGCTCGGGCCGGCTCGGCGTCGGGCGCATTGGGGGTGGGGTGACGATCTGGTGTTGCGTTGCGGGGGCTGACATGAGCCAAAGGCGGAATGACAGTTCCGCCGCGCTATCGCCTGAGC
>Ga0196970_1000135_pt1 | contig 114427 bp, 117 predicted proteins | sample S1v_513CmetaG_FD_148672 | JGI IMG/M metagenome (GOLD analysis project Ga0196970, IMG submission 148672) | Soil microbial communities from Anza Borrego desert, Southern California, United States - S1+v_5-13C | ecosystem: Environmental > Terrestrial > Soil > Desert | place: USA: California...
GCGTGTACGAGATCGTGCGCAACGAGGACGGCACGAACCCGCGCTTGCAGATCAACGCGCAGAACTGCGTGCACTGCAAGACCTGCGACATCAAGGACCCCACCCAGAACATCAACTGGGTCGTCCCCGAGGGCGGCGGCGGGCCCAACTATCCGGGCATGTGAGGGGTTCCTGAGGGGTTCCGGCGTTGGGTTTTCGGCTTTGGCCTCAACCCAACCTACGGGCCGTTCGTAGGTTGGGTTGAGGCGCAGCCGAAAACCCAACATTCATTTTGCGTAATCGAAGGTGCGACATGATCAAGGTGGTGCGGGCCAAGCTGCACGGCATCCGGGTGACGGACGCCAATCTCAACTACCAGGGCTCGATCACGCTGGATCCCGAGCAGTGCGAGGCAGTGGGCATCCTGCCGCTGGAGTTCGTCGAAATCTGGAACAAGAACTCCGGCGCACGCATCAGCACCTACGTGATCTACGGCGAGCGCGGCTCGCGCTGCTGCGTGCTGAACGGCTCGGCCGCGCGCACCTGCCAGCCGGGGGACGAGATCATCATCGCCGCCTCCTGGTACTGCCAGCCGACCGAGATCGCCACGCTCAAGCCGCGCGTGCTGCTCTTCCACCCGGACAACCGGGTCGCCAAGACGCTGTGCTACGACGTCACCGCTCTGGGCGACGGCCGCCACGACTTTCGCATCCTGGAACTGGAGGACGCCGAGGCGACGGCCTGATTCAGGCTACACCGCCACCTGGATGCGGAACACGAAGGGCGAATCGGTGCCGCCGGCGACGATGATGTTCTCGCCGTTCTGCAGGCGCAGCGCGTCCTTGGCGAAGATGCCGCCGAGGTACTGGCCGTTGACCATGGTGCCCAGCTCGCTGCCCAGATCGCGCACGACGAGGCCGAGGCGGGCGTCCCGGTCGATGGCGAAGTGGTTGGGGGACAGCCGGTAGGGCGGATGGTCGGGCAGGCGCAGCGCGCCGCGCTCGCGCCGCGCCGGGTCGCTGTCGCGCGGCGTGCGGCCGATGCGGAAGGGCAGGCTGTCGACCCACACGATCTGCCCGGCCGACTGCCCCTCGAAGCGCAGGCCGATGGCGTGCGGCCCCATGCCCAGGCGCGCCGACTGCACGTAGCTGGCGATCATCCGCTCGCTGGGTAGGGGCGGCGGGGCGACCATGGCGGGTTGAGGTTCCGGTTCGGGTTCGGGCGGCGGCTCGGATTCGGGCTCCGGCGTGTCCTCCATCCCGTGACGCAGGCGCACCACCTCCTCCGACAGGGCGCGGACCTTTTCGCTGAGGCGGCTCAGCAACTGGTGCGCGGCCTGCGGGTCGTTGGCGATGGCCGGCAGGAAGCCGTCGCCGGGCACCACCTCGACCATCACCTCGCACAGTGCGCGCACGGTGGCGCTGCGCGGCTTGTGCTCGATCACGCCCATCTCGCCGACGTAGTCGCCGGCCCCCAACTCGCCCAGCACGAAGGGCTCGCCGAGCGATTCCTTAACGACCTGGACGCGCCCTTCCAGGATCCGGCAGGCGAAATCGCTGGGATCGCCCTCGCGGAACAGCACGTCACCTTGCCGGTAGCGCATCTTCATGGCGGGCCCGTCCCTCCGTCTTGCGACTCGACTGTGCCGTGGAAGTCTTGCCAAAGGGTTGAGCCCATGGACTCCGCGGTCGCTGTGACAACTCGATTCAATTCCGCCCTTGCCGAGCGCGCGAATTTACCCAATATTAAGAGGTAGACACTCGCGAGGGCCAGGAGGTCCGTCATGAACATCAACGGAATCAGCGGTGCGGGCTACCCGCCGCAGATGACGCCGCTGCAGAGCGGTCCGTCGCAACCGGTGCAGCCGGACCCGAACCAGCAGAAGCCGCAGACCACCCCGCCGGCGCCGGAGCAGACCGGCCCGCGGCCGGGCGCGGTGACGCAGGACCGCGGCAACAACCTCAACATCGTCGTCTGACGCTTCGCCGGGTCCCGATGCGGGACCCGGAGGGCGCCGTCACGAAGCGGGGGCACCGATGGATATTGGCGCTGTCAGCAGCTTCTCGGCGATACGGCCGACGGCGTCCCGCGGCACGCCGGCGGCGCCGGTCGCCGCCTCCACCGATGGTGTGACGTCCGGCGGCGACGGCGCGGTCTACATCAGCCCGGCCATCAAGTACGACCAGACGGCCCGCGTGGCCGTGCTGCTGTTCCGCGACGCCGACACCGGCGAGACGAAGGAGCAGATCCCCTCGGAGCACGTGGTGGAAGCCTACCGCCGCAGCGCCGGCCGCGCGCCGGAGGGGTTGGCGCACACGCCCGTCACCCTTCAGGGCGGCGCGGCCGACCGGGCTCCGGCACCCCGTACCGGCGGCGGGTCCTCGGTGACGCCCGGCGTTCCGTCCGGCTTGCCCTCCATGCCGGCCCCCCCGGCGATGGCCGGCGGCGGTGGCCTCGGCAAGGGCGGACCGTCGCTGTCGGTCACCGTCTGACGGACGTCCTCAATCCGGCATTTCGAACGTGGCGACGACCGGGGCGTGGTAGCTCTCGGGCGAGTGCAGGACCGTGGCGTGCGCCACCAGCTCGTCCCCTAGAGCCTCGTTGTGAATCTCCGCGCCGCGGAACCAGCCCAGCAGTTGGCGTGACACCAGCAGGTGGTCGAGCATCACCGCCTGCCCGCCGTGCAGCACGGAAAAGCGCCGCTCCTCCGGCAGGCTGCGCTCCAGCGGCACCAGCGAGCGGCTGGCGAGGTGGCCGTTGCCGGTGTCGTCCGGGTCGCCGCGGATGAGGCGCACGGGCGTCTGCCGGTCCTCGGCGTTGTAGTCGCCAGCCACCACGATCAGCGCCTGCGGGTCGTCGTCGAACAGCCGCTCCACCGCGAGGCGCGTCTCAAGCGCCTGTCCGGCCCGCTTGATGGAAGCGAGGAAGAACCCCTCGCCCCAGCCGCCGACGCTGGCCCAGGTCAGCGCCCCCTTCTTCTGCCCCGGCACGGGGGCGGCCAGGGGAGCCCGCAGGTGCAGGTCGAAGACGTGTAGGCGGCGGCCGTTCGGCAGGTCGATCTCGGCGTGCAGCACCGGGCGGTCCCAGGTGATGGGCTCGTGCTCCGCCTTGCCGGGCTTGGCGGTGACGAGGCGGGCCAGCGGGGCGGGGACGAGGTCGTGGCGGTGCAGCCGCGACGCGGCGACGGGGAAGCGGCTGGCGATCACCAGATTGTGCCGGTCGGACAGCCCGGCGGTGCTGCCGGTGGCCAGATGGAACTGCCCATAGCGCGTGCCCTCCAACAGGCGCTGAAGGGCGCGGGGGTAACGCGGCTCCCCCTTCGTGTCGCGCTGGCCGTCCACCTCCTGCAGGCACAGGATGTCGGCGGCGAGCCGTTCGAGCTGCGGGCGCAGGATGGCGCAGCGCTCCTCGAACGGCGGCTGCCCGGTATCGTCGAGGTTTTCCAGGTTGAAGGTGGCGATGCGGAAGGTGCCGCTCATGCGTCGTTCCCGGCACGCCGCGCCAGCAGCAAATGGTTGGTGTTGACGCGGTAGCGGCGCAGCCTGTGCCCGGACAGGAACCGGCGGGACGCCACCACGGACGCCTGCAGCCCGGCGGCGGCCAGCCGCTCCGGCGCGTCGCTGCCGTAGACGCGGTAGTGGTAGGGGTGACCATAGGCGGCCAGCCGCTTGGCCGGCGTGTCGTTGGCCGGATCCTCCTGCGTCGGGTGCCGGGGATCGAAGGGGAACATCAGCACGGCCCAGCCCGACGGCTTCAGCACGCGGGCGAGTTCCGCCATGGCGCGGCGGTCATCGGCGACGTGTTCCAGCACGTGGCTGGACAGCACCACGTCGAAGCGGCCGGCGGGGAAGGGCAGCGCCGTCAGGTCCGCCTGCACGTCGGCGAAGGGGGAGTAGCGGTCGACGGTCACGTAGCCGCGCCGATGCCGGGCGCGGAACGCGGACTCGAAGCAAGGCTCGGGTGCCGTGTGCAGGACGCGCAGCGTGCGGCGGAAGAAGCGCGTGCGCTCCGTCAGGAACAGCCACAGGAAGCGGTGCCGCTCCAGCGAGCCGCAGTCCGGGCACTGCGCGTTGCGCCGGCCGGACACGCCGAACGGCAGGAAGCGCCGGGCGCGGCGCCCGCACACCGGGCATTCCAGCATGCCCTTGGCCGGGATCAGCCCCTTGCGGGCGCGGTAGTGGGCGGGGTGGCGGTACACCGACGCCTCATCGAGGCCGCCGCGGCGGATGTCGGGGAGAAGGCGGGGGAGACCGTGCAGCATGCGCTCAGAACAGCTCCCGCTCAGAACAGTTCGACGTCGCCGTCGATGGCGGTGGTGCGCAGCCGCTCCATGAAGGACGCCTCGCTGCGCGCGATGTCGTGCACGTGCTCGTCGCCGATCAGGCGGCGTTGCGTGCGCCCCGACGTGGGATAAAAGCGGATGGCCCGCGCCGCCGAGCCGCCGACGTCCCAGCTCATGGTCGGGATGCCCTCGGCCGCCAGGTATTCCATGACGAACTCGACGTTGTGCTGGCCGGCGTCGCTCATCAGCGACCGCATCTTGGCGCCGCCGAACACCTTGGCGCGCAGCCGGTCGCGCCGGTGGGTGATGGCGAGCATGCGGTTGATCAGCTGTTCCATGGCGGCACTGCCGTAGCGCGACGAGCCGGACAGGATGTCGCTTCCCGAGTCGGGCAGCAGGAAATGGTTCATGCCGCCGATCCGCGCCACCGGGTCGAAGACACAGGCGGCGACGCAGGAGCCCAGCGTGGTCGTGATGATCACGTCGTCGGCGTCGCTGACCACGCAGCCGCCGACGACGATGTTGATGATTTCCGCCCCGCCCAGCCGATGATCGCGGTAGCGGTTGGCCACGCCGCCCGTGTCGTCGGCCACGGCGGCGCGCAGCCGGCCCGGCGTCCTGTTCTGTGGCGGCCTGGTTCCGTAGAGCGACATGGGCGGGCGGTCGTCCATCGGCTGTGCCGCGCGGGCGCGCGGCGGCTTCCCAGTCTAGGCGGATAACCGCAGCGCGCCAATGGGGATGCTCGCCAGGAGCGTTCAGCAGTGTTCAGTAACCGCCCGCCCACAGGGCCAGGAGGTCGGCCTGCAGGGCGCGGGCGCGCGCCAGCCAGGCGCGGGCCTCGGCCGGCATATCGGCGATCCGGCGGTCCAGGGCGGCGTCCATGGCGCGGCGGCGGGCGTCGTCACCGGCAAAGAAGACGAAGCCCAGCCGGCGTCCGGACGCGGTGCGCAGCGTGCCGGCAAGGCCTTTGGCGTAGGCGAGCGTGCCGGATTTCGCCTTCACGCCCGGCAGCGGCCCGCTCTCCTCGTCGCCCGGCAGGAGGTCGAGCAGGGCCGGGCCGCCCAGCCGCAGGATCGCCGCCGTCTGCCGCGGCGTCATCCGCGACGCCGTGGTCAGGCCGGAGCCGTTGGCGAGCGCGAAGCCCGTCCAGTCCACCTCCGGCCGCCGGGCGCGGACCCAGGCGGCCAGCGCGGCGCCGGCGCCTGCCAGCGTGTCCACCCGCGCATCGAGGCGGCGTGATGCCGCCAGCGCGATCAACTCGGCCGACAGGTTGTTCGAGTACTTCAGCACACCTGCCGCCAGCTCGCCGAGCGGCGCGCTGTCGTGCGCGGCGACGAGGCGCGCATCGGCCGGCACCGGGTGGACGACGGGGGCGGGCAGGGCGACGCCGCGCTCGGCCGCGACGGCGCGGAACACGGTGGCGGCGGCCAGCGCCGGGCGCGTCACCGGCAGCCACGCGCGTTCCGGCACGCCGGGCAACGCGGCGAGGCGCCAGCGCTCGCCCTCCTTGCTCTCCAGCGGCGTGACAGGCGCGGTGCCGCCGGGCGCCACCTCGATGGCGACGCTGGCGAGGCGGTGGCGGCCGCGGTCGGACACCGACCACGCCTCGGCCTGCACCGGGCCGCCCGGCGCCGGGCGCCGCCAGGAGAGCTGGAAACGGTTGAAGTTGACCGACAGGGCGGAGACGCCGGTGTTGTAGCCGGCCGTCCACGGCTGCCCGGCGTCGATCTCCGGCAGTTCCGGCAGGGCGGAGGCGTCGAAGGCGAAGCGCCCGGCCACGCGCCGGATGCCCTGCGCCGCCAGCGCGTCGGCGAGCGCGATCAACTCGCCGGTGGCCAGCGTCGGGTCGCCGCCGCCCTTCAGGAACAGGTCGCCGTGCAGCACGCCGTCGCGCACCGCGCCGACGGCGTGCAGGCCGGTGGTGAAACGGTGTTCCGGCCCCAGCAGGACCAATGCAGCCAGCATGGCCGGTACCTTGGCGACGGAGGCCGGCACGAAGGGGCGGTCGGCCTGCCGCGCCGCCAGGACCCGCCCGTCGTCGAGGTCGAACAGCAGGTAGCCGACGTCGTCGGCCGTGAAGCCGTGCCGCGCCAGTGTGCCGGCGTCGTCCGGAGGCAGCGGGGCGGCGCAGGCCGACGCCGCCAGCAGCAGGAACGCACTCAGCGCCGCAGCGCCGCACCGCAGGGAGAAGACGGAGGTTCGCATGGTGCGAAGTCTAGCGCGGACGAAGCCCTCCGCGCCGCATCAATCCGTGGTCGGCGGCTGTGGTATGAAGCGGCTGTGACGGAAATGGGAATACGAATTTTTCATCGTTCACATATAGTTTGTTGCAAAGGCCATCCGGATGCCGGGGATCCCCAACCGGAATGTGAAGGACCGGAATGCGAAGGCGGGCGGCATGATCTCACGGCGACGGGAAGCGAAGTTCGAAGTGGTGGTCGAACAGGGCGGCCGGCCGAACATCGACGGCGTTTTCCCGGAAGAAAAGCTCGCCATGGAGCGGGCGAAGTACCTGCTGGGCCTCGCCAAATACTCCGTCGTGCGCGTCGTCAAGGTGAACGGCGCCGGCAAGGAGGAGACCGTCTTCGAGAAAGCCTACATGGGCGGCGGAAAGGTCACCACCATCTCGCACATCGAGACGGCGGCCTACTGCTCGGACGTCCTGCAGGTCTATTCCTTCGACAGCCGGATGACGCTGCTGCGCCTGTTTCGCGCCTATTTCGACGATCAGGCGGTGATCCCGGCGGAGCAACTGCACCGCTATTTCCCGCTGCGCTACTTCGAACGCGAGGCGACGCTGTTCAACCCGGGCATGAGCCGGCTGGCGACGCTCCAGGCGCCGGCGGCCGGGGTGAAGGTGTTCGACCGGCAGGACCAACTGCTGAAGATGTTCAACGAGGTGAAGGCCCTGGCCCAGCACGCGGAGGACCTCGCTCTCTTCGACGAGACGCTGATGCGCCGGGGCGTGACGGCGCTCCTGGAAGAGGCGGGCGCCAAGCGTCCACCAGAGCAGCGCGACCGCATCGTCACCCACGCCTTCTCAACGGCGCTCGAATCCTTCCGCGACTGGCCGGCGAAGCTGAAGGCGATCCTGCACTACCACGTGGAGGGGGACCCCGAGGCCGAGCGCGTCATCGACGAGCTGCTGTGCGAGACGGTGGATGGGCGCGAGCCGATCAGGGCGCTGATCGGCTACGCGCCGGACCTGTCGTCGGCGCTGCTCAGCCTGCTGGCCACGCTTCGCGGCGAGCTGGACGACCGGCTGCCCCACACGGACGAACTGCTGGATCTGTCGAACGCCGTGGCCGGCGGCGGCCTGACGCGGGCCAAGGGCGCGCTGCTGAACCGCGTGCAGGGCGGGCTGGAGGGCAGCCATCCGCTGACCCGGTCGGGGCCGGCGGCGGACGCCAGGGCGCTGCAGGCGATCGTCGACCGGCTGGCCGCTTTCGATGGCTACATGGGCGGTCCGGCGATGGCGTCGGCGCTGACCAAGCGGGCCAAGATGGCCATGGGCACCGACGGGCACGACCTGCCGTTCGAGGAGACGGTGACCTTCCTCGCCGGCCGCCTTGGCGGACCGGCGGCGCGCATCGGCTACCTGCTCGACCTCGCGTCCAGCGAGTTCGGGCGGCGGCGCATGAGCCATCTCGTGCAGCGGGTGGCCGACATCTTCGGCCGAGTGAAGTCGGCGCGCGAGCTGGCGCCGGCCGGCGCCAGCCTGGACGACGTGCGCGAGGGGTTCGGCAAGCGGCTCCGCGGGGCGGGCATCCCGCGTCTGCTGGCCGACCAGTTGGTCGCCAAGATCGCCTCCATCCCGGACGACGAGCGCGCGTTCGTGCCGCTGGTCACGGGCGGAGAGACCATCGACCTGTCGGCGCCCCGGAAGGCGGCGCCCAAGCTGGTGCTCAGCCATGGCGGCCAGCAGCACGTGCTGCCGAACGAGGGCGGGCAACTGGTGATCGGCCGCTCGCACGACTGCCAGATGCGCCTCGATGTCGCCTCCGCCTCGCGCCGGCACGCGATCATCGACGTGCGGGGCGAGGACTTCGTCCTTTCCGACCACAGCCGCAACGGCACCCGCGTGCTGGCGGCGGGCGGCGAGGGGCAGACGCTGAGCAACGGCGAATCCGTGCCGCTCAAGGGCCGCGGCGAGATCGTCATCGGCTCCCCCCAGGCCGGCGAGACGCCGGCCCGGATCGTATTCGAGGTGCGCGGGTAGGGGTCAGAAATACTTCGCCAGATTGGCGCGGATGCGCTCCAGCACCGGGGCCGGTTCGGCGGGCAGGGCGAAGGGCTGGCCGGTGATGGTCTCGTACGCGGTGATGTAGACGCGCGCCGTTTCCAGCACCATCTCGGCCGGGATCTCCGGGACGGCGTCCTTGTAGGGGTCGCAGCGCTCGCTCACCCAGGTGCGCACGAAGTCCTTGTCGAAGCTCTCCGGCCGCTTGCCGGCGGCGAGACGCTCCTCGTAGCTGTCGCGGAACCAGTAGCGGCTGCTGTCCGGCGTGTGGATCTCGTCGGCCAGGAAGACCATGCCGTTCTCGTCGACGCCGAATTCGTACTTGGTGTCGACCAGGATCAGGCCGCGCTTCTCGGCCAGCTCGCGGCCGCGGGCGAAGAGCTTGAGCGCCACATCGCACACCTGCTCCCACTGAGCCTTGGGCAGGATGCCGCGCTCGACGATCTCCTGCGGCGCCAGCGGGGCGTCGTGGTCGCCGATGTCGGCCTTGGTGGTAGGGGTGATGATGGTCTGCGGCAGCTTGGCGTTGTCGCGCAGGCCGTCGGGCAGGCGCACGCCGTACATCTCGCGCTTGCCCGCCTTGTACATCGACAGGACCGACGTGGAGGTGGTGCCGGCGAGGTAGTCGCGCACCACCACCTCGACCGGGAGGATGGTCAGGCGCTTGCAGACGACGACGTTGGGATCCGGATACTCGATGACGTGGTTGGCGACGATGTCCTTCGTCTGCTCGAACCAATAGCGCGCGGTCTGCGTCAGCACCTGCCCCTTGAAGGGGATGGCGGTGAGGATGCGGTCGAACGCGCTCAGCCGGTCCGACGCGATCAGGATGCGCCGTCCGCCGGGCAGGTCGTAGTTGTCGCGCACCTTGCCGCGGTAGTGGTTCGGCAGCTCGGGGATGTCGGCGTCCCACAGCACGTTCTTGAGGTGCGGGGCGAGCGCGTTCACGTCGATCATGGGGGAACCTGCCGGAAGGGGAGCCGTCGGTTGAAGGCTGGCAAACCTAGCCCCCGAGGGTGCTTCCAGGCAAGCGCTTCGCTCAGAAGACCTTCACCTGCCGGCCGCCGTCCTTGCGGTAGACGTGGACGTGATAGCCGGCCATGGGGTTGCGCTCCAGGTAGTCGATGAGGTCCCGCTCCGTCCGCTCCGAGACGTTGCGGATGAGCACCTGCCACACCGGCTCCATGGTGCCGCGCTTTGTTTCGTTGTGGGGCAGCATGATGAAGCCGGCCCATTCGGGGGAGAAATCGGCGAGGTAGCTTTCGCTGTAATGGCGCATCATCGCCGCATCGTCGACATTCACCTTCTCCTTGTTCTCAAAGCAGACCCTGATGTCCATGATCTCCTCCATGCGGGCTGTGCGTTCGGGAACGTCGAATGGGGCAGTCCGATGGAAGGATATGGAGAGTCGGGAAGGGCGCTTCCATGCCGCCAAAGGGCATGTGACGCTTGGCCGCGCGGAGCGGCCGCCGTCTTTGGGATGGCTTGCGATCATTTGACGGCGGCCGTCGCGCTCGGGCCTGTGGAAGTCACGCCATGAAGAGGGAGCCGCTTGTCAGCTTTCGGGTGCGCGCGTTGTGTTCGCTTTCAAGGAAGCTGCGGAACATTGGTGAGCATACGAGTCTTTCGATCTCGTCCCTCTCGAAGATCGGTAGAAAGGGACCGGAGGCCAGCTCGTTGACGATTGCTTCAGCTGTTGCCGCAAGTTCGCTCGAAAGCGCTTCCATGGGCGAAGTTGCCGACGCGATATCCAAAACGGACATGCGAATCTCCCGCCGTATAGGGAATGGAGCACCCCGTTGTTCGGGTGTTAACCAATAAGCTACGGAATTTTCAAGAAGACGCAAGGGACATATCTTGCGTGTGCGTGCTGTTTGCCGCGCTTGTTGTTCCGCAGCCACATTATCCCTGCGGATTACGTCTTTGACGGCGCGGTCATAATCTGTTCGGTGTCGGTGAATATGACCGATCCGGCAAGCCCGGCGGCGCAGCCTTGCGTCTCGCCCCCTGCCGGGCCGTTCGGCCGGCGTGCGCCGCACCGGCGGGAAACGGTTCCCCTCCGCCATCGCGTGCGTTATATAGCGATGGTACACATCGCCTCCGCCGAGGACCGGCCATGCCCGTTCGCCCCCCAGTGCGCGCCCAGGTCTCCTTCGCCGCGCCCAACGCCTCGCCCCTCGGGGCGGAGCGCATCCGCCTCCTGGAGGCGGTGGCACGGGAGGGCAGCATCTCCGGCGCCGCGCGGGCCGTGGGTCTTACCTACAAGGCGGCGTGGGACGCGGTCGACGCCATGAACAACCTGTTCGGCCGCCCGCTGGTCGGCGCCCAGGCCGGCGGCCGGCGCGGCGGCGGCGCCACGCTGACGCCCGAAGGCGTGCGGCTGGTCGAGACGTTCCACCGGCTGGAGGGCGAACTGGCGCGCGCCTTCCAGGGGCTGGAGCCGGATCTGGCCGGCACCGGCATCACCGCGGCCAACCTGATGTGGGGGTTCTTCATGCGCACCAGTGCTCGCAACGCGCTGCGCGGCATCATCACCGGCATCACCGACGGTGCCGTCAACGCCGAGGTGGCCCTGGCGGTGTCCGACGCCACCACCCTGACGGCAACCGTCACCCGCGACGCCGTGCGCGATCTGGGCCTGTTTCCGGGGCGCGAGGCGACGGCGCTGATCAAGGCGCCCTTCGTCATCCTGGCCCCGGCGGACGAGGCGCGCCGCACCTCCGTGCGCAACCGCATCGAGGGCACCATCGCGCGGCGCGAGGACGGCGCCGTCAACACCGAGGTCACGCTGGACATCGGCGGCGGCAAGACGCTGGTATCCATCATCACCCGCCACAGCGCCGACGAACTGGCCCTTGCGGTCGGCCAGCCGGCCTGCGCGCTGATCAGCGCCGGGCACATAATCCTGGCCGTCGACTGAAGGCCGCCCGATGATATGGCAACCCGTCCTGCTGACGTTGAAGTTGGCGACGCTGACCACGGTCATCCTGCTCCTCCTCGGCACGCCGCTGGCGTGGTGGCTGGCGCGCTCCCAGGCGTGGTGGAAGGAGGCGGTGGCGACCGTGGTGGCGTTGCCGCTGGTGCTGCCGCCCACCGTGCTGGGCTTCTACCTGCTGATGCTGCTGGGTCCGAACGGGCCGGGCGGGTGGCTGGCCGGCCTGTGGGGCGCGCGGTCGCTGGCCTTCACGTTCGAAGGGCTGCTCATCGGCTCGGTCCTCTTCTCGATGCCCTTCGTCGTGCAACCGATCCGCAACGCCTTCGAGGCGTTCGGCGACCGGCCGCTGGAGGCGGCGGCGACGTTGCGCGCCTCGCCGCTCGACACCTTCTTCACCGTCGCCGTGCCGCTGGCGCGGCGCGGCTTCCTGACCGGGGCGGTGCTGGGCTTCGCGCACACGGTGGGTGAGTTCGGCGTGGTGCTGATGATCGGCGGCAACATCCCCGGTGAGACCCGCGTGCTGTCGGTGGCCATTCTCGACTACGTCGAGACCCTGCAATGGACCGAGGCGCATCTGCTGTCGGCCGGCATGCTGGTGTTCTCCTTCGCCGTGATCCTGACCATGATGACGCTGGAGAAGCGCGTCGGGCGGGTGAGGCAGTGACGCCCCCGGCGCGGATGGAGGCCCGCTTCCGGGGCCGGCTGGGCGCCTTCGCGCTCGACGTGGCGTTCGCGGCGCCGGCGCGCGGCGTCACCGCGCTGTTCGGCCCGTCGGGGTGCGGCAAGACGACGGTGCTGCGCTGTGTGGCCGGGCTGCAGCGGCTCGATGGCCGCTTCGCGCTGGACGGCGAAATCTGGCAGGACGGGAACCTCTTCCAGCCCATTCACAAGCGCCCCATCGGCTACGTCTTCCAGGAGGCGAACCTGTTCCCGCACATGTCCGTGCGCGCCAACCTGCTGTACGGCCACCGCCGCACGGTGGGGCGCGGCGTGCCGGAGACCATCCACGAGGGCGAGGTGGTCGAGCTGTTGGGGATCGCCCGCCTGCTGGACCGGTCGCCGCAGACCCTGTCTGGCGGCGAGCGCCAGCGTGTCGCCATCGGGCGTGCCCTGCTGTCGCAGCCGCGCCTGCTGTTGATGGACGAACCGCTGGCCGCGCTGGACCGCTTCAGCAAGGACGAGATCCTGCCGTACCTGGAGCGGCTGCACGACGTGCTGTCGGTGCCGGTGCTCTACGTCAGCCACGACATCGCGGAGGTCGAGCGGCTGGCCGACCATCTGGTGCTGCTGCGCGAGGGGCGGGTTGTGGCCTCCGGCCCCGTGCAGGAGCTGCAGGCCGACCCGGCGCTGCCCATCGCCCGCATGCCGGAGGCCGGCGTGACGCTGCCGGCGGTGGTGGCGGGGCACGACGCGGCCTATGGCCTGACCGCGCTGGACCTCGCCGGCGGCCGGCTGCTGGTACCGGGCGACCTGGGCGCGGCGGGGACGGGGCGCCGGGTGCGCATCGCCGCCACCGACGTCAGCTTGGCGCGCCAGCCGTCGTCCGGCAGCACGATCCTCAACGTCATGCCGGCGCGCGTGGTCGCCGCCGAGCCGCAGGACGGCGTGCAGGTCATGGCGGTGGTGGCGTTGGGCGAAGACGGGCAGGGGGCCCGCATGCTGGCCCGCGTTACGCGCAAGTCGTGGGAGATGCTCGGCTTGGCGCCGGGCCAGCCGGTGTTCGCGCAGGTCAAGGGCGTGGCGCTGGTGTCGAAGGAGGCGTCACGTGGCTGATGTGGAAAAGCCCGCCTTTGCGGGGCGGGGGCGGGTGGCCGCCTTCGGCGGTGGCGCCGTCATCGGTGCCTTGGGCGGGCTGATCGGCCTGGGTGGTGCCGAGTTCCGGCTGCCGCTGCTGATCGGCGCCTTCCGCTTCGCGGCCCTGGAGGCGGTGATCCTGAACAAGGCCATGAGCCTCGTCGTCGTGGCCTTCGCCTTGCCGTTCCGCATGGGGGCGGTCCCGCTGGACGCGGTGGCGGCGCACTGGGGCGTGGTCGTCAACCTGCTGGCCGGCAGCTTGGCCGGCGCGTGGCTGGGGGCCGGCTGGGCGACGCGGCTGCGCGCCCAATCGCTCTACCGCGTCATCGCCGTCCTGCTGGTGCTGATCGCCGGTGCCCTGCTGTTCGGGCATGGGGAGGGCGGCGGCGGGGCCGTGGTCGGCGGCTGGATTCAACTGGCGGCCGGCGTGGCGGCGGGCTTCGGCATCGGCGTCGTCGCGTCGCTGATGGGGGTGGCGGGTGGCGAGCTGCTGATCCCGACGCTGGTCCTTCTGTTCGGTGCCGACGTGAAGCTGGCGGGCAGCCTGTCGCTGGCCGTCAGCCTGCCCACCATGATCGTCGGCTTCGCCCGCTACAGCCGCGACCGCAGCTTCACCGTGCTGGGCCGCAATCGAGGCTTCGTGGTGGTGATGGCCGCAGGGTCGGTGATCGGCGCGTTCGTCGGCGGGCAGCTGCTGGGCGTGGTGCCGGGTGCTGTGCTGCTGCCGCTGCTGGCGGCGATCCTGCTGGTGTCCGCCGTGAAGGTCTGGCGGCACGGGTGAGGCTACGCCGCCTTCGGCAGCACAGATAAAGTTATGCCGCCTTCGGCGGCCGGCCTGACGGGCGGCGCGGGCGGTAGTGCGCCTCGAACAGCAGGGGGTCGCGCTCGATGGCCCGGCAGGCGATCTGCACTACGCTGGGGATCCGGGCGGTTCCGCTCTTGTAGGTGTGGAAGGTGCTCAGCGCGACGTCCAGGAGGTCGGCGGCCTCCTGGTTGGAGAGGCCGAGGCGCTCTTGCCACGCGGTGAGGTCGGTAGAGCCGAACGGGCGTTGCTGTTCGGCCAGCAGTTCCAGGTGCACGCTGTCGATGGCGAGATCCTCGTTCCCTGCCCATTGGACGGCGCTGCCGTACTCGGCGATCTCCGGCCGGCGGAACACCGACTCGTCCCGCAACTCGGCGATGTCGTGGAAGCCGATCCACCCGGAAAGGTCAACCTCGTCCGTTCCGCCGTGGTCCCAGGTGACGATCAGCATCCTGCCGGTGGCGGCCTCGACGGCGGCGATCCGGCGGATCGGGCGGGGATCGGCACCATGGACCATCTCAGCGTGCATGAGCCCCTCCATCACATCGGGTAGCGCGGGTTGATGCAGTTCCATTCGGCCACCAGGAGGGCGCGATTCTCCGCGGCCCATGTGGCAACCTGTTCCCAAACGGCCCTGGTCATCGAGCCGCGCAAAATCACCAGCGGGTCGATGCCGACCTGCACTTCGAAATCCGGGCCAATGACATGGAAGTGCGGCGGGTTGTGGTCGCGGTTGCGGATAACCACCGCCACCTTCCCGAACACAACGAGCTTTCCCATCGCTCCCCCTGCTTGACAGGGGAAATATAATCCAGATTCTGGACGGCTACAACGGCACAGGTCCAGAAAGCGAAGGATGGCTGGGGCGCCAGGATTCGAACCTGGGAATGGCGGTACCAAAAACCGCTGCCTTACCGCTTGGCGACGCCCCAATCCCGGAAAGGAGCGGCACCATAATCGCAAACGCGCGGTCGCGCAACGGGTTAAGCCGCCGTCATCGCCCCTCGCGCCGCCACGCCAGCAGCAGGGCGCCCAGCGCCAGCGCCAGGACCCCGGCGACGGGGAGCAGCGGCACGTCGGACACGCCCGTCACCACGAAGTCGCCGTTGGCGCGCAGGCCGATCCAGCCGGAGCCGGACTGGTCGCGATCGGGGCGCGTGCGGCGCACGTCGGGGCCGGCGCGCGTGGGGCCGCCATAGTCGGCGATCCATTGCACGGCGCCGTGCGTCGCGTCGGCCACCGGCTTCAGGCGGTCGCCGGTGGAGCGCACGTCGGCCAGCTCCGGCGGGTTCACCGCCCCCACCACGGCCAGCGCCGTGCGGTCGCCGTCCGAGACGCGGTAGATGCCGGGCTCCGCCGCGATCACCGTCGCCGTCGCGCGGCCGGACTTGTCGTCCTTCATCTCCAGCGTGCGCGTCTCGTCCGACGGCGTGGTCAGGGTGACGTTGCGCGGGTCGGGCTCCAGCGAGCGGCGCTCGACCGTGATGCGGTTGCCGTCGACGCGGGCGCGCAGGTCGTTCTCCTCCAGCTCCGGCTCCTTCATGAGCCAGTGGGCGAGGCGGCGCAGCAGCTCGGCCTGTGGGCCGCCGCCTTCGTAGCCGCGGCTCCACAGCCAGATCTGGTCCGACGCAAGCTGAGCGACGCGCCCCTCGCCGACGCGGTTGAGGACGAGGAGCGGCCGGCCCTGGGCGCCCTCCATCACCACGGAACCGCCGTTCGGCTGCACCTCCACCTGATGGAACCAGCGGCCCCACTCCGGATCGGCGTCGATGCGGTCGCCGGGCAGGCCGGTGGTCACCGGGTGGCGGCGGCCAAGTTCGGTGACCTTCGGCTTGAACGGCTGGTCGAGCACCTGGTTCGTCGGTTCGGCCGGCAGCACGGAGCCGAGCGGCGTGCGGAACAGTGACAGCGGTGTGGCGAAGCCCTGGCCGCTGGCCTCGAGCAGCGCGCCGCCTTTCTCCACGTAGTGCGCGATGTTCTCCAGGTACATTTGCGGCAGCACGCCGCGGCGGCGGTAGCGGTCGAAGATGATCAGGTCGAACTCGTCGAGCTTCACCTCGAACAGTTCGCGGATGGGGAAGGCGATCAGCGACAGCTCGCGGATCGGCGTGCCGTCCTGCTTCTCGGGCGGGCGCAGGATGGTGAAGTGGACGAGGTCCACCGACGGGTCGGCCTTCAGCAGGTTGCGCCACGTGCGCTCGCCCGCGTGCGGCTCGCCGGACACCAGCAGGACGCGCAGCCGGTCGCGCACGCCGTTCACCACCACCGCGGCGCGGTTGTTGGCGAGCGTCAGTTCCTGTTTCGCCGCCTCGACCTCCAGCTCCAGCACGTTCTGGCCGCCGTGGGCGACGGGCAGGTCGAGGTGGAAGTCGCGGCCGACCGGAACCTGGATGGTGCGCGGGGCGCCACCGTCCTGGCGCAGGGTCACCATGGCGTTGGGCGACTGGCGGCCGGGCATGTCGTCGATGCGGATGGTCAATTCGACCGGCTTGCCGACGATGCCGTAGGCCGGCGCCTGCACGATGGCGATGCGGCGGTCGCCCTCGTCGCGGTTGCCGGTCAGCAGCGTGTGGATCGGGCCGATCTCGGTCAGCTTGCCGACGTTCTCCGGCACGTCGTGCACCTGCCCGTCGGTGATCAGCACGGCGCCCGCCATGCGGCGGCGCGGCACGTCGGCCATGGCGCGGGTCAGCGCGTCGAACAGGTGGGTCTCGTTGATACCGCCGGCCGCCCCGTCGCCGGCGCGCACCACGCGCACGTCCAGGTCGTCGAAGCGCTTCAGCTTGTCGGTGAGGTCGTTCAGGGCGCGCTCGGCGCGGGCGCGACGGTCGCCGATGTTCTGGCTGGGGGAATCGTCCACCACCACGACGGCGACGTCCTTGATCGGCTCACGCTTCTCGTTGACCAGCGACGGGTTGAGCAGCGCCATCGCCAGCACGGCGAGCGCCAGGAAGCGCCACAGCACGCCGCGCGCGCGCCGGAACAGGCCCAGCAGCACCACGGCCAGGGCCACGGCGAACAGCGGCGCCAGCACGCTCCAGGGGAGCAGCGGGGCGAGAGCGATCGACATGCCGTCCATCATTGACCAAGCCTCTCAAGGATGGCGGGCACGTGCACCTGGTCGGCCTTGTAGTTGCCGGTCAGCGCGTACATCACGACGTTGACGCCGACGCGGAAGGCCATCTCGCGCTGGCGCTCGCCGCCGGGCACCACGGCGTACATGTGCTGGTTGGTGCGCGGGTCGATGGCCCAGGCCGAGGCCCAGTCGTTGGCGCCGACGATGATGGAGGACACGCCGTCGTTGGCCTTGCCCTCGCGCGCCTCCACCCACACCTCGCCGCCGGCATAACGGCCGGGGAAGTCCTGGAGCAGGTAAAAGGACTTGGTCAGCACGTGGTCGGGCGGCACCGGCGCCAGCGCCGGAACGTCCAGCCCGGCCACCAGCGTCTGCAACGCCATGCTCCCGGGGCCGGCGCCGGGCATCAGCGAGGCCGCCTGATCGCGGGTGTCGAACAGGATGGTGCCGCCGTTGCGCAGGTACTCGTTGACCCGCGTGCGCGCCTGATCGGACAGTGGGCGCTGCGTGGTGGTGACCGGCCAGTAGAGCAGGGGGAAGAAGGCCAACTCGTCCGCCTCCACGTCCACCGCCTGGGTGCCGGCCGCCTCCACGGCGGTGCGGCGGTTCAGCACCTCGACCAGCCCTTCCAGCCCGGCGCGCGCCGTGGCGTCGACCGAGGGGTCGCCGGTCATGACGTGGGCGAGGTAGGTTTCGGCGGTGACCTTGACGGCCTGCGTGTCGTCGGCGGCGCGGGGGGCCGAGAACGGCGCCAGCACGATCAGCAGCGCCGCCGCGCTCGCCGTGGCGCGGCGCGGGCGCGCCCAGCGGCCGAGCAGGCCGCGCAGAGCCAGCGCGATCAGCAGGTCGAGCACGGCGAGCGCCAGCGCGATGGCGAGCAGCGGCGGCTTCAGCGCCACCTCGCCCCGCTCGCCGTAGCCGGCGCGCGCCACGCCGGGCGGCATCGTGCCCAGCGGCTCCACCCTGGTGACCAGCGTGGTGAGGTTCAGCGCCCGCCGCGCGTCCTCCGTGCCGTAGAAGCCGGGCGGGTGGCGCGGCCCGATGGCCTCGGCGCTGAAGGCATCGGCAGCCAGCGGGAAGGCGGTGGGCGGCGGCGGAACCAGCCGGCCGAGACCGTCCAGCACCTGCAGCGGGTCGAGCGAGGCGGCGCGCGTCGGGCCGGCCACACCTTCACTGAGCGCCACGACGCGGCGCAGCATATCGACGAACAGACCGGAGAGCGCGAGGTTCGACCAGTCCGGGTTGGCGGTGGTGTGCATCAGCACGACCCAGCCGCCGCCGCGCTTTTCCGCCGTGACCAGCGGCGTGCCGTCGGCCAGCCGGGCCCAGGTGCGATCGGCGAGGTCGAGGGAGGGTTCGGCCAGCACCTGCCGGTTGACCAGCACGTCGTCGGGGATGCGCAGGCCGGCGAACGGGCTCTTGCCGTCGAACGGCTGGAGGCGCATGGGCTCCGACCACGACAGCGCACCGCCCAGCGCGCGGTCGCCCAGGCGCAGGCGGGTGGGGACCAGCGTGTCGGCGTTCTGCGCCAGACGCGGCCCGGCGAAGCGCACCAGCACGCCGCCCTTCTTCACCCAATCCTCGATGGTGCCGGCCTCCTGCCCGGTCAGCGAGCCGACGTCGGACAGGATCAGCACGGCGAGGTCGCGCTTCAGCAAGTCCATGGTCTCGCCGCGCCGCACCTCGTTGTAGGGCTCCAGCGCGCGGGCGAGGTAGTGCAGGTCGGAGAGCAGCGGCTGGTTCTCGCCCTCGGGCCGGCCGGAGACGAGGCCGACGGGCCGCCGACGCCAGCGCTCGTCCAGCAGGACGGTGGCGGCGGCGGTCGTCTCGTTCTCAATGCGCAGGCTGGCGGCCTCGTTGCGCAACTCGACCGGCACGTCCAGGCGCACCTCGCGGGCCGGCTGGCCGGCGTCGAAGGCCACGGTCTCGCGCGTCAGCAGGCGCCCGTCGGCGGCGGAGAGGCGCACGGTCACCGGCTCCGGCCGGGTGGGATCGGCGCGGACGATGCGGGCGGCCAGCACCGTGCCCTCGGTGGCGGGGGGCAGCAGCAGGTGCGGCGGGCGTTCGGCGGCATCGTCCAGCACCTCGACCGAGCCCAGGCGCTGCAACGCGGTGGCGAGCGGGCGGACGTTGGCGTCGCCGACGCCATCGGACAGCCACACGGCGTGCGTCGTGCCGTTCACCGACAGGCCCTTCAGCGCCTCAAGCGCGGCGGCGCGATCGGTCGGCCAGGGCTGCGGCTCCAACGCCTGCACGATGCGGCGCGCCTCCGCCGCCGGCAGGGGCGGGGAGGCGGCGATCTTGTCGCCGTTGGCCGGCGCGGCGGTGGCGAGCACGATCACCGGGCGCGATTGCCGGTCGGCCTGGCCCACCAGCTCCTCCATCATGCGGCGGCGCGACGGCCAGTCGCGCGCGGCGGCCCAGCCGTTGTCGACGACCAGCAGCAGCGGCCCGCCGCCCGGCAATGCGGCGCGCGGATTCAGCAGCGGCCCGGCCAGCGCCAGAATGACCAGCGCCGCGATGATGATGCGTAGGATGAGCAGCCAGAGCGGCGTGCGCGCCGGCGTCTCCTCGCGCGCCGCGAGGTCGCGCAGCAGGCGGATCGCCGGGAAGCGCACGATGCGCGGGGCCGGCGGAGTGATGCGCAACAGCCACCACAGCACCGGCAGCACGACCAGCGCGGCAAGCGCCCAAGGCGCGGCGAAGGCGAAAGAGCCGAATCCCAGCATGCGCTACCGTACTTCCACTGACCTATCCGTCATCCCCGCGGAGGCGGGGATCCAGGCTTCCGGCCAAAGCGCCTGTCCCGGCAGGATTCCCGCATTCGCGGGAATGACGGCACTAGACATGCGTCCTCGGCGGGTTCATTCAAACCGTCTCCTGCGCCAGCGCACCCCACAGCGACAGCAGCGCCGTCTGCGGCGGGCGGTCGGTGCGGTGCACGGCGAAGGTCCAACCGGCGGCGCGCGCCAGCGCGGCCAAGCCATCCTGGTGCGCGCGCAACCGTTCGAGGTACGCCGTGCGCACCGCCTCGACGCGCGGCACCAGCAACTCGTCCTCGCCCTCCATCCCCTCGAACTCGACACGGCCGTCGAAAGGCAGCGTCTCCTCGGCGGGGTCGAGCACCTGGAGCAGATGGCCGCGCACGCCGCGGCCGGTCAGGCCGGCGACGGTGGCGTGGATTTCCGGCAGCGGTGACAGCAGATCGCCGAACAGCACCACCTGCGCGTGACGCGGCAGTGGCTCGACGCGCGGCAGGCCGTCGCCCACAGGAGTCGCACGCGGGTCGGTCATCAGCGTGGCGACGCGGTTCAGCGCGTTCTTGCCGTGGTCCGGCCGCACGCCGGAGTTCAGCAGCGCCACCCGCTCGCCGCCGCGGATCAGCAGCACGGTGAGCGCCAGCAGCAGCAGGTCGGCGCGGTCGCGCTTCGTCGGCAGCTCGGGCACCGAGCGGTAGTCCATGGACGACGAGCGGTCGCGCCACAGCCACACACTCTGCGCCGCTTCCCACTCGTTCTCGCGCACGAAGACCGGCTGCGTCTTGCCGGACTGCCGCCAATCGATCATCGAGGGGGCGTCGCCCGGCTGGTAGCGGCGGAACTGCCAGAACGTCTCGCCCAGGCCGACGCGGCGGCGGCCGTGCACGCCCTGCGCCACGGTGGAAGCCACCCGCTCGGCCGCCACCAGCAGCGGCGGCAGGCGCGCGGCCAGCGTCTCGGCGCGCTGCTGCGCGCGCAGGGTGTCCGTGCCGAGGGTGGTGCGCGCGGCCATCAGGCAAGTCTCACAGCAGCGGCGCGCAAAGGCGGTCGATCACATCGTCGAGGGTGACCCCATCGGCGCGCGCGGCGAAGTTCAGCGCCATGCGGTGGCGCAGGATCGGCTTGGCCAGCGCCACCACGTCGTCCAGCGACGGCGACAGACGGCCGTCCAGCACCGCGCGGGCGCGGGCCGCCAGCATCAGCGCCTGGCTGGCGCGGGGCCCCGGACCCCAGGCCACGTGGTTGCGCACCTCCGGCACGTCGGAGGATTCCGGGCGGCCGCTGCGCACGAGGTCGAGGATGCCCTCCACCACGCTCTCGCCGATGGGAATGCGGCGCACGAGGTGCTGGGCCGCCAGCAGGTCGGCGGGGGACAGCACGGCCACCGCCTGTTCGGCGCTGGCGCCGGTGGTGGCGATCACCATGCGCCGCTCGGCGTCGCGGTCGGGGTAGGTGACGTCGACCTGCATGAGGAAACGGTCGAGCTGCGCCTCAGGCAACGGGTAGGTGCCCTCCTGCTCCAGCGGGTTCTGGGTGGCGAGCACGTGGAAGGGTGCCGGCAGCGGGTGGTAGTGGCCGGCGACCGACACGCGGTGCTCCTGCATCGCCTGCAACAGGGCCGACTGCGTGCGCGGGCTGGCACGGTTGATCTCGTCCGCCATCAGGAGCTGGGAGAACACCGGGCCAGGGATGAAGCGGAAGGAACGGCGGCCCCCCTCGCTCTCCTCCAGCACCTCGGAGCCCAGGATGTCGGCCGGCATCAGGTCGGGCGTGCACTGGATGCGCTTCTCGGCGAGGCCGAGCACGGTGCCCAGGGTTTCCACCAGTCGCGTCTTGGCGAGGCCGGGGACACCGATCAGCAGCACGTGGCCGCCGGCCAGCAGCGTGACGAGCGTCAGGTCGACGACGTCCTGCTGGCCGAAGATGATGCGGCCGATGCGGTCGCGCACAAGCGCCAGCCGGCCGCCCAGGGTTTCGACCTCGGCCAGGAGCTGGTGCGGGTTTTCAGGCATCTTTTCAGGCATCGGGGCCGGACGGGTCGCGTCGGTGGCGCTCAAGGCGTGAGTCTCCCAGTTCAAATCCCGTGCTTGGGGACCTATGTGACGAGTATGGCGAAATTGCGTTGCCTGAGTGATTTTGTCGGATGCTGGTCTGAAGGGACGTCGGTTGGAAAACGCTATGAACAAGGTCGGCGGCGAAGGCGAAGAAGGCAAGCGGTCCCTGCCGCATGATGTGGCGTCGGCGGACGGACTAGGCCGCCTGCCGGAGGAGAAATCGTTCGGCATACGCATTGCGCGCGACGGCACCTGGTTCCATGATGGCGAACCCATCCGCCGCATCGAGCTGGCGAAGCTGTTCGCCACGGTGCTGCGGCGGGATGACGCAGGAGATTATTGGCTGATCACCCCCGTCGAACGCGGGCGCATAGTCGTGGAGGATGTCCCCTTCGTCGCCGTGGAGATGACGGCAAGCGGAAGCGGCAAGGATCAGGTTCTGTCCTTCCGTACAAATTTAGACGAATGGGTGGAAGCGGGGCCGGACCACCCGATCCGGGTCGTCCATGACAGCGAGACGGGCGAGCCGTCCCCGTACATCGACATAAGAAGCGGGCTGGAGGCACGAATCGCGCGTTCTGTATTCTACGACATGGTCGAACGTGCCGTCCCTGCTTGCGAAAATGAGGACGGCGGCCAAACCGGGGAGGCGGAAGTCGGACTATGGAGCAAGGGGGCCTACTTCGTGCTGGGCAGGTTGCCTGGCGAATGACCCTGGACGATATTCGCAAGCGCTTTCCGGGCAGCGCCGCCGCCGGCCTGCGCCGGGAGAAGGTGCGCGGCGACCACGATCTGAACCCCGATTATTACGAAGCCGGCCTGCCGAAGAGCCTGCGCGAGGCCGCCGTGCTGGTGCCGCTGGTCGACCGGCCGGAGGAGCTGACGGTGATCTTCACCCAGCGCACCGCGCACCTGTCGGCGCACGCCGGGCAGATCAGCTTCCCCGGCGGCCGGCGCGAGCCCACGGACGCCGCGCCCGAGGACACCGCGCTGCGCGAGACGGAGGAGGAGATCGGCCTGCCGCGCGAGCGCATCGAACTCCTCGGCCAGCTCGACACCTACGTCACGCGCACCGGGTTCCGGGTGACGCCGGTGGTCGGCCTCGTGCGCCCGCCGTTCGAACTGGATCCGGATCCCACCGAGGTGCAGGAGGTGTTCGAGGTGCCGCTGTCCTTCATCCTCGACCCCGCCAACCCGCAGCGGCACAGCCGTCCGTTCCTGGGCAAGGAGCGGTACTTCTACGTTTTCCCCTACGAGCACCGGTACATCTGGGGGGCGACGGCGGGCATGCTGGTGAACCTGCGCGACGTGCTGCGCGAAGCAACATGAGCGGAACGTGCTGAGGATCCTCCTGACCATCGTCCTGCCGCTGGTCCTGCCGACAGTCGTCTACCTGCTGTACGTCACCACCGTCGAGGCCCGGCGCGCCCGCGCCGCGCAGGAGGGCGGGCCGGTACCGTGGTGGGTGGAGGCGCCGTGGCCGTGGCTGGTGGGCGGCGGCGTGGTGCTGGTGGGGCTGACGCTGGGCGCTCTCGCGCTGACCGGCGGCGACAAGCCGGGCGGGGTGTACGTGCCCGCCCACATGGAGAACGGCCGCCTGATCGAGGGCATCACGCGTCCGGCAACTGGAAACTGAACGGCGGGCGGGGTATTCCTCTTTCCATGCAGTCTCCCGCCGGCCGCCTGTCGCCCCAGCCCTGGATGATCGCGCCGGAAACCCGCGCGGTGCTGACCGCGCTTGAGCGCGGCGGGGCGGACGCGCGCTTCGTCGGCGGCTGCGTGCGCGATTCCTGGCTGGGCCGGCCGGTCAAGGACATCGACATCGCCACCCACGCGCCGCCCGACGCCGTGATGCGCATGCTGGAGGACGGCGGCGTGCGCGCCATCCCCACCGGCATCGCGCATGGCACGGTCACGGCAGTCGTCGACCGGAAGCACTACGAGATCACCACGTTGCGCCGCGACGTCGAGTCCTTCGGCCGGCACGCGCGCGTGGAGTTCACCGACGACTGGAAGGAGGACGCGGCGCGCCGCGACTTCACCATGAACGCGCTGTCCTGCACGCCGGACGGCCTCGTCTACGACCCGTTCGGCGGGCTGGCGGACATGGCGGCGGGCCGCGTGCGCTTCGTCGGCGACGCGCGCCAGCGCATCCGCGAGGACGTGCTGCGTCTGCTGCGCTTCTTCCGTTTCCACGCCCACTACGGCCGTGGCGCACCGGATGACGCGGCGATGGCCGCCTGCCGCGAGCTGGCCCCGTTGCTGCCCACCCTGTCGGGCGAGCGCGTGCATTCGGAGATCTTCCGCCTGCTCACGGCCGAGGACCCCGGCCATGTCTGGCGCCTGATGCAGGCGGACGGCGTGATGGAGTTCCTGCTGCCCGCCGCCACCGACGCCGCGCGGCTCGACCGCATGGTGGCGCTCCAGCACGCGCTGGGGGAGGGGCCGGACCCGCTGCTGCGGCTGGCGGCGACGCTCGACGTGGAGCGCGCCGGGGCGCTGACGGTGGCGGAGGATTTGCGCTTTTCCAACGCCGAGCGCGACCGGCTGTGCGCCATCGCCGAGCCGAAGGCGGCGGTGTCGCTGGCCGACGGCGCGCCGGCCCGGCGGCGGGTGCTTTACCGGGTGGGCGATGCGGAGGTGTACCGCGATCTGGTGCGGATGGCGGCGGTCAGCGCGCCGGGGCCGGTGGCGCTGGAGGCCGTGAAGGCGGCGCTCGCCACCGCGGACGAGCTGGAGTCGCTGCGCTTCCCGCTCGCCGGGCGGGATGTGCTGGATTTGGGCGTGAAGCCGGGGCCGCACATCGGCGCGCTGCTCCGCGACGTGGAAGCGTGGTGGATGGGCCAGGACTTCCGGCCGGGGCGGGAGGAGTGTTTGGGGGCGTTGAAGCGGCGGCTTGCTGCTCTGCATGGCTGACGTTGGGGTTTCGCTGGCGCTCAACCCAACGTCGACAGCCTCTATCAGGGCCACTTCACCTCCGGCGGCAGGCTCATCAGGATGGCCTCCGTGTTTCCGCCGGTCTTCAGCCCGAACGTCGTTCCCCGGTCGTAGAGCAGATTGAATTCCACGTACCGCCCGCGCTTGACGAGCAGGGCCTCGCGCTGCTCCGCGGTCCAGGGCTCGTTCATATGGCGGCGGACGATCTCCGGGTAGGCGACCAGGAACGCCTCGCCGACGGCACGGGTGAAGGCGAAGTCGGCCTCCCAGTCGCCGCTGTCCAGATTGTCGTAGAAAATGCCGCCCACGCCGCGCGTCTCGTTGCGGTGGGGCAGGTAGAAGTAGCGGTCGCACCACTCCTTGTATTTTGCATAGTCGTCAGCGCCGTGGCGGTCGCAGGCGTCGCGCAGCGCGCCATGAAAGGTGGCGGTATCCTGTTCGTCCGGGAAGGTCGGGGTCAGGTCGGCGCCGCCGCCGAACCAGCCGACGGTGGTGACGATGTGACGCGTGTTCATGTGCGTGGCCGGCACCAGCGGCGAGCGCATGTGCGCCACGAGGCTGATGCCCGACGCCCAGAAACGCCCGTCCTCCGCCGCACCCGGGATGTTGGCGCGGAACTCCGGGCTGAAGGTGCCGTGCACGGTGGAGACGTTGACGCCCACCTTCTCGAACACGCGCCCCTTCATGATCGACATGACGCCACCGCCGCCTTCGCCCCCCGTGTGGTCGGGGCGCTGCCACGCCTTGCGCTCGAACCGGCCGGGGGGCAGGTCGGCGTGCGTGCCGGCCAACTCGTCCTCCAGCCGCTCGAAGGCCGCGCAGATGCGGTCGCGCAAGGCCTGGAACCACTCCTCAGCGCGGGCCTTGCGGTCGTCGGTGCTCATATTTCCTCCCGGAACGCGTCGCATTGTCGCAGCGCCTCACCCAACACCATTGCCGCCGCCAGCGCAACGTTGAGCGAGCGGGCGGGGGCTTTGAGCGGGATCAGCAGGCGCGCGTCGGCCGCGTCGTGTACGTCGTCCGGCACGCCGGCACTCTCGCGGCCGACCATGATCAGGTCGTCCGGTCGGAAGGCGAAGGCGGTGTAGGGCTGGGCCGCGCGGGTCGTGAGCAGGACGACTCGGCCCGGCGCGCGGTCGCGCCGGAACGCCGCCCACGAACTGTGGCGCGTCCAGTCCAGCAGGTCCAGGTAATCCATGCCGGCGCGCTTCAGCCGCCGGTCGTCGAGGATGAAGCCGCACGGCTCGATGATGTCCAGCGCCACGCCGAGCGCGGCGGCCATCCGCATCAGCGTTCCCGCGTTCTGCGGGATGTCCGGCTCGAAAAGGACGAGGCGCATTTCCTTATCCCATAAGGGGTTTCTCATGTTGCGACGCGGCGCGCGACATAATGTCCGGTGATTGAGACTTTTCAAGGACAAGCCGCGACGGTATACCGCACCCCAACGGCAGGGTAACTCGTACCGGACGTCGCGTCGTGTCCGGCTTGTCCCGTTAGGGACAGGCCGGCCAAGTCGTGCTAAACCACGCCCCACGTTACAAGCGGCGCCACCTCGCGCCGAGCATCCAATTTGAGGAGAGACACGCTTATGGCTACGACCACGCATCCGTCCGGCACGGGTGCCCACGCGGCCCCTGGCGGCGAGGGGCCTTCTCGCCGTGACTTCCTCTATCTCACGACCGCTGCCGTGGGCGCCGTCGGTGTCGCTTCGGCGGCCTGGCCGTTCATCGACAGCATGAACCCGGCGGCCGACACTCTGGCGCTCGCCTCCATCGACGTCGACCTCGCCCCGGTGCAGGAAGGCCAGGCCATCACGGTGACGTGGCGCGGCAAGCCGGTCTTCATCCGCCACCGCACGGCGAAGGAGATCGAGGAGGCCAGGAAGGTCAACGTCGCCGAACTGCGCGACCCGGAGCCCGACGATAAGCGGGTGAAGAAGCCGCAGTGGCTGGTGATGGTCGGCGTGTGCACGCACCTCGGCTGCATCCCGCTGGGGCAGAAGCCGACCGATCCGCGCGGCGACTACGACGGGTGGTTCTGCCCGTGCCACGGCTCGCACTACGACACGGCGGGCCGCATCCGCAAGGGGCCGGCCCCGGCCAACCTCGTCGTGCCGCAGTACGCTTTCACCAGCGACACCCAGATCAAGCTCGGCTGAGCGGCTGAGGTATCGGGAGACCATGATGGCTCAGGGACACACCGCTAAATTCCAGAATCCGGTCGTGAACTGGATCGACAGCCGACTGCCGATCTTCACGATGCTGAATCACGAGTACAACGAATACCCGATGCCCAAGAACGTCAACTATCTGTGGGCGTTCGGGGCGATCGCGGGCATCATGCTCGTGATCATGATTGCCACCGGCCTCGTGCTGGCCATGCAGTACGCGGCGAACACGGCGATCGCCTTCGAGAGCGTCGAGCGCATCATGCGCGACGTGAACTACGGCTGGCTGCTGCGCTATGTGCACGCCAACGGCGCGTCGATGTTCTTCATCGCCGTCTACATCCACCTGTTCCGCGGCTTGTACTACGGTTCGTACAAGGCCCCGCGCGAGATCCTGTGGATGCTGGGCGTGGTGATCCTGCTGCTCATGATGGCGACCGCCTTCATGGGTTACGTGTTGCCTTGGGGCCAGATGAGCTTCTGGGGCGCGACCGTCATCACCAACCTGTTCTCGGCCTTCCCGATCGTGGGCGACCCGATTGTGACCTGGCTGTGGGGCGGCTTCTCGGTCGACAACCCGACGCTGAACCGCTTCTTTGCGCTGCACTTCCTGCTGCCGTTCGTCATCCTGGCGGTGGTCGTCCTGCACGTTGCGGCCCTGCACGTGTCGGGCTCCAACAACCCGCTGGGCATCGAGCCCAAGGGTCCGCAGGACACCGTGCCGTTCAACCCGTACGTCACGCTGAAGGACGGCTTCGCGATCGTCGTCTTCATGATCTTCTACGCGGCGTTCGTGTTCTTCGCGCCGAACTTCATGGGCCACCCGGACAACTACATTCCGGCCAACCCGCTGGTGACGCCGGCGCACATCGTGCCGGAGTGGTACTTCCTGCCGTTCTACGCCATCCTGCGCGCCATTCCGGACAAGCTGGGCGGCGTGCTGGCCATGTTCGGCGCCATCGCCGTGCTGTTCGTCCTGCCCTGGCTCGACACCTCGCGCGTGCGCAGCTGCAAGTTCCGGCCGATCTACCGCCAGTTCTTCTGGGTGCTGGTGTTCGACTCGCTGGTCCTGGGCTACATCGGCTCGCGTCCGGCGGAGCAGCCGTACATCCTGATCGGCCAGATCGCCACGGCCTACTACTTCTTCCACTTCCTGATCCTGCTGCCGATCCTCGGCAAGCTGGAACGTCCGTCGCCGCTTCCGGCCAGCATCAGCGAACCCGTTCTCAAGGGCGGTGGCCGCGTGGCCGCCGGCGCCCATGCCAAGCCGATGGAGAAGGCATAATGCGCGCTCTGAAGACTGCAATCCTGTCGGCGGCCCTGGCTCTGGGCATCGCCGGCGCGGCCCAGGCGTCCGAAGGCGTCAAGATCCCCGAACAGAGCTGGCCGCACGCCGGCGTGTTCGGCACCATCGACAAGGCGTCGGCGCAGCGCGGCTTCCAGATTTACAAGGATGTCTGCGCCGCCTGCCACTCGATGAAGCTGGTCCCGATCCGCACGCTGGCCGGCATCGGCTTCGGCGAGGATGAGCTGAAGGCGCTGGCCGCCGGCTACGAGGTCCAGGCCGGCCCGAACGACAACGGCGAGATGTTCATGCGTCCGGGCATCCCGGCCGACCGTTTCCCCTCGCCGTTCCCCAACGACAACGCCGCGCGGGCCGCCAACAACGGCGCGCTGCCGCCCGACCTGTCGCTGGTGGCCAAGGCCCGCCAGGGCTTCGAGGACTACATCTACGCCTTCCTCACCGGCTTCGAGGATCCGCCGGCCGAGGTCAACCTGATGCCGGGGATGAACTACAACAAGTACTTCCCGGGCCATCAGGTCGGCATGCCGAACATTCTGCAGCCGGAAGGCGTGACCTACGCCGACGGCACCAAGGCGACGGTGGAGCAGCAGGCCAAGGACGTCGCGACGTTCCTGACCTTCGTCGCCGAGCCGCACCTGGATGCGCGCAAGCAGATGGGCGTGAAGGTCATCCTCTTCCTGCTCGTCTTCGCGGGCCTGATGTACGCTTCGAAGCGCCAACTGTGGTCGAAGATCCACTGATCGGCACTTTCGTGAGCGTGTAGGACTGGACAGGGCGCCTTCGGGCGCCCTGTTTGTTTGTGGAAACCGCTTTGCGGGAGGACGGCATGGCCGACAGGCTGATCGACGAGGTGATCGACTTCTGGTTCGACGAAAGCACCAAGACCTACTGGTTCGAGCGGTCGGACAGCTTCGACCGGCTGGTCGCCGACACGCTGCTGGAGACGCACGAGAAGGCGGCGGCCGGTGCGCTCGACCACTGGATGGACGACGTGGACGGCTGCATCGCGCTGTGCATCCTGCTGGACCAGGTGCCGCGCAACGTGTTCCGCGGGACGCCGCGCGCCTTTGCCACCGACGGGAAGGCCCGCGCCGTCGCCCGCCGCGCGCTGGAGCAGGGCTTCGATCACGAGTGCACGCCCGACGAGCGGATGTTCCTCTACCTGCCCTTCGAGCACCACGAGGACCTGGAGAGCCAGAAGCTGTCCTGCGCGCTGTTCCGCGACCGGGTGGGGGCGGACATCGCCATCGACTACGCCGAGCGCCACCGCGCGATCATCGAGCGCTTCGGCCGCTTTCCCCACCGCAACGCCATCCTCGGCCGCACGAGCACGCCGGAGGAGGTGGAATTCCTCAAGGAGCCGGGATCGTCGTTTTGACCGGTGCAGCACGTCGGGTTTCGGTTTCGCCCCAACCCAACGGCACGCTCCCTGGCCGCCGTCACGCCTCCGCCGCGGCCACCGCGGGCAGGGGGAAGGCGGCGGCGCCGGTGCCCAGGGTGTGTTCCAGCGTGCCGGCCGGCAGCGGGCGGGAGAAGTAGAAGCCCTGCGCGCAGTCGCAGCGGCGCGCCACCAGGAAGTCGAGCTGCTCTATCGTCTCCACGCCCTCGGCGACGATGGCGAGGTCGAGCGAGCGGCCGAGCTTGATGATCGTCTCGACGATCGCCTGGTCGCGCCGGTCCTCGCCGATGTCGCTGACGAACGCGCGGTCGATCTTCAAGGCGCTGATCGGCAGCTTCTTCAGGTAGGCGAGGCTGGAATAGCCGGTGCCGAAATCATCGACGGAGATGGCGATGCCCGCCTCGCGCAGCGCGTGCAGGGTGCGGATGGCCTGATCCGGACGGGCCATCAGCACGGATTCGGTCAGTTCGATCTCCAGGTGCTTCGCGGCGAGGCCGGTCGCCGCCAGGATGCCGGTGAGGCGCCGGATGAACTCAGGATCCTCGAACTGCCGGGCCGAGACGTTGACCGCCATGCGCCCGATCCGGAAGCCGGCATCGCGCCACCGGCGGGCCTGCCGGCTGGCCTCGTGCAGCACCCATTCGCCGAGCGGCGCGATGAGGCCGGTCTCCTCGGCCAGCGGGATGAAGTCGCTGGGCGGGATCATCCCGCGCTCCGGGTGACGCCAGCGCACCAGCGCCTCCACGCCACGCAGGCCCCCGCCGGCAAGGTCGACCTGCGGCTGGTAGTGCAACTCCAGCTCGCCGTGCTGCAGCGCGCGGCGCAAGCCCGCTTCCAGGTCCAGGCGCTCGACGGCGCGGCTGTTCATGCTGGTGTCGAAGAAGCGGAAGGTGTTGCGGCCCGCTTCCTTGGCCTTGAACATGGCGGTGTCGGCGTTCTTCATCAGGGTGGCGACGTCGCCGCCGTCCTGCGGGAAGATGCTGATGCCGATGCTGACGCCGACGTGCACGTCGTGGCCGCGCAGCGTGAAGGGGGCGGTCAGGGCCTCCATGATGCGGTCGGCGAGGTGCGCCACCTCCGCCGTCGAGGCGAAGTCGGTCAGCACGATGACGAACTCGTCGCCGCCCGTGCGCGCCACCGTCTCGTCGCGTGCGAGGCAGCCGGTGATGCGCGTCGCCACGGTTTTCAGCAACTGGTCGCCCAACTCGTGCCCCAGGCTGTCGTTGACCAGCTTGAAGCGGTCGAGGTCGAGGAACAGCAGGGCCACCGCGCTGTCGGCGCGGCGCGCGAAGCCCAGCGCGTGCTCCAGCCGGTCCTGCAGCAGCGTGCGGTTGGCAAGCCCCGTCAGCACGTCGTGGTAGGCTTGGTAGCGCAGCCGCTCGTCCTTGCGGCGCATCTCGGTGATGTCGCTGAAGATGACGATGTGCGTCTTCGGCCGGCCGTCGGCGTCGCGGATGGTGGTGACGCTTTCCCATTGCAGATAGGCCTCGCCGTTGCGGCGGCGGTTCCACACCTCGCCCTGCCAGAAGCCGGATTCGTGCAGCTCCTTCCACATCTCCTCGAAGAAACCGTCGTCCTGGTAGCCGGAGCGCAGCATCTCCTGGGTGCGGCCGACCGCTTCGGCCTCGCTGTAGCCGGTGATGTCGGTGAAAGCCTTGTTGACCGACAGGATGCGCCCGTCCGCGTCGGTGACGACGATGCCCTCCTGGGTGTTCGAGAAGACGCTGGCGGCCATCGCCAGACGGTCGCGGCTTTCCAGCAGCGCCGCCTCGCTCTCCTGGCTGCGGCGCAGCGCCTCGGTGCGCTCGGCCAGGGTGCGCTCCAGCTCGGCGTTGAGACCTTGCAGGCGGGTGGAGTAGTCGCGCAGCCCCTCGCGCATGTCGTCGATGGAGCGCGCCAGATCGTAGATCTCGTCGCGGTCGCGCCGCTCCAGGTGCAGCGGCGTGTCCAGGTCGCCGGCGCCGATGCGTCGGGTGTAGTCGGCCATGAGCCAGAGGTGCCGCGTCACCAGCCGGTCCACCAGCAGGAAGATGAGCAGCGCGATCAGCGACGTCTTGACGGTGTTGGCGGCGAGGATGAAGCCGATGCGCTCCAGCGCACGGACGTACACCCCTTCCAGGCTGGCGGTGACGGTCAGCGTGCCGATGTCGAGCGTCTGGCCGCGGTGCTGCATGGTCAGCGGCCAGTGGCGCGTCAGCATGCCGCGTTCCGGCGGGGCGCCACTGGCGGCGAAGGGCTTGCCGTCCACCTGCACCTCGGCGAGGGCGAAGTCGGGCAGGCGGCGAATACCGTCCAGCAGCGTCTTCAGGCGGGCGCGGTCGGCCAGCCAGACGTTCTGGACGATGCTGCCGAGGTAGCTTTCCTCGATCTGCGCGAAACGGCTGTCGATCTCGCCGATGTCGCGCCGGTATTCCTGGTAAAGCTGCAGCGTGGTGATGACCAGAGTGATGAGCGTGCTGCCCAGCACGATGCCGAGGATCAACCGGCGTGCCAGCCGCTTGCCGCTGTGCGGGAAGGCGGTCATGGGCCAGCTCCGTTGCCGCCGCCGTTCCCCAGGGTCAGCGGCAGCAGCGTGCGCTCGGCGATGGCGTGATAGCTGCCGTCGGCTTTCATGGCGCGCAGCGCCTCGGCCACCGGTTCGACCAGGGCGGCGTGCTTGCGGTTGAGGTACATGAACATCTCGGTGCTCAGCAGCGGCGGATCCAGCACCTTCACCGGAAGGCCGCGTTGGCGGGCGATCCAGCGCCCCTGCCATTCCTCGTACAGCACGAGGTCGGCGCGGTCGGCGGCGAGCAGCGTGAAGAGCTGGTCGGCGTTCTGCACCGAGGTCGTCTGGAACCCCGCGCGCAGGTTGGCCTCGAAGATCTTCCAGCCGATGATGAAGCTGACGTGGAACGGCTTCAGCGCTTCCCAGCCGGTGGTGGCCACGTCGTAGCGCAGCGAATAGGCGACGAAGTTGTTGTCGATCACCTTCTCCGGCACGCGGATCAGGTTCGGGTAGATGGCCTCCAACCCGCGCACGCGCAGCGCGTCGCCGTCGTCGGCGCCGCTGTCGGCGTTCATCAGCGCGCGCTCGGCGCTGGGATAGAAGGCGATTTCCGCCTCGTGGCCCAGGCGGCGGAAGGCCTCGGCGACCAGCAGGTCGAGGAAGCCCTGCCGGTCTTCCTGCACGTAGGGGGCGCCGACGCCGGTGCCGATGAACAGCCGGTCGGCCGCATCGGCGTGGGCGGCGAACATGCCGGTAACCAGGAGCGTGGCAAGGAAGCGTGTCCACATCATGTTCGGCCTCGCGCGACCTGAAGGGCGCCGCTCAGCGGTCATCCGTATCGCGGTGAATATCCCTGTGTTCACTGTGGCGCCTTTCAGGGTACTGCCAGCGGAACGCAAGAGACAGCCGAAAGTAAGGGGCGGCTGTCGATCGGCTGTGACCTTGTGTCTCGGGCGCCTCCGGGCTATGCAGGGCCGGCGTTCTTCCCCAACCTTGGCTTGTGGAGCTTCGATCATGACCGCCGACGCCCTCACCGGATCGCCTGCCGAAGTGCGCCGGGCCACGGCGATCGGCGGCACGGCGATCATCCTGTGGTCGACTCTGGCGCTGCTGACCACCCTGTCCGGCACGATCCCACCCTTCCAGCTCGTCGCCATGGCGTTCGTGCTGGCCTTCGTGGTGGGGACGCTGGCCGGGCTGGCGCGCGGGCGCGACATGGTGGGCGTGCTGCGCCAGCCAGCACGGGTCTGGCTGCTCGGCGTTGGCGGGCTGTTCGGCTATCACTTCTTCTACTTCCTGGCCTTCCGCTTGGCGCCGGACGCGGCGGTGGAGGTCAACCTGCTGAACTACCTGTGGCCGCTGCTGATCGTGCTGTTCTCGGCGCTGCTGCCGGGTGAGCGGCTGCGGCGCGGGCACGTGCTGGGGGCGCTGGCCGGTCTGGCCGGTACGGCGCTGCTGATCACCGGGCGCGGCCGGGGCCTGAGCATCGACGCGGCGGACCTGCCGGGCTACCTGTCGGCGCTGGCGTGTGCTGTCACCTGGGGGGCCTATTCGGTGCTGTCGCGCCGGTTCGGCAACGTGCCGACGGAGGCGGTGGGCGGCTTCTGCCTTGCCACCGCGGTGCTGGCGGCGCTGTGCCATCTGGCGTTCGAAACGACGGTGATGCCGGCAGGCGGCGAATGGCTGGCGGTGCTGTTGCTGGGCATCGGCCCGGTGGGCGCGGCCTTCTTCGTGTGGGACCACGGGGTCAAGCGCGGCGACATCCGGGCGCTGGGCGCGCTCAGCTACGCCACGCCGCTGCTGTCCACCTTCCTGCTCATCCTGTTCGGGCAGGCGGCGGCGGGGTGGACCGTGTGGGCGGCCTGCGCGCTGATCGTCGGCGGCGCGGTGCTGGCCAGCCGGGACGTGCTGGGGCGGTGAGCGTCGGACGTCGGGCGTCCGCATCACCCCGGTTGCCACCCCTCCGGCGCCATCTCGAAGCCGGCGAACTCGAAGGCGGGGGACACGGTGCAGCCGACCAGCGTCCAGTCCCCCAGCGGCCGGGCCGCCTGCCACGCGTGCGCCGGCACCACCATCTGCGGGCGCTCGCCGGCCAGAAGGTCCATGCCCAGCGTGTGCGAGCGCAACGTCCGCCCGTCCTCCGACACCGACAACTCCAGCGGGCCGCCGGCATGCCAGTGCCACATCTCCACCGCATCCACGCGGTGCCAGTGCGAACGCTCGCCCGCGCGCAGCAGGAAGAAGATGCCGGTCTTCACGCCGCGTCCGCCGTCGCCGGGCGCGTGGCGGTAGGTCTCCACGTAGTGGCCGCCCTCGGGATGCGGCTGCATCCCGAGGAGCTCAATGATCCGTTCCGGCGTCAGCTCGGCCATGGCGGCTGTCCTTACGCCGGAGGGGCGGTGCGGCGGTAGCTGTCGCGCGCCGAGGCGCGCTCGAACCACGCTGCCAGGGTGGGGCGGCCGGGGCGCCAGTCCTCGTGCCCGAAGCGGAAGTCGAGATAGCCCAGCGCGGCCAGCACGGCGAGCGTGCCGATGGTCATGTCGGCGGGCAGGGTGGCGGCCTCCGCCTCCAGCGCGTCGCACGCGCGGGCGACGGCGGCGCGCTGGCGCTCCATCCACGACGGTGACTTCTCGCCGTCCGGACGGTTGCTTTCGAGCCGGCGCAGGATGGCAGCGTCGCAGATGCCGTCGGCCAGCGCCTGCTGGCGCAGCGCCGCCCAGCGCGCCGGACCCGGCGACGGGAACAGGCGGGCGCCGTCGTGCAGCGTGTCCAGGTATTCGCAGATCACCGGGCTGTCGAAGAGGGTGAGCCCGTCCTGCACGACCAGCGCCGGCACCTTGCCCAGCGGGTTGTCGTCCGGCAGGTCGGTCTCCGGCGACCACGCGTCGGTCTTGACCAGTTCGACCGCGTCGTCCAGCCCACACTCGATCAGCACCATCATCACCTTGCGCACGTAGGGCGAGGTGGGGCTGTAGCGCAGCTTCATCATGGGGTGTCCCCCTCCCTTTGTTGGTTGCCCGTGGGGCCGGGCGATCTTAGAGCAGCCGGGGCGTACGGATCAAAAGCTGTCCTTCCGCTTGCGGATTTCGGCGAACACGGACGCGGGCGCGGCGCCGTCCATGCCGAGCGAGCGCTGGACCGACGGCTCGTCGGCGCGCAGGAAGGGGTTGGTGCGCCGCTCCAGCCCCAGCGTGGTGGGGATGGTCGGGCGCCCCTCGGCGCGGAGTGCCGCGATCTCCCCGGCGCGGGCGCGCAGGTCGGCGTTGTCCGGCTCGATGGTGAGCGCGAAGCGGGCGTTGCTCTGCGTGTACTCGTGCCCGCAATAGACGCGCGTGTCCTCGGGCAGGGCGCGCAGCTTGCCGAGCGAGTGCCACATCTGCGCTGCCGTGCCCTCGAACAGGCGGCCGCAGCCCAGCGAGAACAGCGTGTCGCCGCAGAACAGCGCCGCCGAGTCGGGGAAGTGGAAGGCGATGTGGCCCGAGGTGTGTCCGGGCACGGCGATCACCGTGCCGGTCTCACTGCCGAAGGCGACGTGGTCGCCCTCGTCCAGCGCCGTGTCCAGGTCGGCGATGCGGTGGGCGTCGGCGCGGGCACCGATCACCGTGGCGCCGTAACGCTTCTTCAGCGCCGCGTTGCCGCCGATATGGTCGTTGTGGTGGTGCGTGTTGAGGATGGCGGTGAGGCCCCAACCGCGCCGCTCCAGCTCGGCGATCACCGGGTCGGCGTCCCCCGGATCGACGACGCCGACCGCGCCACTGGCGGGATCGCGCAGGAGATAAATGTAATTATCGCTGAAGGCCGGGATGAGATGGATGTCCATGGCGTGCAGCCCCTCGGCAGCGTTTCGTGCTATCGTTCCAATACCATGTACACCGATATCGTCGATCTCCGGGAGTTCTACGAGTCCGGTCTGGGCCAGGTGGCGCGCCGGATGATCCGCCGCCGCCTGCGCCAGATCTGGCCGGACGTGCGCGGGCAGATCGTCATGGGTGTCGGCTACACCACGCCCTACCTGCGTCCCTTCCGCGACGAGGCGGAGCGCGTGTTCGCCATCATGCCGGCCGCGCAGGGCATCACCTTCTGGCCGCGCGAGGGGCCGGGGCTGGTGGCGCTGGGCGACGAGGCGGACCTGCCGCTGCCCGACATGTCGGTGGACCGCGTGCTGCTGGTGCACGGGCTGGAGGGCACGGAGCAGTTGCGCCCGATGATGCGCGAGATCTGGCGCGTGCTGGCCGGCGGCGGGCGGGTTCTGGTGGTGGTGCCGAACCGGCGCGGTCTGTGGGCGCGCGCCGACTGGACGCCGTTCGGCCACGGTTTCCCCTACACGCCCTCGCAGCTCAAGCAGGTGCTGCGCGACACCATGTTCGTGCCGGAGCGCACGGGGCACGCGCTGTTCATCCCGCCGCTGCGCTCGCGAGTCCTGCTGCGCTCGGCCCCGGCGTGGGAGGAGATCGGCGAGCGCTGGTTCAAGGCCTTCGCCGGGGTGACGATGATCGAGGCCTCGAAGCAGATCTTCGCCGGCGTCGCCCGCAAGGCGCAGCCGGTCAAGCGCCGCCTGATCGTGCCGCTGCCGGGCGGCGCCGCGCCGGCCCGCCGAATGGGATCGGAGGAGAGTTGATCCTTCCGCCGGCTCGGCGCTTACCACTTTCAGTCGTGACGCGTTATGCTTCGGGGCGGCCAGACCGTTGCGCGGAGGGAGGCGCCATGCCGGTATCCGTATTGACTCTTCCCGGGCTCGGCAATTCGGGGCCGGAGCATTGGCAGACGTGGCTGGAGCGGCGCCATCCGGCCGCCCGCCGGGTCGAGCAGAGCGACTGGGACCAGCCCGACCGCGACGTCTGGGTCGACACGCTGGAGGCCGCCGTGGCGGCCGCCGCTGGCCCGGTCGTGCTGGTCGCCCACAGCCTCGCCTGTTCGCTGGTCGCCCGCTGGGCCGGTCGTGGTTCGGTCGGCTGCGTGGCGGCGGCGCTGCTGGTGGCGCCGTCCGACGTGGATTCGCCGGCGCACACGCCGCCCGAGGTGCGCGGCTTCGCGCCGATGCCGCTCGCTCCGCTGCCCTTCCGCGTCACACTGGTGGCCAGCCGCACCGACCCCTACGTGGCGTTCGACCGCGCCCGGTTTGTGGCCGAATGTTGGGGCGCCACGTTCGTCGACGCGGGCGAGCAGGGGCACATCAACGTCGCTTCCGGCCATGGCCCATGGCCGGAGGGCGAGCGGATGCTGTTGGACCTGCTCGCCGCCGCGGAGCGGGGGTGATCACCCCCGCATCTGGCGCAGGACGTCGCGCATGCGGTCGCCCAGGCCGCCGACTCGGCCGGTCAGGCCCTGCGCCAGGGAACTCAGCGTGTCGAGCGACTGCGTGGCGCCAGCGATGGTGCGTTCGGCGTCGTCCATGCTGCGGCCGGCGGCCACGGCGTCCTGGCGCGAGCGGCCGAGGTCGCGCGACACCTCCGCCGTCAGGCCGGCTTGCTCCCCGATGGCGGAGGCGACCGTCTCGTTGATGCCCTGGATCGAGCGGATGGTGCCGCCGATGCGGTTCAGCGCGTCGTCCACCGCCGCCGTTTCGCGCTGCAGGTTGGCGACCTGGTCGGCGATCTGCTTGGTGGCGTCGGCGGTCTGGCGCGACAGCGCCTTCACCTCGTTGGCGACCACGGCGAAGCCGCGTCCGGCGTCGCCGGCGCGGGCAGCCTCGATGGTGGCGTTCAGCGCCAGCAGGTTGGTCTGGCTGGCGATGGCGTTGATCAGCTTGACGACGCTGGCGATCTGTTCGGCGGCGCCGCGCAGCGAGGTCATGACGGTGGCGGCGCGTTCGGAGTCGGCGGTGGCGGCCATGCTGATGTCGCGGGCCTTGCCGGTGTCCTGGGCGATGCGCTCGGCGGTGGCGGTCAGGCGGTCGATGCTGCCGGCGATGCTGCCGACCGATTCGTCCACCGCGCGGACGGCCGATGCCGCGGTGCCGGACTGGCGGCTGGCGTCCCCGTTGGCGCGGCGCACGCCGGCGACCGCCTCGTCGAGCTTGCGGGCAGCCTCGGCCGCCTCGCCGACCAAGCCGCCAACATCGCGTTCCAGCCGGTCGGACAGATCGCGCAGGAGCTGGCTGCGCTGCGCCTCCGCATGTTCGGCGCGCAGAATGGACAGCGCCCAGTGGCGGACGATGCGGGCGTAGCGGCGGGCGATGTCGACCGGGGCGGCGACGCCGAGGCTGGCGACGCGCTGGCCGTTGAAGTCGATGGCGATGTTGTAGCCCTCGCGCATGCTGGGGGAGCGCGCGGCCTCGTCCTTGCTCACGGCGCGCTCGTCGGTGCGGCGGGCCATGATATCGCTGGCGATGGGGTGCGTGGCACCGATGCGGTCGCGGGCGGTGGAGGCGACGATGACGCCGCCCTGGCCCATGAACGACACCCCGACGTCCAGTTCCTTGCCGATGTGATCGCAGATTTCCTGTGCGACGGCGGCGCTCAATTCCACGGCTTCCTCCCTGGGCGGCAGTTTGCGCGCGAGGGTAGAGGATGCGTGTTAACAGCCTGTTGCGGTCCGTGCATGTCGGTGGTGAAAATTTCGTTGTTGCAAATTAGATGATGCTAAAGTAAGTTTCTCTCATGAGCGCAAACGCATGGTGTCCCGCCCGCGTCCGGCGCTCCCTCCCTGTAAACCTGAACAAGGGGCCGTCTCCGACGGCCCTTCTTTTTTGCCGTCGGCGCCGGGCTCCCTACCGCCGTCCAACCAGCGTGCGCGACGAGGCGTCGTAGGTGAAGGGCGGGGCCTGCGCCACGTCGGCCGCCGTCAGGTCGAGCATCACGTCCATCGGCGGCTTCTGGCCCGGCTCCGCCACCCTGGGCGCCGCGCCGACGCGCAGCGCGCTGGCCGGCACCGCCACCATGCTGGCGCCGATGCCCAGGAAGCCGCCGGACGCGATGACGATGCGGTCGATGCTCCCGTCCGGCCCGGCCAGGACGAAGTCGCGAATCTCGCCGGCCGTCTGGCCGTCCTTCGTGCGCGCGCTCTTGCCGATCAGCGCCTGCGCCTCGGCGGTCGTGAGCGGGCGGTTGGCCGGCGGTGCCACCGCGCGCATCTCATCGCTGGGGGCGGCGCCGCTGATGCCCTGGTCGGACGGCACCGCATCGGTGGTGGCTTTGTCGTCGGGGCGCGGGGCGGTCATCAGCGGCGGTTGCTGCTGGGCGTGCGCCGTGCCCACGGCGGGCAGCAGCAGGGTCGGCCCCAACAGAAGCGGCAGGGCGAAGCGAAGCGAGCGCATGAGCGGACCTCCTCTCGGGATGCCAGCCTTCAACACCCCCGTCCGGCCCAAGGTTGCGTTCCGGTCAGCCCCGCCGCAGCAGGAAGACGGCCTGCTCGCCCATCAGGTTGGTCAGTCCGCCGTAGCCGGCGCCGGTGACACGGCCGGCGCGGTTGACGATGACGCCGCGCTCGATGGTGACGCCCGCCACCCGGCACAGCTCGACGAAGTCGGCGATGGTGCACAGGTGGATGTTCGGCGTCTCCCACCACTGGTAGCCCAACTGTTCGGTGACCGGCATGCGGCCGTGCACCAGGAGCTGCAGGCGGATGCGCCAGTAGCCGAAGTTGGGGAAGGAGACGATGGCGTGCCGGCCGATGCGCACCATGTGTTCGAGCACGCGCCTGGGCTCGCGCATGGCCTGGAGCGTCTGGCTGAGGACGACGTAGTCGAAGGCGTCGGCCGGGTAGTCCTTCAGGTCCGCTTCGGCGTCGCCCTGGATGACCGACAGGCCCTGCTTCACGCAGCGGTGCACGCCGTCCATGCTCAGTTCGATGCCGCGGCCGTCCACGCCCTTCTCGTGGGTGAGGAAGTCCAGGAGCGCGCCGTCGCCGCAGCCGACGTCGAGCACGCGGGATCCCGGATCGACCATGTCGGCGATCAGCCGCAGGTCGATGCGGATGTCGCGCGGCCGGGTGGCGCCGTTGCGGACGGTGCCGATGCCGGAAGTGTCGTCGAGGGGGCTCATGTCCGCGTCCGTCATGCGCTGCGCGCATCCGTTCATGCGCTGCGCGCCCGGCGGCGCGCGGTGAGGCCACGGTGCTCGGCGCAGCCTTCCAGGAAGCCGCGGATGACCTGGTGGAACTCCGGCTCGTCCAGCAGGAAGGCGTCGTGGCCCTTGTCGGTCTCGATCTCCACGAAGCTGACGTTCGCCGCCACGGCGTTCAGCGCGTGCACCACGGCGCGCGACTCCGGCGTGGGGAACAGCCAGTCGCTGGTGAAGCTGGCCACGCAGAAGCGCACCGGGGTGCCGCCCCCCTTGTGGCGGAAGGCGTTGGCCAGCACGCCGTCGTGGTCCGCCGCCAGGTCGAAATAGTCCATGGCGCGGGTGATGTAGAGGTAGGAGTTGGCGTCAAACCGTTCGACGAAGGTGATGCCCTGGTGGCGCAGGTAGCTTTCCACCTGGAAATCGGCGTCGAAGCCGTAGGTGATCTGGGCGCGGTTCTGCAGGTTGCGGCCGAACTTGCGGTGCAGCGCCGGTTCCGACAGATAGGTGATGTGCGCGGCCATGCGCGCCACGGCCAGACCGCGGTGCGGGCGCGTGCCCTGGCGCAGGTAGTCGCCACCGCACCAGTCGGGATCCGCCATGATGGCCTGTCGGCCGACCTCGTGAAAGGCGATGTTCTGCGCGGAATGGCGCGCCGCGGTGGCCACCGGGATGGCGGCGAACACCCGCTCGGGGTAGGACGACGCCCACTCCAGCACCTGCATGCCGCCCATCGAGCCGCCCAGCACGCAAAAGAGCTGGTCGATGCCCAGGTGGTCGATCAGCAGGGTCTGCGCGCGCACCATGTCGGCGATGGTGATGACCGGGAACTTCAGCCCGTACGGCTCCCCCGTCGCCGGGTCGGTCTCCGCCGGGCCGGTCGAGCCCATGCAGCCGCCGATGACGTTGGAGCAGATGACGAAGTAGCGGTCGGTGTCCACCGGCTTGCCGGGGCCGACCATCATCTCCCACCAGCCCGGCTTTCCGGTGATGGGGTGGGTGTCCAGGACGAAGTGGTCGCCCGTCAGCGCGTGGCAGATCAGCACCGCGTTCGAGCGGTCGGCGTTCAGCGTACCGTAGGTCTGGTAGGCGACGGTGAAGGGACCAAGCTCCAGCCCGCTGTCCAGCCGCATGGGCGTGGTGACGCCGAGCCGGACGCGGTGGCCGGGCAGGCTGCCGGTGGGGCTGCCGGTGTCGGCCTGTGTGTCGGCCGGGGCGACCACGGAGGGCTTGGTGGCAGACATGGCGGACGGTCTATGACTCTACCTCAGCGGGAGCGTATAGGTACGAAGCAGGCCTCGAAGGTGTCAACGTTTTCTTTGATTTTAGCGGCTTCGCGGACTACTACTATCCGGCTCCGCCCGACACGGTTTCACATCCCATGCCTCCCTCAAAAGCACCGCTAGACGAGCTGCGCCGCGAGATCGATCAGATCGACGACTCCATCCATGACCTGCTGATGCGGCGGGCCAAGGTGGTGGAGCGCATCGGTGCCGCCAAGGGGGACAGCCGCATCTTCCTGCGCCCCGGGCGCGAGGCGGTGATCCTGCGCCGCCTTGTGGCACGGCACACCGGCGCCTTCCCGCTGCCCGTCCTGGTGCGCATGTGGCGCGAGATGATCTCGGCGCTCACCCGGCTCCAGGGCCCCTTCGCCGTGGCCGTCTTCGCGCCGGAGGACCGGCGCGGCTTCTGGGACGTGGCGCGCGACCATTTCGGCAGCTTCGTGCCGATGACGGCCGTGAACACGCCGGTCGCCGCCGTGCGCGCGGTGAGCGAGGGAACGGCCACCGTCGGCGTCGTGCCGATCCCGGCCGAGGACGATACCGACCCCTGGTGGCGCTACATGGTCTCGTCCGACGCGCGCACGGCGCGCGTGGTGGCCCGTCTGCCGTTCGGCGGGCGCGGCAACGCGCGGGGCGAGGACCGCGACGCCTTCGCCATCGCGCTGGTCCCGCACGAGCCGACGGGCGACGACCGCACGCTGCTGGGCATCGAGCTGGGCTACGACCTCAGCCGCGGCCGGTTGAAGGACACGCTCGAGTCGGCCGGGCTGGCGCCCGTCAGCTTCTGCACGTGGTACGGCAACCGCGATGCCGGCGGCCCGGCCCTGCATCTGGTCGAGATCGCCGACTTCGTCGATCACGGCGATCCGCGCCTGACGGCGCTGGGCGAGCGCCTGGGCGACGTCCCCGTGCGCATCAACATCATGGGCGGTTACGCCGTGCCGCTGAACCTGCCGCAAGACACCCGCAAGATCTGACCGGGAGAGACATGTCCACGCCGACCGCGCCGGTGCCCCGTCCGGGCATCCTCGACATCGCACCCTACATCGGGGGCGAAGCCGCCGGAACCATCCGTCTGGCGTCCAACGAAGGCGCCCTGGGGCCGAGCCCCAAGGCCATGGAGGCGTACCAGCGCCTGGCCGGCGAGATCCATCGCTACCCCGACGGCGGCTCGACCGAGCTGCGCAGGGCGCTGGGCGCCCGCTTCGGGTTGGACGCCGACCGCGTCGTCTGCGGCGCCGGCTCGGACGAGCTGATCAGCCTGCTGGTGCGCGCCTACGCCGGCCCCGGCGACGAGGTGCTGTACAGCCAGCACGGCTTCCTGATGTACCCGATCGCCGCCAAGTCGGTGGGCGCCACGCCGGTGACCGCGCCGGAGACGGACCTGACGGCCAGCGTCGACGCGCTGCTGGCGCGCGTGACGCCGCGCACCAAGATCGTCTTCATCGCGAACCCGAACAACCCGACCGGCACCTTCCTGGCGGCGGACGAGTTGGCCCGCCTGCACGCCGGCCTGCCGGCCACGACGCTGCTGGTCATCGACGCGGCTTACGCCGAGTACGTGACGCGCAACGACTACTCCGCCGGCGTCGAGCTGGTGGAGAAGTTCACCAACGTGGTGATGCTGCGCACCTTCTCGAAGATCTTCGCGCTGGGTGCCTTGCGCCTGGGCTGGGGCTACTGCCCAGCGGGAATCGCCGACGTTCTGAACCGCGTGCGCGGGCCCTTCAACGTCTCCGCCGCCGCCCAGGCGGCCGGTGTCGCGGCGCTGGAGGACGTGGCGTTCATGGAGCGCTCGCGCGCCCACAACGAGCAATGGCGCGAGTGGTTCAGCGCCGAGGTGCGGGGGCTGGGGCTGACCGTGCACCCGTCCATCGGCAACTTCGTGCTGGTCGACTTCAAGGGCCAGAAGCCCGGCAAGGACGACGCCGAGAAGGCGCGCCTGTTCCTGAAGGACCGCGGCATCCTGGTGCGCCAGATGCCGTCCTACGGCCTGCCGACCTGCCTGCGTGTCACCATCGGCCGCGAGGACGAGATGCGCACGGTGGTGGCGACGCTGAAGGAGTTCCTGGCGGGCTGAGCATTGCCCCCACCCCGACCCTCCCCCGCAAGCAGGGGAGGGGGAGACGGCCGACAAACCCTCCCCTGCTTTAGCGGGGGAGGGTGGCCGAGTGCAAGCGAAGGCCGGGTGGGGCACGTCGCCGCCACCCCAGACACTGAAAGCACCGGTAGCCCCATCATGACCGTTTCCACCGCTCCGCTCTTCGACCGTGTCGCCGTCATCGGCATCGGGCTTATCGGCTCGTCGCTGGCGCGGGCCGTGGCGGAGTATGGGCTGGCCCGCACCGTGGTCTGCGGCGACCGCAGCGAGGCGGCCTGCATCAAGGCCATGGAGCTGGGCATCGTCGACGCCGCCTACACCGACCCGGTCACGGCCGTGGAGGGTGCCGACCTCGTGGTGCTGGCCACGCCTGTCGGCACTTTCGCCGCCGTGGCGGAGGAGATCGGCCTGAGCCTCGCCCCCGGCGCCATCGTCACCGACGTCGGCTCGGTGAAGCAGGTGGTGCTGCGCGACGTGGCGCCCAGCCTGCCGGACGGCGTGCACCTCGTGCCCGGCCACCCGGTGGCCGGCACCGAGCATTCGGGGCCGGAGGCCGGCTTCGCCGCGCTGTTCCAGGGGCGCTGGTGCATCCTCACGCCGCCGCCGGGCACGCACGCGGAGGCGATCGAGAAGGTGGCCGAGCTGTGGCGCCGCTGCGGCTCCAGGGTCGAGATCATGGAGGCGGCGCACCACGACCGCGTGCTCGCCATCACCTCGCACCTGCCACACCTGATCGCCTACACCATCGTCGGCACCGCCGCCGACCTGGAGGAGGATACCAAGTCGGAGGTGATCAAGTTCTCGGCCGGCGGCTTCCGCGACTTCACGCGCATCGCCGCAAGCGATCCCGTCATGTGGCGCGACGTCTTCCTCAACAACCGCGAGGCGGTTCTGGAGATCCTTCAGCGCTTCACCGAGGACCTGACGGCGCTGCAGCGCGCCATCCGATGGGGCGAGGGCGATCTTTTGCAGGAAACCTTCACCAAGACCCGCGCCATCCGCCGGGGCATCATCGACGCCAAGCAGGCGTGACCGTCACCACACGATCACCGGGATGGCCGCGACCTTCAGCGGGCCGACGAACAGCGCCCGGTACTGGATGGTGAGCGGCGCCATGATGACCGGCTCGCCGTCTTGCGACGGGCGGGCCAGCATGCCGATGACGCTGCGCGCCATGTTCACCTCGTTCGGCTTCAACCGGCTCTGGAAGGCGGCCAGCACCTTGTCGGCGCCGCGCACCTCGGCGGTCATGGCGGCCTGGGGCTGCAGGTCGCGGTCGAGCGCCAGCGTGCCGTTCACCGTCGCCTTCAGCGGCCCCCAGTCAAGCCCCAGCGCGTCCATCTCTACCGTGCCGCCGTCGCGGCTCCAGGCGGCGAGGCTTTCCGGGTGCAGCTCCGGCGGGCGGCCCTGCACGCGCACCGTCGCCGTGGCGCGGCTGACGATGGGGCCGAGCGGCGACTGGATCCCGCTCGGCAGCCGCACGCCGCGGGCGTCCACCTCCACCGCCAGCCCGGTTTCCTGGTGGCTGGCCGGCGGTGCCGCCGGCTGGCGCAGCGTGAGGTCGAGCGCCGACACGGTGGCGGGCGCCTCCGGCAAGGTCTCCGGGGCGAAGGTGAGGTCGGCGAAGCTCAGCCGCGCCTCCACCGGCACGCCGGCGGGGCTCAGCGTCACGTGTCCGGTGCCGCCCTGTGGCGCCACCAGTTCGCCCGGCGGCGAGGCCGGGTCGCTCAGGCGCAGCCGCTGCGGGCCGGGCAGGGTGAGCGCGATGCGCGTGGGGTCCCACAGCGGCGCCTCGCCCACCAGCTCCGCACCCCGCCAGTCGGCGCCGCGCGCGGCAATGCGCGGCTCGGTGGCGGTGGCGCGCACGGCCAGCGGGAAGCCGCCGACGCGCAGGTCGCCATAGCGCACGTCGACGCCGCGCGCGCGCTGCGCCTCGGCCCAGGCGACGATGCCGTTCTCGACGGCCCTCGCCACCATCCACCACGCCACCCCCCAGGCGGCGAGCAAGGCCAGGAGGAGGACGGCGGCGGCGAGGACGAGGCGCTTGTGGAGCGTCATGGTGTCAAAATCCGGCTGGGAACCACCCGTTATAGCCCCCACATGGGGAGCGTGCTAGGATTCGCACGGTCGGCGCGAAGGGTGGCGCCGCAGTGTGGCACCTTCATGGTCCCTGTTGCACATGCTGTTCGATACACGCTCCTTCGATACCGGCCTGACGGCCGCCGACGTTTCCGAGACGGCGGCGCCCGCGTGGGCCGGCGACATCGCCGTGACGCCCGGCGCCGACCTCTGGGTGTTCGCCTACGGCTCGCTGATGTGGAACCCCGGCTTCCCGTTCGAGGAACAGCACGCGGCGGTTCTGCACGGCTATCACCGGCGCTTCTGCGTCTCCTCGCACCGCTACCGGGGCACGCCGGAGCGGCCGGGGCTGGTGCTGGGGCTGGACCGTGGCGGCTCGTGCCGCGGCATGGCCTTCCGCGTGGCCGCCCCGAACGTGTCGGCGACGCTCGACTGCCTGTGGGAACGCGAGATGTTCACGCGGGTGTACCGGCCCAGGCGGCTGCCGGTGCGCGTGCTGGGCGGCGGGCCGGTGGTGGATGCCTGCACCTTCGTGGTCGACCGCGGCCACCGCCAGTACTGCGGTCGCCTGGACGAGGCGCACATGGCCGAGCGCATCGCCGGCTGCTGCGGCGAGCGCGGGCCAAACGTCGAATACCTGGCCAACACCGTGGGGCACCTGGAGCAGTTGGGCATCCATGACGCCCGGCTGGCCCGCCTGATGGCCGCCGTGCGGCGGCTGGTCGCCTGATGCTGACGGCATGACGGGGCGACGCGGGGCGGCGGGAGCCCTATATTCCCGCCATGCTTCGCTCCCTCCTCGCCGTTCTGGCCCTTTTCGTCGCCGCCCCGGCCCTGGCCGCCGGCATCCATCACGACCTCGACGTCACGCTCGACCCGCCGTCCCGACGGCTGGAGGTGCTTGACCGCGTCACGCTGCCGCCGGGTGCGCGGACGCTGCTGCTGGCGCCGGATCTGGACGTCGCCGAGGTGACGGCGGCGGGCGGGCCGCTCGCCTTCACGCGAAGCGGAGCGCGGCTGACATTCGCCGTGCCGGAGGGGGGCGGGGTGGTCACCGTCCGCTACGCCGGGACGCTGGCGGCCCTCGAACCCGATGCGAAGCGCGATGGGCCGATGGCCGGGGCGGAGGGGGCCTACCTTCCCGCTGGCGGCTGGATCCCTTCGGCCGAGGGCGAACCGCCGACGTGGCGCCTCGCCGTGCGGGTGCCGGCGCCCTTCACCGCCGTGGCGACCGGCCGGCTGGTGGAGGAGACGCGCACCGTCCAAGGCTACTACGCCGTCTTCGCCGAGGACCGGCCGGTGGAGGAGCCGTCGCTGTTTGCCGGCGCCTGGGAGGTGCGGGAGCGGATGCACGGGGGCCTGCGCCTGCGCACTTACTTCCATCCCGAGCAGACGGGGTTGTCGGAGGACTACCTGGACATCACCGCGCGCGCCATCGATGGCTTCGCGCAGCGCATCGGCGCCTATCCCTTCGCCGGCTTCGCCGTGGTGTCGGCACCGCTGCCGGTCGGGCTGGGGTTCCCGGCGCTGACCTACATCGGGCGGCAGGTGCTGCCGCTGCCCTTCGTGCGCGGGCAGTCGCTGGTGCACGAGATCCTGCACAACTGGTGGGGCAACGGCGTGCGCGTCGACTACGCCACCGGCAACTGGTGCGAGGGGTTGACCAGCTACATGTCCGACTACGCCGCGGCCGAGGCGCGCGGGGGGGAGGCGGCACGGGCGGCGCGGCTCGACTGGCTGCGCGACTACGCGGCTCTGCCGCGCGACCGCGATACGGCGCTGAGCGCCTTCCGCGCCAAGGTGCACGGGGCGGCGCAGGTCATCGGCTATGGCAAGGCGGCGGCGGTCTTTCACATGCTGCGCGGCGAGGTGGGGGAGGCGGCGTTCGACGCCGGCCTGCGCCGCTTCTGGGAGACGTACAGGTTCAGGGAAGCCGGCTGGGCCGACCTGCGCGGCGCGTTCGAGGCGGCAGCCGGCCGCGACCTTGAACGCTTCTTCGCCCAATGGGTGGAGCGCGTCGGCGCGCCGTCGCTGACCCTGCTCGACGCCCGCGCGGTGGAGGGCGGCGTCAGCGTTTCCCTGCGGCAGGACGCGCCGGTCTACGCGCTGTCCGTTCCCGTGGTGGTCGAGACGGACGCCGGGCCGCAACGCCACGTGGTACGGATGGAGGGGCGCGAGGCGTCGGCGGTGCTGCCGGTCGTCGGCGCTCCCACGGCGGTGGCGGTCGATCCCGGCCACGACCTGTTCCGCCGCCTGGCTCCCGGCGAGGCGCCGCCGGTGTTGCGCGACGTGACGCTCGACACCGGCACCAGCGTGGTCCTTGCCGTTGACGGGGCCGCCGAGGGCGCGGCGGCCGACACGGCGCGGGCGCTGGCCGACCGGCTGATGGAGGGCAGGGCGCGCATTGTCGGACCGGACCGCACCGACCCGGCCGAGCCGCTGCTGCTGCTGGGCACGCAGGAAGGGGTGGAGCGGCTGCTGCGCGCCTACCGCATGGACGGCCCACCGGAGGCGGTGGCCGGGCGTGGCACGGCGCGGGTGTGGACGGCGCGCACCGCGCGCGGGCAGCCGGCGCTGGTGGTTGCGGCGGCCGATCCCGCCGCCTTGCAGGCGCTGCTGCGCCCGCTGCCGCACTACGGCCGGCAGAGCTGGCTGGTGTTCGACGGCGCGCGCGCCGTGGATCGCGGCGTCTGGCCGCCCGGTGACAGTCCCTTGCGCCGCCGGCTCGACTGACGCGCCGGCTTGCCCCCCACAGGTCGCGCCCCGGTTGGATCATAGGGGCCCCCTGCGCTGTTGAAGCGATGGATGCGCGCGTGCGCGTAAGGCGGGCGCGCCTTGTGGGAGGACGAACATGTCTGGGATGACGAGATCGCTCCGCACCGCCCTGGGTATCGGCGTGTGCGGCTTGATGATGGCCTTGGTCGGGGGGCCGGCGGCGGCCAGTCCGGGCGATACCCACACCGTGACGGGCGAGCGCGTGAACCTGCGCTCCGGCCCGTCCGACCGCGCGTCGATCCGCTCCACCGTGCGGCGCGGCGACGAACTGCTGGAACTGAAGCAGGACGGCAACTGGACCGGCGTGCGCAACATGCGCACGGGCGAGGAGGGCTGGGTCTTCACCGACCTGCTGCGCCAGCGCTCCACCAGCACGCTGAGCGGCGGCGGCCCGGGTAGCTTCGCGCGCTATTCCTCCGGCTTCGACCGGTTGATCGGCCGCGTCAACGAGGAATTGGGCTACAGCTTCGCCGACCGCGTGGAGGCGGGCGAGAACGGTCTGCTGCGCGTCACGCCCACGCAGGAGTGGCTGTTCAACACCAGCCGCGAGGCCAAGATCTACGCCGCGATGGCGCTGTACCAGATGTGGAAGAACCACAACAACGGCCGTCCGGTGAGCTTGGCGCTCGGCGAGCGCGGCGGCTCCCCGATCACCATCGAGGACGCCGCGAACGGCCCGATCATGGACCTGCCGGCCCTGGTGGGATCGTCGCGGTAGGGCCGCCTGCCCCCGCCCGCCCGGCCGGCGGGTGGGGGCGCCTCGGCGGTCGGCGCTCCGCCAGCGGCTCGGTGCCGCGGAACTGCGCCTCGCACAGCGAGGCGAACAGGCCGCGCGCGGCCAGCAACTCGTCCAGCGTTCCCTGCTCGGCCACGCGCCCGCCCGACAGGACGACGATGTGGTCGGCGTGCCGGATCGTCGCCAGCTTATGGCTGACGGCGATCACCGCGCGGTCGCGGCTGAAGGCCGCCATGGCGTCCTCGATCAGCGATTCCGACAGGCTGTCGAGGGCGTTCGTCGCTTCGTCCAGGATCAGGATGTCCGGGTCGCGCAGGATGGCGCGGGCCAGCGCGATGCGCTGCCGCTGCCCGCCGGACAGGCGGCCGCCGCGCTCACCCACGACCGTGCCGTAGCCGTCGGGCAGGTCGCGGATGAATTCGTCGGCGTGCGCCCGGCGGGCGGCCTCGACGACCTCCGCCTCGGTCGCGTCGGGGCGGCCGTAGGCGATGTTGTGCAGCACGCTGGCGTCGAACAGGAAGACGTCCTGCGACACCACGCCGATCCGCCGGCGCCACGCGCGCAGGTCGAGACGCGTGAGCGGGACCCCGTCCACCAGCACCGCGCCGCCCGTGGGGTCGCAGGCGCGGGCGACGAGCGCCGCCACGGTGGATTTTCCAGCGCCCGAGGGGCCGACCAGCGCCGTGGTGTGGCCGCGCCGGATGCTGAACGAGACGTGCTCCAGCGCCGACGGGCCGGTGGTGTCGTAGTGGAAGCTGACGTCCTGGAAGCGGATCTCGTTCACCGGTGCCGCCGGCACCAGCGTGCCGGAAGGGATGTAGTGCTTGTCCGCGGGGTCGAGGAAGCGGGTGACCGTGGACACCGACCCGGCCAGCGAGCGCAGCGTCACCCAGTTGGACGCGATCTGCCGGATCTGCGGCTGCACCCGGAACAATACGAGCAGGAACGCCGCCAGCACCGGCAGGGCCGCCGGGTCGCGCGTGCCCATGGTGGCAAGGATGACCAGGATCAGCAGGGCCGCCGCCGCCTCGTACAGCGGGCCGCTGGCCTCGCGCAGCGCGTCCATGCGCAGGTAGACGCGGCGCAGCTCGTCCGACCGGTCGGCGTAGCGGCGGACCTCGTCCTCCTCGCGGCCGAAGGTGCGGATGACGTCCAGGCCGCCGTAGCCCTCCATCAACGTGGCGTCCATGTCGCGGTTGGCGATCACCACGCGCTCGCCCAGGCGCTTGGCCCGGCGGGCGATCCCGTGGAACAGCAGCCCCATGACGCACAGCGCCGCACCCACCACCAGCGTCAGCTTCCAGGAGATCAGCAGCAGCAGCACCCCGAAGGTCGCCACCGTGCAGACGTTGCCGATCAGGGCGACGAACACCCCGACGGCGCTGGTGGCGTGCCACACCTCGTCGGATAGGGTGTTCAACACCTCGCCGTTCGGCCGGCTGCGCAGCCACGCCGGGCTGACCGCCGTCATCTGCCGGTATCCCTCCACCCGCAGCCGGTGGCCGATGCGCCCGGTGAGGACGAAGACGAATGCCGCGTTGACGTAGGTGACGACGCATTTGAGAAGGATCGAACCGAAAATGGCGGCCGTGAGCACCGCCATCCGCTGGTCCGGCGGAATGGACGAGAACAGCCGCACGAGGCGGCCGCCCAGCCCGTCGGGCGTCACGTCCGGTTCGGACAGTCCCTGCAGGAGGGGGATGAACATGCTGATGCCGACCCCCTCCAGCAGCGAGGCCAGCACGCCCAGCGCGGCAACCACCGGCAGAGCCCAGGCGTGTTCCCTCACCGGAGGGGGAAGTGCGATCATGCCGCTCACAGCGCGCGGTTGGCGGTCAGCCGGACCTTGGCGGGTTCCGCCGCCAGACGTTGGCACCAGTGCCGCCGGTGCCGCTGCAGGGCCGTGGCGAGCCAGCGGCCGGCCGGCGGCGTCTCGGCCGGCATCAACCCGTCGGGGAAGTATCGCGGCGGCTCTCCGCGCGCGCGGCGCATCCGCCGCATGTACTTGGAGACGAAGCGTACGGCCAGGGACAGGACGTAGCACCAGTCGCTGCGGATCGAATGGGCCAGCAGGCGCAGCATGTCGCCGCGGGCGTTGGCCAGCATGGCCCGCGTCGCCAGCCAGGCGCAGATACCGCTGCGCGACCAGCGGAAGACCTTGGCCGGGATCTCCGGGTGCCGTTCGCGCATCTCGGCCATCACCAGGTCGTGCGAGCGCAGCATCGTCCACAGGCTGGAGGACATGCTGTCCGGCACTTGGCGGTAGCCGGTCAGCGCCCAGGGGATGACGGCGAACTCGTGCTGCTCGGCGACGGCCAGAAGCAGCTTGTAGTCCTCGCACCCCTGGGCGTCGCGGCGCAGCAGGCTCTCGTCGTAGCCGCCCGCCTCCACGACGCAGTGGCGCCGGATCAGCGGCGAACTGGCGCAGCCGGCGAAATGCTCCAGGATCAGCGCCGGCAGCACATAGCCCTCGCAGCGGGCACCGTCCACCGGCTCCCACAGGATGCGGCCCTGGACGTCGATGCTGCAGCACCACGTCGTCACGCAGCCGATGCGGGGGGAACGCCGCATGGCGGCGAGCTGGACTTCAAGCTTCCGCGGGTGCCAGAGGTCATCGGCGTCGAGCGGGGCGATGTACCGGCCCCGCGATTCCGCGATGCCGCGATTGCGCGCGCTGGCCACGCCGCCATTCCGCTGGCGGATCAGGCGCACGCGGCCATCGGCGGCCATGAACCGCCCCACGATGGCGACGGTGCCGTCCGTGGAGCCGTCGTCCACCACCAGGATCTCCAGATCCCGATGGGTCTGGGCGATCACCGAAGCCAGCGTGGCGGCGACGTACCGTTCCGCGTTGTACGCCGGGATTACGACGGAGATAAGTTCGGGTTGCGTTTCGCTGGCGCTCATGGAGATGATTTCGATCCTCCGTCGCCGCGCGCGGCCGGGGTATTTGCACACATTGCAAGCATAGAATAACAACGCATCGGTCGCATCTCGACGGAGTGGGTATCGCCTTGGTCAGCGATTACCCATCATTTCCTACCTCTGCGCCTGGGGTTCCTCCAATTTGGGCGAACACTGTGGACTGCCTGGAGAGTTCTCAACACGTTTTTCCCGCGCGCCTGCCAATTTTGCGCTTTGGTCGCAGGTCGACCGGAGGACGCATACTGTCCGCGGGCTCAGGATCACCGTCCCAGGCAAGGAGCTGATGCACCGCACCCAAGCAAGGCCGGATATTTCGGTCATCGTTCCGGCCTTCAATGCCGCGCCCACCGTCCGAGCGGCACTTGCGAGCCTGTCGGCGCAGACGAAGCGGGACTGGGAAGCCATCGTCGTCGACGACGGTTCGCGCGACGACACCGCCGGCGTGGTGGCGGCGCTGGCGGCGGCGGATCCACGCATACGGCTGGTCCGGCAGGCCAACGGCGGAGTGTCCGCCGCGCGCAACCGCGGCATCGCGGAGGCGCGCGCCGACTGGCTGCACTTCCTCGACGCCGACGATTGGATCGCTCCAGCCTGCCTTCAACGCCTTGCCCGCGCGCGGCATGCGCCGTCCCGGCCGGACTTCATCCATTGCGGCTGGAAACGTTACCTGTCCGAGCAGCCGGGCCCGGACGAGTACGGCCCCGATCAGACGGACCTGTTTCCGGCTATCGCCCGGCATTGTCCCTTTCCGGTGCACGCCGGCCTGGTGCGCAAGGCGCTGGTCGACGCGGCCGGCGGCTTCGACACGACGCTCGTCGCCTGCGAGGACTGGGACCTGTGGCAGAGGATCGCGCGGACCGGCGCGCGGTTCCAGGCGGTTCGGGCGGTGCTTGCCTTCTACCGATTCCGCGGTGATTCGGCGTCGACGGTGGCGGAGCGCTTCCTGACCGACGGGCTGGAAGTCATCCGGCGGATCCACCGGGCCGATCCGCGGGTCACCAACCCGCTCCCCCGATACGCCGACGGCGCTCCGGCCGCCGACATGGGTCTGACCAGCTATCATTTCACCACCTGGCTTGCCGGCTACGCGATCGGCCAGGGCCGGGAAGGTGCCCCCATGCTGAAGCACCTGGAGGGTGTGCGGGAGCCGACCCTGTCACCCGACGCCGTCGCGTGGGTGCTGCGGCAGGCCGTGCCGATCGGCCGTGGGCGGCTGGTGGAGGATTGGAAAGCGCTCTGGCCCACCGTCGAGCCGCCCGTCCTGCGCTTCCTGGAGGCGCTGGAGGTGGTGTCCGGCGTGGCCGATCTGGCGGCGCGCGGCCAGCGGCGGCTGGAGGCGTACCTGCTCGACACCTGCGCCGCCGCACGCCCGGCGCGCATCGGCCGGACCCTGCAGGTGCCGCTCGACCCCGCCCGGCCCATCGGCGACGTGGCCGTTCCCGAGGGCGTCGAGCGCGTGCGCTGCGCCGTCGTCGAGGGTGGGGAGCCGGTCGGAATCATCGAGGTGGCCGCCGGTGGACCCGTTCTCGCGGGAAGCACGCTCGCCAAGGCCTACGCGTGGGAATTCGCCGAGGTGGTGAAGGGGCACCTGCGCCGCCGCCGGCTGCGCAGCGGGGTGAAGCTGCTGCGCTGGCTGCTGCGCCCGCACCGCATTCGCCGCTTCGGCCGCTGCCTCCAGGCCGAATGGGAGGGCCGGGAAGGGGCGCGCGCCGCTCTTCGGACGGCGCTGGTGCAATCCCTGTCGGGCGCCGGGACGGCCGAGGCCGCCGCCCGGTTCGCCGCGCTGTCGCAGGGGGGTGACGAACGCCCGCCGGCCGCCGGCACGGAGGCCGAGTGGGAGGAGGCGTTCACCGAGGCCGATCCCTGGCATTACGACAGCAGCTACGAGCAGGGGAAGTACGAGCGGACCCTCGGCATGCTGCCCGATGGGCCGATCGGGCACGCGCTCGAACTGGCCTGCGCCGAGGGGCACTTCACGGTCAAGCTGGCGCCGCGCGTGGGGCGGCTGATCGCCGCCGACATCTCGGCCACGGCCCTGGGCCGCGCCAGGGAGCGGTGTGCCGGCCTGACGAACGTGACCTTCCAGCACCTGGACATGGTGACCGACCCCATCCCCGGAGGCATGGACCTGATCGTTTGCAGCGAGGTGCTGTACTACCTGCGGGACCGCCGGGCGCTGCGGCAGGTGGCCGGGAAGTTCGCGCAGGCGCTGAAGCCCGGCGGCCGGCTGGTCATGGCGCACGCCAACCTTATGGCCGACGAGCCGCACCGGACTGGCTTCCCATGGCCGCACGCCTTCGGCAGCAAGGCCGTCGGAGACGTGTTCGCCGCCGAGCCGGGGCTGTGTCTGGAGCGGGAGATCCACACGCCGCTCTACCGCGTGCACGCCTTCCGCCGGTTGGAGCCCGGCGCGGTGGCCTCGGCGCCGGAGTTCCGCGAGATGCCGTTGCCGGACGATCTGCCGCCGTTCGTGGCGTCGCAGGTCCGCTGGCGGCTGCCGGGCTGCGTTGCGGCGCGTTCCGGGGTGACGGGCCGCGTGCCCATCCTGATGTACCATCGCATCGCCGACGACGGGCCGGAGGCGCTGCGGCGCTACCGCGTGTCGCCCGCGATGTTCGACGCGCAACTCGCCTTGCTGCGGCGGGAGGGCTTCCACACCATCGGCCTCGACGAATGGCACTGGCACCTGATGATGCGCCGGCCGCTGTCGGGCCGGCCGGTCCTGATCACCTTCGACGACGGCTACCGCGACATTGCCGAGCACGCCGCCCCCACCCTGCGCCGGCACGGCATGGTGGCGACGGTCTTCATCGTCACCGACGCCGTGGGCACGACCGCCGCGTGGGACGGCGTGTACGGCGAGCCGGCGCCGCTGCTGTCCTGGCCGGAGATTCGCGGGTTGTGCGGCCAGGGTATCGCGTTCGCCGCGCACGGCGCCAGCCACCGGGCGCTCACCGGCCTGTCCGCCGCCGAACTGCTGGAGGACGGTCGGCGCGCGCGCCGCGCGTTCGCCGCGGAACTGCAGACGCCGGTCACCGCGCTGGCCTACCCCTACGGCGACGAGGACGGCGCGGTGCGCGTGGCGATGCGGGAGTGCGGATACGACTGCGGCTTCACCGTGCAGCACGGCACGGCGAGCGTCTGGGGCGATTCCATGCGGCTGCCGCGCATCGAGGTGAGCGGCCTGGACGACCTGGAGGCGTTCGCCGCGAAGCTGGGCGTTTCGGGCGCCGTTCCGGCGGGGCGGGGCGCCGGGGCGGCAGCGGCGGAGGCGTGAGGCGCCCGGCGGACTGGGCGGGAGGTTCCCCCGGCGCGAAGGTCCGGATTTTGACACAGCACGCCGGCCGTCAAACGCTTAGCTTCTTCAAAGAAGATCAAGGAATGTTTGGGGGTACCATGCTTCGCCTTGGAACAAGGGTGAGAATAGACGGGCAGGATGCCCTGGTCGTTGCTCGCACGCTGGCGGGTGTTCCGAACTACGACGTTCGGCTAAGCGACGGTCGACTTATCAAGTACGCGGCCGAATCGGATCTTGAGGTGATCGAAGGGGCAGAGGTCTTGTCCGCGACGCCCTTCGCGCTCGCCGGGCGCCGGCCTCTCAACGCCGACCGTGGCGCCTGAGCGCCGTCCGCCAGACCCTGACAGCACGGCGATCTCCGATGACCCGAGACGACTTCCCCTATTCGCTCCAGGTGTACGCCAAGCCGGCCGACGCCGGGTCGGACACCGAGGACTGGAGCCTGTTCCTCTACCGCGCCACCGATCAGGCGGAGCGCGCCTGGCTTCAGGACCACGGCTTCATCCTCCAGGGCCGGGTCTGGGTACGCGAGGCGGCGGTGGCCGTGGAGCCGGATCCGGAACGTGCCGACCTGGAACTGGCTGACTGAGCGTTGACGGGCGGGGGGCGGGCGGTGGGCCGATGCCGGCGGATGCCATGTTTGACGGGCTCGATCACGCGCTCCCCGCGACGCACCTGGAGTTGCTCCGGCGGTTGAACCACGCGGCGGCGGGGAATTGCGGCGCGGGCGAGGGGGTACGGCTTCTCGGCGTTTCGCGCCGCGACGTGCCCGTCACCGCCGTGCTGGCGGTGACCATCGCCTGGGCCACCGACGTGGAAACCCGCGCCGGGGCGGGCCGCGTGCGTGGGGCGACCTTCTGCCGGAACGCCGCCGAGTTGGACGCCATGCTGGCGCGCGAGTTGGACGCCGAGACCGCCGCGGTGGAGACCGCGCGCCGCGTGGCGGCGCTGATCGGCGCGCCTGAGAAGCTGTTTGACGAGAATGAGCCGCTTCCCGCGCTGCCGTCCATGCGCGGCCCCTATTACGTCCATGAGCCGTGCCGAAGCTGCGGCGGCGGCGGGGTGCGCGCCTGCGCCAACCCGTCCTGCCGGGGCGGCAAGGTGGAGTGCGCGCTCTGCGGCGGCAAGCCCCGGCAGGACGGCGACGGTCGGCCCCTCCGCTGCGAAGGATGCGGCGGAACCGGCGTGTTCCGCTGCGCGGTGTGCGCCGGTGCCGGCGTGGTGCCGTGCGACGACTGCGCCGGTGTCGGGCAGTTCACCCACATCCACCGCCCCCGCCTCGTTGCCAGGCCGGCGCGCGGCTTCGCGCTGCCGTCCGACGTGCCGGACGCCGTCCGGTCCGTTCTCGATTCGGTCGGGTACGACGGATTCGGCACGGTAGCCGAGGTGCAGCTGGGCACACTGCGCCATTCCGGGACGCGCCTGCTCTACGAGCGCGTCGGCACGGTGCCGGTCATCACCCTGGCCTGTACCTGCGACAGCGCGATGTTCGATGTGGACGCCGTGGGGCCGGACGCAACGGTGCCGGCCATGCCGGCCTTCCTCGACGCGGTGCTGATGCCGCTCCTGACGCGCATCGAGGCGGTGTCCGGCGCCGCCGCCTTCGACGCCGCGGCCGTGGTCCGCGTCACCGGAACGGTCGCCGACGCCGTCCTCGCCGGTCGCGCGCCGGACCTGGAGGCCATCGTGGCCGACCACCAGCGCTGCGTCAGCCGGGCCTTCGTGGCACGGGTCGCCGCCGCGCTCCAGCGCACCCATCGGGCGACCGCTGTTCGCACGGCGCGGCGCGCCTGGCAGTGCGCGGCTGGGGCGCTGGCGCCGTTGCCGGTGCTGATCGCCGCCGTGGACCTGCCGGCCCTGCTGTCCGGTGCGACGGCGGAGGAGCCGGCACCACTGATGCTGCGCGCGCTGTGGGACATCGGCCTGCCCGCCGGCGCCGGCCTCGGCGCGTGGCTGGCCGCGCGGGAGTGGACAGGGCGGGCGTGGCGCGCCACGTTCGGCCGAGGCGCCGCCTGTCCGACGGCGCAGGGGGCTTGGCCGGCCCTGGTGCTCGGCGCCGCGGCGGCGCTGCACCTGGGGATGATGACGGCGTGGCACGGCGGGCTCGCCACCCACCGCATCGCGCCCGTGCCGGAGCTGGCCGCCGCCGTCCATGGGGAGCCGCTGCCGCCGCCGCGCGCCTTGTCGCCGGTCGAACGCATCGCCGCGGCGCAACGCGCGCTCGCCCGCCTCGGCCGCTACGACGGCGCCATCGACGGCAAGCTGGGGGAGGGGACGAAGGCCGGCCTCGCCGGCCTCGCCGGGCTGGCGGAGGAGATGCCGGACGACCCGCTCGATCAAGCGATCGCCATCGCCGCGGACCGTGTCGCCATCCGCCTGCCCACGCCCGACCGGCTGGTGGGACCGGGGTGGAGCAACGCCACGCGCCTTCGGCTGACGGCCGAAGACCAGCCGCGGATCGTCGAGGCGTTCCTGGCGGCGGTCGCGGCGCCGGGCGTGCCGAGACCCTGGACGTCGAGCGACGGCATCCGCTCCGGCCAGCTCACGGTGACCGGCCGCGTCGAGGATCCCGGAGGGCATCGGCGCCCGTGCCTGACGTTCACGCACGTCGTCACGACGCCGGCCGGACGTGACGCCGGCCTGCCCGCCAGGGCCTGCCGCTCAGCCGGCCGCTGGCTGCTGGAGGGTTAGCCGGAGCACTTGGAATAGCCGCAGTTCAGGCAGGTGTCGCATCCCTCCTGCCGGATCAGGCCGGGCTGGCCGCACTTCGGGCATTGCGGGGCGCGCAGCGTGTCCATGCTCTCGGCCGGGACGCCGGCCATCTTGCGCACGGCTCCGGCGGCGAGGCTGTCGTGCTCCTCCGGCATGAAGCCGGTGGCCTTCATGTGCCGTTCGATGACATCGCCGATGGCGGCCAGCAGCGAGGGTACATAGCGCCCGTTCATCCAGGCGCCGCCGCGCGGGTCGAACACCGCCTTCAGCTCCTCCACCACGAAATGCACGTCGCCGCCGCGCCGGAACACCGCCGAGATCATGCGCGTCAGCGCCACCGTCCAGGCATAGTGCTCCATGTTCTTGGAGTTGATGAACACCTCGAACGGGCGGCGGCGGCCGGATTCGATGATGTCGTTGATGGTGATGTACATGGCGTGGTCGCTGTCGGGCCAGCGCACCTTGTAGGTTTCGCCGGGCAGCGCCTCCGGCCGGTCGAGCGGTTTCGTCATGTAGTGCAGAACGGCGCCCCCATCCAAAGGCTCCCGCTCCGACCGGGCCGCGACCGCGTCGGTCACCGGATCGGGGCTGATGCCGGTGGTGGGGGCGGGGGACGGCGGCGCCTCCTCCTCCTCCTTCTTCACCGCCAGCACGGCGCCGGTCACCGGGTTCGGGCGGTACGTGGTGCAGCCCTTGCAGCCCAGCTCGTACGCCTGCCGGTAGACGTCCTGGAAGGCGTCGAAGGACAGGTCCTCGGGGCAGTTGATCGTCTTGGAGATGGAGCTGTCGACGTATTTCTGCGCCGCGGCCTGCATCACCACATGCTCCGCCGGGCTCAGCGTCTGGGCGTCGACGAAGTAGTCGGGCAGCGGTTCGTCCGGGCCGAAGCGTTCGCGGAACAGACGGTAGGCGTGATCGCTCACCTCCTCCGTCCGGCGGGTGCCGTCGGGCATCAGGACGGAGCGCTGGTAGCGGTAGGCGAAGACCGGCTCGATCCCCGACGAGACGTTGTCGGCGAACAGCGAGATGGTGCCGGTGGGGGCTATGGAGGTGAGCAGCGCGTTGCGGATGCCGTGTTCGGCGATGAGATCCCGCACGTCGGCGTCCAGCGCCTGCACCATCGGCGCGCCGAGATACGGCTCGCGCTCGTAGCGGGGGAAGGCGCCCTTCTCGGCGGCGAGCAGGGCGGAGGCGCGGTACGCCTCGTTCTGCACCGCGCGCAACCACTCCTCGGTCAGCGCCACCGCGCGCGCGCTGCCATAGCGCACACCGCACAGGATCAGCGCGTCGGCGAGGCCGGTGACGCCCAGGCCGATGCGCCGCTTGCCGCGCGCTTCCTCGGTCTGCGCCGGCAGCGGGAAACGGGACACGTCGACGACGTTGTCCATCATCCGCACGGCCACCGGCACAAGCTGCTTCAGCCGATCGGCGTCCAGCCGGGCGGTTTCCTCGAACGGGTCGCGCACGAGGCTGGCGAGATTGATGGAACCGAGCAGGCAGGCGCCGTAGGGGGGGAGGGGCTGCTCGCCGCAAGGATTGGTTGCGGAAATGTCTTCGATGTACGCCAGGTTGTTCAGCCGGTTGATGCGGTCGATGAAGATGACACCCGGCTCGGCGTAGGCGTAGGTGGCCTGCATGATGCGGGTCCACAGGTCGCGGGCGCGCACCTCGCGGAACACCGTGCCCTCGAACACCAGCGGCCAGGGGGCGTCCGCCGCCACCGCCTGCATGAAGGCGTCGGTCACCAGCACCGACAGGTTGAACATGCGCAGCCGGCCGGGCTCGCGCTTGGCCTCGATGAACGCCTCGATGTCGGGGTGGTCGCAGCGCAGCGTCGCCATCATGGCGCCGCGCCGCGCGCCGGCCGACATGATGGTGCGGCACATGGCGTCCCACACGTCCATGAAGGACAGCGGCCCCGACGCGTCGGCGCCCACGCCGTGCACCGGTGCTCCCTTGGGGCGCAGCGTCGAGAAGTCGTAGCCGATGCCGCCGCCCTGCTGCATGGTCAGCGCCGCTTCGCGCAGGTGGCTGAAGATGGCGCCCAGGTCGTCGCCGATCCGGCCCATGACGAAGCAGTTGAACAGCGTCACCGCCCGCCCGGTGCCGGCCCCCGCCAGGATGCGTCCGGCCGGCAGGAACTGGAAATCCGACAGCGCGTCCTCGAACGGGCCGACCCACCGCTCGGGCGCCGCTTCGGGCGCGGCGAGGGCCAGGGCGACACGCGTCCAGGTTGCCGCGATGGTTTCGTCCACAGGATCGCCGTCCGGGGTCTTGAAGCGGTACTTCATGTCCCAGATCTGCTGGGAAATGGCGGCGATGCCCGTCATGTGCCCTCCTTCCCGGCCCACAGGCCCGGCGGAAGCGTCGCCGGGCGGGCGGGAATCGTTTGGAATTCCAACCGCTTGCCTCCCCATCTTGGAAGAGGTGGGGGTGGAAAGGGAAGGGTCAAGCAGGGGGTTCGCGCTTTGTTTCCAGCCCTGCCTCGCCCGCAGTCCCCTCCTCGCTGTCTTTTCAGGGAGAGGCGGACACCGCCGGGGACAGGGTTTCCGCGTGCGGGCGCACCGTCGCCGGCCCGCCCGCGGCGACCACGAGGCGGTCGGTGGCGGCCTCCAGCCGGTTTTCCAGTTCGGTCATGGCCTCTTGCCGCTGCAGGCCGGCGGGAATCGGCGGCAGGATCTCCACCATGATCGTGCCCGGCCGCTTGATGAAGCTGCGCCGTGGCCAGTAGAGCCCAGCGTTGAGCGCCATCGGTACGATGGGGACGCCGAGTTGTTCGTACAGCACGCCCACGCCGATGCGGTAGTTGCGGTAGGTGCCCGGCGCCACCCGCGTGCCCTGCGGGAAGATGACGATGGGGCGGCCCTCGTCGCGCACGGGCTTGGAGTTCTCGATCAGCGAGGCCAGCGCGCGGCCGCGCGCCCCCCGGTCGACGGCGATCATGCGCGACTTCTTCGCGTACCAGCCCCAGGTGGGGATCCAGGTCAACTCGCGCTTCAGCACGATGGCCGGATCGTCGACGATGAGGTGCAGCTTCATCGTCTCCCACGCTGACTGGTGCTTGGCCGCCAGGATGTAGGAGCCGCTGGACGGCAGGTTTTCCCGCCCGCGCACCTCGTAGCGCAGGTTGAGGATGGTGCGCTCCATCCAGGCGATGGAACTCAGGTACCAGCGTATCACCGCCATCATGCGGTCCCGCGGCAGCAAGAGCATCCACAGGAGGCCCACGCACATGAGCGCGGTCCAGACAATGAAGGCGACGTTGAAAGTGAGGGAGCGGAGGAAGATCATGGCCGGAACGTGTCAGGATTCGAGGGATTTCTCAAGCCAGTAGCGCAGCACCGCCACCAGGTACTTGTTGTACTCGGTGATCAGGAGGCTGGCGGTGCCGCGGCGCAGCCACCAGTCGGACAGGTGCACGTTCGGCGGGACGACGGGGTGGGGGATGATCGCCACCTCCGGCATCGCCATGCGGAACTCCAGCAGGCTGCGGCGCATGTGGTAATTCGCGGTCACGAGGCGCAGCGAGGCGTAGCCCTGCTCGCTCATCCAGCCTTCCGTCTCATAGGCATTGCCGATGGTGCTGTCGGCGGCGTAGCCCAGGACGATGCAGCACTCCACGTCGCCCGGCGCCTGGCGCGACAGGCGCAACAGCTCCTGCACGTCCACGCCCTCGTAGACGCCGGAGACGAACAGCTTCCGGGCGGCCCCCGCGGCCAGCAGCTTCAATCCCGTGGTCAGCCGCGCGCTGCCGCCGGTCAGCACGACGATGGCGTCGGTGCGCCGGAGCGCCGCGGCGTCGGCGCCCGGCGGCTCTTCGCGCGGAATGGTGGAGACGAACCACACCAGCCCGCCGGCCCAGACCAGCGCCAGCAGGACGAGCGCCGCGACGACGCGGCCCAGCATCCGCGCCACACCCCCCTCGCGCCGGCCGAACGCCCTCGCCATCGCTCAGCGCTCCAGGCTCACGGCATGCTCTCCAGCGTGCGCAGCACAGTGCGGCGCGCGGTGAGCACGGCCAGCCCGCACGCCGCCAGCGGCACCACGGCCAGCAGCAGCCATTGCCATGGCGCCAGCGTCACGTCGGGCAGCAGGCTGGCGCTCAGCCCGCCCGCCGCGCGGTGCACGCCGACCAGCGTGGCGACGGCGAGCGCCAGCCCGCCCAGCCCGCCGCGCAAGCACAGGCCCAACACGTGCGATTCGAACTGCAGGGAGACATACCGGTCGGTGGCGCCCATCAGATGCAGCAACTCCACCACGTGCCGGTGGATGGCGAGGCCGGCGCGCACGGCGAAGACCACCGACGTCACGGCGGCGATGCCGACCAAGACCATGACGCCCAACGCCGCGACCTGGATGGCGCGGGCGAAGCCGCGCAGGTCGGACAGCCACGTGGCGTGGTCGTCCACCGCGATGCCGGGCGCCGCCGCCTTCAGCCGGGCGGCAAGGGCGCCGACGTCGACGGTGCCGGCGGTCTCCACGTCGATCACCGTGGGCACCGGCAGCAGCGGGTCGCCGGCCGCCTCCTTGCCCAGCCACGGCTCGATCAGTCGAGAGGTCGCCTCGGCCGACAGCGGCGTGGCGCCGCGCACGCCGGGGGTGCCGCGCAGGATGGCCAGCGCCGTCTCCACGCGCTCGGCCAGCGGGGCGACGCCCGGCTCCACGAGCGGCGCGACCTGCACGGTGATGCCGCCGGCCAGCCCGCTTTCCCAGCGCTCCGCCATGCCGGAGACGATCATGAAGCCGGCCAGCGCGAGCGTGGCGAGGTAGACCATGACCGCCGTGATCCAGGCGACGAAGCGCCCGGTCGGGTCCATGGCCAATGGCAGGTCGAAGCGTTTGCGCAGCATGGCCCTCACGCCCTCACGCCCAGCGCTGCGCGGCGCGCGGCAGCACGTGCAGCCGGCCGTTTTCCAGATGCAGGCGCGGGTGGTCGAAGCGGTGGATCAGCGCCTCGTTGTGGGTGGCGATGACCACGGTGGTGCCCAACTTGTGCAATTCCTCGAACAGGTAGAGCAGGCGCATGCCGATGCCGTCGTCGACGTTGCCGGTCGGCTCGTCGGCCAGCAGCAGGCGCGGGCGGTTGATGACCGAACGGGCGATGGCGACGCGCTGCTGCTGCCCGCCCGACAGGGTGGAGGGCCGCGCGTCCAGGTGGTTGCCCAGGCCCACCCAGCGCAGCAGTTCCGTGCAGTGCTCCACCACGTCGCTTTCGGATGCCCCGGCCATGCGCAGCGGCAGCGCCACGTTGTCCAGCGCCGAGAGGTGATCGAGCAACTGGAAGTCCTGGAACACCACGCCGATCTGCCGGCGCAGCTCCGGCAGGCCCTCGCGTCCGACGCGCGAAATATCGCGGTCGAACACGGTGATCAGGCCGCGCGACGGGCGGTGCGCCAAGTACATCAGCTTCAGCAGCGACGACTTGCCCGCACCGCTGGCGCCGGTGAGGAAATGGAACGATCCGGGCGGCAGCGTGAAGGTGATGTCGCGCAGCACCTCCGGGCCGGTGCCGTACCGCAGGCCGACGTTCTCGAAGCGAATCACGATCTCACCCATGCCGCATGGCTGGCGGCGCCACCATAGTCGACTGTCCGTTCGGGTGCGCACAATGCACCGTCCGGGGCCGGCCGTCCACCTCGGTCCGTGTCGGGCCGCCAAGCGGAGGCGGGGCCCTTCCTTGCGTCATAGCCCGCAAGTTCCTATAAGGACTCTGCCAATTCCGTGACCGTGGCCATCCCCCGATGATCCTCACCTGTCCGACCTGCTCCACGCGGTACACCGTCAGCGACTCGGCGGTCGGGCCGGCAGGCCGCAAGGTGCGTTGCCGCAGCTGCGGCCACGTCTGGTTCCAGACGCCGCCCGCCGACGACCGCACGCTGCTGGCCGAAGACCAGGTGGACGACGAGTTGCGCTCGGCGTTCGCCGCGCCCGAGCGCAAGCGCAAGGAGAAGGCGGCGGGCCGGCCAAGGAACCGCGGCTCGCTGCTCGGCTGGGCGGTGTTCGGCGCGATCCTGGCGGGGCTGGTCGCCACCGGCTATCTGGCGCGGGCGCAGATCGTCCAGCTCTGGCCGCCGGCCGCCCTCCTGTACGAGATGGCGGGCTTGGCCGTCGAGCCGCCGGGGGCCGGGCTCCAGCTCCAGAACGTGCGGTCCGAGCAGCGGCTGGACAACGGTGTGACCCTGCTGGTGGTCGAAGGGCAGATCATCAACGTCTCCGACGTCGAGCGCATGGTGCCGAAGGTGCGTGCAGTGTCCATGGGCTTCGACCGCAAGCCGGTACAGACCTGGACGATCGACGTCTCCTCCCCACAACTGCTGCCCGGAGAGATCGCCACCTTCCACTCCACCCAGCGCGACCCCGGCGCGGTGGCCGAGGTGATGATCACCTTCGAGGGGAGTTGAGGCAACGGTGATCGTAGGTTGGGTTCGCTGGCGCTCAACCCAACCAACGCGATCCGACCAACCTACGCGATCCGATCAGAACTGCTTCAGCAGCCGGTCGATGTACTCGCGCTCGGGCATCGGGCGTTCGAACTGGCCGGAGCGGCGGCGCAACTCGTCCAGGATCTCGCGCGCGCGCTGCAGGTCGGACTGCTCGGGGATCTTCACATCGTTGCCGTCGACGTTGCCCATGCCGGGCGGGCGGCGGCCGAGCGGATCGCGGCCGCGGCCCACGCGGCCGGGCTCGCGCCCGTCCGGGTTGTTGCCCGGCTGCATACCCATCATGCCCATCATCTGCTGCATGAGCTGCTCAGCGTAGCTCTGCATCCCCTGTTGCAGCTCGTCCATCGCCTGCGTCTGCGGCGGCACGGCGGCGCCCGGCTGGCCCTGCTGGAGTGCTTGGCCGGCGTCGCGCATCGCCCGTTCGGCGCGGCCCAGCGGGCGGGGGATGTCCCCCGTCATGTCGCCCATGCGCCGCATGATCTCGCCCAACTGGCGGCGCAGCGCTTCCTGCTGTTCGGCCTGCTGCTGCATCATCGGGCTGCCCTGCTGCCCCTGCTGCCCCTGCTGCCCGCGTTGACCCTGCTGCTGCCGGCCGCGCGGGTTCTGGCCGCCGGGCTGTTGCTGCATGCCCTGGTTGTTCATCTGTTCCTGCTGCTGGCGGAACGACTGGTCGAGGAGCTGCTGCTGGCGCTGCGTCAGTTCCTGAAGCTCGCGCATCATTTCCCAGGCCTGGTTCTGGCCCTGTTGCTGCTGCTGGGCCATGGCGCCGTTGCGCATGTTCTCCAGCATCTGCTGGAGCTGCGAGAGCATCTGGCGGGCGGCATCGCGCGCTCCGGTCTCGGCCATCTGGCGCATCTGGTCCAGCATCTGCTGGAGGTCATTGCGGTCCATCATGCGGTCGGCCATCTCGGGCGGGATCTGCATCGGCGTCTCGCCGCGCTCCAGAGCCTCGCGCAGTTGCTGCTCCATGGCGTCCATGAAGCGGTCCAGCGCCTGCTGCAGTTCGTCCATCAGCCGCTTCAGCTCCTCGTCGGAGGCGTTGCGGTCCAGCGCCTCGGCCAGCCGCTGCTCGGCGTCGCGCAGGTCGCGTTCGGCCAGCGACAGGCCGCCGTCCTCGATGCGCAGCGCCGTCTCCCACAGGAGCTTCTGCAGCTCGGTCACGGCGGCGTCGCTCTCGTCCAGCAGCAGGCGGCCGACGGCGGTGCGCAACGCCAGGAAGACCACGATGTCGCCGTGGTACTGGCTGGGCCGCGCCGAGATTTCGGCCAGCGCGCGGGCCACGTCCATGCGCGCCTCCTTGGGGCGGAGCGTCAGCTTCTTGCGCTCCTCGACGATGGCGCGGGCGACGGGGTGGTTGAACACCCGCTCCGGCAGAACCATCGCGAAGTCCTCGGTGCTGCCGGTCTGGCCGGCGCCGTCCGTGGCGGTCAGGCGCAGCATCACCGGGATGCCGGCCCAGGGGTGCGCGGTCAGATCGTTGAAGCTGGCGTTGCGCGCCTCCTTCGGGCGCACGCCGGGCAGGGCCAGCGGCAGCTCGATGGGCGTGCGGTCGAGGGCGGCGTCGGCGTGCGCCTCGTCCAGGCGCACGGTGCCGGCCACGGTGACGAGGCCGTAGTCATCCTGCGCGGTGTACTCGATGCGCAGCGCGCCGCGTTCGCTCTTGGCCGGCGGGCTGGCGAAGGCGACGCTGGGCGGCTGGTCGGGCACCACGGTGATCGGCCAGGAGCCCAGCGTGCCGCCGCCCTGGGTGACGGCGATGCGGTTGCCGGCCTCCACCGGGCGCTGGATCTGGAAGGTGGTGGTGTCCACGCTCTCGAACGGAACGGCCTCGTTGCCCAGTTCCAGTTTCGGCGCGCCGCCGCCGCCGGTGACGCGGCCCAGCACGAGGCTGCCGCGCGGCACGGACACCGGCTGGTCGGCCGCGGCGGTGCGCGTCTGGGCCGCCTGGGCCTGCCCATGGCCGGGAGGCGAGCCGCCGGCCTTGAGGAAGATGGGCGCCAGCCCGGTGTATTCCGGCGGCGTCACCCAGAGGTCGAGCGTCGCGGCGGCGGTGGCGCGGGGGCCGTCGATGTGCGGCGCGAACGCGGCGGCGAGGCGCGGGCGCCAGTCGCCCCACGAACCCACGACGGCGACGAACAGCACGAGTGTCACCAGCATGCGCAGCGCCCACGGATCGCGCGCGGCAACGTTGGGGTGGGGCAGGGCGACGCGCAGCCGGCGCACGGTCCGGCGCATGCGCTCCTGGTGCAGGCGCCACAGCGCCGCCGCCAGGGCGTCGCCGCCGGCCACGCTGTCGCGCAGCACGTGCAGGGGGCGGTGCGGCAGGCCGCTGTCACGCTCCAGCCGGCGCCGGGCGGCGGTTTCGTCCGGGGCGGTGAAGCCGCGCAGGCCGTGGTAGAGCGTCCAGGCGAGCGCCACGGCGAACAGGGCCAGCGCCAGGGCGTGCAGCCAGCCGGGCAAGGCGGGGAGCGCGTTGAACAGCGCCAGCGCCAGGAACGCCCCGCCGATGGAGGCGGGCGCCCACAGCGCCGGCCACAGCCGTTCCCACAGCAGGGCCATGCGCGCCTGCCACAGCCGGAACCCCGGTTCCGACGGAGCATCCGCCGCGTTCGCCGTCCCGCCGGCAGGTTGCCGGGCCTGGGTGTCCTTCATGCCGCACTCCCGTCCTGTCGGTCACCGGCCGGGGGGCGGCTGAGCCGGTGCGTGAACAGGATATAGGTTGTCCGCGGTGGGTTTCCGCCGCGGACCGATCCAGACACGCACCGAACCATGTGTCCATGACGAAAATATGGCCGCCGCGGGGAGCGCGGCGGCCATCGATCGTCCTCAGTGTCGCCGGTGTTACGTCGCCAGCCACTCCGGCATGCGTTCGGCGGCCAGCATCTCCTCGACCGTCGGGCGGGGGCGGATGACGGCAAAGTCGGTGCCGTTCACCAGGACCTCCGGCGCCAGCGGGCGGGTGTTGTAGGTGGACGCCATCACCGCGCCATAGGCGCCGGCCGAGCAGAAGGCGATCAGGTCCTCCGACGCCAGCGGCGGCAGCGGGCGCTGCAGCGCGAAGGTGTCGCCGCTCTCGCACACCGGGCCGACCACGTCGATGGGCGAGGTCTTGGCGCCCGGCGCCGGCTCGGCCACCGGCAGGATGGCGTGGTAGGCGTCGTACAGCGACGGGCGGATCAAGTCGTTCATCGCCGCATCCACGATGAGGAATCGGCGATGCAGCCCCTTCTTCACATAGATGACGCGGCTGACCAGGATGCCGGCGTTGCCGACCAGCGCGCGGCCGGGTTCCAGCGTCACGTGACAGCCGAGGTTGCCGGTGATCGAGCGCACCATGCCCGCGTACTCGTGCAGGTCCGGCGGCGTCTCGTCGCGGTAGCGGATACCGATGCCGCCGCCGAGGTCCAGGCGGCGGATGTCGATGCCGTCCTCGCGCAGCGCGTGCAGCAGTTCCACCACCCGTTCGAAGGCGGCGCGGAAGGGGGCCAGGTCGGTGAGCTGGGAGCCGATGTGCACGGCGATGCCGACCGGCCTGATGCCCGGCAACGCCGCGGCCTTGCCGTAGACCTCGCGCGCGTGGTCCCAGTCGATGCCGAACTTGTTCTCCTTCTTGCCGGTGGCGATCTTGGCGTGCGTCTTGGCGTCCACGTCGGGATTGACGCGGATGGCGATCGGCGCCTCCACGCCCATGGACGTCGCCACCTCGCTCAGCGCTTCCAGCTCGGGGATGGATTCGACGTTGAGCTGGTAGATGCCGGCCTCCAGCGCCGTGCGCATCTCCTGCCGCGTCTTGCCGACGCCGGAGAAGACGATGCGATCGGCCGGGATGCCGGCGGCGAGCGCGCGCTTGAACTCGCCCTCGGACACCACGTCGGCGCCGGCCTCCAAGGCCGCGAAGGTGCGCACGACGGCGAGGTTGGAGTTGGACTTCAGCGCGAAGCAGACACCGGCGTCCTGCCCCTCGAACGCGCCGGCGTAGGCGCGGTAGTTGGCGACCAGAGCCTCGGTCGAATAGCAGTAGAACGGGGTGCCGACCTGTTCGGCGATGGCGGGCAGGGACACGCCCTCGGCGTGCAGGACGCCGTTGCGGTACGCGAAGGCGCCGGTATGGGATTGGCTCATGGGAACTTCACTCCCGGCGCAGCGTCGCCGGGCCTGGGGTCGAGGGACGGGTTGGGGTAGGGCTGCGGGAAACGGTCGGCCTCCTTGCCCTGCGGGGCGGTGACGACGTCCGGCTTCTTGCCGCAGGCGCCCAGCGACAGGGCCAGCGCGAAGGCCAGCGCGCCCAACGCCAGCGCGACGGCGCCGCGGTGGGCGCCTCGGTGATGGACGCGGATCACAGGAAGCGCTCCCGGGCCGCCCTGACGGCCTCGCGCACGCGGGTGGGGGCGGTGCCGCCGAAGCTGGTGCGGCTGGCCACGGACGCTTCGACGGTCAGCACCTTGAAGATCTCCTCGGTGATGCGGGGCTCGATCGACTGGAGGTCGGCGAGCGCCAGTTCGGAGAGCCGCGCCCCCTTGTCCTCGGCCAGCTTGACGGCGCGGCCGGTGACGTGGTGCGCCTCGCGGAACGGCATGCCCAGCACGCGGACCAGCCAGTCGGCGAGGTCGGTGGCGGTGAGGAAGCCGCGCTCGGCCGCCTCGCGCATGGACTCCGGCCGCGGGGTCATGTCGCGCACCATGCCTTCCATGGCGGTGACGCACAGGGCCAGCGTGTCGTCGGTCTCGAAGACCGGCTCCTTGTCTTCCTGCATGTCCTTGGAATAGGCGAGCGGCAGGCCCTTCATGGCGACCAGCAGCCCGGCCAGCGCGCCGATGACGCGCCCGGCCTTGGCGCGCACCAGTTCCGCCGCGTCGGGGTTCTTCTTCTGCGGCATGATGGAGGAGCCGGTGGTGAAGGCGTCCGACAGCCGGATGAAGCGGAACTGGTCGGAGCACCACAGCACGATCTCCTCCGCGAAGCGCGAGAGGTGCATGGCGCAGATCGACGCGGACGCCAGGTATTCCAGCGCGAAGTCGCGGTCGGACACGGCGTCCAGCGAATTGGCCGTCGGCCGGTCGAAGCCGAGGTCCTTCGCCGTGGCGTGCCGGTCGATGGGAAAGGGCGTGCCGGCCAGCGCCGCCGAGCCCAGCGGGCACTCGTTCAGCCGCGCGCGGGCGTCGCGCATGCGACCCCGGTCGCGCCCGAACATCTCCACATAGGCCAGCAGATGGTGGCCGAAGGTCACCGGCTGTGCGGCCTGGAGGTGGGTGAAGCCGGGCATCACCGTGTCGGCGTGCTTCTCGGCCAAGTCGATGAGCGCCGCCTGCAGCGCCTTCAGCCCGCCGTCCAGCCGGTCCAGCGCGTCGCGCACCCACAGCTTGAAGTCGGTCGCCACCTGGTCGTTGCGGGACCGCGCGGTGTGCAGGCGCTTGGCGGGTTCGCCCACCAGTTCGTTGAGGCGCGCCTCGACGTTCATGTGGATGTCCTCCAGCTCGACCTTGAACTGGAAGGATCCTGAGTCGATCTCTTGCTTCACGCGGTCCAGGCCTTCGCGGATGGCGTCGGCGTCGGATTGTGCGATGATGCCCTGGGCGGCCAGCATGGCGGCGTGCGCCTTGGAGCCGGCGATGTCCTGGTCGGCCAGACGCTTGTCGAAGCCGATGGAGGCGTTGATCTTCTCCATGATGGCGGCCGGGCCGCGGGCGAAACGGCCGCCCCACATCTGGCTGGCGGCGGGTGCCCCGGAGGAAGTGGTGGACGGCTTGGGCTGATCGGCGCTCATGGATGACCGGGACGCTTGAATGGGGGGAGGGTACGAGGCGGTGAGTATGCGGACTTTCGCGGCAGCCGCAATCTTTTGTGTGGTGCTCGTTGTCGCAAGCTGGGTTGCGGTGGACGCCATGACCGGGCGGCCGGTCGTCGTCGACCCGTCGGCCATGAGTTCGGCGCCGATCCCGGCGGCCGGGCCGGAGCGGTTCAAGACGGGCGAGCCGGAGGCGCTGCCCGCCTTTTCGTTCGTGGATGGCGAGGGCCGCCGCACGGAGATCAAGGATTTCGCCGGGCGCGTCGTGCTGCTGAACCTGTGGGCCACGTGGTGCGGCCCCTGCATCAAGGAGATGCCGTCGCTCGACCGGCTGCAAGGGATACTGGGTGGGCCGGGGTTCGAGGTGGTGGCGCTGTCGGTGGACCGCGGCGGGCGCGACACGGTGGAGCCGTTCCTCAGGAAACTTGGCGTGCAGAACCTGGCGATGTACCTGGATGCGCCCAGCGCCAGCATGAGTGCGCTCAAGCCGCGTGGCCTGCCGACGACCCTGCTGATCGACGGCGACGGCCGCCAGCTCGGCCGCCTGGAAGGGGCGGCGGAGTGGGATTCGCCGGAGATGGTGGCGTTCCTGCGCAAGCTGATCAACCGCGGTGGCCCGGCGCGCGCCCGTGGCGGCGTGGTGAAGACGGGCGGGTGACCCATCGCGGCGGGCGGGTGCGGCGACGCGCCCCGTGGACTCCCGGTCCGGGCGGACGTTCAATTGCGGAGGGAATATACTTCCCTATGGAGCCGGCATGGTCGAGCATGCTGCGACATAAGCAAGCCGTTCTGGCAGAAAAGCCCTGTCCCGTAAGGAATACGACAGTATGACCGACGCCCACCCGCACGTGCAGATCCACGTCAACGCCATCGACCAGCTGGAAAAGGCGATCATCCACCACCGCAAGGCGGCCAAGCACAAGCTGAAGGACGCGCACCATTCCGCGCACCACGCGCAGATTGCGCTGGCGTACACGCTGTCCGCGCTGGACTGTGCCCACGAGGCCGCGAAGGTCGAGGCGCACGAGTACGAGAAGTCCGACGAGGCTTAGGAAATACCCCTCCCTCGCCTCGGGCGGGGGAGGGCTTTCAAGGCTTCGCGGGATCGGCCGTTCCCGTGCCGTCCGGCCCGGCGGGGGGCTGCGACGTGCCGTAGCCCGGGGCCTGCGTCTGTGGACCCTGCGCCAGCAGGTCGGCCAGGGAGCGGGCCGCCTCCAGGTGCGCGCGCAGGTCGGGCAAAACGGCTTCGGCGTACTGCCTTACCGCCGGATGGCCGCCGGACTGGACCTGCGCCTCGAACAGCTTGATGGCGCGGGCATGGGCGTCCTCTTGCTCGGCCATGAAGCGGCGGTCGAAGGCCCCGCCGGCATTGGCGATATCCTCGATGCGCGCTTTGGTCGGCGCGTCCACCTCCTGCGGCAGGCGGAAGTCCAGCCCCTGCGCGGTGCCCTGCAGGCGTTCCATCGCCTTGCCGTGGTCCTGGATGAGACGGTCGACGAAGCGCTTGAGTTCCGGCGTGTCGGCGCGCTCCTGCGCCAGCTTCGCCATCTGAAGCTCCGACAGGTTGAGGATCGCCGCCTCGTTCAGGAAGTTCTGGTCCTGCCGGTCGAGCGTCGTCTGCTGGGCGAAAGCGGGGGCCGCGCACAGCGCGGCAAGCGAAAGGAAGGCGAGGGTGCGCCGCATGGGGAATGCCTCCGGATGCGCGTTGGGCGTGTGCGCAGCGAACACCCCAGCGGCGGCCCGGGTTCCGGAAACGGCGAACCCGCCCTGGTCGTCCGGGGCGGATTCGCTTCACTTCGGCCGTGCCGCGCGGATCAGCGGGCCAGCGTCACCGGGTGGGCACCGGCGGGGTCTTCGAGTAGTCGTAGAAGCCGCGGCCGACCTTGCGGCCGACCCAGCCGGCCTCGACGTACTTCACCAGCAGCGGGCAGGGGCGGTACTTGGAATCGGCCAGACCCTCGTACAGCACCTGCATGACGGCGAGGCAGGTGTCCAGGCCGATGAAATCGGCCAGTTCCAGCGGCCCCATCGGGTGATTGGCGCCCAGCTTCAGCGCGGTGTCGATGGCCTCGACGCCGCCCACGCCCTCATACAGGGTGTAGACCGCCTCGTTGATCATCGGCAGCAGAATGCGGTTGACGATGAAGGCCGGGAAGTCCTCGGCCACGGCCGCCGTCTTGCCGATCTTCAGCGTCAGTTCCTTGACCGCCGAGAAGGTCTCCTCGTCCGTGGCGATGCCGCGGATCAGCTCGACGAGCTGCATCAGCGGCACCGGGTTCATGAAGTGCATGCCCATGAACTTGGCCGGGCGGTCGGTGGAGGCGGCGAGGCGGGTGATGGAAATCGACGAGGTGTTGGTGGCGACCAGAGCCTCGGGCTTCAGGTTCGGCACCAGCTTCTTGAAGATCTCGCGCTTCAGCGCCTCGTTCTCCGTGGCGGCCTCGATCACCAGATCGCTGTCGCCGAACGCCGCCATGTCGGTCGAGGTCGTGATGCGGCCGAGTGCGGCGGCCTTGTCGGCCTCCGCCAGCTTCCCCTTCTGGACCTGGCGGTCCATGTTCTTGGCGATGCCGGCGATCGCCTTCTGCAGGATCTCTTCGCTGACGTCCATCACGACGACGTCGTAGCCCGACGCCGCACAGACATGAGCGATGCCGCTCCCCATCTGGCCGGCACCGATAACACCAATCTTCTTGATCGTGGGCATGGAGCTTTCCCGCAGGTCGTTGGTTGGGGGAGTCCGATTGCTTCGCCGCGCTCAGCCGAGCGCGTCGGTGAGTTCCGGGACCGCCTTGAAGAGGTCGGCGACGAGCCCGTAATCGGCCACCTGGAAGATGGGCGCTTCCTCGTCCTTGTTGATGGCGACGATGACCTTGCTGTCCTTCATGCCGGCGAGGTGCTGGATGGCGCCGCTGATGCCGACGGCGATGTACAGCTCGGGCGCCACGATCTTGCCGGTCTGCCCGACCTGGTAATCGTTCGGCACGAAGCCGGCGTCCACCGCCGCGCGCGAGGCGCCCACCGCCGCCCCCAGCTTGTCGGCCAGCGCTTCCAGAAGCTTGAAGTTGGCGCCCGACTGCATGCCGCGCCCGCCCGACACCACGATGCGCGCCGCCGTCAGCTCCGGCCGCTCCGACTTCGTCAGCTCCTGCCCGACGAACTTGGACAGGCCGCTGCCGATGTTGCCGCCGCCGATTGCCTCGACGGGGGCCGAGCCGCCGGTCGCGGCCGCCGCCTCGAAGGCGGTGGCGCGCACGGTGATCACCTTCACGGTGTCCGAGGATTGCACGGTGGCGATGGCGTTGCCGGCGTAGATCGGCCGCTCGAAGGTGTCGGCCGCGACCACCCCGGTGATGTCGGAGATGGCCGCCACGTCGAGCAGCGCCGCCACGCGCGGCAACAGGTTCTTGCCCGCCGAGGTGGCCGGCGCCAGCACGTGGCCGTAGCCGCCCTTGGCGAGGTTCACCACCAGCGGGGCCACGGCCTCGGGCAACTGGTGCTCCAGCGCGGCGGCGTCGGCCAGCAGCACCTTGGACACGCCGCTAATCTTGGCCGCCGCCTCGGCGACCGGCTGGGCGCCGTGGCCGGCGACCAGCACGTGGACGTCGCCGCCGACCCGCGTGGCGGCGGTGACGGCGTTCAGCGTGGCGGGCTTGAGCGCCGCGTTGTCGTGATCGGCGATGATGAGAATGGCCATGGTCAGATCACCCGCGCTTCGGTCTTCAGCTTGTCCACCAGCGTCGCCACGTCGGCGACCTTGACGCCGGCCTTGCGCTTGGGCGGCTCGACCACCTTCAGCGTCGTCAGGCGCGGGGTGACGTCAACGCCCAGGTCGGCGGGGGTGACGGTGTCGAGCGGCTTCTTCTTGGCCTTCATGATGTTGGGCAGAGAGGCGTAGCGCGGCTCGTTGAGGCGCAGGTCGGTGGTGACCACGGCGGGCAGCGTCAGCTCCACCGTCTCCAGGCCGCCGTCGATCTCGCGCGTCACGGTGAGGGTGCCGTCGCCGGGCGCCACCTTGGAGGCGAAGGTGCCCTGCGGCCAGCCGAGCAAGGCGGCGAGCATCTGGCCGGTCTGGTTGCAGTCGTCGTCGATGGCCTGCTTGCCGAGCAGCACGATCTGCGGCTGCTCCTTGTCGACCAGGGCTTTCAGCGCCTTGGCGACGGCGAGCGGCTGCAGCTCGGCGTCGGTGTGCACCAGGATGCCGCGATCGGCGCCCATGGCCAGCGCGGTGCGGATGGTCTCCTGGCAGGCGGTGGGGCCCAGGGAGACGGCGATGATCTCGCTGGCGGTGCCGGCCTCCTTGAGGCGCACCGCCTCTTCGACGGCGATCTCGTCGAAGGGGTTCATGGAGAACTTGACGTTGGCGGTCTCTACCCCGGAACCGTCCGCCTTCACGCGGATCTTCACGTTGTAGTCGACCACCCGCTTCACCGGGACGAGGATCTTCATGTCCGAGCCTTGCGCTAGACGCACCGGATGCGGTGCCGAAAACGGGCAGCTTTCACAGTGCGAGGGACCATAGGATTTGCGGCAATGGCTGTCAACGCCGCCCATACTGCGGCGCACAGTGAAAGCAAGCGCCAAAAAACAGCGATCGGCGAATCAGCGATTGGCGCCGGGCACCCACAGCACGTCCGTGCGCCCCTGGTCGTTCAGGTGGCGGCCCAGCACGAACAAATGGTCGGACAGGCGGTTGACGTACTTGATGGCGGCCGCGGTCACCGGCTCGTGTTCGGCCAGTTCGGTGATCAGCCGTTCGGCCCGGCGCACGACGGTGCGGGCGAGATGCAGTTGCGCCGAAGCCGGGCAGCCGCCGGGCAGGATGAAGGAGTTGAGCGGCGCCAGCCTCTCGTTCATGGCGTCGATCTCGCGCTCCAGCCGTTCGACCTGGGCGTCGACGATGCGCAGCGGCGGGTACTTCGGCTCCGCCTCCTCCGGTGTGCAGAGATCGGCGCCGAGATCGAACAGGTCGTTCTGGATGCGCGCCAGCATGGCGTCGGCGTCCGGGATCGCGGCGGTGTGAAGGCGCGCCACGCCGATGACGGCGTTCGCCTCGTCCACCGTGCCGTAGGCGGCGACGCGCAGGTTGTGCTTGGGCACGCGTTCGCCGTTGCCGAGCGATGTCTGCCCCTTGTCGCCGCCGCGGGTGTAGATGCGGGTCAACCGGACCATGGGCGTCAGGCCTGCGTCATGAGGGCGAGGATGAACAGCACGAGCGCCACGCCCTGCAGGATCACGCGCATGCGCATCAGCCGGTTGGACCAGCGCAGGTTGCCCTCGCCGCCCTTGGCCATGAAGAACACGCCGATCAGCAGCGACGCCAGCACCGCCAGCATGGCAAGCCCGAGGAGAATCGTGAAGAAGCCGCTCATCGTTCGGATATAGCGTGGCCGTGCCGCCGCGGCCAGTCGTGTTTGCCGCCCCTACGGCGCGCGCATTGCCGTCTCGACGCGGGCGAGGTGGCGGGCGCGCTTGGGTGGCGTGGCGCGATCCATGTCGTAGAGCGCCAGATAGCGGAACGCTGCCCGCGGCGCGCAGGCGGCGAGCACGCCGCTCTTGAGGATGCGACGGGCGGGATTGCGCATGTACAACTCGGCCGCCCACCAGGGCGAGCCGAAGCTGGTCAGCACCGTGACGTGCTTCAGGTCCGTGAGCAGCGGCTCGATGCGCCCGCCGGCGCGGTCGTGGCGGAAGGCGACGCCGGGCGCCCAGACGCGGTCGAAATAGCCCTTGAGCATCGCCGGCATGTCGAACCACCAGTGCGGGTAGCTGAGCACCAGCGCCTCGGACCATCGCAGGCGTTCCACCAGTGGCGCCACGGCGGAGGTGTCGCAGTCGGCCGCGTAGTAGAGCCCGCGCTCCGCGGCGGTCAGCGCCGGCTCGAACTCCTCGGCGTAGAGGTCGGTTTCGACCACCTCGTGTCCGGCGGCGCGCAGCGCTGTCACGGCGGTGCGGTGGACGGCTGCCGTGAAGCTGTCGGGCAGGGGGTGGGCGAGGATTGCTTGGACGCGCACCAGTGACTCCTTCGTTGGATCGCCGGCACGATAGCATGGTGGCGCGGCCGTGCTAGACTGCGCGCCCCGCCGACACCGACCATCCCGCCATGCCGCCCAACGCGAAGCCGCAGCCGATCCGCTACGCCATCCAGAAGGCGCGCGGCAAAGGCTGGAAAACGCTGGAGGTCGGGGAGGAACTAGCGCAGGCCGAGGCGCGCTTCAACCTGATGGTCAAGGTCAACCCGCGCGCTTACTTCCGCCTGATCCAGCTCGACTACAATCCCGACTCGACCTACCAGGGGATAGAGTTCAACTGGACGCTCATCCAGCTCTACGACCCGACGAAGAAGGGGGGCGGCGGGCCGGCGCGGGCGAAGCCAGCCCGGAAGGTTCGTCGGGGCAAGGAAACGGTGCGGCTGCCGTTGCGCTTCTACCTGACCGTGATCGCGCTGGGCGCGGCGGCGGGGCTGCTGGCGTACTGGCGCTATGGGATGGCGCCTTGAGCGTCAGTCCGGCGTGTAGCCCTTGCGGCGCATGCAGGTGCCGAAGATTTCCTTGCGGTATTTGAACTGCGGCGTCTCGGGCAGGGGGCGGTGCGGGTAGCCGCGCAGGCGCATGATGGTGTCGACCTCGTCGCCGCACGCGTCGAAGGCGGCCACGGCCGTGTCTTCGCCGCTGGCCGTCCACTCCCGGTAGGAGGGAGTGCCGCAGCCGGCGAGCAGGAGGACGCCGCCGGTGATCGTCGCCGCAGCCAGTCGAGTCGCCAACCGACGCATGGCCTTCCTCCCGGTTCGCTGATCGAGGACGAAAAATACCACAAATTTTATCTATCATCCGTTAACGGGCGGTGTGAGGGGCGGAGCTTCGGGAGTAAGCCGCACGGCCCTCCGTTCGTGGAATTGCAGGGTCGAAAAAATCGCGCCCGGAAAACCGCCGCAATCTGGTAACACAACACCCCGTACACACATCCGGCGCGCGCATCTCGGACGGAGGGGTTCCATGGCGAAGGCATCCAGGCGGTCACACCCGCGGCTCGTGCTCGGGCTGCTGGGGGGACTGGCGGCCGGCGTGCCGGCGGCCGGTCCGGCACTGGCCCAGCAGGCGGCCGATGTGCAGTGGGTGCAGATGTTCCTGAAGGAGAAGGGCTTCGACATCGGCGGCCGGGCCAACGGCCAGATGACGCAGCAGACCCGGAACGCGCTGAGCGCCTGGCAGAAGTCGGTCGGCCTGCCGGCCACCGGAAACCTGGACGCCGCCACCACGTCCAAGATCATGGCCGAGCGCAGCGCCAAGACCGCCGGCACCATGCACAACCTTGCCCAGCAGAAGGTCGGCGGCGGCGGCCCCGGCCAGGAGAAGCCGCAAAGGGAGGTGGCGCCCCGCGCCGCCCAGCGCAGCGGCAGCGTCGACAACGTCGGCGGCGGCGAAGTGGCGCTGCTCGGCCCGGTGGTCCGCTCCGTGCCGTCCGGCGCCACGCCGCCGGGCCCGGCGCCGGGCGTATCCGCTTCCACCCAGGCGCCCACCCGAACCGCCAGCCCCGCCCATGCGGACGGCACCGCGCCGCAGGCGGCCCCGCGTGCCAGCGTCACCGCCACCACGGCGGACGGCACGGTGGTGCCGACCGACACGCTGTCGCGTGGCGACGGCGGCTTTTCGATTCCCGGCTGGCTGCGTTACGCGGTGATGGCGGTGCTGGCCGGCACGCTGGGCTTCATCGGTCTGGGCTGGTGGCGCAGCGGGCGCCCGAAGGCGCCGCCCGCCCGCGCCGAGGCCCACGACGACGTCCGCCGCGAGCCGAGCTTCGGCAGCCGCCGCGAGGAACTCACCGCTGGCCCGCTCCCCCGCCTGTCGGGCGAGCGCCGGGGGCGGTGAGGGGCGCAATCGCCGCCGTCAGGATGCCATCTGCGCCATCGGACAGCCCATGTTGGAGCAGCCGGTGGGGTTGCAGGGGTGGGCCGGGGCGGCGGGCTGGCTCTTGCCGACGCGCGGGGCCATGATCGCCTTCGCCACCTGATGGCCGCCGCAGGACGGGCAGGTGAGGTCCGGCTTCCTGGCGTCGTAGTCGGCCATGTTCTCGAACCACTGGTCGAACTCGTGGCCACAGTCGCAGCGCAGCGCGTAGAGGATCATCGCTTCATCCCTGGAGTGCGGAAACCGGCCCCCTTGTACCCGAACGGGCAGGCCCGCGCCAAGATTCACCGATGACTGATCACCGATGGCTGGTGACGCCGACCTGCCGGCACTGCGACAGCAGCACGCAGGTCGAGCACTTCGGCCGCTCCCCCGTGCACACCCACTTGCCGAAAGGCACGAGGCGTTCGTTGATCTCGATCCAGTAGCGCTGCGGCAGCACGTCGTGCAGTGCGGCCATGGTGCGCTCGGGCGTGCTCGTCGCCACGATCCCCCAGCGGTTGGTGACGCGGTGCACGTGCACGTCCACCGGCACGGCCGCTGCCCTGCCGAAGCCGACCGCCAGCGTCAGCGCGGCGATCTTCGGGCCGACGCCGCGGAAGGCCGTCAGCCCCTCCATGGTGTCGGGCACCCGGCCGCCATGCTCGGCGACGATGCGGCGGGCGAGGGCGATGAGGTCGCGCGCCTTGGGCTCGGGGAAGGTGGCGCCGTTGAGCAGGGCGGCGAGCGTCGCCTCGTCCATCGCCGTCATGGCCTCGGGCGTGCGGGCGGCCGCGAAGACGCGGCGGGACACCGCCACCGTGGTCTCGTCCCGCGTGCGGGCCGAAATCAAGCTGCCGACGAGCTGTTCGAAGGGCGTGTCGTAGCCCTGGTCGCGCAGGTCGAACATGGCGGCCTTGGGCAGGCCGGCGGTGGCGCGCCGCAGGCGGCGGAACACCTCGTCGACGTCGAACGGTTCCTTGGCCGGGCGCGGAGTGGGCGGGGCGGTGTGCGGGGCCGGGGTGGGCATGGCGCGCGCTCGCTGCTGTGGGGCGTCTCGACCCATCAACAATCGACAGGGCAGGGTTGCGACGCCTTGCCCCTTCCGGCGTGGGCGCATCGGCGTTATTTTAGCAACATCTAAAGTAACTGTTCGTTGAAGGAGCTGATGATGGTTCACGATTGGTCGCAGATGACGAAGGAACTGAGCGCCGCCATGCGCGAGCTGCGCGGCGGCGCGCCGGAGGTGATGAAGGCCTTCTCGGAGATGGCGAAGAACGCCACCACGACCAACGTCCTCGACACCAAGACCAAGGAACTGATCGCCCTGGCCATCGCTGTGGCGACGCGCTGCGACGGTTGCGTGGCCTTCCACGCCAAGGCGGCGGTGGAGCACGGCGCCTCGCGCGAGGAAGTCATGGAGACCATGGGCATGGCGATCTACATGGGCGCCGGCCCGTCGGTGATGTACGCCGCGCAGGCGGTGGAGGCCTTCGACCAGTTCGCCAAGGCCAAGCAGCCGGCGTAACCTCTCGACGAGGGCCTGGAAGCGCTTCAGGCCCTCGCTGAAGGGAAACAGGGCCGGCCGGTCAGTCCAGCGTCCAGCGGGTCATGTGGGGGAACGGCGGCAGGCCGTTGTGGCCCATATGGGCGAACATGCCGGAAAAGCCGGTCATGCCGGCCTGGGCCAGGGCCATCGGACCGTAATGGGTCCCGCGCTCCAGCCATGCCAGCACCGGGTGCGTCCCTTCATACTGGTCGACCTTGTAGGAACCGGGGAAGAAGAGGCATCCCGTCGGCAGTCCCAGATGCAGGACGACCGCAAGGGACCAGGCCTGGGACATTTGTTCGCCTAGCCTTGCCGCCTGCGTGAGCAGCGGATCCGGAGACCCGTCCGGCCCCGTCTCTTCCGCGAGGAGAGCTTCGATATCGACCTGCAGGTCCGTTCCCAGCCGTGGCCAGTAGCGCCGTGGCACGACGATGATGTGTCCGGCCTCGTGCAGGACGTCGCCCGGCCCGAGCAAGGTGTCAGGATCGACGTGGATCACCCCGGCATGGATGTTCACGCCCGGCAGGAAGCCGTTGTGAGCGCCCTCGCCATACTCGACGCCCATGCCGATGCCGCGCAGGAAGGTGACGATCGGTTCCAGCGCTTCCGGGTGATGCATCCGTCCTCTCCGCAAATTCGAAATCGCGCGGAGATAATCGCGGAGCGGAAGCGAGCAGGCAACATATACTGCGGAATGCATGCGGTCCACGTTGTCGCATTTTCGGGCTGGATGCGAACGTCGTGGCTCTACCGCTGGTCGAGCTTGATCTCGATGCGGCGGTTGCGGGCGAGCGCCTCGTCCGTGTTGCCGCGGTCGAGCGGCTGGAACTCGCCGAAACCGGCGGCGGCGAGGCGCTCGGCCGGGATGCCCTGTTCGATGAAGAACTTCACCACGGCGATGGCGCGCGCCGCCGACAGTTCCCAGTTGGACGGGAACTGGGCGCGGTTGATCGGGCGGATGTCGGTGTGCCCATCGACGCGCAGCACCCAGTTGATGTCCGGCGGGATGCGGTTGCCGATCTCCACCAGTGTGTGCGCCAGCTCGGCCAGGCGCTGCTTGCCGGCCTCCTCGAGGTTGGCGGAGCCCGATGGGAACAGCAGCTCCGACTGGAAGACGAATCGGTCGCCGACGATGCGCACGTCATCCCGTTTGCCAAGCGCCTCGCGCACGCGGCCAAAGAATTCCGAGCGGTAGCGGGCCAGCTCCTGCACTTTGGTGGCCAGCGCCTCGTTCAGCCGCAGGCCCAGGTCGGCGATCTGGACCTGCTGCTCCCTGTTCTTCTGCTCCGACACCTCCAGCACCGCGCCGATGCGGGCGAGCTGGTCGCGCAGCGCCGCGATCTGCTGGTTCAGCGTGGCGATCTGCTGGCGGCTTTGCGTCGTCAGCTCCTGCTCGCCGGACAGCGCCGCCTTGGTGGTGTCGAGCACGGCGAGCAGTTCGTTGATGCGGATGTCGCGCTGCTCGACCTCCTTTTGCGTCAGCATCGTCTTTTCGTCGGCCTCGGCAAGACGGGTTTCCAGCTCCTTCGAGCGGTCGCGGACAGTGCCGAGCTGGGCGACGAGCTGGCGGCGCTCCTCCTCGGTCAGGCGCAGCGTGACGCCGATTTCGGCGATCTCGCCCTCCAGCTTCTGGCGCGCCTCGCGCAGCGCCGCGAGGTCGTTCTGCAGGCTGGCGATCTCGCGCAGGCGCAGCGTGATCGTCTCCTTGTCGGCGGTGACGGTGCGCTGCAGCTCCTCGATGGCGCGGGCGGTGCGTTCCTGCTCGTCCTGCTGGGCGGCGAGCAGGGCGGTCATGTCCTCGCGCGCGGCGACGGAGGCCTGGAGCTGGTCGGAGAGCTGGGCGATGTTGCCGCGCAGGTCGTTGTTGGCCGCGCGCTCCAGGCCCAGCAGGTCGTTCAGCTCGGCGATCCGGTGGTTGAGGTTCTGGAGTTGCTGGTCGCGCCCGGTGATCGCGGTCGCCAGATAGAACTGCGCGACGACGAACAGCATCAGCAGGAAGATGACGACCATGACCAGCGACGACAGCGCGTCGACCCAGCCCGGCCAGGCGTTGGTCTCGCGGTGTCCGTTGCGCCGGCTGAAACTCGCCATAGTCCTGGACCTTTCAGCGCGTTTCCGCTTCTTCGGCCAAAGCGGCGATGGTGCGGGTCAGCACCTTGATCTCGCTGCGGATCTCGGCCACCGCCTGGGTGCGGCCGCTCGACGCCTCGTCGACGAGGCGGGCAAGATAGACGTCGATGTTGCGCAGGTGCTGGCGTGACGACTCGTCCATGCCGAAGCCGCCCGCCGCCGCGTCCGCCAGACGGGTCAGCAGGTGCTTCATCTCCATCTGGCTTTCGCCGAGCTTGAGGAGGAGCTGCTGTTCGGCACGCATCTGGTCGGTCAGCGTCGCCAGACGCTCGGTCAACGCCATCAGGTTGTTGTTGGCGACGCGCCGGCCTTCCTCCGCCCCGGCGACCGTGCGCTGCAGCGTGTCCAGGTTCTCGGCGGTCTGTTCCAGCAGCGCCTGGAGGTAGGCGGGCACCGACTGGTCGCCGGTCTCCAGCCCGCCGGCGCCGCTCGACAGCCGCGTGGCGCCGGACAGCCAGTCCTCCACGTCCTGGAAGAAGCGGTGCTGCGCCTGCGTGGCCTGCAGCTCCAGGAATCCCAGCACCAGCGATCCGGCGAGGCCGAACAGGGAGGAACTGAACGCCGTACCCATGCCGATCAGCGGCGTTTCAAGGCCGGCCTTCAGGTGGCTGAACATCGTGCCGACGTCGCCACCCTCCACCGACAGGCTGCCGATGACCGAACCGACGGAGCGCACGGTGTGCAGCAGGCCCCAGAAGGTGCCGAGCAGGCCCAGGAAGATGAGGAGGCCGATGAGGTAGCGCGACAGCTCCCGCGATTCGTCGAGTCGCGCGCCGATGCCGTCGAGCACCGAGCGCATGGACAGCGCCGACAGCGTCAGCCGCCCCTTCTTCTCGCCCAGCATGCGCGCCATGGGGGCGAGCAGCACCGGTTCCGGCTCGTCCGTCGCCGCACCGGGGCGCTCCACCTGCTGGTAGCGCTCCAGCCACGCCACCTCCGGGCGCAGCATGATGACCTGGCGGAAAATGAAGGCGATGCCGGTGAACAGGGCCACCAGGATCAGCCCGTTCAGCGCCGGGTTGGTCATGAAGGCGTTTTCGAGCGCCGGGTACAGAAGCACCGCGACGGCCGCCACCACCACCAGGAACAGGGCCATCCGAGTCAGGAAGCGCTCCGGGCGCGTCATCGCTACGGACCTCCGGATAGGGTCGGGGCGGATTGAAACACCCTGATCACTTGGTCTGGGATCACTCGTTCACGAACTCCGCATCGATGCGGTCCGGGGGCAGATCGGGCGCCATGATGCCAAGCGCGCGAACGTCGATGCGGGCGCTGCGCACGCCGGCCGCCGCCAGCCGTTCGCGCACGGCAAGCGCCCGCGCCAGCGACAGCTGCCGCGCCTCGCGCGCCGTTTCCGCCGTGCCGCTGGCGTACGAGCGCAACTGAAGGCGCAGGTTCGGGTTGGCGCGCATGCGCTCCGCCAGATCGGCCAGCAGGGGCTCGGCGGCGTCGGGAATGTCGGCGGCCGGCCCCTGGAACAACACTTGAAGACCGCCCTTCGGCGCCACCGATGCGGGCGGCGGGGGCAGGGCGGCGGTCTGCGGTGCGCTTTGGGATGGCGCGCTCTGCGCCGGCGGGGGCGGCGGAGCGGGCGGCGTCGCGGTGGCCGGCTGCGGCGTGGGTGCGGGGACCGGCGGCGGGGCTGGCGGCTTCGCGGCGGCCGGGGCGGCGGCGACGGGGGCGGGTGGGGGTGGTGGCACCGTGCCGACGCTGGCCAGTGCCGGCTCGGGGGGCGCCTCCAGCGGCTGCGGCGCCACGAAGCGCGGCGGCGCCTTGACCACGCCGGGCGAGGTCAGCCTGGGTGGCGGCGGGACCGGCAGCGGCACCGCGGTTTCCAGCGTCAGTTTCTGTTGCGCCACCGGCGCCGCCACGGGGGTGGGCTTCTGGACGGTGACCTTCACCTGCGCAGCCGCCGGGGTGGCGGTTCCAAGGAACACCACGGTGGCGGCGAGTGCGCGCAGCACCGCCGAATGCCCGATGGGCGCGTCCGGTCGTCGGCTCATGCGTCCGAAAAAACCCCTGAAGAGCAAGCGCAGCTATCCGTTTACACGGATTTACCGCGGCACCATAGCCCATCGATCGGTGTAGCGACAATTCCCTTCCCGATGGGAGAAAGCTCTCTCCCTTCGGGCGGTGGCATTCGCGGATCGATCGCTCCGCCTAGGCCCAGGCTGGCGCCGGAGCTAGGCCGAAGCGGGAGGGGTCGCCTTGGCGGCTGCCTTCTTGCGCTCGGCGCCGCGCAGCACGGTGGCCAGCGGCAGGTGCAGGTGCGAGTTGGCGGCGAGGATCGAATTGCCGTGGACGACGTTGCGTCCGCCGCCGATCTCGCCGACGAAACCGCCGGCCTCGGTCACCAGCAGCATGCCGGCGGCGATGTCCCACGGGTTCAGGTTGCGCTCCCAATAGCCGTCGAAACGGCCGGCCGCCACATAGGCGAGGTCGAGCGAGGCGGCGCCCCAGCGGCGGATGCCCGCCACCTCCATCATCACCGCCTCGGCCTCGCCCAGGAAGACGGCCTGACCGGGCCGGCCCTTGAAGGGCATGCCGGTGGCGATCAGCGCATCGCCGAGGTTGCGGCGTTCCGACACGCGCAGGCGCTGGTGGTTGAGGTAGGCGCCCTGGCCCTTCTCGGCCCAGAACATCTCGTCGTGCACCGGCTCGTAGACCACGCCGGCGACGATCTCGCCGTTCTTCTCCAGCGCCACCGAGATGGCCCAGTGCGGCAGGCCGTGCAGGAAGTTGGTGGTGCCGTCGAGCGGGTCGACGATCCACCGCGCGGACTTGTCCTTGCCCTCGCTCTCCCCGGACTCCTCCATGAGGAAACCGAAATCGGGGCGAGCCTTCTGCAGCTCGTCGCGCAGGGTCTTCTCGGCCTTGCGGTCGGCGGTCGACACGAAGTCGGCCGGCCCCTTGCGCGAGACCTGCAGCTGTTCGACTTCGCCGAAGTCGCGCACGAGGGCCCGCCCCGCCTTTTCGGCGGCACGGACCATCACGTTTATGAGGGCTGAACGGGTTGCCATGATGCTTGTGCGAAACCTCAGTCCTTGGCGCGCTCGACGTACTCGCCCGTGCCGGTGTCGACGACCACGCGGGTGCCGGCCTCGATGTGCGGCGGGACGAGGATGGAGACGCCGTTTTCCAGCTTCGCCGGTTTGTAGGAGGACGACGCCGTCTGGCCCTTCACGACCGGATCGGCCTCGACGATCTTCAGCGTGACCTTGGCCGGGATCTCGACGCCCAGCGGGCTGCCCTCGTGCGTCTGGACGGTCACTTCCATGCCGTCCTGGAGGAAGACGGCCTGCTCGCCGACGATCTCGCCGGGGATGGTGACCTGCTCGAAGCTCTCCTTGTCCATGAAGGTGTGCTGGTCACCCTCGCTGAACAGGTAGGTCATCTCGTGCTCGTCGAGGCGGGCGCGCTCCACCGTCTCCTGTGTACGGAAACGCTCGCTGATGCGGGTTCCGGTGCGCACGTCCTTGCCTTCGATCTGAATGAAGGCGCCACCCTTGCCGGGCTGGACGATCTGCGTCTTCTGGACGATGTAGAGTTTTCCATTTTGCTCCAGCACATGGCCGGGGCGCATCTGGTTGGCGTTGACCTTCATGGCTTACCCGTGATTTCCAAGAGACAGGCGGCGCGGACCCTACCCCGCGCCCGGCCCTTGTGCAAGAGCCCCTTGTGCAGGACAGGGAAACAGGCCCCGGCTCCCGATTGCACCCGCGCCCCGCCACTGAACGAAAACAGGCGAAACACCATGCTCACCTCCTCCCCTTTCTGGCATCCCGATGCCTTCGCCCGCCGCCGGCCGCATCTGGCGGCGCGCGGGCGCGTGATGGGGGCCGTGCGGCGCTTCTTCGATGCGCGGGACTTCGTCGAGGTGGACACCCCCAGCCTTCAGGTTTCGCCGGGGATGGAGCCGCACCTGCAGGCCTTCGCCACCGATCTGGTGGCGCCGAACCCGGACGACCGGCGGCGGCTGTACCTGCACACCAGCCCCGAATTCGCCATGAAGAAGCTGCTGGTGGCGGGCGAGCCCCGGATTTTCCAGTTGGCCCACGTGTTCCGCAACGGCGAGCGCTCGGCCACGCATCACCCGGAGTTCACCATGCTCGAATGGTACCGGGCGGGGGAAGGGTACCGGGTGCTGGTGGACGACTGCGTCGAGCTGGTACGCGCGTGCGCCGAGGCGGCGGGCCGGCGGGTCTTCGCGTTTCGCGGTATGGAGTGCGATCCGTTCCGGCCCTGGCGGGTGCTGAGCGTGGCGGAGGCGTTCGCCGAGTACGCGGGCATCGACCTGCTGGCGGCCTACGACGGCACGCACGAACCCGACCCGGCCCCGCTGGCGGCGGAGGCCGCGCGCATCGGCATCCACCCGCACGCCGGCGACCGGTGGGAGGATATCGTCTTCCGCATCATGTTCGAGCGGATCGAGCCGCACCTGGGCGCCGGCGTGCCCTGCGTGCTGGTCGACTATCCCGTGTGCATGGCGGCTCTGTCGCGGCCGAAGCCGGAGGACCCGCGGCTGGCCGAACGGTTCGAGCTGTACGCCTGCGGACTGGAACTGGCCAACGCCTTCGGCGAGCTGACCGACGCCGCCGCGCAGCGCGCGCGCTTCCAGGCGGACATGGACCTGAAGGAGCGGCTGTACGGCGAGCGCTTCCCGGTGGACGAGGACTTCCTGGCGGCGCTGGAGCACGGCATGCCGGAGAGTGCGGGCATCGCGCTGGGTGTCGACCGGCTGGTCATGCTGTGCAGCGGTGCCGAGGACATCGCCGACGTGCTGTGGGCGCCGGTGGCGGAGGTCCCGCCCGCCGGGTGAGGCATCAGCCCTTCGGCTGGAGATTGGCGGCGGTCTGACCGAAGAGGATGCGCTTGCTCTCCTCGGTCACCGTCGGCGTGTCGGCGAGGCCCTTGCCCTTTTCATAGGCGCGCACCGTCGCCGGGCGCCCGGCGATGGCGGTGAACCAGCGCTTCAGGTCGGGGAAGTCGTCGAGCGTCTGGCCCTGGCGCTCGTACGGCACGATCCAGGGGTAGCAGGCCATATCGGCGATGCTGTAGGCGTCCCCGGCGATGAAGGCGCGGCCCGCCAGACGGCGGTCGAGCACGCCGTACAGGCGGTTCGTCTCCTTGACGTAGCGCTCGATGGCGTAGGGGATCTTTTCGGGTGCGTACTGGCCGAAGTGGTGGTTCTGCCCGGCCATGGGGCCGAGACCGCCAACTTGCCAGAACAGCCATTCGAGCACCGTCTTGCGGCCGCGCAGGTCGGTGGGCAGGAATTGGCCGGTCTTCTCGGCGAGGTACAGCAGGATGGCGCCGGATTCGAACAGCGACACCGGTTCGCCGCCATCGGCCGGGGCGTGGTCGACGATGGCCGGCATGCGGTTGTTGGGGGCGATCGCCAGGAAGTCCGGCTGGAACTGCGCGCCCGTGCGGATGTCCACCGGCACGATGCGGTAGTCGAGCCCGGCTTCCTCCAGGAACAGCGTGATCTTGTGGCCGTTGGGCGTCGGCCAGTAGTGCAGATCGATCATGCGGGGTCTCTTCCTTCCTCGTTTTCCATGTTCCGGCCGAGTGCGGCCAGCGCCCGGCGCCGGATCAGGTCGGCCAGCCGCGGATGGCGCCCGACCGCCGGGGTCAGCCACAGCCGCCGCCCTTCGATCGTCCGCCCGTCCAGGCTGCCGCCGCCGTCGCGCAGCATGGCCGGCAGGTCCTCCTCCTCATGATGGCCGCCGGACAGGAAGAAGGGAACCACCACCACGTCGGGGCAGCCAGTCACGCCGGACCAGTTGCTGGCGAGCGGTGGCTGCTCCAGGTAGATGGCCCCGACCTCGCCGTAGCGCCCCATCGCCGCCAGGGCGTCAACCAGCGCCGTGGTCGAGCGTTCCGAGGCCGGCCGCCGCACGCTGCCGTGCCCGGCCATCAGCACGCACGTCCGCGCCGGGTCGAGCCCGGCGGCGGCCATGGCCGAGTCGGCGAGGTCGGCGGCGATGCCCACCACCTCCGGGTCGAGACCGAGCGGCGGCAACACCGTCAGCCGGTCCGTGGCGCCGCTCTCGGCCAGCAGGCGCGGCAGCACCATGCGGGCCACACCACCCTCCGTCGCCAGCAGCGGCACCACGACAACGCGGCGCTGCGGCAGGGCCGCCAGCGCCGCGGCCGGGGAGGGGGATTGCAGGGCGAACGAGGTTCCGACGGCGGCAAAGGGCCCGCGGCGGCGCACCGCGCTGGCCAGCGCGGTGGCGATGGCGGCCCCGCCGCCATCGGACGTGCCGTGCGCGAAAAGGAGAAGGGCGGCGTCTTCCGGCCGGGTCGCGTCGCACGTGGGCTGGGCGGACATTGTCATTCCCTGGAGTGGCCTATGTTTGAAGCCGGGTGTTTGAAGCCGGGTGTTTGAAACCTAGCGCCGTGGTGCGGCTTTGGCGATACGGCGGCGGGCTTGAATGATTAGGTGAACCTAATATATAGCGTGCCACGGGCCTGCGCCCGGACTTTGACGAGTGGGGACCACCATGAGCGCCGTCGTGCAATCCTTCTTAGACCGCCAGACCGCGACGGTCAGCCACGTCGTGCACGCCGGCCCCGGAAGCGTGTGCGCGGTGATCGACGCGGTGCACGACTTCGACATCAAGTCGGGGCGCCGGCGCACCGACTCGGCCGACCGGATCATCGAGTACGTGACCGCCAACCGGCTGCGCGTCGACTGGATTCTGGAGACGCACATCCACGCGGACCATCTGTCGGCGGCGCCCTACGTCAAGGAGAAGCTGGGCGGGCGAATCGGCGTGGGCGAACGCGTGCGCGACGTGCAGCGCATCTTCAAAGGCATCTTCAACGCCGGGCCCGGGTTCGCCACCGACGGCAGCCAGTTCGACCACCTGTTCTCCGATGGGGAGTCGTTTGACGTGGGCGCGTTGAAGGCGCGCGTGATGCACGTGCCCGGCCACACGCCGGCCTGCGTCGCCTTCGTGGTGGAGGACACCGTGTTCGTCGGCGACACGCTGTTCCTGCCGGACGTCGGCACGGCGCGCTGTGACTTCCCCGGCGGCGACCCCGCGACGCTCTACCGCTCGGTCCGTCGTCTGCTCGACGACCTGCCGGGGGAAACGCGGATGTTCGTCTGCCACGACTATCCGCCGGCCGGCCGCGAGCCCGCGTGGCAGACCACGGTGGCCGAGCAGCGCCGGGCCAACATCCACGTGCGCGATGGCGTGCCGGAGGCGGATTTCGTGACGTTGCGGACAGACCGCGACAAGACCCTGGACATGCCGGCGTTGTTGTTGCCGTCGGTGCAGTGCAACATGCGGGCGGGCCACCTGCCGCCGGCCGAGGCGGACGGCGTGCACTATCTCAAGATCCCGGTGGATCGCCTCTGATTTTACAACGCGAGAGAACGATGCTGAGCCTCAGTCAACTCGAAAACCAGGTCTTCGCCAACGGGCAGCTCCAGCCTGACGACGTCGCCGAACTGGCGCGCCAGGGCGTGAAGACCATCGTCAACAACCGCCCGGACGGCGAAGAGGCGGGGCAGCCGGCCTCCGACGCGGTGGCCCGGCTGGCGGCCGAACACGGCATGGAATACCACTACATCCCGGTCGGACGCGACCCGCTGACCATGGAGCAGGTGGACAGGATGGCCGGCGTGCTGAAGGACTCGCCGCGTCCGATCGTCGCCTACTGCCGCTCGGGCATGCGGTCGTCGACGATCTTCAGCTATGCCAAGGCGCGACTTTTTGAACAGCGCTGACCGCTTGAGCCGGGCTGCTCCCCGGTGCGATGATCCGTGTGATGATCTGGGCGGGGCGCCCATGACGGTGCCCCGCAGCTCCGGAGGCTGCCCATGGTGATGGCGCTCCTGCCCGACGCGATGCCGCGCACCGGGCCCTTTTCCCTGGACGACGAAGACGCCTACCGGCGCTGGCGCGACGCCAGGCTGGCCGCGCATCCGGTGTCCGTGGGCGACCTCGTGGTCGAACTGAAGACCCCGCTCGCCCCCAGCCCGGCGGAGGAGGCGGCGTTGCGCGACCGCGTCCGGCGCTGCAACATGGCCGTGTTCGCCGGGGCGGCCGTGGGCGAGCCCACGCAGGAGCGCATGCGCGCCTTCGGCGCCCGTTTCGGCCTCAACCGGCTCGACACCAACATGCTGGCCGACGAGGACGGCATCACGCCGCTGTCCGTCGCCGCCGACGGGCCGCGCCGCAACTACATCCCCTACACCGACAAGCCGCTGTCCTGGCACACCGACGGCTACTACAACACGCTGGATCGTCAGGTGCGCGGCCTGATGCTCTACACCGTGCGGGACGCGGCCGAGGGGGGCGACAACGCGCTGCTGGACCACGCGATGGCCTATATCGCCCTGCGGGACGCCGACCCCGGCCACATCGCCGCGCTGATGCGGGATGACGCCATGACCATCCCGCCGAACGCCGAGCCGGGCCAGCCGCCGCGCCCGGCGCAGGCCGGGCCGGTGTTCTCGGTCGACGGCGCCGGCAACCTGCACATGCGCTTCACCGCGCGCACGCGCAGCATCGTGTGGGCGGACGACCCGGCCGTCGCCGTCGCCGTGGCGGCGCTGAACGCATTGCTGAACGGTGATTCGCCGTGGATCCTGCGCGCCCACATGACGCCGGGGCAGGGGCTTCTGTGCAACAACGTGCTGCACAACCGCACCGGCTTCCGCGACGACCCGGCGGCCCCCCGGCTGGTCTACCGCGCCCGCTACCACGACCGCATAGCAGACTGAGGAGGCGGATCCCATGACCGCGCCGACCGACCAGGAAACCGTGACCGAGCGCGAGGCCATCGCGCTGCCCTGGGGCAAGGAGATGGTGGTGCAGGAGGTGGCCTTCGACAGCGGCCTGAAGCTGCTGCGCCTGCGCATCCGGGAGGGCAAGCGCTTCACCATCGTCGATCTGGACGGTCGCGCCATCGCCCGCCTGCGCGCGCTGACCGAGGGCTGGAGCGACGCCGCCGAGACGGCGGATGCGCTGGATCAGGATGGGGGATGACCGGGCATGGACGTGTAGGTTGGGTTCAGCGTCAGCGCAAACCCAACGCGCGCGGCGTGGCGGACGCGTTGGGTTTGCGCCTGCGGCTCAACCCAACCTGCGGATCTCCTCCACGTCCGATCCGGCCGGGACGAACCAGCTCAGCGTGTCGGCCAGGGAGACCACCTTGCCGATGATGATGGTGGCCGGCGACTTCAGGCCGGCTTCGGCGACGCGGTCGGCCAGCGTGGCGATGGTCGCCAGCACGTGGCGCTGGCGCGGAGTCGTGCCGTTCTGCACCACGGCGGCCGGCGTCGCCGGGTCCATGCCGGCATCCAGAAGACCGCGCACGATCTCCGGCAGCGTCACGAGGCCCATGTAGCAGACCAGCGTGGTGTCGCCGTCCACGAGGCGCGCCCAGTCGTGGTCCAGTTCGTTGTTGTCGCGCAGGTGGCCGGTGACGTAGCGCACGCCCGTCGCCAGTCCGCGGTGCGTCAGCGGGATGCCGGCGTAGGCGCTGCAGCCGGCCGCGGCGGTGATGCCGGGCACCACCTCGAAGCGCACGTGGTGGCGGGCCAGATGCTCCGCCTCCTCGCTGCCGCGGCCGAAGGTGAAGGGATCGCCGCCCTTCAGGCGCACCACCCGGCGGCCCGAACGGGCGAGGTTCAGCAGCAGCGCGTTGATCTCGTCCTGCGGCATAGCATGGCGGTTCAGGGCCTTGCCGGCGTAGATGCGTGTGGTGCCCGCCGGAATGAGGTCGAGGATCTCGTCGCTGACGAGGCGGTCGAAGACCACCACCTCGGCACCCTGGATCAGGCGCAACGCCTTGACGGTCAGCAGGTCGGGGTCGCCGGGGCCGGCGCCCACGAGGTAGACACACCCTTGAGCCATGTTTCCATCCCCTTGTGGCGCGCTGCCCGCGCGTCTCATATAAGCAAGCCTTAATATGAACGAGTCGTGATGCGCTGTCCAGGGGGTCGCGGATGGTGTCTGGGGCGGATAATCGCGAAATTCCACCCATGGGCATACCCGCAGGCGAAATCCGGTCTTGCGCCCGGACCGTCAGCCGCATTAATAATCGTCCATTCGAAGCTACTAATATCGAAGACCCTAATAAGGGCGCGACCGCACGCACCGGCCGGCATGCAGCAGGACAGGTGCGGCGGGGATCGGCACGTATGGAAGGGACGGAAATCATGCTCAGGAAGGCGCCGGTCCGCACCGGCCGCGCATCGGGAATCCCGCACGCCCGCGATCGCCGGGACGCACGCCAGCGAAGTTGCTGAGGCCGCGGCCGGAAGGCCCGCGACCTCTCTCCTGCGACATTCCCTGCCCCCTCGCGAGAATCGAGTGCCGGACCATGAACCTCTATCTGCCCATCGCGGAAATGTCGCTGAACATGCTGATCCCCATCGCGCTGGGCGCGGGTGTGGGTATCCTGACCGGCATGTTCGGCGTGGGCGGCGGCTTCCTGATGACGCCGTCGCTGATCTTCATCGGCGTCCCGCCTGCCGTCGCCGTCGCCACCGAGGCGATGAAGATCGTCGGCTCCTCCGTGTCGGGCGTGCTGGCGCACTGGCGCCGTGGCAACGTCGACGTGAAGATGGGCGCGGTGCTGCTGCTGGGCGGCCTGGTCGGCTCCTTCTTCGGGGTGCAGATCTTCAGCTGGCTGCGCAGCCTGGGGCAGATCGACGTGGTGATCGCGCTGCTCTACGTGGTGGTGCTGGGCATCGTCGGCAGCATGATGTTCGTGGAGAGCATCCGATCGGTCCTGCGCGCCCGCAACGTACCGGAGGGAACACCCGCCGACCTGCGCCCGCGCGACAGGGTCAGCCTCGCCCAGCGCCTGCCGGGCAGGATGGTGTTCCGCCGGTCCCGCCTCGTGGTCAGCCCGATCATGCCGTTCGGCGTCGGCGCGCTGGTCGGCATCCTGTCGGCGCTGATGGGGGTGGGCGGCGGCTTCATCATGGTGCCGGCGATGATCTACCTGATCGGCATGCCGACGAAGGTCGTGATCGGCACCTCGCTGTTCCAGATCATCTTCGTCACCGCCAACACCGCCTTCCTGCAGTCCGTCACCAACCACACGGTGGACCTGATGCTGGCGCTGATGCTGCTGCTCGGCGGCGTCATCGGCGCGCAGGTCGGCTCCTGGCTGGGCGCCAAGCTGAAGGCGGAGCAACTGCGCATCGGGCTGGCGGCGCTGGTGCTGGCGGTGTGCTTCAAAATGGCGCTCGGCCTCGTGCTGGAACCGGACGAGCTGTACTCCTACGCCACCAAGGCGGGGGGGCACTGAGCCATGCGCCGCTTGTTCCTCGCCATGCTGGCCCTGGCCTGCGCCGTCGCCGTCGGGCCGGCGCGCGCCGCGCACCCCGAGATCGACGCCGACCTGTCGGACCATGTCATCGCCATCACCACCGGCTTCACCGGATCGAACCTGCTCCTGTTCGGCGCGACGCAGGGGGAAGGCGACGTGGTCATGGTGGTGTCGGGTCCGAAGTCGGACCTGACCATCCGCCGCAAGGACCGGCACATGGGCATCTGGCTGAACGCCGCGGGCATGACGTTCCATGACGTGCCCAGCTTCTATGCCGTGCTGTCCAGCAAGCCGCTGAAGGACATTCTCGAGCCGCAGGAGGCGGCGCAGCACGGCATCGGCTTCGACGCGCTGTGCCCGCAGCCGGCCGACTCCAAAGTTCCGCCGGAAACGGTGGCCGGATACCAGGAGGCGCTGTTCCGCCTGAAGAAGGACCAGGGGCTGTACTTCGAGGAGCCGGGCATCCGCTTCCAGGGGCCGCGCCTGTTCCGCGCCAACGTGCACTTCCCGGCCATCGTGCCGGTGGGCGAGTTCCGTGCCATGGTCTATCTGGTCAAGGACGGCAAGGTGGTCAGCGCCAAGGACACGCCGCTCGTCGTCAGCAAGGTCGGCATGGGCGCGCAGGTGCATTATTTCGCCAACGAGTACGCCGCGGCCTACGGCGCCCTTGCGATCGTCCTGTCCGTCATGGCGGGATGGTTGGCCGGCGTCATCTTCCGAAAGGTCTGAACCCCATGGCCGAACCCGACAAGACCGAGTCCGAAACCAACCACGAGCGCGTTTTCCTGGTCGTGGTCGACAACAGCCCGGAACTGGGGGTTGCCGTCCTCTACGCCTGCCGGCGCGCCGCCAGCACTGGCGGGCGCGTGGCGCTGCTCTACGTGATCGAGCCGGACGACAACGGGGCGGCCGACATCGGCAACTGGATGGGCGTTGGCGACGTCATGCGCCAGGAGGCGCGCGAAGAAGCCGAGATCACGCTGAGCATCGTCTCGGAACGCGTGAAGTCCTGCTCCGGCAAGTTGCCCACCTACTTCATCCGCGAGGGCGGCCGGGCCGAGGAACTGCTGAAGCTGGTCGACGAGGAGCGGTCGATCTCCGTGCTGGTGCTGGCGGCGAGCGCCAAGTCCGAAGGGCCGGGGCCGCTGATCACGCATCTGACCAGCAAACACGCCGGAAAGCTGCGCGTCCCGGTCACCATCGTGCCTGGCTCGCTGACGCGCGACGAGCTGGAAGCGATTACCTGAGTGAAATGGTAAGGTAGCTGGCCCGACAAAGCGGAGCCGGACCACGCCCAAGAACAACAGGCAGAACTAAATTAGGCCTTCCGCATGCGGCAGGCACCTCGGAGAGGAAGCGCAAGACGATGCTGAGCGAACCCGAGATCGAGCTGTCCCCGACGATCAACGACGAGGTCAAATACACGACCTGCTACATGTGCGCCTGCCGCTGCGGCATCAAGGTGCATCTCAAGGATGGCCTCGTCCGCTACATCGAGGGCAACAAGAACCACCCCACCAACAAGGGCGTGCTGTGCGGCAAGGGCTCGTCGGGCATCATGCAGCACTACTCGCCCGCGCGCCTGCGCAAGCCCTTGAAGCGGGTCGGCGAACGCGGCAAGGCCGAGTTCGTGGAGATCGAGTGGGACGAGGCGCTGTCCATCGCCGCCGGTTGGCTGGGCAACATCCGCGAGACCGACCCGCGCAAGCTGGCCTTCTTCACCGGGCGCGACCAGAGCCAGTCGCTGACCGGCTGGTGGGCGGCGCAGTTCGGCACGCCCAACTTCGCGGCGCACGGGGGATTCTGCTCGGTCAACATGGCGGCGGCCGGGCTCTACACCATCGGCGGCTCGTTCTGGGAGTTCGGCGAGCCGGACTGGGACCGCGCCAAGTACTTCATGATCTTCGGCGTCGCCGAGGACCACGATTCGAACCCCATCAAGACGGGCCTCGGCAAGCTGAAGGCGCGCGGCGCCAAGGTGGTGTCGGTCAACCCGATCCGCACCGGCTATTCCGCCATCGCCGATGAATGGGTGGGCATCCGGCCGGGCACCGACGGCCTGTTCGTCATGGCCCTGATCCACGAGCTGCTGAACGCCGACAAGATCGACGTCGACTACCTCGTGCGCTACACCAACGCGCCCTGGCTGGTGATCCAGGATCCGGGGACGGCCGAACACGGCCTTTTCGCCCGCGACGCCGACGGCAATCCGCTGTGCTGGGACGCGAAGGCCAAGGCCCTGGTCTCCGCCAAGCTGGCGGACGTGACGCCGGCCATCGTCGGCGAGTTCACCCTGGCCGACGGCAGCAAGGCGGTGCCGTCCTTCCAGTTGCTGGCCGAGCGCTACATGGACCCGCAGTACGCGCCCGACGCGGTGGCCGAGCGCTGCGGCGTGCCGGCGGCGGACATCCGGCGCATCGCGGCGGAACTGGCCGACGTGGCGTTCAACCAGACCATCGAGCTGGACATCGAGTGGACCGACTGGGCCGGGCGCAAGCACGACAAGGTGATCGGCCGGCCGGTGGCGATGCACGCCATGCGCGGCATTTCCGCCCACACCAACGGTTTCCACACCTGCCGCGCCATCCACGTGCTGCAGGTGCTGCTGGGCTCGGTGGAATGCCCCGGCGGTTTCCGCTTCAAGCCGCCGTTCCCCAAGCCCATCCCGCCGGGCCAGAAGCCGGCCGGCAAGACCTTCGCGCCGGGCAAGCCGCTGGGCGGCATGCCGCTGGGCTTCACCATGGGACCGGAGGATCTGCTGGTCGAGGCGGACGGCACGCCCATCCGCATCGACAAGGCGTACTCGTGGGAGGCGCCGATCTCCGCGCACGGGCTGATGCACATGGTCATCACCAACGCGTGGAAGGGGGACCCGTACCCCATCGACACGCTCTTCATGTACATGGCCAACATGAGTTGGAACTCGACCATGAACACGAAGGGCGTCATCGAGATGCTCACCGACAAGGATCCCAAGACCGGTGAGTACAAGATCCCACGCATCATCTATTCCGATGCCTATTTCTCAGAGATGGTGGCCTACGCCGACCTGATCCTGCCGGACACGACATACCTGGAGCGCTGGGACTGCATCTCGCTGCTCGACCGACCGATCTGCGAGGCGGACGGTCCGGCCGACGCCATCCGCCAGCCGGTGGTGCAGCCCGACCGCGACGTGCGCGCCTTCCAGACCGTGCTGCTGGACCTCGGCGCCCGCCTGGGCCTGCCGGGCATGGTGAAGGAGGACGGTTCGGCCAAGTTCCCCGGCGGCTACCCCGACTACATCGTCAACCACGAGCGCACGCCCGGCATCGGCCCGCTGGCCGGCTGGCGCGGCGAGGACGGGAAGGGTGTCGGTCGCGGCGCGGTCAACCCGGACCAGCTCAAGACCTACATCGAGAACGAGTGCTTCTGGGCCCACCACCTGGAGCCGAGCCAGCGGTTCTATAAGTTCGCCAACAAGGACTATCTGGACTTCGCCGTCCACATGGGCTTCATCGGCCACGCCGACCAGATCGTGCTCCAGCTCTATTCCGAGCCGATGCAGAAGTTCCGCCTCGCCGCCGAAGGGCACGGGGCGGTGCAGCCGCCGGACCGCCTGCGCGAGCGCATCAAGTCGGTCTTCGATCCGCTGCCGATCTGGTACGTGCCGTACGAGGAGGCGATGGTGGATACGCAAAAGTACCCGCTGCACGCGCTTACCCAGCGGCCGATGATCATGTACCACTCCTGGGGCTCGCAGAACGCGTGGCTGCGCCAGATCCTGGGGCGCAACAAGCTGTACGTGAACTCGGCCACGGGAGCGAAGCTCGGGCTGGTCGAAGGTGACTGGGTGTGGGTGGAGAGCCACCACGGCCGCATCAAGGTGCAGACCAAGTTCATGGAGGGGCTGAACCCCAACACGGTCTGGACCTGGAACGCCATCGGCAAGCGGGCGGGTTCCTGGAACCTCGCGCCGGACGCGCCGGAGGCGAAGAAAGGTTTCCTGCTCAATCACCTGATCAGTGAGCTGTTGCCGCCGGAGGCGGACGGGCGGCGCTTCTCCAACTCCGACCCGGTCACCGGACAGGCGTCCTGGTTCGACCTGCGGGTCCGCATCGAGAAGTGCGCGCCCGGCGAAGCGGAGGTGTCGGAACCGCAATTCCCGGACATCGCTCTCCCGCCCGGATTGGAGCCGGCGCCGGAGGTGAACCGCTACGGCGCCGACCTGAGCCACCGTGGCCGCTGAGGAATTGGGGAAACGCGCATGACCAGCTTGCCGGAAAACCGCGGCCCCAAGCGCCTGGGCCTCGTCATCGACCTCGACACCTGCGTGGGCTGCCACGCCTGTGCCACCAACTGCAAGGAGTGGAACACCAGCGGCCACTCCGCCCCGCTGACCGACGTGAACGCCTATCAGGCGGAACAGCGCGGCGTGTGGTTCAACCGCGTCCACACGTTCGAGGTGGGCGATCAGGAAGGCGGGCGCACCGTCCACTTCCCGAAGAACTGCATGCACTGCGAGTTCCCGGACTGCGTGACCGTCTGCCCGACCGGCGCGTCGTACAAGCGCGCCGAGGACGGCATCGTGCTCGTCGACCATGACAAGTGCATCGGCTGCAAGCTGTGCTCCTGGGCCTGCCCTTACGGCGCCCGCGAGTTCGACGAGGTCGAGGGCGTCATGAAGAAGTGCACGCTCTGCATCGACAAGATCTACAACAAGAACCTCGCCGAGGCGGACCGGGTGCCGGCGTGCGTCGCCACCTGCCCGTCGAAGGCGCGCCACTTCGGCGATTTCAACGATCCCAACTCGAATGTGTCCAGGCTGACCGCCGAGCGCGGCGGCATGGAGTTGCTGCCGGAGCTGGGTTACCAGCCGACCAGCCGCTATCTGCCGCCACGGCCGGGCAAGCGCCCGCAGGGCGATGCCGCGGCGCTGCCGAAGGCCGCGAACGGTACGGCTGGGCGCTTCCTGCGCTGGGTCGACCAGATGCTGTCGCGTTGAGGAGGGAGACGGAACCATGCATCCCGCTTACTCGGTCATCTTCTTCACCACCGCGTCGGGCGCGGGCTACGGCCTGCTGGCGCTGCTGGGCATCTTCGCGGCCTCCGGCCTGCTGCCGGCCGACCGGTGGCTGGGCGTCGTCGGCGTCGGGCTCGCTATGACGCTGATCGCCGGGGGCCTGCTGTCCTCCGTCGGCCACCTCGGCCGGCCGGAGCGGTTCCTGGGCGCGATGCGGCAGTGGCGTTCCTCCTGGCTGGCGCGCGAGGGCGTGCTTGCCATCCTCACCTTCATCCCGGCCGGGCTGTTCGGCATCGGCTGGGTGTTCCTGAACTCGACGCAGGGCTTCTTCGGCTGGATGGGGGCGCTGGCCGCCGTGCTGGCCGGGATCACCGTGTGGTGCACGTCGATGATCTACGCCAGCCTCAAGCCGATCCAGCAGTGGCACAACGTGTTCGTCACCCCGTCCTACCTCGTTCTGGGGTTGATGACGGGGGCGCTGCTGCTGGTGCTGGTGACGCGGGCCTTCGGCGTCTACCAGGGGGCCTTCGGCTGGTTGGCCGTGCTCGCGGTCGTCGCGGGCTGGGCGGTGAAGACGGCGTACTGGCGCCACATCGACGGCACGCGCCCGCGCAGCACGCTCGGCACCGCGACGGGGCTCGGCCGCCTGGGCACGGTGCGGTTGCTGGAGATGCCGCACACGGAAGAGAACTTCCTGATGAAGGAGATGGGCTTCCGCATCGCCCGCGACCACGCGACGAAGCTGCGCCGCGTCGCCGGGCTGGCGCTGTTCGCCGTGCCGTTCGTGCTGGCGCTCGCCGCGGCGCTGGGCGGCCCGGTGGTCGGCACGCTGGCGGCGGCGGGCGCGGTGCTCAGCGCCGGCCTGGGCGTGGTGGTCGAGCGCTGGCTCTTCTTCGCCGAGGCCCGGCACACCAGCATGCTGTACTACGGCATGGCCGCGTAACAGAACGTTCTTCCGTAACAGAACGTTCTTCCGTCGGGCTTTCCGCTTTGGCCTCAACCCAACCTACGGCACTGGCTGTAGGTTGGGTTGAGCGTCAGCGAAAACCCAACGTCACGCAAACACGAACGGCACCTCATTCTTGTGCCGATACGCGTCCTCATCCACCACCGTCCCCTTTGCGACCCGCGCCCGCGCCGCGCGCAAAGCCACTTCGATCCGCCGGTCGGGCAGCGCGTACCGCGCTTCCAGCCCGATCTCCGCCGGCCCCGCGCAATCCTCACCGAACACGTCCTTGTACATGTCGCTCATCATGCCGTAGCGCGCGCTCATCAGCGTGTTGGTGGCGGCCTTGACGCGGGCGACATCCGACTCGTCGCGCACGAACAGCGCGGTCATCAGCGTCACGGCGATGGCGTGCATCACATCGTAACGCACGTGCGCGATGAAGACGTGCAGGTGCGCGGCCGTCAGCGGCTCGTCCGATTCGCGAGCCCAGCGGATGATCCCGCCCAAAAGCAGACTGAAGAATTCCGGCACCCCCCATTCCATGCCGAGGCCGACCGACGCCAGCGCCTCAAGTGGCGTGAAGGCGGGATCGCCGGCCAGCAGGCGCTGGGTCAGCACGTTGTCGGCGGTGCCGTGCAGCAGCGGCGGGTTGCGCCCGGCCAGGGGCACGCCCAGGCCGTCGAAAAGCTGGCCGTACATGACGATGTGCGTGGTCGAGCCCAGCATCTGGTCGAGCGTCGGATAGGTCTCCACCGCGTGGCTGCCGACGCCGTATTCGTCGGCCACGAGCTGCGCCAGCACGATCTGCACGAACTCCGACAGGCGTTCGCGATTCGCCACCTCCGGCAGCTCCGCCAGGGTGTGGAAGCGGCCGATTGCCGTCGCCACGCACTGGCGGGTGTTCTTGATCTGGTTATGGTACTGGGCCGCGAATCGGACGAGCTGCGCACGTGTCATCCGCCCTTCGAACACGCGGCGGAAGAACGGGTGCCGCCACACCGGGTGCTCCATCACATGTTCGTGCAGCGTCAGGAACAGGTCGCGCACGCGCGCGGCGTCCAGGCCGGTGCCGCCGACTTCCGCCAGGCGACGGCTCAGCGGGTGGGCGGAGTCGTCGAGGACACCCACCGTGGCGAGGAAATCGCGCCGCTGACTCTCCTTGAAAGCCGTCAGCACGCCGGCGATGTCGCGGTCCAGCAGGTCGTCCAGCGGATGGACCTCCGGCCGGAGCCGCGCGCGGCCCTGCGTATCGATGGCGAGAAGGTCGGAAAGGCGTGGCGTCGTCATGGATGCTGGCTCCGGATGGGGACGGGCGAAAGACTCCAGCGTGGGACAAATTTTCTGCTGGCGTGTCCCACCATTATGCATTAGAGTTCCATCATATGATGAGCTGATAAAGTAAAGCTGCTCACGAAATGCCGCAGGGCTCCCAAGCGGGCCGGGCGGCCAACGATGCGGCAGCCAAAGAACAAGGCCGGCAACGCCCGGCAGCGTGTGGGAAGGAAACGACGGTGGCCAAGACGATCAGGCGCATGAACTGCGTCCGCAATCCGAAACGAAGCTGACGGCACAGGTTTGCGCGCGCCGCCCCGATCGGGTTGCGTGATGCCCTGCCATGCTTCGGCCGCCTGCCGGTCGCCCCCTGCACTTTGGAAAGAATGACGTCGTGGCACGGGCCCCTCCGTGCCGCGCGAGGGGAACTGTGTCAACGCTCGAGGAGAACGCGTGATGTCGAAGGAAATGCCCAAGACACCGCTCTTGGACCAGCTCGAAGACGGCACCTGGCCGAGCTTCGTGAGTGGTTTGAAGCGGCTGGCGCAGTCGGAGGACAAACAGTACGCCGGCATGATGAAGGATCTGCTCGGCCAGCTGGAGCACTCCTACGAAACGCGCAAGGGCTATTGGAAGGGCGGCACGGTCGGCGTGAAGGGCTACGGCGCCGGCGTCATCCCGCGCTTTTCGGAGGTCGCCTCCGAATACCCGGAATCGGCGGAATTCCACACGCTGCGCGTCATGCCGCCGGCCGGCATGCACTACACGACCGACATGCTCCGCAAGATGTGCGACATCTGGGAGACGTACGGTTCGGGCCTGATCGCGCTGCACGGCCAGTCCGGCGACATCATGTTCCAGGGCTGCAAGACGGAAAACGTCCAGCCGGCCTTCGATGAGCTGAACAAGCTGGGCTTCGACCTGGGCGGCGCCGGTGCCGGCGTGCGCACCTCGGTCTCCTGCGTCGGTGCCGCGCGCTGCGAGCAGTCGTGCTACGACGAGGCCAAGGCGCTGCGCACGATGATCAACGCCTTCCTCGACGACATGCACCGCCCGTCGCTGCCCTACAAGTTCAAGTTCAAGTTCTCGGGCTGCGCCAACGACTGCACCAACGCCACCCAGCGCGCCGACTTCGCGGTGATCGGCACCTGGAAGGACGACATGCAGGTCGACCAGGAAGAGGTCAAGGCGTACGTCGCCAAGAACGGCCGCAAGTGGGCGATCGACCAGATCGTCACGATGTGCCCGACCAACGCGCTGTCGCTCAACGACGACGACACGCTGGAGGTCGACAACAAGAGCTGCGTGCGCTGCATGCACTGCATCAACGTCATGACCAAGGCGCTGAAGCCGGGCAAGGAGCGCGGCCTCGCGGTGCTGCTGGGCGGCAAGCGCACGCTGAAGATCGGTGACCTGATGGGCACCATCATCGTCCCCTTCATGAAGATGGAGACGGAAGAGGACTACGAGAAGCTGGTCGAGCTGGCCAAGAACATCGTCGACTTCTTCGCCGAGAACGCCCTGGAGCACGAGCGCACCGGCGAGATGATCGAGCGCATCGGGCTGGCCAACTTCGTCGAGGCGCTGGGCATCGAACTCGACCCGAACATGATCACGCATCCGCGCACCAACTCCTTCGTCCGCATGGATGACTGGGAGGACGAGGTGGAGAAGTGGAAGGACCGGCGTCTCGCGCCGGCCGCCGAGTGAACGCACGCCCGACTGGACCTGGAGGAAACGATGACCGTGGCTGAGGCTGTGCACCAGACCGTCGAATGCGGCGTGCCCGATCCCTTCCCGATGATGCACCCGCTGCTGAAGAAGAACTACGGGCAGTGGGCCTGGCACGACCGGCCGCGTCCCGGCGTTCTGCACCACGTCGCCAAGACCGGCGAGGAGGTGTGGACCGTGCGCGCCGGCACGCAGCGCCAGATGGACGTCTACACCATCCGCACGTTGTGCGACCTCGCCGACACCTTCGCCGAAGGGCATGTGCGCTTCACCGTCCGCTCGAACATCGAATTCATGGTGTCGAGCTTCGAGAAGGTGCAGCCGTTGATCGACGCGCTGGAGGCGGCGGGTTTCCCGGTGGGCGGCACCGGCAACTCGGTGTCGATGATCTCGCACACCCAGGGTTGGCTGCACTGCGACATTCCCGGCACCGACGCGTCGGGCGTGGTGAAGGCCCTCATGGACGAACTCGAGCAGGAGTTCCGCAATGAGGAAATGCCGAACCGCGTGAAGATCACGACGTCCTGCTGTCAGATCAACTGCGGCGGCCAGGGTGATATCGCCATCAACATCCAGCACACCAAGCCGCCGAAGATCAACCACGACCTCGTCGCCAACGTCTGCGAGCGTCCGGCCGTGGTGGCGCGCTGCCCGGTGGCGGCCATCCGCCCGGCGCTGGTGAACGGCAAGCCGTCGCTGGAAGTCGATGAAAAGAAGTGCGTGTGCTGCGGCGCCTGCTACCCGCCGTGCCCGCCGATGCAGATCAACGATCCGGTGCACACCAAGATCGCCATCTGGGTGGGCGGCAAGCACTCCTCGACCCGGTCCAAGCCGACCTTCCACAAGCTGGTCGCGGCGGGCATCCCCAACAACGCCCCGCGTTGGCCGGAAGCCTCTGCCATCGTCAAGCAGATCCTCTACGCCTACAAGGAAAATGCCAAGCCTTGGGAGCGTATGGGCGAGTGGATCGACCGTATCGGCTGGGCGCGCTTCTTCGAACTGACGGGTCTGCCCTTCACGAAGTACCACCTGGACAATTGGCGTGGTGGCCGCGCAAGCCTGAACGCTTCGGCGCAGCTCCGCTTCTAAAGGGGGGTACGGTTCATGAAGTTCGCCATTCTCGTCAACGAGGGCCCCTACAACCACCAGGCCTCGGACTCCGCCTATCACTTCACCAAGGCGGCGCTCGACATGGGGCACGAGGTGGTCCGGGTCTTCTTCTACTACGACGGCGTTCTCAACGGGAACAAGCTGTCCGACCCGCCGCAGGATGACCGCAACATTGTCAAGCGCTGGTCGGCGCTGGCGGAAAAGCACGGCGTCGACCTCGCCGTCTGCGTCGCCGCCGGCCTGCGCCGCGGCATCAAGGAAGAGGTGCTGGCGCCCGGGTTCCGCATCACGGGCCTCGGCCAGCTCGTCGAGGCCGGCATCGACGCCGACCGCCTCGTGGCGTTCGGCGACTGAGCGGGGAGAGAGGAATCCATGAGCGACGAACCCGTCATGAAGAAGTTCATGTACCTCAACCGCAAGGCGCCGCACGGCACCGTCTACGCGCTTGAAGTGCTGGAGATGATCCTCATCGCCGCGATGTTCGACCAGGACGTCCACGTCTGCTTCCTGGACGATGGCGTCTACGAGTTGAAGAAGGGCCAGGACGCCAAGGGCGGGCTGGAGGTGAAGGACTTCGCCAACACCTACCGGGCGCTGGACGGCTACGGCATCGAGAAGATCTTCGCCGAGCAGGAGTCCCTGGACGAGCGCGGCCTCACCGCCGACGACCTCGTGATCCCGGTGGAAGTGGTCAGCCGCGCCGCCATGGCCGAGCTGGTCGCCTCCATGGACGTCGTCCTGAGCGCGTGAGGAAAGCCATGCTGCACACCGTCAACAAATCGCCGTTTGAGCGCAACACCCTGGACGCCTGCCTGTCGCGGGCGGTCAAGGGCTCGGCCATTCTCCTGTACGAGGACGCGGTCTACGCCGCGCTGGCCGGCACCCGTTTTGCCGAGCGCATGACGCAGGCGGCGGCGGATCACGAGGTCTACGTCCTCGTGAACGACCTCCAGGCCCGCGGCGTGAAGGACGCCCCCCTGATCGACGGCATCAAGACCGTCGACTACCCGGGCTTCGTCGAGCTGGTCGCCCGCATGGGCACCGCCACGGCGTGGCTCTGACATAAAAAACCGCCCAATCGAACCAGGAGACGCACATGTCGTACGAGATCAACGGGAAGACCATCGAGGCCGACGAAGAGGGCTACCTCACCGACCTCGCCCAGTGGAACGAGGACGTGGCCAAACTGATCGCCGATAAGGAAGGCGTCGACATGACGGCCGAGCACTGGGAGGTGATCAACTTCCTGCGCGAATACTACCAGGAGTACCAGATCGCCCCGGCCATCCGCGTGCTGACCAAGGCGCTGACGAAGAAGCTGGGCGCCGAGAAGGGCTCCAACAAGTACCTGTACGAACTCTTCCCCTACGGCCCGGCCAAGCAGGCCTGCAAGATCGGCGGCCTGCCGAAGCCGACCGGCTGCGTGTGACCGGCCGCTGACGTTGGGTTTTCGGCGTCGCCTCGACCCAACCTGCGACTTGCCTCGTAGGTTGGGGCGGGGGTGGCGAAAACCCGACGGAACGGGATCCAGGGGCTCGAGGCCCTTGGCGGAGAGCGCGAGAGGCAGAGCCTTTCGCATACACCGCACGAGCACATGGGCGGCAGCATGTCGGTTCTCTTCGCACTTCTCTTTTACGCCGCGACGGCGGTGCTGTTGGGCGGGCTGGGATACAAGATCGCCCAGTACGCGCGCACCCCGGCGCCGCTGAAGATCCCCACCACGCCGGCGCCGCTGACGCGGTCGGGTGTGGTGGTCCGCATGGCGCGGGAGGTGGCGCTCTTCGAAAGCCTGTTCCGCGGCAACAAGCCGCTGTGGGCCTTCGCCGTCCTCTTCCACCTGGGCCTGTTGCTCGTCCTGCTGCGGCATCTCCGCTATTTCGTGGAGCCGGTGTGGTTCTGGGTGGTGTGGGTGCAACCGCTGGCCGTGCCGGCCGCGCTGGCCATGATGGCCGGTCTGGCGGCTCTGCTGGCCCGCCGTCTGGTGCTGCCGCGCATCCGCTACATCACCGGGCCGTCTGACATCCTGATGCTCGTGCTGCTGCTCGGCATCGGCGCCAGCGGCATGGCGATGAAGATGGTGGCGCACACCGACATCATGGCGGTCAAGGCGTTCTTCCTCGGCCTCATGCGCTTCCACATCGGCGCGCTGCCGATGGACGGTTTCCTGCTGATCCACCTTCTGCTGGTGGCGGCGCTGATGATCGTCTTCCCGTTCTCCAAGTTGCTGCATGCGCCGGGCGTCTTCTTCTCGCCGACGCGCAACCAGGCCGATGATGCGCGCGAGCGCCGCCACGTGGCGGCCTGGGCGCTGCCGCTCGACCAGCAGCGCTGACCCCATTCCCGACGGAAAGGCACACGACCGTGGCCGATTACGCCATCCCCGCCCTGACCGAGGACGTCGAGCTTCGCGAGACGCCCGACCTCGCCCCCGGCTGCATGGCGCACCTGAAGCCGTTCGTCGCCGCCCCCGCGCACCAGGAACCGCTGGGCTTCCCCGGCGGACTGGTCGAGGACTGGCAGCCGAAGGCGATCGCCCGGATGGGCGAGCTGTTGGGCAAGTACCGCTCGCTGCAGGTCTACCTGGATGCCTGCGTCAAGTGCGGGGCCTGCACCGACAAGTGCCATTACTTCCTCGGCACCGGCGATCCCAAGAACATGCCGGTGGCGCGTCAGGACCTGATGCGCAGTGTCTACCGCCGCTATTTCACCACGGCGGGCAAGATATTCCCCAAGCTGGTGGGTGCCAAGGACCTGACGAAGGAGGTCCTGGACGACTGGTACAGCTACTACCATCAATGTTCGCAGTGCCGCCGCTGCTCGGTGTTCTGCCCCTACGGCATCGACACGGCCGAGATCTCCATGGCGGCGCGCGACATCATGGACCACGTCGGGCTGGGCCAGAAGTATTCAAACGAGATCATCACCAAGGTCCACAAGATCGGCAACAACCTGGGCCTGCCGGAGCCGGCGCTGGCCGACACGCTGGAAGGGCTGGAGGAGGACGTCCGCGACGACACCGGGCACGAGGTCAAGTTCCCGCTCGACGTGGAGGGAGCCGATGTCCTGCTGGTGACGCCGAGCGCGGATTTCTTCGCCGAACCGCACGTCGACGGGCTGATCGGCTACGCCAAGGTCTTCCACCAGGCCGGCGTGAGCTGGACGCTCAGCTCGCACGCGTCGGAGGCGGCCAACTTCGCGATGTTCATCGGCTCGTACGAGCAGATGCACAAGATCGCCAACCGCATCCGCCAAGCGGCCATCGATCTCAAGGTGAAGCGCATCGTGTTCGGCGAGTGCGGGCACGCGTGGCGCGTCGCCTACTCGTTCCTCAACACGCTGGCGGGACCCTGGGATTTCCTGGACCCGCGCTATCCGGTGCCGCAGCACATCCTGGAATTCACCTGGGATCTGATCAAGCGCGGCGGCATCCGGCTGGACAAGGAAGCCAATACGGGCATGACGCTGACCTTCCACGACTCGTGCAACGTTGCGCGGGCTTCGCGGATGGGTGATTTCGAGGGCGGGCAGTTCGTCATCCCGCGCGAGGTCATCAAGGCCAGCGTGCCCAAGTTCGTCGACATGCACCCCGACACCATCCACGACAAGACCTTCTGCTGCGGCGGCGGCGGCGGGTTGCTGACGGACGATCTGATCGAGCTGCGCGTCAAGGGCGCCCAGCCGCGCGTCAGCGCCCTGCAACAGGTCGTCAAGGAGCAGGGGGTCACGCACATGGCGGCCATCTGCGCCATCTGCAAGAGCCAGTTCACCAAGGTCCTGCCCCAGTACGGCATGGGGATGGAGATGGTGGTGTCGGTGCATCAGCTCGTGAGCAAAGCCATCCGGCTCGGTGGCAACGATTAACGTCTTAGGAGGAAGCGCCTGATGGATGCGAAGACGGCTGACGCCAAACCGACCGGGCTCACCTTCCGTCGGTATAAGGACGGTGACCACAAGCCGCGGGCTTGGCAGGAGGAGATCTTCCAGGCCGGCTGGTCGCACAAGTGCCCGACTTACGTGCACCGCACGGCCCCGTGCCAGGCGTCGTGCCCGTCGGGGCACGACATCCGCGGCTGGCTCGCCATCGCCCGCGGCCAGGACAAGCCCGCGCAAGGCACGGCGTGGCAGGAGCATGCGTTCCGCCGCATGACCAGCGCCAACCCGTTCCCGTCGGTCATGGGCCGCGTCTGCCCGGCCCCGTGCGAGGACGGCTGCAACCGCAACGAGGTCGAGGATCACGTCGGCATCAACGCGGTCGAACACTACGTCGGCGACTGGGCGCTGAACCAGGGCCTGACGTTCGAGACACCGGGAGCCGAAACCGGCCGGCGCATCGCCGTGATCGGCGGCGGTCCGGCCGGCCTGTCGGCCGCCTTCCACCTGCGCCGCCGCGGCCACGCCGTGGTGCTGTTCGAGGAGAAGCCGGAGCTGGGCGGCATGATGCGCTACGGCATCCCCGGCTACCGCACTCCGCGTGACGTGCTGGATGGCGAGATCAAGCGCATCCTGGACATGGGCGTGGAGGTGCGCGCCGGCGTGCGCGTGGGCCGCGACGTGTCCGTCGCGACGCTCGAGGCCGAGTTCGACGCCATTTTCTGGGGCATCGGCACCCATGAGGGCCGCGGCCTGCCCGTGCAGGGCTGGAAGGACACGCCGAACTGCGTCAGCGGCGTCGGCTTCCTGCGCGCCTTCAACGAAGGGCGCCTGAAGGGCGTCACCGGCAAGGTGATCGTGGTGGGCGGTGGCGACACGTCGATCGACGTCGCCTCCGTGGCGCGCCGCATCGGCCACATCCAGCACGCCCACGAAAAGGACCGGCCGGAGAACGTGATCTTCGGCCAGACCGCGCACGACGTGGCGGACTCCGCCGCCCGCGGCGGCGCCGAGGTCATGCTCACCTCGCTCTTCCCGGTGGAGAAGATGACCGCCGCTGAGCAGGAGGTGAACGACGCCAAGCGCGAAGGCGTGGACATCCGCGGCAGCGTCATGCCGCTGGAAGTCATCAAGGGGCCGGACGGCCGCGCCAAGGCGCTGAAGCTGTGCAAGTGCGAGATGGACGGCCAGACGCCGCGCCCGATCGCCGGCACCGAGTTCGAGGTGGAGTGCGACCTGATCGTCGCCGCCATCGGCCAGAAGGGCGACATGGACGGGCTGGAGGCGTTCGACAACGGCCGCGGCTTCATCAACGCCGACAAGCTGCTGCGCGTGCCGGGCAAGCCCAAGCACTTCGTCGGCGGTGACATCGTGCGCCCGCACCTGCTGACGACCGCCATCGGCCACGGCCGCATCGCGGCGGAGAGCATCGACCACTTCCTGGCCGGCGTCGAGGAAGACCGCCGTCCGCGCGTGGACGTCGTGCACTTCGACCTGATCGACCGCATGAACGTCGTCGGCATCGCGCCGGAGCCGTTCACGCCGGACGAGGGCGGCGGCCGGCGCGGCACGTCGGATGCCAAGTTCGCCGTCCACAACTACGAGGACCGCGGCAAGCACGAGGTCATCACGCACGAGGATCTGTTCCTCGGCCACTTCGGCCACACGCCGCGCAATCTGCGCGACCATGTGGAGATCGGCGCCGAGGAGGTGCTGGGCAACTTCCAGGAACGCCTCGTTCCGCTGACGGAAGAGCAGGTGGTCGCCGAGGGCAAGCGCTGCATGAGCTGCGGCATGTGCTTCGAGTGCGACAACTGCGTCATCTTCTGTCCGCAGGACGCGGTGTCGCGCACGCCGAAGGCGGCAAAGGCAACGGGGCGCTACGTGCAGACCGACTACACGAAGTGCATCGGCTGCCACGTCTGCAACGACGTCTGCCCGACCGGCTACATCCAGATGGGCCTGGGGGAGTGAGTGTGATGGCGGGCGTTCGCACCTTTGTGCTGGCGGCCCTGGCGCTGGTCCTTTCGGCACTTGGTGTCGTGGACGGCGCCATGGCCGAAGGCACGGCGAAATGGCCGGGGCAGTGCGTGGCGGACTCCGCCACCATGCGCCGCAACCACTTCGAGATGCTGCTGCATCAGCGTGACGACACCATGCACCGGGGCGAGCGCCCGTCCGATCGCAGCCTGGGCGCCTGCCTGGACTGCCACGCGGTGAAGGGTGCGGACGGGCATGCGGTGACGGCCGCGGACTCCCGCCACTTCTGCCGCACCTGTCACGACAGTGCGGCGGTGCGCATCGACTGCTTCTCCTGTCACAACTCGGCGCCGGGGGCATCGAAATGACGGACGTCCTTTCCAACCCCACGCGCCGCTCACTCCTAGCCGGCATCGGCGCGCTGACGCTCGCCCCCGGCATCGTGCTGATGGCTCCGCAGCCGGCCGACGCGGCGGCCACGTCGGGCAAGCGATGGGGCTTGCTGATCGACACCACCAAGTGCGACGCCGGCTGCAACGCCTGCGTCCAGGCCTGCGGCGCCGAGCACGGCTGGAGCGATCCGACGCACGGTCGTCCCGACCAGGCGCCCAAATGGGTGCGCAAGGTGGACGTGAAGGACCCGGCAAGCGGCAAGACCGCCTCGCTGCCCGTCATGTGCCAGCACTGCGCCAAGCCGCCGTGCGTCGACGTCTGCCCGACCGGGGCATCGTTCAAGCGGGCGGACGGCATCGTCCTGGTCGACCGGCACATCTGCATCGGCTGCCGGTACTGCATGATGGCGTGCCCGTTCAAGGCGCGATCCTTCGTGCACGAGGACATCGCCAACCAGCGCCCCGGCACGCCGCGCGGCAATGGCACGGTGGAGGCCTGCAACCTCTGCGTCACCCGCGTTGATGCCGGCAAGCTGCCGGTCTGCGTGGATGCCTGCGCGGGGGCCGGCAAGGGGGCGATCCTCTTCGGCGACCTCAACGATCCGAACAGCGCCATTGCCAAGCGAGTGCGCGAGGTGGCGCCGGCGCGCCTGCGCGCCGACCTGCGCCTCGACACCGGCGTCCATTACCAGGGGCTCTGATCCGCCATGGCCAAGACCAAGATGCCGTTCACTACGCTGGACACGGGGCCGCACTTCTACCCCATGCTGGGCGTGCTCGCGGCGGTCGCCGCGGTCGGGCTGGGCAGTGCCCTCTACATGGAGCACCACGGCCACGTCGTGACGGGTATGAGCAACCAGGTCGTCTGGGGGTTGCCGCACGTCTTCGCGATCTTCCTGATCGTCGCCGCGTCGGGCGCGTTGAACGTGGCGTCCATCGGCTCGGTGTTCGGCAAGGCGCCGTACAAGCCGCTGGCCCCGCTGTCGGGTCTGACCGCGGTGGCGCTGCTGGCCGGCGGGCTGATGGTGCTGGTGCTCGACCTCGGCCGGCCGGACCGGCTGGTCGTGGCGATGACGCACTTCAACTTCAGTTCGATCTTCGCCTGGAACGTCATTCTCTACAACGGCTTCTTCGCCATCGTCGGCGTCTATCTGTGGACGATGCTCGACCGCCGGATGAACGGGCATTCCGGTAAGGTCGGCCTGGCGGCGTTCCTCTGGCGCCTGATCCTGACCACCGGCACCGGTTCGATCTTCGGTTTCCTCGTGGCGCGCGAGACCTACCACTCGGCGGTGATGGCGCCGCTGTTCATCGCCATGTCGCTCAGCTTCGGCAAGGCGGTCTTTCTGCTCGTCGTGGTCGGGCTGTACCGCATGGAGGACCGCGAGGTCGGCGACGCCATGGTCAAGCGGCTGGCCAAGCTTCAGGCCCTGTTCGTGGCGGCGACCTTCTATCTCGTGGTGGTGCAGCACCTGACGAACCTCTACACGGCGCGCGGCGGCGAGGTGGAGCACTTCTTCCTGGGTTCGGGTGGCGTCTACACCCTGCTCTTCTGGGGCGGTCAGATCCTCGTCGGCACGGTCCTGCCGTTGATCCTGCTGCTTCACCCGGGGTTCAACACCACGCGTTCGAACGTGCTGCTGGCGGCGGCGCTGGTGATCGTCGGCGGGCTGGCGCAGGTCTACGTGATCGTCATCGGCGGGCAGGCGTTCCCGCTCTCCCTCTTCCCCGGCATGCAGGTGACGTCGGACGCGTTCGACGGTACGGTGGGGGCCTATGACCCGAGCCTGCCGGAGCTTCTGCTCGGGCTCGGCGGGGCGGCCGTGGCGCTCCTCATCATCACGGTCGCCAGCGCGGCGTTCCGTTTCCTGCCGGCCAGTCTGGCGGACGCCGAGGTCGACAAGCACCACGCCGAGGCGAACGCCTGAGAGGAGCCATGCGGCGCGCCGATGACCTTCAAGGACCACACAGCCCTATGACGCAAGAGCACCCCTTCGCCCAGTACGTCCGCATCCTCGGCAAGGGCCCGACGCTGTCGCGCGCCCTGACGGAGGAGGAGACCTACGCCGCCGTTTCCATGATCCTGCGCGGCGAGGTGGAGCCGATCCAACTCGGCGCCTTCCTTTGCCTGATCCGCGTGAAGACCGAGACGCCAGAGGAACTGGCCGGCTTCGCCCGTGCCGCGCGCGACAGCCTCGTCCTGCCGGCCGACGCGCCGGCGGTGGACCTGGACTGGCCGAGCTACGCCGGAAAGTCGCGCCGCCTGCCGTGGTTCCTGCTGTCGGCGTTGCTGCTGGCGCAGAACGGCACCACCGTCTTCATGCACGGCACCGAGGGACACACGGCGGGCCGTCTGTTCAGCGGCGGTGCCTTGGAGGCGCTGGGCGTGCCGGTGGCGGCGACTCCGGAAGAGGCCGTTGCGCACTTGCGCGCCCGCCGCTTCGCCTACCTGCCGCTCGCCGGCATGGCGCCGAAACTGCACGACATCATCGGGCTGAAGAGCGTGCTGGGCCTGCGCAACCCCGTGCACACGGTGGCGCGCATGCTGAACCCGTTCGGCGCACGCTGCCAGATCATGGGCGTCGCCCATCCGCCTTACCGCGACGCGCACCAGAAGTCGGCCGCCCTGCTGGGGCAGCCCTACATGGCCGTGTTCAAGGGCGAGGGCGGCGAGGCCGAACGGCGGCCGGAGAAGCCCTGCGAGGTCTACACCATCGCCGACGGCGTGCTGGGAGCCGAGGTGTGGGCGCCAACGGCCGCCGGCACCACGGTGCGCCATGACGAGACGCTGGACATCAAGCGGCTGGCCGCGCTGTGGACCGGCGCCGCCGAGGATCCCGAGGGCCGCGACGTGGTGATCGCCACCACCGCCGTGGCGCTCAAGCTGCTTGGCCGGGCCCAGTCGCACGCCGACGCCGAGGATCTGGCCGCCCAGCTCTGGCGTACCCGCAACACCGCCTCCCTCGCCGGGGCGGCATAACCCACTGGAGCATCGCCATGGCCCGCGTGTTCGTCTCCGCTGCGCACAAGTCTTCGGGCAAAACCACCATCACCCTGGGCTTGTGCGCGGCTTTGGCGGAACGCGGGCTGGCGGTCCAGCCGTTCAAGAAGGGACCGGACTACATCGATCCCATGTGGCACTCGGCCGCCTCCGGCCGGACCTGCCGCAACCTGGATTTCAACACGCAGGCCCCCGACGAGATTGCCGGCTTCTTCCGTCGTCATGCCCTGGGGGCCGACGTGTCGATCATAGAGGGCAACAAGGGCCTGCACGATGGCGTCGATCCTCAGGGCCGGGACTCCGGCGCGGCGCTGGCGAAGCTGCTGCGGGCGCCGGTGGTGCTGGTGATTGACGGCTCCGGCATCACGCGCGGCGTGGCGCCGCTGCTGATGGGCTATCGGGCCTTCGATCCCGACGTGCGCATCGCCGGGGTCATCCTCAACAAGGTCGCCGGCGGCCGCCACGAGAGCAAGCTGCGCGAGGCGGTGGAGACCTTCACCGACCTGCCCGTTCTCGGCGCCGTCCACCGCTCCGCCGAGCTGGAAATCACCGAGCGCCACCTGGGCCTCGTGCCCGCGAACGAGGAGGCGCAGTCGGCCGCCGTCATCCGCCGCATCCGCGACGCCATCGCCGCGCAGGTCGATCTCGACCGGCTGCTGGAGGTGGCCCGCGCCGCCCCGGCGCTCGCCGTGCCGCCGCTGCCGCTGCAGGTTCCGGCCGCGCCCAGCGGGCGCATCGGCGTGGCCCGAGACGCCGCCTTCGGCTTCTACTATCCCGAGGACCTGGAGGCGCTGTCCGCCGAGGGCTTCGAGCTGGTACCCTTCGACACGCTGCGCGACAGCGCGCTGCCGCCGGGGCTGGACGCGCTGTTCATCGGCGGCGGCTTCCCGGAGACGCATATGGCGGCGCTGGAAGCCAACGCCGGTATGCGCGCCTCGGTGCGCGCCGCGATCGAGGCGGGGCTGCCGACCTACGCCGAGTGTGGCGGGCTGATGTACCTGTCGCGCTCGATCGCGTGGGGCGAACGGCGCCACGCCATGGCCGGCGCGCTGCCGCTCGACACCGTGATGCACAAGCGCCCGCAGGGCCGCGGACACGTTCGCATGCGTGAAACGGACGCCTTTCCCTGGCCAGGGGCGGGCGGCACGGTGCAGGCGCACGAATTCCATTACGCGGGTGTCGCCAACCTCGATCCCGGCTGCCGCTTCGCCTACGCGGTTGAGCGCGGCCACGGCATCGACGGCGTGCACGACGGCATCATCGTCCACAACACGCTCGCCGCCTTCACCCACCTGCGCGGGGTCGGCGGCAACGCCTGGCCCAAGCGGTTCGCCGCCTTCATCCGGTCCTGTCATTCCGCGGCTCGCGGCGCCAACGCCGCTTGATACCGCTGTCCGTTTCGCCAAGGAGTTCATGCATCATGGCCCGCCGCCACACCGTCGACGCCCGCAACGCCTTCTGCCCCGGCCCGCTGATGGAGCTGATCGCGGCCCTCAAGCCGCTGGATATGGGGGATGAGGTTGAAATCCTGTCGTCCGACCGGGGGTCGGCCGACGACATCCCGGCCTGGACCAAGAAGGTCGGCCACGAGCTGGTGTCGTGCGACAAGCACGACAACCACTGGAGCATCGTCGTCAAGAAGGCGAAGTAGGCACCGGGTCGATCGCGAATCCCGAAGGGGATGGTTGCCGGGAGCGAACGCTCCCGGATTGGGCGGACTTCGCCCGGCGGCCACCCGGCTGCCGGGCGCTCTTTTTTCGTCAGCCGCCGCGCACCTTGCGGATGTTTTCGGCGTACATGTCGGGTCCGCCGGAGAAGGTGGCGGTGCCGGCGACGAGGACGTCGGCCCCGGCCTCGATGGCGAGGCGCGCCGTCTCGGCGTTGATGCCGCCGTCG
>Ga0196970_1000136_pt1 | contig 113953 bp, 94 predicted proteins | sample S1v_513CmetaG_FD_148672 | JGI IMG/M metagenome (GOLD analysis project Ga0196970, IMG submission 148672) | Soil microbial communities from Anza Borrego desert, Southern California, United States - S1+v_5-13C | ecosystem: Environmental > Terrestrial > Soil > Desert | place: USA: California...
GGTCACGTCGGGCACCGTCAGGGTGGCGGGCGCCGCACTCACCGTCAGGGTGCCGGTGCCGCTCGCCGCCGTGATGTCGCTGTCGCCCGCAAACGCCGCTCCAATCGTGTAGCTGCCGGCGCTGTTGATCACAAGATAGCTCGCCGTTGCCAGGCCGGTCGCATCCGTCACACCCGCACCGGCGCCCACGCCGTCAACCGTAAAGGTGACAGTCTTGCCTGCCATGGCCGGGGTCAGCGTGGCGCTCAGGGTAACGGTGTCGCCGTAGTTCGCCGGCAGATTCGCCACCGCGAGTGCGCCCGTCGCCTGCGTCACCGACAGCGACCCGCTCCCGTTGGCAGCACTGATGTCCGCATCGCCCGCAAAGGCAGCGCCAATGTCATACGTGCCAACCGGCAGGGTAATCGTATAGCTCACCGTCGCCACACCGGAGACGTCAGTCGCGCCGCTGCCCGCCGCTGCGCCATCCACCGTGAACGCCACGGTCTTACCCGCCACACCCGGAGTCATGGTAGCGCTCAGCGTAACAGTCGCGCCCAGCAGGTCGGTGGCGTCTGCAACGACCACGGCGCCCGTCGCCTGCGTCACCGTCAGGTCCGCCGAACCGCTCGCCATACTGATGTCAGCGTCGCCGGCGAACACGGCGTCAATCGCATACGTTCCCACCGAGAGGTCAACCGAATAGGAGAGCGTCGCCACGCCCGCCGCATCGGTCGTACTGCTGCCTGCCGCCACACCGTCAACGGCAAAGGCAATGGTCTTGTCGGCCACTCCCGGAGCGAGCGTGGCCGTCAACGTCACCGAGGACTTGTAGGGGCCGCTCACGGCGGTCACCGCCAACGCACCCGCAACCTGGTTCACCATCAGCTGTCCGCTGCCCGAGGCAGCCCCGACCTGCCCGTCGCCGGCGAAACTGGCACCGACCGTATAGGTGCCTACCGAGTTGACGACCTGATAGCTGACCGTAGCCACGCCGCCGGCACCAGTCACGCCGGAACCGACCGCCACGCCGTCTACCGTAAAATCGACTGGCTTCCCGGCCAGCGCCGGGCTCAGCGTCGCAGTGAGCGTCACCGTGCTCATGTAGGCGCCGGTGGCATCCGCAACCGACAGGGTGCCCGCGGCGGCGCTGACTGTCAGGTCGCCGCTGCCGCTCGCCGCCGTGATATCGGCATCACCGGCGAAGGCCGCACCGATGAAGTAAGTACCGGCGCTGTTGGTGATCAGGTAGCTGGCCGTGGCAACGCCGGTGCCGTCGGTCACACCCGACCCGGCTGCCACGCCATCGACCGTGAAGGTTACAGTCTTCCCTGCCACGCCGGGCGTCAGAGTCGCACTCAGCGTCACGGTATCGCCGAAATCGCCGGCAGTGTCGGCCACGGCAAGACTGCCGGTGGCCTGCGTCACCGTCAGGGACCCGGTACCCCCGGCGGCCGTAATGTCAGCATCGCCGGCAAACGCAGCGACGATATTGTAAGTGCCAACCGACAGACCGATGGGGTACGCAACAGTCGCGCCACCGGCTGCATCGGTCACTCCGCTGCCGGCCGCCGCACCGTTGACCATAAAGGTCACGGTCTTCCCGGCCAGCGCCGGGCTGAGCGTTGCCTGCAGGGTAACGGTCGACTGGTAGGCGCTGCTCAGGCTCGCCACGGCCATCGCGCCGGAACCCTGCGTCACAGTGAGCGTTCCGCTGCCGTTGGCCGGCGAGATATCGGCGTCACCGGCAAAGCCAGCCTCAATGGCGTAGGTCCCCACGGGCAGCAGCGGCACGTAGTTGACGGTCGCCACGCCGGCGGCATCTGTCACACCGCTGCCGGCTGCCACGCCGTTCACGGCAAAGCTGACGGTCTTTCCGGCCACGCCGGGCGCCAGCGTGGCACTCAGCGTCACCGTGCTTCCAACCGCACCGGCCTGATTCGCAGCCGTCAGATTGCCCGTCGCCTGCCCCACGGTCAGATCAGCGGTATCGGTCGCAGCGCTTATGTCGGCGTCGCCTGCGAAGCTGGCCGTAACGGTGTGCGTACCGGCCGCGGCAACCACGAGATAGCTGACAGTCGCAAGGCCTGCAGCGTCCGTAACGCCGGAGCCGGCGGCCACAGCATCAACCGCAAAGGTGACGGTCTTGCCGGCCAGCGCCGGGCTCAGCGTCGCGCTGAGGGTCACCGTGCTCATATACACGCCGGCAGCATCGTCGGCCACCATGGTGCCGCTCGCCGGGGTCACCGTCAGCGTTCCGGTATCGGTGGCCGCGCTGATGTCAGCGTCACCTGCAAAGGACGCTTCAATAGAATAGCTGCCGATTGACAACAGCGGCGTGAAGCTCACCGACGCTGCGCCCGTGGCATTGGTCGTGCCGCTGCCCGCAGGCGCCCCGTCGACGGTAAATGAGACGACCTTACCCGCTGCACCGGGCGAGAGTGTGGCACTCAGAACAACGGGCGTACCAATGACCCCGGCGGCATCCGCCACGAAGGCCGAGCCGGTCGCCTGTGTCACTTCCAGGTTCGTTGAGGCGCCGGCGGCGCTGATATCGGCATCACCGGCAAAGGCCGCGTCAACGGTATAGGTCCCCGCCGGCAGGTCAGCGGCATAGGCCAAGGTCGCCACACCGGCCGCATCGGTGACACCGCTGCCCACCGCAGCGCCGTTGACCGTAAAGTCAACGGCCTTGCCGGCCACACCAGGCGTAAGCGTCGCCGTCAGCGTGACCGACGACTTGAACGGGCCGGTGGCGGGGGCCACCGTCATGCCGCCCGTCGCCTGCGTCACGGTCAGTGTCCCGCTGCCCGCTGTCGCCGCAACCTGAACGTCGCCCGCGAAGTAAGCGTCGATGGTATAGCTTCCTACTGAGTTGGTGATGAGATAGCTGACGGTAGCCACACCGCCAGCATCGGTGACGCCCGTGCCGGCTGCGACGCCATCGACCGCGAAGGCGATGGACTTGCCAGCCAGATTCGGGCTCAGCGTGGCCTGGAGCACAACGGTGCTCCGGTACGCCCCGGACGCACCCGGGACGGCGAGCGCACCCGCCGCGGGACTGACCGTCAGCGTGCCGCTGCCGCTCGCCGCCGAAATGTCGGCATCGCCGGCGAAAGCGGCGTCAATCGAATAGGTGCCGCCTGAGTTTGCTATGACGAAATCAACCGTGGCCACACCCGCAGCGTCGGTCGTGCCGCTGCCTGCCGCCACGCCGTCGACCGTAAAGGTGACGGTTTTGCCTGTGACGCCCGGGGTCAGGGTGGCGCTCAGCGTCACCGTGTCGCCAAAGTCGCCTGCCACGTTCGCCACGGACAGCACACCCGTCGCCGCCGTGACGGTCAGGGCGCCGCTGCTGGAGGCAGCCGTCAGGTCTGCATCGCCGGCAAAGTCCGCAACGATGGTGTGGTTGCCGGTCGAATTGACGATTAGATAATCCGTAGTGGCGACGCCACTCGCGTCGGTCACGCCCGACCCGGCAGCCGCCCCGTCAACCGTGAAGGTCACCGTCTTGCCGGCCAAACCCGGGCTCAACGTAGCCTGCAGAACAACAGTCGACATGTAGCCGCCGGTCCGGTCCGCCGCCGTCAGGGCGCCGGTCCCCTGCGTTACGGTCAGCGTACCGCTGCCGCTCGCCGCGCTGATGTCGGCGTCGCCGGCGAAATCTGCCGTGATGGTGTACGGTCCCACCGGCAGCACCGGCGTAAACGTAACGGTCGCCACGCCGGCGGCGTCTGTCGTGCCGCTGCCGGCGGCAATGCCATTCACGGCAAAAGTGACGGTCTTGCCTGCCGCGCCCGGAGTCAGGGTGGCACTCAGACTGACGGGGGTACCCAGGGCGCCGCTGGCGCCCGCAACGGCCATGCTGCCGGACGCCTGGGTCACAGTCAGCGCAGCGGCATCGCTGGCCGCGCTGATATCCCCGTCGCCGGCGAAGGCCGCCGTTATGATGTGAATGCCTGCCGAACCAGTCACCGCGTAGGCCACCGAAGCGGCACCGCCGGCATTCGTTGTGCCGGATCCGACCGCCACGCCGTCCACCAGGAAGTCGATGGTCTTTCCGGTGAGCGCCGGCGTCAAGGTAGCGGTCAGGGTCACGGAGCCCATGAAAGGCGCAGTTTTGTCGTCGGCAATCATGATGCCCGCCGCCTGGGTTACCGTGAGGGTGCCGGTGCCCGACGCCATGGAGATATCCGCATCGCCGGCAAAGTCGGCGCTGATGCTGTGGGTGCCGACGGAGTTGGCGATGGTGTAGTTGACCGAAGCCACGCCGGCGGCATCAGTCGTCCCGCTGCCGACTACAGCCCCGTCCACCGTGAATGCGACCGTCTTGCCAGTCACGTTCGGAGTGAGGGTTGCACTGAGCGTCACAGCGGCGCCCAGCATGCCCGAAGTATCGGACACGGAGAGTGCGCCGGTCGCCTGGGTAACAGTCAGGAAGTCCGTGTCGCTCGCCGCCGTGATGTCTGCGTCACCCGCAAAGTCCGCTCCGATATTGTAGGAACCCACGGAGAGATTGACCGGGTAGGCCACGGTCGCAACACCGCTGGCATCGGTCACGCCGGTGCCCGCGTCAGCGCCGTCGACTGTGAAACTGACGGGCCGGCCGGCCGCAGCGGGGGTGAGGGTCGCCGTCAGGTTCACCGTCGACTTGTAGGCGCCGGAGACCGCTGCGGCCGAGACGCTGCCCGTCGCCTGCGTGACGGTCAGTGTGCCGGTCCCGCTGGACGCGGTGATTTGCGCGTCGCCGGGAAAATCGACATCGATGCTGTACGACCCGACGGGAAGCGTGATCAGGAAGTCCGTAGTGGCTACACCGGCTCCACTGGTCGTATCAGAACCGACCGGCGTACTGTTCACCCTGAAGGTGACGGTCTTGCCGGACATGTTCGGGGTGAGGGTGGCGGTCAGGGTGACGGTGCTGAGGTGGGAACCGGTCTGATCCGTGACGGTGAGTGTGCCCACTGCCGGATTCACGGTCAGAGTGCCCGTTCCGGAGGCCGCCGCAATATCACCGTCGCCGGCGAAGTCAGCCGTCACCGTGTGTGGACCGGACGGTTCCGCAATCGTGTAGGCGAGGGTCGCAACGCCTGTTATATCGGTGACGGCGGTCCCCACGGAGGCGCCGGCCACCGTGAACGTGACCGTCTTGCCGGCGACGTTGGGAGTCAGGGTCGCCGACAGATTGACGGACGCCCCGAAGTCACCCCCGACGTCGGCCACCGCCAGGGCGCCGGTGGTCTGAGTGACGGTCAGGGTCCCTGTGCCGCTGTCTGCGGAAATGTTCGCATCGCCGGCGAAGGTCGCCGTAATGGTATGGCTGCCCGCCGATCGCGTGATCAGGTACGTGACTGTCGCTTCTCCGGCACCATTGGTGGTGCCCGTGCCCGCGGATGCGCCGTCGACCTGGAAGTCGATGCTCTTGCCGGCATCGGCAGGCGACAGCGTCGCCTGCAGCGTCACGTTCGACATGTAGGCGCCGGACACAGGCGCCACGTTGACCGACCCGGACGCCTGGGTCACCGTCAGCGTGCCTGTGTTGGAAGCGGCCGATATGTCGGCGTCGCCGGCGAATGAGGCTGATATGACGTACGTGCCTACCGGCTGGGAGACGGAATACGACACCGATGCGACGCCTGCCGCGTCGGTAATCCCCGTTCCGGCGGATGAGCCGTCGACGGAGAAGGCGATGGTCTTGCCTGCCATGGCAGGCGCCAGGGTGGCCTGCAGGGTGGCGGTGCCCAGATACGCCCCCGTGGCATCCGCGGTCGTCATGCTGCCGGCGGCCTGTGTCACGGTCAGCGGGCCGGTGCCGCTGGCCGCCGAGATTTCGGCGTCGCCGGCAAAGGCCGCCGTCACCACATGCAGACCGGCGGGCTTATCAATGACGTACGTTGCCGTCGCAACGCCGGACCCATCGGTCGTGCCCGAACCGACGGCATCGCCGTCAACCTGGAAAGTAATCACCTTGCCGGCTTCAGCCGGGCTGAGGGTCGCCTGCAGCGTAACGCTGGCGGCGTAGGCGCCGGTCGCCGGAGTGACAGCGATCGAACCGGAAGCCGCGTCCACCGTCAGAGTGCCGGCGCCGCTCGCCCCGGTGATTTCCGCATCGCCGCCGAAGCTGGCGCCGATGGGGCGGGTGCCCACTGTCCCGTTAATGGTAAAGGTGACGGTCGCCATGCCGGATGCGTCGGTGGTGGCCGAACCGGCGCCGCCGCCGGAAACCGAGAAGGCGATCGTCTTTCCGGCCACCGCGGGCGACAGGATCGCCCGGAGCGTGGCAGTGCCGCCGAACGGACCGGAAGCGTCCAGCACCGTAAGGGTGCCGGTCGCCTGGGTAATGGTCAAATTGGCTGTGTCGGAAGCAGGGCCGATATCGGCGTCGCCGGCGAAGTCGGCAGCGAGGGGGAAGGTGCCCACCGTTTCGGTGGAATGGTAGACGTAAGTTGCCTCACCGGCAGCGTCGGTCACGCCGGTACCCACCAGAGCGCCGTTCACACGGAAGGCCACCGTCTTGCCGGCGGCAGCAGGGCTCAGCGTCGCCGAGAGGGTGACGTCCGACCGGAACTCCCCGCCGGCGGCGGAGATGCTGAGTGTGCCCGACGCCTGCGACAAGGTCAGCGTGCTGGTGCCCGAAGCGGGGCCCACATAGCCGTCCCCGTCCCAGGACGCGCCCAGCGTATGGGTGCCCACGCTCTGGGTCGGCGCGTAGACCAGCGTGGCGACGCCGGCTGCATTCGTCGTTGCCGTGCCTACGGGTGAACCGTTCACCGTGAAAGTGATCGTGCGACCGGACAGGGCCGGACTGAGCGTAGCCGTAAGCCCGGTCGGCGCCCCGAAGACCGTTGTCGCCGGGTCAACCGTAATCGCGCCGGCAGCCGCAACGGTGGTCAGAGTCCCCGTGCCGGTCGCGGCGGTTACCTCCGCGTCGCCGTCGAATGTGGCCGTTATCGTATGGTTGCCCGCGGGCTGTGTGACGGTGTAAGTGGTTGAAGCCTGTCCGGAGCCGTCAGTCGCACCGGAGCCCACTTCGGTGCCGTCAACCGCGAAAGTAATGGTCTTCCCCGCCAGGGCCGGGCTCAGAATCGCAGTCAGCGTGGCTGGGGCATCGTAGGTGCCCGAAGCGCCGGGCACCGACAGGTCGCCGTCAGCGGCAGTTATTGTGAGGATGCCGGTTCCGCTGGCAGCGGAAATGTTGGCATCGCCAGCGAAGTCGGCAGTGATGGTATGTGTTCCTACAGATTGGCTGACAGCAATGCTGAGCGACGCCTGACCTGATGCATTGGTAGTGTCGGAGCCTACCGCCACGCCGTCGACGGAGAATGTGACGGTCTTGCCGGCCACCGCGGGAGATAGGGTGGCCCTCAACAGCCCAGTGCCCAGGAATTCCCCGGTTGAGTCGCTTACGGTCAGTCCGCCCGGGGCCTGCGTCACCGTCAGCGTGCCGGTACCGGCGGCCGCGCCGATGCTCGAATCGCCGGCAAAGGCCACATCAATGCTGTACGTACCGGCGTCCAGGCTGCCCGAGTAAGACCGCGTGGCCGCTCCGCCGTCGCCGGTGATGGCGTTGCCAAGGAAGGCGCCACCGACGGTAAACGTCAGGACCCGCCCCGGGGCACCGGGGGAAAGGGTAGCTTCCAGGTCGGCGGTCGATAGATACTCCATTGAAATATCGGCAACCGAGACGTCGCCGTCGACCGAAGTAACGGTGAGTTCGGCGCCGGCCGAAGAGGCCTGGTAGTTGGTGTCGCCGGCAAAGGACGCGTCAAAGGAATGAGTCCCCGCGGACACGGTCGCCACATAATTGAAGGAAGCCGTACCAGTCCCGTCCGTGGTGGCCGATCCGACCAGGCTGCCGTTCACATGGAAAGCGATCGTCTTGCCGGCCAGAGCCGGACTCAAAGTGCCCTGTAGTAGCACGGATTCATAGAACCCAACCGTAACGGCAGACGTGGCTATGGATGTTGTGGCCGGGGTGATCGTAATCTCCGCGGAGCCTGAAGACGGTTCATAGTCCGTCTCACCGGCAAAGCTGGCGGTAAGGGTATGGGTGCCGGCGTCCTGTGTTGCCGTGTATGTGATGGTAGCAATACCGGTGCCGTCAGTGTCTGCCGAACCCACTACAGTCCCATCCACCGCAAACTCGATGGTCCGCCCGGCCAATGCCGGCGACAACGTGGCCGTTAGGGGGACGGATGTATCATACACGAGGGTGGCGCCCGTGATGCTCACGCTGGTCGGAAGGGCCAGAATGCGCAGCGACGCGGTGTCAGCCGAAGCGCTGTAAAGGCCGTCACCGGCAAAAGTAGCCGTATAGGTGTAGCTGCCGGGCGACTGACCGGGCGTGTATGTAAAGGTAGCAACGCCGACATCGTCGGTAACACCTGTGCCAACCTCTGTACCCTCGACGGAGAAAGTGATGGTCATGCCCGCCAGCGCGGGATCCAGGGTCGCCCGAAGAGTAACCTCCTCGCCGACAGTAATGGTTGTTGACTGTGCCGTCAGAGAAGTGGGCAGCTGCAGGATGGGCACGTCGCCCCAAAACACGTAGCTGGTCTGCTTCCCGGCCGGGGCCGAATGCACCAGCGTAGCGGTGCCGCCGGCGGCCGGCACCGTGTAAATTCCGTACGGACCCCCTGTCACACCCCGGGGATAGGCGCTGACGGCCAGGTCGGTGCCGGCCGGCGACCAGGCCAGGTAGTTTGGCGTCAGGGCCGGCGTGGTCACCACCTCGGCCGGGGTGCCGGAGCCGTCGGCGTTAAGGGTGAAGATACGTGCCTGGCCGCCGTCCTGGACGATGGCCGCAACCATCGTGCCGTCCGGTGAGAACTTGGCATCCGTGACCATCCAGGTGGCAGTGCCGATTGGAGTCGCAGTGCCTGTTGACGGATCGACAAGGTATAGCGGCTGCGGGCTGGTCGGAGTGGTGCCGGCCCGGTCCTTCATGAGAACCCCCGCAGGTCCCCAGTCCAGCAGGACCTGGCTGAAGTTGTTAGTCGGGGTGGTGAGAACCGTGGCGCCTGTGCCGTCGGCGCTAGCTACGTAGATTCCGTTGAAGCCCTTCGGCTGGCTGGCGGCCTTGGCGGAGAACGCGATCTGCGTACCATCGGGCGAGAATGCGAAGTTCGTCGAGTACTGCAGGGCAGCGTCGGAGATTACGATCCGGTCCGCGCCGTCAACGGCCGACGTGACCAGTGCGCCACCCTTGTCGAAGGAAAGGAGGAACGATCCGTCGCGCGCCGGAATGGCGCGCTGACCTGCAGGGTTCAGTGCGCGCAACGCCTGCTCCGGCTGGGATCCGTCCGGGTTCATGCGAAGGATCGTTGGATTGATTGCATTGCCTTCCGTGAAGAGAATGGCCTCCGAAAGGGAAGGTGCGGCTGCAGCCCTCCGGATCGGTCCCCACAGGTTGAGTCCCCCGAAAATCAGGAGGATGGCCAACCAGGCTGCACCCTTCTTCAGGCATTTACTCATTGCGATACCCCTTTATGGCATATAATACCAATATCAATATGATGTGGACCCTATTCTCTTTGTCGAATTCTGTCCTCCATTGGTAAAGTGGTTTGGTTTAAGACTATAAACTTTTGAGACCCCTCCTCCGATATAAGTGAATAAGGCGTGTCTTGAGAGGAGGTGTGTCATGCGCATCCAACACAACGTGTCCTCGATGAACGCTTGGCGCGGCCTCCTGAACGTGGCCGCTCAGTCGGAAACGAGCATGGCCCGCCTCTCATCCGGCAACCGCATTAATAGTGCGGCCGATGACGCGGCAGGCCTGAGCATCTCGGAGCGCATGCGCTCACGGTTCATCAGCTACGCGCAGGCTACTCGTAACGCAGCCGACGGACTCTCCCTCGTTCAGACTGCGGATGCGACACTAGATGAAGTGCTGCAGCTGCTGCAGCGCGGCCGGGAACTCTCGCTCCAGGCGGCCAACGAAATCTATCAGCCCGACCAGAAACAGAGCATCCAAACAGAGATCAACCACATTCTCGCGGAAATCGACCGCATCGCTGATACAGCGCAGTATAATGACATTCACCTGTTCGCCGGGGGCATGGGCGCCGGAACGATGGCCGCGAGCGTGACGGGCCTTCGATCAAGCTGGCTGGAGCAGGCTGAACAGGTGATCTCCACCTACTACGGAATTACCGGTGACGGTACGCCCCTAAACGTGGTCCTGACCCGCGGCGGGGGAGCCGGACCGGGTTGGATCACCGGAAATGTGGACATCGACGGCAAGTTGCGCGACATAAACCTCACGTTTGACATCGACGTGCTGGCCAACACCCCTGATGCCGACCGAATTGTCGCCCGTGCCATGACACAGGCGGTTCTGGCCCGCAACTCCAACTATGTAAGCCTCTCAAAGTGGTTCATTTCGGGAGCCAGCGACCTGATTGCGGGCGGCGACGACATGCTGGCTGAGGTGCTGAACAACTACAGCGGGGCGGAGATCGTCAACACGATCGCTAACCCCTGGGCGGACGACAGCCTCCATCAGGCGTCGTCCTATCTGGCCCTCAAATACCTGAAGAGCCTGGCTGCTGCTGGCGGGGCGCAAATGAGCGATCCGATGACCTTTCTCGAGTGGGGCTTCGACCTGAACGCGGCGCTATTGTTCACCATCGGCATGGATGAAGCCACTTTCATCAACGATTTCCTCCTCAATGGCGAAGCCTATCTTGATTCGCTCGTTGTGAGCGGTGAGCTGAGCGACTTCGATGTCGGCGGTTTCAACAGCCTCGACTCAGCCGGCGTCATTCCCGACGGGGGGACCTATTCACTCAATCCGACGGCCAACTTTACCGTCAACTGGCATGGCATTGTGGAGGCCAACACCGAGTTCCGGCTCCACATAGGCACCAACGCGAGCGATTCCATCAGGGTGGTGCTGCCCCGGATCGGTCAGGCCACCCTTGACCTGCTGGGGATCGATGTGCTGACTGGTGCGGCGGACGCCATTGAGCGGTTTGGAAAGGCCATTTCCACGGTGACTTCGGCCCGTTCCGAGCTCGGCAGCACAGCCAACATGCTCGAACACACGATTAACTCCAACCGGGAGGCCGAGCTGTCCCTGCGCAGCAGCTACTCACGCATTCATGACGCGGACTATGCCAGGGAACTGCTGACGCTCACCAAGCAGCAGATTCTGGTGCAATCGAGCTCGTCAGTACTGGCGAAGGCAAACCGGCTGCGCGAGCATACGGCGTGGCTGCTCAGCGGGTTGAAGACATCCGGGCTGGGCGCCCTCTCCTCTTCCTTCCCTTCCCCCGCCCCGGCCTGACGGCTGAAACAGAGATCCGCCCCGTACTCAAGCCGAGTACGGGGCGGTTGCTGTTATGCCGACTAGTCCGCAGCCTCGTCGTGGTTCACCTGGTGAACGACGATTGCCTCGCCCGTAGCCTTCTGCACGGGCCGCAGGTTGAGCAGACCCCGGAAGGTCAGGACGATCAGGGGCAGGATGCCGGGCACCAGGAAGACGGTGTCGGGCAGGGACCGGAGCCACATGAGCGTGTTGACCAGGGGCTTCTGGTAGAAGCTGTAGTCGCGGGCGACGTGGAAGCCGTGCTCGAAGCTCTCGAACATCTGCATGAAGCCGATGGGCATCAGGGTGATCACGATCATGCCCATCAGGCCGATGTTCAGACCCCAGAAGGAGATCTTGACCGCCTTGTCGCTCCAGGCCTGCGGCTTGACGATGTTGCGTAGCACGTACAGCAGCAGGGCGATGGCCAGCATGCCGTACACGCCCATCAGGGCGCCGTGGCCATGGGTCGGGGTTAGCCAGGAGCCATGCTGGAAGTAGCTGACGATCGGCAGGTTGATCAGGAAGCCGAGCAGACCGGCGCCGAACAGGTTCCAGAAGGCGGTGGCCACCAGGAACCAGAAGGTGCCGCGGTACGGGAAGTCGATGCCGCCCTGCTTCTGCATCTTGTACTGTTCATATGCCTCGACCATCAGCAGGGTCAGGGGGATCACTTCGAGGGCCGAGAAGACAGCGCCGAGGCCGATCCACATGTCGGGGGCGCCGATCCAGTAGTAGTGGTGACCGGTGCCCAGCACGCCGGAGCCGAGCAGGATGATCAGCTGGAAGTACAGAGCCCGGACGGTGGACTTGGCGGTGACCAGCTTCATGGCGACCATGAGGTAACCGATGATCACGACGGCAAAGACTTCAAACATGCCTTCCACCCACAGGTGGATGATCCACCAACGCCAGTAGTCGGCGTAGGTAATGCTCGTGTCGGGGTTGATGAAGAAGGCGAAGCCGTAGAAGAGCGGGATGCCGATGGACGTGTAAAGGAGCAGGTGGATCAGGCCGCCCTTGTCGGTCTCTTTCTTGAGGGCGCCCCGCAGGCCGCGCCACAGGATGAAGAGCCAGATGCCCAGGCCGGCGACGAGGAGGATCTGCCAGATGCGGCCCAGTTCAAGGTATTCCCAGCCCTGGTGGCCAAACCACCACCACATGTTTCCGAGGTAGCCCTTGGCACCGAGCCACTGACCGGTCAGCGAGCCGCCGACCACCACGACGAGCGCCCAGAAGAGGATGTCGATCAGCATGCCCTGGCCCTTGGGCTCCTCACCGGCGATGGCCGGAGCGGCGTAGAGGCCCATGGCGAGCCAGGCGGTGGCGATCCAGAAGACCGCCAGCTGCAGGTGCCAGCCCTTGGCGATGTTGAACGGCAGAATCCTGGGCAGGTCGAAGCCGTAGAAGCTGGAGCCTTCGGCGTAGTAGTGGGCCAGCACGCCGCCGAGCAGCGACTGGACCAGGAAGAGCAGCGTGACCACCAGCAGGTACTTGCCGAGCTTCCGCTGGCCGGGAGTGACCTGGAGCTTGCTCAGGTCAAACTTCGGGAAGGTAACATAGCTCTGCTCCATCTCCAGCTTCCACTTCTTCTGCGCCCAGAGAATGGCGGCGAGACCGGCGATGAGTAGGGCGACGGAAAGGGCACTCCAGTAGATGGCGCCATACGTTGCGCTGTTGCCGGCGGCCGGGTTATACGGCCAGTTGTTGGTGTAAGAGTAGCTCAGGCCGGGCCGGTTGGCGGCAGAAAGCCAGGCGGTCCAGGCGAAGAAGTCGCTGATCTGGCGAATCTGGTCGCCTTCCGCCACATAGGAACGACCGGTGGCAGGCATATGCGCTTCGGAAATCGTGCCGGCAGGCAGCGAGGCCTTGATGTCGCCGTTGACGAAGTAGTCGCGGTAATGCGTGCGGATTGCCTCAAGGCCCTTGACCTGGCCTTCGGTCAGCGTCAGGGTCTTTTTCGATTCATCGTACCGGTTGGTCTTCAGGTCGGACTTGGTTTTTGCGTCGGCACCGGCCTTCTGTTCTTCGGGCAGGTCGCCATAGGACTTGCCGTAGAGCTTCTGGGCCCAATATTCCTGGAGAGTGACTGTCATGATGTTGAGCGCTTCGGCCGTGTAGTCCGGGCCGAGGTAGGAGCCGTGACCGAGCACGGTGCCATAGTCCATGAGCCCGTACTTCTGATAGACGGCCTGACCGCCCTTGATCTGCGCCTGCGTGGTCAGGACGGTGCCGTCGGGGCCCACAACCTGTTCAGGGATCGGTGCCTGGTTCTGGTAGATCCAGCCGCCGCCCACCAGCATGACCGTAAACGCCAGCAGCATCGTGACAAGCAGCACGTGTTTGAGCAGCTTGTTGGGCGTTCCCTTTGCGTCGTTCATTTGCCCAGCCTCCTGATTCAATACTTCGGTCCCATCGCCTTCATAGTACCGAAAGTCAGGGCTGGGCAAGTTGTGCTTACGCACAAGGACAACGTGATAGTTCTCACATGCCCTGATGTGACGCGCGTCACAGCAGTACGCTGCCAGAAAAAATGAGTCTTCAATGTAGCTTTACTAAAATCCGGAAGCGATAATAATTCCATCCAACGACCTGGGAGGCGGTTCCATGCGTAAGGTGGCAAAGGCCGTGGTCTGTCTGCTGTTGCTGGGGCTTGCGGCAGCGCTGATGGGTGCAACTCCGGCAGACCGCCGGGGCTATGTGGGGGGCAGATTCGCCCTGGAACTGGACGGCGTTGTGGTGGGATGGCTCTTTAGCGCTGATGGCGGCTATGCGACTTCAGAGGTGGTGACCGAGTGGTTTGGGCCGGGCATGGCCAAAAAGCACCTCGCGGGCGTCAAGTATGAAGACATTACCATCACAGCGGGGGCGGGGATGTCGAAGGCCTTCTACGACTGGATTTCCAGCACCCTCGCCGGAAGCTATCCCCGGAAAAACGGGGCCATTATCGCCGTAAGCTTCGACTCAAAGGAGACATCCCGCCTGGAGTTCAGCAATGCTTTGATTACGGAGATTGGTATGCCGGCGCTTGATGCCGCCAGCAAGGACGCAGCCAAGATGACCATCAAGTTCACGCCCGAGCGGACCCGACTGAGAAAGTCCGCGGGAGAGCGCGTGAAGTTGCCTGGGGATTTTTCCAAGCAAAAGACGTGGCTGCCCTCGAACTTCCGCCTGAGGATCGACGGGCTGGAACAGGCGACAAGCCGCGTGAATAAGATCGAAGCGATCACAATCAAGCAAAAGGTGATCGAAAACGCCGTCGGTTTTGCACGGGATTACGAGAAGGAGCCCGCCAGCGTGGAGATTCCCAACCTGGTGATCACTTTCCCCGAATCCCACGCCGACAGCTTTTACGACTGGCACCAGGATTTCGTGATCAGTGGCAACAACGGGGAAGGGAAAGAGAAGAGCGGGACCCTTGAGTACTTGAGTCCGGACTTGAAAGAGGTGCTGTTCCGCCTGGAGTTCCACAACCTCGGCATTTTCAAGCTGGCGCCCGACAAGGTGGAGTCCGGTGCGGAACAGATTCGGCGCGTGAAAGCGGAGATGTACTGTGAGGACATGTCGTTCTCCGTGGGGTCCGCAATGATCAAATCGGCGCCGCAGCAGGTTCCGGCGCCGCCCGCGACGGAGCAGGACCCGGAGCCGAAGCCGAAGTCAAAGCCTAAGCCGAAGCCCCAGCCCGAGCCGGAGTTGCCCGCCAACACCGCCCGGATTGGTGCGACCGCTCTCTAACTGCATGCGCAAGGCCTGCCGGACATAACCGGCAGGCCTTTTTTGAAACCCAGGGCGCCTGGGGGCGGTCCATAAGGTAAAGAGGTGTTCGCTATGCCACAACAATTGGGTCTTGCGCTGCTGGCGGCGACCTGCCTGCTCGCAGGGTGCAGCCAGGCGCCGGTCCCAACGCCCGCGCCCCTGCCACCCGAGGCGAGCCAGATTGCCCATGCCGCTGCCCGCTGGCGCTACAGCGCCCTTGACTTCCGTGATGAGCTGCACGGGTGGATCGCGCTGACCGACGGTGGCGCGGGCCCCGGTGCGGTCATTCGGTCCGCTGACGGCGGTATCACGTGGCTCCGGACGGGCGCCCCGGCGTTTGACATCGGCGCCCTCCGCTTTACGGATGAGGCTCACGGCACCGCCCTCGGCACCTCACTGAACTGCCGTACCAAAGGGACCGGCTGTACCCTGATAATCGCCGGCACGGCGGACAGCGGAGCCACCTGGGAAACGCGGTTCAGCCATGCGCTGGCGGATGGCACCAATGATCATGCGCCGGTATTGGAGTTTCTAAACGGCGGCACGGGGTACGCGCTCTACGTTGGCAGCCGTGAGAGCGTGCTGGTGATGACCGCCGATGCGGGACAGTCCTGGCAAAGCCTGCCCTCCCCGGCGCCGGGGTGGAACATCATGTCCGCCGCTTTTGCCAATGCGAACCTGGGGTGGGTGCTCGCCAGGGAATGCACGGCCGCCGGCGAACAGGACCAATGCCGGTACGCCGTCTTTGCGACCGAGGACGGCGGCAAGCGGTGGGTGCAGCAGCTCGCTTTGCCTGACGGGCGCCGGATCCGCCCGGGCAGCATGAGCTTCGTCGATGCCCGCCACGGCTGGCTTTATCCGACCGCACCGACCGCAGGCTGCTCGCTAAGCGGCTGTGCCGGGCCGATCTACCGCACCGAAGACGGGGGCAAGACGTGGGGAGAGATTTCATGGGCGGGCGCCCGGGATTATGCCGGGTTTGCCCTGTCGGTCCGGTTCGTAAGCCACGACCGGGGCTGGATGCTGATCAGCGGGGGTACTTCCAGCGGCATTGGCACAACGGCGGACGGCGGCATGACCTGGACTCGCTATCTTTTGGAAGGGCTGCAGGACGTGCAGATGCTCTCAGCACCTTCAGCGGAGGTTGCCTGGGCCGTGGGTGCCGGTCCCGGTGGGGCGGCGGTGCTCGTGAAGACAGTGGACGGCGGAAAGACGTGGACCCCGGTGCCCGTCCCCCAACTAGATTAGGAGGGACTGCTCTTGAACAAAGCGTTAGTTTCCATGGCGGCGGCTCTGGTCGGCGTGCTGCCCGGTTTCTTCCTGGTGTTTCACTCGGTTTTTGCCGATTCGTCCTCGACGTCCGAGCGGCTGGTTGCTCTGCTGTTGATTGCCGCCGCATACGGCCTGTTGGGAGCTGTATTCGGCTTCTTCGCCGGCTCATGGCGGGTGGGAGTCTGGCTGGCTTTCCCCGCACTCGTGATGGTAGCGCTATACTCGCTGAAGGAGTACCAGCACTTGCTGCTGCACGTGGCGACGGGGGCCGTGACCCTGGCTGCCGCCTGCGGCGGCGCCCGGGCCGGGGCGCACCTCCGGCGATGATATGAAAGGGCCTGCCGGATGTGCTCCGGCAGGCCCCGCTTCATGTGTGTCGCTTACTGAATCTCGAAGGTGACGGAGACCGAGGCGGAATACTCCGTGGTGCCGCCGAAGACCGGTGCGGCAGGGGAGGCGGCCATTTCGGCCTTAGCGTAGGAGATGCTGGCGGGGGAGTCGTACATGACCGGGCCGCGTCCGCCGTCCATGACGTTAATGCGGTAGACGCCCACGACCTTGACGCCGAGCTTATCGGCCACCCGTTCGGCCTTGGCCTTGGCATCTGCGATGGCGAGATCCAGCGCCTCGTCGACCAGCTTGTCCGTGTCCTTGATGGAGAAACTGACGCCCTGCAGCTGGTTGGCGCCGGCATTGACGCCCACCTGAATCAGGTCGGCGACCTTCTTGAGGTCATGGGTAGTAACGGTGAGGGTGTTGGTCACCCGGTAGCCCTTAAACAGGCGGCCGTTCTGGGTGTAGTCGTACTCCTCGTTCAGGGTGAACATGCCGGTCTGGAGGTCGTCTTCCTTGACACCGGCGTTCTTGAACGCCTCCGCAACCTTGTCCATGGACGTGCCCATATTGCCGTAGGCCGTTGCAGCATTCGCTTCAATCGCTGTGAATCCGATGCGAATCTGGGCTGTGTCGTACTTGACGGTGAGCTTGCCCGTACCCGTCACGTCCAGCGTGCGCTGGATGGGCGCCTGGGTCTCGGCAAGGGTCGTTTCGGGGCGGAACATGGTGACCGCCAGGGCAAAAGCGCTCAACACGAACAGGGCGATCCATCCGATGCGACGCATGACAACCACTCCTCTTGTGTGTGTCCATCTGTTCGCAAGAATGGACGAGAGTGGCTGCGTTTCGGTTTCAACCTACTTCAACAAAGCTCGCCAACCAATATCGCGTCGGTACTGCTTGCCCTCGAACCGGATGGCCTCAACGCCGGCGTAGGCTCGGGAGAGCGCCTCCTTCAGGTCGTTACCGGTGGCCATGACGCCGAGTACGCGACCGCCGGACGTCACCAGAACCCCGTCGGCGTCAAAGGCAGTGCCGGCGTGGAAAACGGTAACGCCAACCCGGTCTGCCTCTTCCAATCCGTCAATGGGCAGGCCCTTGGGGTAGGCGCCCGGGTACCCCGGCGACGCCACCACGACGTTGGCCGCCGCCCCGGCCCGGAAGCGGAGGTCGACTGCCTTGAGACGGCCTTCGACGCAGGCCGACAGCACTTCGAGCAGGTCGTTCTCCAGGAGCGGGAGAACCACCTGGGCTTCAGGGTCGCCGAACCGGGCGTTGAACTCGACGACTTTGGGGCCGTCGGCGGTCAGCATCAGCCCGGCAAACAGGCAGCCTACAAAGGGGGTGCCCCGGTTGGCCATGGCCGCGATGACCGGCTCCAGGATACGCTTTTGGACGGTGCGAGCGATTTCCGGGGTATAGCTGGGGACGGGGGCGTAGGTGCCCATGCCACCCGTATTGGGCCCGGTGTCGCCTTCGCCGGCGCGCTTGTGGTCCTGGGCCGAGACCATTTGCTTGATCGTGCGGCCGTCGCTGAAGCAGAGGATGCTGACTTCCTCACCCTCCATGAACTCCTCGATGACCACCTTGTCACCGGCGGCGCCAAACGCCTGGTCGAGCATGACAGCCTTCAGCGCAGCCTCCGCCTCTTCCATGGTCATGCAGACGGTGACGCCCTTGCCCAGTGCGAGGCCGTCCGCCTTGATGACGATGGGGGCGCCCTGCAGGTGCAGGTATGCCCGGGCGGTCTCGTAGTCGGTGAAGCTGCCATACCTCGCAGTGGGTACGCCCGCCCGGGTCATGATCTCCTTGGCGAAATCCTTGGACCATTCCAGCCGGGCGGCCTCGCGGGTCGGACCGAACGCCTTGATGCCCGCGTCTTTGAGGCGGTCGACGAGACCGAGGGCGAGGGCGTCATCCATGCCGATGATAACCAGGTCGGCCTTCAGCTTTACGGCCAGTGCAACCTGCCCCTCAATATCGGTCGCCCTGACGCCGGGGTGACACCAGGCGAAGCGCCCAATGCCGGGATTGCCGGGCGCCACGTGGAGTTCCTCGACCATGGGGCTCTGAATCACTTTCCATGCGAGGGCGTGCTCACGGCCCCCGCCGCCTACGATTAATACCTTCATAGTTCTCGGGTGCCTCCAATTACAGCCTGTCCGTGGATCCATAAATGGTCGCCGTCCTGCTGGCGGACCATAATCAGGCCGGGCCGGCCCATGGCGTGCCCCTGGCCAATTTTGATGCGGCAGCAGCCGGGTGCAACGCCGTGGTGCCACAAGTACCACGCCAACACAACGGCGGCCATGCCGGTGACCGGATCTTCATAAATGCCGGCCCCGGTGCAGAAATGGCGCGCCTCTGCCATAGTGCCGAGGATGCGCGCCTCAGCCGTGAAGACGTATATGCCCGTGGCGCCGAGCGTCGCGCAGGCCCTATCGACGGCGGCGGGATCGGGCCGGAGTGCATCCAGCGCTTCCAGGGAGCGGACGGGGACAATCAGCTTCGGACGCCCGGCGGTGCCGACTTGCACCGGACCGTCGATATCTTCAGGCCGGATACCCAACGCCTTTGTGGCAACAGCGGGATCGAGCATATCGCCCAGCGTGACCGGGGGCATGGCGAGCCCGAAGAGGTACGGGTCCACCACGACATCCAGGTCGCCGGCCGGTGTGCTGACTTTGAACTCCCCCTGAATCCCGAGCGCCGCCAGGGCGGCCAGGGTGCCGTGCCCGCAGAGGGTCATGGCGGTGCCGGAGGGTTGGTAGTAGCGCAGGGTGGTCCCATCAACGAAGGTGGTCTCCAAACCGAGTTCGGCGGCAATGCTTGCCATTTGCGCGTGAGTCAGGTCGCCGGCGTTCATGACCACCGCGGCGGGATTACCCTGACCGGGCGTAAGCGTGAAGACGTCCACGAAATGAGCCTGCAAGGTGTTCCCTCCCCGGTGGGTGAACGGGCTTAGTGGCGGAAGTGGCGCACGCCGGTGAAGACCATCGCGAGGCCCAGCGCATTGGCCTTGTCGATCGACTCCTGGTCGCGAATGGAGCCGCCGGGCTGGGCGATGGCAGCAATACCGGCCGCACCGGCTGCCTCTACGACGTCCGGGAACGGGAAGAAAGCGTCAGAGGCCAGAACGGCGCCCTTTACGTGCTCGCCGGCCTGGCGGAGGGCGTGACGGGCGGCATCGATGCGGTTCATCTGCCCGGCGCCGACGCCAAGCGTCTGACCGCCCTTCGCCACCACGATGGCGTTGGACTTGACATGCTTGCAGACCTTCCAGGCAAAGGCCAGGTCGGCCAGCATTGCCGCCGAAACCGGGGAGGCCGTGGCCGTCTTCCAGGCGGCCGGATCTTCGTGGATGGCGTCCCAGTTCTGCATCAGGAAGCCGCCGGCGACCCGCTTGACGTCGAAGCCTGCGGGTGCCCGGCGCTGGATTTCCCCCGTCTCAAGCAGACGAATATCCTTCTTCTTGGTGAGGACTTTGAGGGCGCCCGGCTCGAAGGACGGCGCCAGCACGATCTCCACGAAGATCTTGCTGATCTCCTTGGCCGTCTCTTCGTCGCAGGGACGGTTCAGGGCGATGATACCCCCGAAAATGGAGACCGTGTCGGCCTCGTAGCACTTGCGGTAGGCTTCGGCCAGCGTGGGCGCCACGGCGACGCCGCAGGGGTTGGCGTGTTTGATGGCCACCGCCGCCGGTTCAGCGAACTCCTTGACCAGTTCCAGCGCCGCATGAGCGTCGTTGATGTTGTTGAAGGAGAGTTCCTTGCCGTGCAGCTGTTTCGCTCCGGCGATGGTCGTCCCGCCGTGCGTACCATCGGAATAGAAGGCGGCCTGCTGGTGCGGATTCTCACCATACCGTAGATCCTGCATCTTCGTGAGGTGGAGCGTCACGGCCTGCGGGAAACCCGTTGCCTCGGGGGGAGCCTGTCCCGCCTGGCGGGCCGCCACGATCGCTTTGCCCCTGGTGCCGAGCCATGCGGCGATGGCCGTGTCGTAGCTGCTGGTGTGCTGGAACGCCTCGGTCATCAACTCGAACTTGGTGGTCAGGTCGATATCGCCGGTCTCACGCAGTTGGCGGAGGACCTCGGCGTACCGCTCGGGATTGACGAGCACCGCTACGTCCTGCCAGTTCTTCGCCGCGGCGCGCACCATGGTCGGACCCCCGATGTCGATCTTCTCGACGGCGTCCTCCAGGCTCACGTTGGGGTCGGCGACGGTCTCCCGGAAAGGATAGAGGTTGACCACCACCATGTCGATGGGGGTGACGTTGTGCTCCTTGAGCTGGGTCATGTGCTCCGGGTTGGCGCGGATGGCCAAAATGCCGGCGTGAATCTGGGGCTGCAGCGTTTTGACGCGGCCGTCGAGGATCTCCGGAAACCCGGCGACCTGGGCCACTTCCAGAACCGGGATGCCGGCGCCCTGCAGGGCCCGGTACGTCCCGCCCGTGGAGATGATCTCCACACCCAGCGCGTGGAGTGCGCGGGCAAAGTCGACAATACCGTTCTTGTCGTAAACACTAATGAGGGCACGCTTGACGGACATGGAACAGATCCTCCCCTTCCTACTTCGGCCCCTTGCCATCTTCAGGCCGATAGGCGTCACGGTCCAGCCAGTACTTTTTCTCGTGTCCGGCCAAATAGGCCAGCAGCGGATCCCGGTAGACGGGCCAGGTTATGTACCGGGCCACTTCGTCACGCCGAACCCACTTGACATCCACTACAAACTCATCATCCACCGGCACCCGGGGCGTCCCCGTCACCACCCGGCAGGAAAAGACGTGATCCAGGAAGTGCATGTCCATGGGTACATTATGGGCATCGATGACGTAGGCCAGCTCCACCGGCGCGACCAGCAGCCCGGTCTCCTCCTGAACTTCCCGGACGACGCAGTCCGTAACCGCCTCGCCGGGTTCAATCCGCCCGCCGGGCAGGGACCACACATCGCCAATCTGCCAGCGATTCAGGACCAGGAGAATATTGTCTTCGTCTTCCACAAGCCCGACGCCCAAAATAAACTGCTTGGACACTCATAACACCTACCTGGAAAAATCGCATAATGCCCTTCCCGTCGCTCTGCTTGGGGGACCGGCGCCGCACCCACATTTCTTGCGTATGGCTGGGGATGGTGAGGGGTGGCCGTGGCGACGTCCGGGGGTGAGGTTAGAGGCAGTTAGCCCCGCTACCCGAGTTTAAAAGGCGGCACCGGCGGTGCGCTACCCGAGTGAACAGCCCGACCGGTTCCGGTGACGCCGCTTGCCCGAGGGCTTACTGCCTCTTACCGAGCCCCTGGGGAGCAAAGGTCATCCCTCACCATCACCAGCGCCCAGGAGCTTAGAAGATGTGGTAGCGGGGACGCCTCTCCTCCAACCAGGTGAACAATGGCTCCACCCAGGGACGGTAGTTCATATACTGCCGAATCTCCTTGGGATGCACCCACTGCACCTGGGTCACATCTTCATCGTCCTCCGGCACACCCAGTTCCCCACCCACAACGGTGGCGTGGAAGTAGAACTGCAGGTACCACTCCTGACGGGACGCGACGAACCACTCCGTCACAAAGGCCAGTTCCGCCATTTCCACCACGAGCCCCGTCTCTTCCAGCACTTCACGGCCCATGGTCTGCAGCAGCGGCTCGCCTTCCTCGCAGGACCCTTTCGGCAATGACCAGTGGGGCCGGTAGTGCCCGCGGTTGCGAACCAGGAGGACCTGCCCTTTTTCGTTGAGCAGCACCGCGCCTACAGCGAGTCTCCTCACACAGCCGCCCATATGGGATCACCCCTCCTCCCCGATTCCTACGCCAGCGGGTTGCCGACCCTGGGACAGGGTCGGCGCCCGACTGGCGTAGGAACCGACGTGACGTCCCACGGGATATTCCCACAGGGGCTTTCGCCTTAGTTTGTTAGGGCGATCCCTCGGGCCTTTGAATCCGCACCCGGCGGCCCTCGAGGGTAAGGCGGCCCTGGGCGTAGAGTTGGACCGCCTCCGGGTAGATGCGGTGCTCCTCGTGGAGAATCCGCTCGCTGAGGGTCTGCTCGGTATCATCCTCCAGGACCGGCACCGCCGCCTGCAGGATGATGGGGCCCTCATCCATCCCTTCGGTGACAAAGTGGACGGTGCAGCCCGCCACTTTGACGCCGTACTCCAGCGCCTGCCGCTGGGCGTCCAGGCCCTTGAACGAAGGCAGCAGTGCGGGATGGATATTCATGATCCGGCCCGCAAAGGCCTGAAGCATGGGCTTGCGGACCAGCCGCATGTACCCGGCCAGGCAGACCAGATCCACGTTGTTCTCTTTCAGGGTTTCCGCCAGAGCCCCATTGTAAGCGTTCTTTGTCTCATATGCCGCGGGGTCGATAAAAATGGCCTTCACTCCGGCCTGCCGGGCCCGCTCCAGGCCGAACGCGTCTGCCTTGTCGGACACGGCTACGACGATCTGACCGTCGATCCGGCCCTCAGAGCAGGCGTCAAGCAGCGCCTGCAAGTTCGACCCCCGGCCCGAAAGCAGCACGCCGATGCGAATCATCGCCGTACCTCCACACCGGGCTCGCCGTCCACAATCTCGCCGACGATCCACGCCTGCTCGCCCAGTTCCTGCGCTGCCGCCACGAAGGCGGGCGCCGTCGCCGCCGGCACGGCCACGACCATGCCGAGGCCCATGTTGAAGGTGGACTCCATCTCCCGGTCTTCGACGGGGCCGTGCTTCTGGATCAGCCCGAAAATGGGCGGGACTTTCCACGCACCCCAGTTCAGGACCGCCCGCAGGCCGTCCCGCAGCATCCGGGGGATGTTCTCATGGAAGCCGCCGCCGGTAATGTTGGCGGCCCCGTGAATCTCGAAGCGCTCGTAGAGCGACAGGAACGACTTCGCGTAAATGCGGGTGGGCGCCAGCATCGCTTCCATAACCGTGGCGCCGCCCAGTTCGGGAGGACGGTCGTTTGGCTGGTAGGCCTGCAGCAGCACGCGGCGGGCCAGCGAGTAGCCGTTGGAATGGAGGCCGGACGAGGCCAGCCCGACCAGCGTGTCGCCAGGCGCGACCTTCTCCCCCGTCAGAATCCGGTCCCGGTTGACGATGCCCACGGCAAAGCCCGCCATGTCGTATTCACCGGGGGCGTACATGCCGGGCAGCTCCGCCGTCTCGCCGCCGACGAGGGCGCAGCCCGCCAGCAGGCAGCCGTCGGCGACGCCTTTCACGACCTGCTCAAGAATCTCCAGGTTCTTTTCGCCCACACCGATATAATCCAGGAAGAAGAGCGGTTCGGCACCCTGGCAAAGGATGTCGTTGACGCACATGGCCACGAGGTCCTGCCCGACGGAGTCGTGTTTGCCGCTCAGGAAAGCCAGCTTCAGTTTGGTGCCCACCCCGTCGGTGCCGCTCACGAGCACCGGGTCGGGGTACTTGGTCAGGTCCGGCGCAAAGAAGCCGCCGAACGCCCCGATGTTCGCCAGCATGCCGGGACGGGCAGTGCGCCCGGTGTGGGCCGCGATCCGCCTGACCAGTTCGTAGTGCCGCTCCCGGTTCACGCCGGTGTCTGCATAGGTAATCGGCTTCTCAGTCATCGCCCGGCGCCCCCTCCAGCGAGTACTTGTCCACGTTCTCCAGAACCGGGACCGGATAATCGGCATTGAAGCAGGCCAGGCAGAAGCCGTGGCCTGTATCCATGGGCACGCCCACGGCCTTGATCATCCCCTCGTTCGAGAGGTAGTACAGGCTGTCGGCGCCGACGAGGTCCCGAATCTGCTCCACGTTCCGATCCCTAGCCGCCAGTTCGCTGGAGCGGCTGGTGTCGATGCCGTAATGGCACGCGTTGACGTACGGCGGCGAGGAGATGCGCATGTGCACTTCCCGGGCGCCGGCCTCCCGCAGCAGGCTGACCAGATGCTTCGATGTGGTCCCCCGCACGATGGAGTCGTCCACCAGCACCACCCGCTTGCCTTCGATCACCTTGCGCAGCGGGTTGAGTTTGAGCTTGAGGGCCGTCTCACGCTTGACCTGAGACGGCAGAATGAACGTGCGGGCGATATAGCGGTTCTTGATCAGCCCGACTTCATAGGGAATGCCCGACGCTTCGGCATAGCCAGTGGCCGCCGATATGGAGCTGTCCGGCACGCCGATGACGATATCCGCCTCGGCGGGTGCTTCCCGGGCGAGCTGGCGGCCCATCTCCTTGCGGACGGCGTGCATGTTAACGCCTTCCAGCTGGCTGTCCGGCCGCGCGAAGTAGATGAACTCAAACATACAGGGCCGGCTCTTGCCCGCGGGCTTGATGGCGGTCTGCGAGCGCAGCTGCCCTTCGCCGGAGATGGTGACCATTTCGCCGGGGCCGATCTCCCGGACGAAGTCCGCCCCGATGGTGTCGAAGGCGCAGGACTCGGAGGCCAGCACCCAGGCGTTGCCGAGTTTGCCGAGCTGCAGCGGGCGGATGCCGTGCGGGTCCCGGATGCCGATCAGTTTGTCCTTGGCCATGATCAGCAGGGCATAGCCGCCGTGCACCTGGTTCAAGGCGTTGGCCACGGACTCCTCAAGGCTGTCCTTGCGGGCGCGGACGATCAGGTGCGCCAGCACTTCCGTGTCGACGGTGGTGGAGAAGATGGCGCCCTCGTCTTCCAGTTGGCTCCGAATCGGGTCGGCATCGACCAGGTTGCCGTTGTGGGCCAGCGCCAGGCCGCCCCGCCGGGAGTTGACCAGGATCGGCTGGGCGTTGCCCAGGTTGGATGAGCCGGTGGTCGAGTACCGCACGTGGCCGATGGCGATGTGCCCGTTCAGGCGGGAGAGATGGGCCGGATTGCTGAAGACGTCGCTGACCAGGCCCATGCCCTTGTAGGTCTTCAGGTCTTTCCCGTCCGACGAGACGATACCCGCGCTCTCCTGGCCGCGGTGCTGCAGGGCGATGAGGGCATGGTATGCCACGCCCGAAGCTTCGGGTTGGCCGAAGACGCCCACCACGCCGCATTCGTCGACGGGCCCTTTGTCAGGATGGGTCGCTATACCCCATCGGTAGGGACGGAGCGCCAGATCTAGGCTCCCATCCACTGGGGAATCGCCTCCTTATAAGCTTGGGCCAGTTCGTCCACGGGCAGGTCGATCACGGTCTGGCGGCGGAAAACATACTCCGACTCGTGCCCGGGCGCCAGGCCGGCCACGGCGAAGCGCCCGTCGCCGGTCACGTCGCCGACGAGCCGGTGGGGCAGGTTTTCGGCGATGCAGAGCGAGCGCAGCCGCATGACGTTGTCGCGATGCACGGTCAGGAGCACGCGGGACTGGCTTTCGCCAAACAGGTGGCCGTCCAGCCGGCCTTCGTTGGCGAACACGTTGATCTGGCAGCCGCGGGCGTCGGGCGCCGCGGCCATGGCCATTTCCGCCAGGGCGACGACCAGTCCGCCATCGGCCACGTCGTGGGCCGCGGTGACCATGCCCTCGTTGATGGCGGTCAGGACGACCTTGTGCAGCTTCTTCTCCAGCTCCAGGTCCAGGGCCGGGCAGTCGTGGCCGACCTGTCCGTGGATGGCTTTCAGGTACTCGGAGCCGCCGAGCTCATCCTTCGTCTCGCCCAGCAGGACGATCACGTCGCCGCCGTTCTTGAAGCCCGGTGTAACGGCGTTCTCCACGTTTTCGTGGAGGCCGACCATGCCGATGGTCGGGGTCGGGTAGATGGGTTCGCCGGCCGTCTCGTTATAGAAGGAGACGTTGCCACCGGTGACAGGCGTATTCAGTGCGTTGCAGGCCTCAGCCATCCCCTCGACCGCCTGGTCAAAGGTCCAGAAGATCTCGGGCTTCTCGGGGTTGCCGAAGTTCAGGTTGTTGGTGATGGCGACCGGGGTGGCGCCGGTGACGACGCAGTTGCGAGCCGCTTCGGCCACGGCGATGGCTGTGCCGCGCTTGGGGTTCAGGTAGACGTAGCGGGCGTTGCAGTCCGTTTTCAGGGCCAAACCCAGCGATGCGCCGGTCGGGGTGGGTGCCCCCTCGCACCCCGAGTCTCCTCGGGTCTGATCCGCCGGGTTCGTCGACTCGAACGGCACTTCGGAGGCACCCACCCCGCCAGTCGCTCCGTGCCTTCCTGGCTTTGCGGCGCTTCTTAGCCTGAGAAGCGCGGCGTCGGCGCCCGGCCGAATCACCGTGCCGAGTAGAACCATGTGGTCATACTGGCGGTAGATCCATTCCCGGCTGCCAATATTGGTGCTCCGCAGCAGCCGGAGCAGCACGCCGTTCCAGTCCTCAGGCATTGGCACGTCGTCATAGTTGAATGAACGAAGCTGCGCCAGGTAGGCGGGCTCCTGCTTGGCCGGATGGTACAGGGGCGCCTCGTCGGCCAGGGCGTGGGCAGGGCACTCCGCCACCACCTCGCCGTTGTCGAGCACCCGGAGCATGCCGTCGTCGGTCACCCGGCCAATCACCGCCGAGAGCAGACCCCACTTGTGGAAGATGGCTTCCACCTCGGGCTCGCGGCCTTTCTGGACGCAGACCAGCATGCGCTCCTGGGACTCGGAGAGCAGGAACTCCCAGGCGTGCATGCCCTCTTCGCGGGCGGGTACCTTGCGCACATCGATCTCCAGGCCCACGTCGCCCCGGGCGGCCATCTCCGACGACGAGGAGATCAGGCCGGCGGCGCCCATGTCCTGGATGCCGACTACCGCGTCTGTCTCGAACAGCTCGAGGCAGGCTTCCAGAAGAAGCTTTTCCATGAACGGGTCACCGACCTGGACGGACGGCCGCTTGTCCTCGGCTTCTTCCGCGAACTCGGCGGAAGCCAGGAGAGAGGCGCCGTGAATGCCGTCGCGGCCCGTGCGGGCGCCGACCACCATGATCGGGTTGCCCGGGCCCCGGGCGATGCCCTTGCGAATCTTGCCGGGCTCCACAATACCCACGCACATGGCGTTTACCAGGCAGTTGCCCTTATACGAGTCGTCAAAATAGACCTCGCCACCCACGGTGGGGATGCCCATACAGTTTCCGTAGTGGCCGATGCCCTCCACGCAGCCGGCGAACAGGTGCCGCTGCTTGGCATCGTCCAAATGGCCGAAGCGGAGCGAATCGAGGAGCGCGATGGGCCGGGCGCCCATGGTGAAAACGTCCCGCAAAATGCCGCCGACGCCTGTGGCGGCGCCCTGGAAGGGCTCCACGAAGCTGGGGTGGTTGTGGGATTCAATCTTAAAGGCGACCGCCAGATCGTCGGTCACCTTGATCACACCGGCGTTCTCGCCGGGGCCCTGCAGCACCCGCTCGCCCTTGGTGGGCAGCTTGCGCAGGGTCGACCGGGAGTGCTTATAGGAGCAGTGTTCGGACCACATGACGCCGAACATCTGCAGTTCTACATGGTTGGGTTCGCGGCCGAGGATTTCGATCACACGGCGGTATTCGGCTTCTTTGAGGCCGACCTGGTTCCACACCTGGACTCCTGCATTGCTAGACATTTGCCGTCCTCCCGGTGAGGAAATTGACCATCGACTTGAAGATGACGGCGCCCTGGTCGGAGCCGAGAATCAGCTCGCAGGCCCGCTCGGGGTGCGGCATCATACCCATGACGTTGCCGGCCCGGTTGCAGATGCCCGCGATGTTCTGGAGCGAGCCGTTCGGGCAGGTCTCGGGGGTTACGTCGCCCTGGGCGTCGGAGTAGCGGAAGACGACCTGGCTGTTCTGATTCAGTTCATGCAAGGTTTCGGGGTCGGCAAAATAGTTGCCCTCGCCGTGGTTGACGGGGACTTTCAGCACCTGGCCGGGGGCGCAGGCGCCGGTGAACGGCGTGGCGTTGTTCTCTACCCGCAGGTGCGACCAGGAGCAGCGGAACTGCAGGTGGGCGTTGCGCTGGAGCGCGCCGGGCAGGAGCCCTGCCTCGCAGAGAATCTGAAAGCCATTGCAGATGCCGAGCACCAGCCCGCCTTTGGCGGCGAACTCAGCGACCGATTCCATAACGGGGGAAAACCGGGCGATGGCGCCGGTCCGCAGGTAGTCGCCGTAGGAGAATCCGCCGGCGAGAATGACGGCGTCAAAGCGGGAGAGATCCCGTTCCTGGTGCCAGATGTAGTCTGCCTCCACCCCGATAACGTCGCGCAGGGCGTGGTAGGTATCCATTTCGCAGTTCGTGCCGGGGAAGACGGTCACGCCGAAGCGCACTTACTTCACCCCCGTCCTGGTCGCCGTCTCCGTGGCGCCGACTGCCGGCACCAGCCGGTCGTGCGACTCTGCCACGGTCACGGTAAAGGTCTCCATGATCGGGTTGGTGAGAATCTTGCGGCCAAGCTCCTGGACAAGGCCGGTGGCCTTTTCGGCGTCCTCCGCCTCGACCCAGAGTTCGATGTACTTGCCAATGCGCACCTGGGGCACCCCGGTGTAGCCCAGGGCCTTGACGGCGCCTTCCACGGCGGAACCCTGGGGGTCGAGAACGCCCTTTTTCAGGGTGACCTTTACTTCAGCCTTAAATAGCACGTTAAGCCCTCCTGTTGTTGAAGACATTTATTAGCCACAGAAAACTCGTAAAACATGGAATAAATGATTTATTAATTGTTTATTTCCGCTCCTTCCGTGTCCTCCGTGTCCTCCGTGTTCTCTGTGGCAAATTGTCTTTTTACTTTAGGACCTCGCGTAGACGAGCTAAAGCATCCTCATACCGGGCCGTAGTCTCGGCAATCAGCTCAGGCGGGAGTTCAGGCGCCGGGGGCTGCTTGTTCCAGCCAATCTTTTCCACATAGTCGCGAATAGGCTGCTTGTCCAAGGAGTCGATCGGCTGGCCGGCCACGTAGCGGTCGGCGGGCCAGTACCGGGAGGAGTCGGGCGTGAAAATCTCGTCGATGACGATGATCTGGTTGCCCAGCATGCCGAACTCGAACTTGGTGTCAGCCAGGATGATGCCGACTTCAGCGGCCTTCGCCGCCGCAAAGTTGTAGAGCGCCAGCGAAGTGTCGCGCAGGAAGTCCGTCACCTTGTCGCCGTAGATCGCCCGCACCCGGTCTTCGGAGACGTTCTCGTCGTGCCCCAAGTCGTTCTTCAGGGCCGGGGTAAAGATCGGCCGCGGCAGCTTGCTGTTCAGCTTGAGGCCTTCGGGCAGGGGAATGCCGCAGACGGAGCGGCTCTCCTTATACTCCTTCCACCCGGAGCCGGCCAGATAGCCGCGCACCACGCACTCGACATCGATCCGCTTCGTCTTGCGTACCACCATGGAACGATCTTCCAGGGCCGGCACGGCGCCCGGATTGATGCCCAGGTCCTGCACGTCGGTGGTGATCAGATGATTGGGACAGATGCGCTGGGTTGCGCCAAACCAAAGCACCGAAAGCTGGGTCAGCACCCTGCCCTTGCCCGGAATCCCCTGCGGGAACACGACGTCGAAGGCCGACAGGCGGTCGGTCGCGACAAGCAGCAGACGCTCATCGGGCAGCTCAAACATCTCCCGGACCTTCCCCTTATGAATCCGGCGAATTCCAAGCTCAGGGCACTCAAGCAGCACCGTCACGGCAAATTCCCTCCATTATCCGAGCTGAGCGCAGATCTTCTCGTAGTCAGTCGACCCTAGCGAACACTCCAGCGGATTGGGTACCTGCAGCAGACACGCACCGCCGGGCTCAATGCCAAAGTGCAGATGCAGTCCCAGATCTGACAGCCCCATGGGCGCCAGATGCGCTCGCAGCGACCTGGCGGTATGCAGGGCCACGTCTTCCATGGTGGTCAGCCGGCTCGGCTTGGCGCCGGGCACCCGCTTCGCCTCGTGCTTGTCTATGGCCGTGCCATGGCTGCTGACGAAGGAGATCTCCGTATCGTTGGCCGTGCTCCTGACCACCACGGTGAGCGGAATCAGCTCCAGCCGCTTGACCGCGATGCCGTTCGTACCGTGGCGCTGCAGGGCGTTGGTGCTGAGAGCGTGGCGGCGGATCATTTCGTGGAGGAACCACGCGAGCTTTCCCGCGCAGACGTCGTCCCACTCCATAATCTGCACATCGTCGTCGTCGGTTTGATAAAGCGACCAGCCCTCAGCGGTGTAAACGAGATCCCCTTTGTTTATTTCCAACACCTTCAACCGGGCGTCCCCCTTGCTTTACTTGATCATCCGCATGAGGAGGTAGGCAACGCCGAAGCCCAGCCCGGCCGAAACGATGGGCCGGGCAAAGCGGGCGAAGTTCCTTGGCCAGAGCAGCGTAACGACCACCGTCACGATCAAACCGACGAGCACACCCACGATGATTCCGGTTACGCTGTACATAGCCTTACATCAACCCCAGTCTCTTAAAAATAGTGTCGACATGGCGCAGGTGCCGGGTCGGGTCAAAGGCCTGCTCCAGTTCGCCGGGCGTGACCATGGACTGAATGGTCTGGTCCGCTTCCAGCAGCTTGCGCAGGTGAATCCGCTCTGACCAGGCCTGCATGGCCTTCTCCTGGACCAAGGCGTACGCCTGCTCCCGGGAGAGCCCCTTTTCTACCAAATAGAGCAATACCGTACCGGAGGAGGTCAGCCCCAGGGACATATCCATGGAGCGCTTCATGTTCTCCGGATAGACATGCATGTTCTCAATGACCCAGGTCATTTTGGCAATCAGATAATCCGCCAGGCTCGTCGAGTCGGGCAGAATCACCCGCTCCGCTGAGGAGTGAGAGATGTCCCGCTCGTGCCAGAGGGTGACGTTCTCCAGGGCAGCCAGGGCGTTGCCCCGCAGAATCCGGGAGAGGCCGGAGATCTGCTCCAGCGTGACCGGGTTGCGCTTATGCGGCATGGCGCTGGAGCCCTTCTGGCCCTTGGAGAACGGCTCCTCGACTTCCCGGGTTTCGGTCTTCTGCAGCAGGCGGAGTTCGACAGCCAGGTTGTCGAGCGTCGAGCCCAAAATGGCCAGGGTGGTCAGGAGCTGGGCGTGCCTGTCCCGCTGGAGGACCTGGGTGGAAATGTCCGCCGCGCCGAGGCCCATTTTGGTGCACACGTATTCCTCGACGAACGGGTCGATGTTGCCGTAGTTGCCGACGGCGCCGGAGATCTTGCCGACGGCAATCATCTGGCGGGCCTGCTCAAGCCGGACGGCGTCCCGCTTGAGCTGGGCGTAGAAGACGGCGAGCTTGAGGCCGAAGGAAGTCGGCTCGGCGTGGACGCCGTGGGTCCGACCCATGGCGGGCGTGTCCTTCAGGGAAAGGGCCCGCTTGCCCAGGGCGCCGACCAGGCCTTCAAGGCCTTTCTGGATCTCCTTGACCGCTTCGTTCAGGACGGCGGACAGAGCGGTATCGACGACGTCGGTGGAAGTCAGGCCGTAGTGGATCAGGCGGGCCGACGGGTGCTGAATCCGCTCGGCGCAGGCCGTGGTGAAGGCGATCACGTCGTGCCGGGTGATGGCTTCAATCTCCTCCACACGCTTGACGAAGTCGGCGTCGACGGTGAAGGAGCGCTGCTTCAGTTCGGCGACATCGCCGGCGGGCAGGGCGCCCAGCTGGGCCCAGGCTTCGCAGGCGAGAATTTCGACTTCCAGCCACTTTTGGAAGCGGTTCTCGGAGGACCAGAGGCGGGCCATAGCGGGGCGGGTGTAGCGGGCGATCATAGCAACAACTCCTTAGCCCTGTGCAAGGGAGCGATCGTAGGCTTCGCGGGCCTTCCGGGCCATCTGCGCTTTGTGGGCGGTCATTTTCTCCCGGTACGTAGGATGCTTCACGCCCAGGATCGCTACGGCGAGATACGCCGCGTTTTTCGCCCCGTCAATGGCGACCGTCGCAACGGGCACGCCGGGGGGCATCTGCACGATGGAGTAGAGCGCATCGACCCCCTCGAGTGCGCTGCTGCCCTTGAGCGGCACCCCGATGACCGGCAGGGGCGTGGACGCCGCCACGACGCCGGGCAGAGCCGCTGCCATGCCTGCTCCCGCGATGATCACTTCGATGCCCCGGTCGGCGGCGGTCGCCGCCCATTCGTGCACCAGTGTCGGCGCCCGGTGGGCGCTGGCCACCACGGTCTCAGAGGGGGCGCCGAACTGCTCGAGCACTTCGGCGGCTTCTTTCATTTTGGGCAGGTCGGATTCGCTGCCGCAGATGATTCCAACCAGGGCCATTCGCATCATCCTCCATGAACTTGGATAGCTTGAACCGCGGAAGGGGGTCGACAGACCCCCTTCCACTTTAATGTGCGTAGAAGTAGTAAAGGAAGAAGGCGGTGAGCACGTACATCATCCAGTGAATCTTCGCCGCCTTGCCGGCGAGCAGATTCAGGGCCACGTAGGCCACGAACCCGAGGGCAAGGCCGGTGGCGATGGAGAAGGTGAAGGGCATCATCACGGCGGTTAGAATGGCCGGGAAGGCCTCGGTGAAGTCGTTCAGGTTGATCTCCAGGAGCGGCGAGGCCATCAGGACGCCTACGATGATCAGGGCCGGCGCAGTCGCCTGACCGGGGATGGCCAGGGCAATCGGGGAGAGGAAAGCGGCAATCAGGAAGAAGACAGCAGTGGTCACCGCAGTGAGACCCGTCCGCCCGCCCGCCGCAATGCCGGCGGCGCTCTCCACGTAGGTTGTGGTGTTGGATGTGCCCAGCAGCGCCCCGATGATGGTGCCGCACGAGTCGGCCACCAGGGCCCGGCTCCCGCCCTTCAGGTTGCCCTGCTCGTCCATGAGGCCCGCCTTGCCGGCGACGCCGACAAAGGTACCGATGGTGTCAAACAGGTCGGCAAAGAACATCGAGAAGATAATGGTGACCATAGAAAGCGAAAGGACGCCGCTGAAGTTCAGCTGCAGGAACGTGGGAGCGAGGGAAGGCGGCATGCTGAAGACGCTGGCGGGCAGCTTGGTGACGCCCATCGGCATGCCGATGATCGTCGTGGCGACGATGCCGATCAAAATGCCGCCGGGGACCCGGCGTGCGACCAACGCCGCGGTGATGATCAGGCCGATGATGGCCAGCAGGACACCGGGGGTCTTGATGGGGCCGAGGGTGATGATGGTCGCCTCAAATGCGGCAACGATGCCGGCGTTCTTCAGGCCAATCAGCATGATGAAAAAGCCAATGCCGGCAGAGACGGCATGCTTGAGTGACAGCGGAATCGCCTTGATCATAATTTCGCGCAAGCCAGTCACGGTGACAATCAGGGCGAGCACACCGGAGACAAAAACAGCGCCCAGGGCGGTCTGCCAGGAGATGGCGCCCTTCGAGCCGATGACCAGGCTGAAGGCGAAGAAGGCGTTCAGGCCCATGCCGGGAGCCAGCGCAAACGGCCAGTTGGCGAACAGACCCATGACCAGGGTAGATGCGGCCGCCGCGAGAATGGTCGCCATGAACAGGGCGCCCGGATCCATGCCGGCTTCCTTGAGCGTCAGTGGGTTTACGATGATGATGTACGCCATGGTGACAAAGGTGGTGAGGCCGGCGAGAATCTCGGTGCGGACGTCGGTGCTGTGGGCGGTCAGGTGGAAGAAGCGGTCGAGAATCGCTGCCACGGTGGAGCCTCCTTGCGGGGATGAAAGGTGAAATGAGGGCTGGTCCGGGCCTGGTTTATGCGGCAGTCACGCTTCAGTATGCCCAAAAGAACAACAAGCGGGCGGGTAGACTTCACTCAGTGATTGTGAGTGAAACCTACCCGCCCGGGCTTTTATCCCTTCGGTGTAGTCAGGCGCTCGGCCTGGCCTGTGCCGCTCGGTCGCTGCCGGCGTTGCCTTCAGGAACGCCGCGGAACCCTAGGCACACTTTCCTCCGTGACTCGCCGGTCACACCTACCAATGTAAGCTTTCCCTATTCCGTTGTCAACCTGAGACCCGAACTTTTATGGATCAACAACAGAAAACGTTCGGGTTTACCAGGATGCAACCGCGTCTCGAGTGGTTGCCGGGAGGGGTTGGGCGAGCATAATCGCCTGAATTTCCGAACGAAAGCCTTGGCGGCGGATGTAAGCATTTAGTAAGTCCGCTTTCGGGTGTCGTCCCATCAACCAGTATGCGACGGCCCAGACTTCCGGGCTGCCCACCGGCACCCCTTCCAGGGCGCCGCACACGATGGTCGGAAGGCGCACCACGCCCGATTCGCAGCGGATGGCAAAGCCCGCCATGAGGTCGATGTCCGCCCCGTCCGGCGTGATATGCAGGCGGCAGGCGGTGGCGTAGGCCTGATCGCCGGTGGGGGCCTGCGCCCACGGCAGGGCGCCGAGCGCGGCCATGACATGGTCTGTGGTGGCATCGGTGGTCAGGTCCCAGTCGCGGACCGTGTCGATCAAGCCCAGGCTGTATAGCAAGCCGCTGCCGCCGAGGGCCACTTCGACGCCGGCGCTCTTGAACGTATAGTACACCTTGTGCAAGGGGCCAAGCGGTGGAATCATCTGCGCACCCCGTCCTGTAGAATGCCCGCCGCCATGGCCCGGGCAATCGCCTCGGCCCGCGATGTGGCGCCAAGCTTGTTGAAAATGGAGGCCAGGTGAGCCTTGACCGTGCGCTCGGTAATGCCAAGCTGATCAGCGATCTCCTTGTTGCGGAGGCCCGCGGCGACCGCTTTGAGTACCTCGTGCTCACGGTCGCTCAACGTATGATCCTCGTGCGCCCCGCCCGCGGGCCCGGGGCCAGCGCCCAGGTGCGCCACCACTTTGGCGGCGACTTCCGGCTGCAGCAGGGTCTGGCCCCGGGCCGCCGAGCGGACCGCCTCCAGAATCGATTCCCGCGCGGCGTCCTTCAGCAGGTAGCCCCGGGCGCCGGCCTGGAGCCCCTGCACGATGTACGCGTCGTCATCGTAAGTGGTAAGGATCACCACATGGAGCGCCGGCCAGCGGGCATGGATCGCCCGGATGGCGCCCAGCCCGTCCAGCTTGGGCATGCGCAGGTCCATCAAAATCACGTCTGGCTGCAGTTCCCCCGCCAGGCGCACCGCTTCGCTGCCGTCGGGCGCCTCCCCCACCACTTCCATATCCGGCTGGATCTCCAGCATGGTGCGGATCCCTTCCCGCACGACCAGGTGGTCATCAGCGATCAGTACGCGAATCATGGGCTGTCCTCCTTCAAGGGGAGCGTAACGATCAGCCGGGTGCCGGCGCCCGGTGCGGCCTGCACCTCCAGCGTGCCTTCCGCCAGACCTATGCGCTCGGCCAGACCGGTCAGCCCGAAATGGCCCGCCGCGCCCCGCCGGGCCGTCGGGTCGAAACCGATGCCGTCATCGCCGACTTCCAGGGTGACGCCCTGTGGCCGCGCCACCGCCAGGCGGACCCAGGCCCGGTGGGCCTGCGAGTGGCGGGCGATGTTTGCCAGGCCCTCCTGGACCACCCGGTAGACCGTCTCCGCGACCGGTCCCTGCAGGTGCAGGTCGCCTGGCCCTGCCTCAAAGGTGCAGGTGATGCCCGTATCGGCGGTGAGGTTGTCCACCACCCGCCGGATGGCTTCCATGACGTCGCCCTTATCAAGCGGCGAACGGAGTGCGGCGATGGCCGTCCGGGCTTCCTGTAGGGTCGTGCGTGCCCGCTGCATGGCCCGGCGCGTAATAGCCCGGGCGCGCTCGGTGTCGCCGCGGGTCAGCAGGTCGTCGACCGCCTCCAACTGCATGATCAGCCCGGCGAGGCCCTGCGCCAAGGTGTCGTGCAGCTCGCGAGCCATCCGCTGCCGCTCCTGCACGACGGTGAGTTCTTCGACCTTGAGAGCGTATGCTTTGAGCTTGGCGTGGGCTTGCTCCAGCTCGCCCAGGAGCTTCTCGGCCCGCTCCCGCTCTTCCATCTGGCGGGTGAAGACCGTGACGTAGATGCCGATAAACGCCAGCGCCAGCACCGCCCCGGGGATCTGCATGCCCAATGTGCTCCATCCGAAGCTCGACAGGAGAGTCAGGAACCAGGCAACCGCAAGGCCCCCCAAGCTGATAATGCGGGGCACCGGGTTGGGGAAAAGCCCGAACACTTCACCGGCGATCGGAAAGAAGAGCGCCCCCTGTACGGGACCGCCGTCTGACATAAGGAAGATGACAGCAGCGAGGACCGTCTGGGCGACCATGTAGACCGGCGCCCTGCGCCTGGTCAGCCATCGGTGAATCGACCCGTGCAGGTAGCCGTGCACGATCAGCAGGACGGTAAACGGGATCAGGCGGCCCGCCGTCCGGAACGCCGGTTCCTTCACCGTTAACCACCACACCAGGGCCAGAAAGCCATACACGACCCAAAAGAAGATGCGGGTCGGGTCCCGTCTTTTCATGGTCAGTCTCCGTCCTTTGGTACAGTGTCCGATCGTACAGGTGCAATTTGATAAACGTACGATGTTGGGACTGCTACGCCCATGCAATACTCGGACCGTAGAAAGGATGTGGCAACGATGAACGTGATTGAAGTCAATAACCTGCGGAAAGTCTACGGCAGCCTCGCCGCCGTAGACGGCCTCTCGTTTGCGGTGGCGGCAGGCGAAGTGTACGGCATGCTGGGCCCCAACGGCGCCGGCAAGACGACCACGGTGGAATGCGTCGAAGGGCTCCGGCAGCCGGACGCCGGCTCCGGCGAGATTCGGGTGTTCGGCACCACACACGCCCGGGATTCGGTGGCGATCAAAGCTCGGATGGGCGTGGGGCTGCAGACCACGGGCCTCTTCCCCCTGCTGACGGTGCGGGAGATCATCGACCTCTATGCCACGTTCTTCCCCCGCTCGCTGGCGACGGCGGATCTGATCGAGATGGTGGGGCTGAAGGAGAAAGCCGGCACGCCGTCCGCCAAGCTCTCCGGCGGGCAGAAGCAGCGGCTGGCGCTGGCCTTGGCTCTGGTGAACGACCCGGACTTGATTTTCCTGGACGAGCCAACCACGGCCATGGACCCGGCGGCCCGCCGGTCGGTCTGGGACCTGGTGCTCGACCTGAAGGCCCGGGGCAAGACGGTCGTGCTGACCACGCACTACATGGAAGAGGCCGCTCAGCTGTGCGACCGGGTAGCCGTGATCGATCGGGGGCGGATCATCGCAGAGGGGCGGCCGGATGATCTGGTGCGGCAGCACTTCGCGGAGACGGCCGTTGAGTTCAGCACACCCAAGGGCGTGGCCCTGGACCGGTTCAAGGAACTGGATGGCGTCACCCGGGTGATGGCGGAGAATGGCTCGACGACCCTGCTGAGCACGGAGGTCCCCGAAACGGTGGCGGCCCTGCTGGCTTTCGCGAAGGCGCAGGGGTTCCGGCTGGACCGGTTCACGGTGCGCAACGCAACGCTTGAAGATCTGTTCCTGCGGCTGACGGGCCGCCGGATTCGTGAATAGGGAGGGTTAGTGATTATGAATGCCCTTGCAGCTATGTACAAGGCTACCGCCCGGGAATACTTGCGTGATCGCATGGCGATTCTCTTTACTCTGCTGCTTCCCCTGCTGATGGCCGGCTTTTTCGGGCTGATCTTCGAAGGTGAACAGCGGGCGGCTTACGTTCCGGGCATGCTGAGCCTCGGCTTCCTCTGGCTGGGCGTCTTCGGGGTGGCCCCGCCCCTCGTGCAGATGCGTGAGACCCAGGTGCTGCGGCGGCTCGGCGCCACGCCGCTGCCCCGCACCACCTTGCTGGGCGCCCTGATCGGGTGGCGCCTGACGACAGGGCTCCTGCAGGCAGCGGTGCTGATCGCTTTCGGGGCGCTGGCGTACGGCATGCGCATTCCAGCCGGCAACTGGCTGCCGCTGGCGGGTGCCGTGGTGCTCGGCGGTACCGTGATGATCACCCTGGGCTTCCTGCTCGCCGGCCTGGCGAAGAGCAACGAGTCGGTGGTCGCGCTGGGTCAGATCGTCCAGTTCCCAATGATGTTCCTGTCCGCCACGCTTTTCCCCATCGACTTTCTGCCGTCGTTCCTGATGCCCGTGGTCAAGGCGATGCCGCTGACGTATCTGTCGGATGCCCTGCGGCAGCTGATGGTCGGCGGCGCCCCGGTCTTTGCCCTGTGGATCGATTTCGCGGTCCTGGGCGGGTGCCTGGCGGTATTTGGGGCGCTTGCTGTACGGTTCTTCCGGTGGGAGTAGTGTAACCGGCGGCGCTGGAAGGGGCGGGATTGCCTGGGTGGCTTCGCGGATTCGCCGGTCCTTTGCAGAAGTGGCTCGAGAGATGTAAGCAATTTATCGGCGAATCACGTGGCCGAGTAGCCTGTTTGCCCTCAGAACGGCCATTCTTCAGGCCAGAGCACCTCATCCGGTCCCTGAAAGCCCGATAACAGGCAGCTTACTAAGCCGGCTGGCGCCCAATTCAAAGGATTCGCCGCTCGTTTGCGTCATACCGTCAGCCACAGTCTGCAAAAAACAGGGGAATCGGCAGGCTGGCTTCCTCCCCTGCCCTTTCCGGGACCAACAGTCTCCCGGCGCTACGGCCGGAGTCAATCGGTCAACAAAATCTCCGTAGTCACGGCGACCGCCGGTGGCCCACGCCTGGCCCTTGTCTCGATAGCAGCCCTTGCACAGGAGGGGAGTACGTGTCGGATCCAACTTGGCGACACAGACTACCGCCAGAGGTGGTCATGTGCAGCGAACTCTGTCAGCCTGCGTGGTATTCCTGCTCTTGCTCTCGGCCTTCGGCTCGGCGGGTGCGGCCGCCCCACCCGATATTCGGCACCTGCTCCCTGCAGGCGCGACGGTAGTCGTGACAGTGGAGCTTGACCTGACCGGGGATGGGCGCCCGGAACTACTTGTAGGCTATACGCTCCCCCGGGAGGGGCTGCCGCCCACGCTTGGCCGGGCGGCTGTTCTGGAGCGGGACAGTGCCGGAGGCCTCCTGCGGTTCGACCTGGCCGGGACGTGGCCCGGGCACTATCCCCCCCGGTTTACGGCGACCGACATGACCGGCGACGGGCGCCCGGAACTGGTGGAGCGGGCCGGCGGCGGCGGTGCATGGGGGACGCTCAGGGTCTTCCGCCGTGCCGCTGAGGCCTATGAAATGCTGCTGGAGGACCACGCTCAGGATCACGTCCTCTGGGATGCCGACGGGGACGGTCGGCTGGAAGTCATTGCGAGGAAGCGGACACGTTATCAGGAGGATCAGTTGCTGCAACGATTCGTCTGGCGTGACGGGCGATTTGTCGCCTGGCATGCGCCGGAATGGTCGTATAGTCATACAGTACCAGCCGGGACCAGGTTGCCCGGCCTGAAAGGGTTCTCCGTCAAACAGGCGGATCAAGCCCTGGTGAAGGCCGGCTACCGCCTGGGCGTCATAGCGGCCCTGGATCGGGGAATGCGGGCTGACCGGGTTCTGCGTTACCAGAATGAAAACGGGCAGGTCCATGTCGCAGTCAGCGCCGGGAATACAAAGGTCAGTCTCCCGCCGCTTCTCCCGGTGTCTGGGGTCTATTACGTGTCGGACACGGCGCCCGGCACCGCCCCCGTCGCCATGACGGACGCTCAGCGCACCCGCTGGCACGGCTGGCTGAGCCAACTGATGCAGGGGGTGCAGCAGGCCGTTTACACCCGCTACCTCTCACACACGGCAGGGCCGATCTACTTCGTAGAACTTCAGGCCCCCTGGACAGTGAAGCTCGGTGACCGAACCCAGACAGTGCGCTGGGTGGGCGTGGGAACAAGGCCACCGTATCTCGGCCTCTTGTTCATGGCGCCCGGGCTGCGCCGTTCCGGCTGGATTCTGCCTGATTTCCTGGCGGCAATCTACACCACCCGGTCCCTCCCGCCGGCGCCGGTCCCGGCTGAGCAGCCCCTGGCATCATACCTGAACCAACATCCGGAGGTGGACGCTTTCGTCACCATCTGGCCTGAGGAGTGGCCCCATGCCGTGCGGTTACGGGGCATCGCGCCCGATGGCTGGCCGGCGCCCGACTTCGCCCCGCACCTGGAAGGAGCATTCAGTCCGGACCCCGATACCTCCCCAATCCCCGGCCATGTCATGGCGACGGTTCTGAACGGCTTCGTGCGCCGGGCCTCCCGGCAGGGGGACGATGTCACCGTACAGGTGGTTGCCGCGCCCGGGCGAGTCTACCGCTGGCCCTTGCCACTGACCGGTTTTGATCGGTCGACGCGGGCCGTGAGGGTGCATTTGGAGGTGCCCGGGCAGGCAGCCGTCACGAGGGAAGTACCTCTGGAAGGCTGGCGCTCCTGGTCGGGTGATCCCGGACCAGGGTCGTGGACTAGAGAATGAAAAGGTCCCGGGCGCCATGCCCGGGACTTTGGCATTTCAGTTGACCATCCGCTCCTGCTTGTGGTTCTCGTCGTAAGGCATCAGCATCCCGCCCGTCAGGGTGAAGAGCCGGTTTGTGATGGGGTAGTCATGCGACTCGAAGTCCTCGCGGAGGCGCTCACGCATCTCAGCGACGAAGTCGGGGTCCAAATCGCTGAATAGCACAAGATAATCCCGGTTGGGTATGCCGATCAGGACGTTCCCCGGCACCAGCGCGGCTGCGGCGTTCAATTCACGGGAGAGCAGGATGCGGCTGGCGTCGTACCCGTCGAACGTCTCCCAAACGAGCGCCATGTGCTCATCTGTGCCGATCTGGTAATAGTCGGCCCCGCCTCCGAGCTGTTGCAGGTTCTCCATCGCGGACTTCAGCATGTCGGTCTCCGTAACGCCCCAGTCCTGCATGACTTTGCGATGTATGTAGGAGTACCGCTCCGCTTCATCCAGTACGAAAGCAAGGGCGAGCCCGTCCATGTAGGGAATGGCGGCCAGTTCCCGGTTATCCTGGCGGCAGTACTCCAAAAGGGCCGTGGGCACCACCTGCGGCATGATGTTCGCACGGTTCTCCTCGAAGCTGCCGGTGGCGGCAGGCTGCTCTTCGTAGACGAGCGACTCGAGGAAGGCGCCCATCAGTTCGTCCCGCTGGCGGGGCGCCTGGCGGTATGACTCATACAGATCGGCCAGGGAGACGACTCGCTGGCGGCCCTGATTCGGCTCCACAAGCAGAAGGTACTTCCCCATCGGTTCCACGCGGATATCCGGACGCTCCCGACGGGCCCGGTTCACGATGTGACGGCTGAACTCGGCCTCCGAGAGCAGCGCCTTCGCCATGCTTTGTCCACGCTCCTTTGTCTAGCTGGAACAGGAGCCGATCCCCGGCTTCTACTTTTCATGTTTCTAGTAATCATTACGAATGGGAGCCAACGTTGTTCGAGGGTTGGCGCAAAAAAAGCCGAGCACCCGGAGTGTGAGGAGGTACGACGCTCCCTTCGTGTCGAAGTGGGGTGGCATTGCAAAGCGGCAGGAAAAGAGGTGAGCCCCATGACATCCGGCCGGAAGAGGCCATCGCACCCGGTCATTTCGCTCGGCGAGGTCCGCTCGCAGCGGACGTACGAACAGCTGCTGTCACAACTGGAGGCCTTTTGCGAGAACCTCCCGGATAACGAACCCTGGTCGATTGACCAGTTCTTCGGCGGCGAGCCTTCCGACCAGGAGATGGAGGTCCTCCAATATGCCTTCCTGGATTGGCTTGCCTTTGACTACCGCGCCTGGGAGGACGGCCGCACGGTGCCTGAGCGGCTGGCCGAGGGTGGCAAAATCGACGACGCCGCCCGGGACATGCTGCACCTCTGGCAAGGAACCCGCCCGGGATTGTACCAGACCGTTACCTGCCTCGGATCTGGCCTGCTGCTCCGCGACTGTTTTACCGGGAAGGAATTCCCGATCCAGGTCGACGAGGGCGTGGAGCCCATGTCGCCGGACGATCTGGTGATCTGCCGCATCCTCCCGGTTGGAGACGGCTTCCATCTGGCCTACGATGTTCGGACCACATCGGCCCGCGGCCTGCCCATGGTCCGGGAAGCAGTGGAGCGGGAGCTCCTGCGTATGCGGCGGCAGGATCCGGAGGCGACATGGGACAACCTCTTCAAGGACCGGTGGCCCCTTGTGCATGATGCGATTGCCGGTGCGCTTGCGGCCGGCAGCGCCATGCCGCTGCCGCAGTGGCGAACACCGCCTTCGGCGGGCCGCGTGCCCGGGAATGCCGGCAAGCTCCAGCACGAAGTTGCCCGGGTGCTTTGGGAGTTCCTCACGGCGGACGACGTCAGCTTCCTGGACCGCCAGCGTGCCATGTGCCTCTGGTGGGATGCTGCTGCGGCGCTGAATATGACCACCGGGCGAGTCGAGGCCTGGGCTGCCGGCGCCGCGTACGCGCATCTGCATTACGCGCTGTCCGACTTAACAACCCAGGCCGACCTGTCGGAGGCCTTCGGCATCTCCGTATCAAGCCTGGCGGCCCGGGCCCGGGCAATCGTCGAGGCGCTCGGCCTGGAGGAGCTCGATGACCGCTACGCCGACCCACTCGACCCGCGGGTACGTTTTCGGAGCCTGCCCGAGTCCCTGGCCGTGCGGGCGGTGGCAGCCTCAGCCGTTCCATCCGGCGGCGAAATCATGCTGTCCGACGAGGTGGCCGCCCAGCGGCTGCTCTCGCTGCAGCAGGACGAAGATGTGACCGTCCTGACGCTGCTGGGCCAATCCTGCCTGGCGGGGGGCAGCAAGAAAGAAGCCCGGGCATACGCTGAGAGAGCCAAAGCCGCTCAACTGAGTTGCGAAGCGGACCGGCGGGAAGGGCTCCTCCGCCTGGTCGAACTGCTGGCCGACCTGGGCGACGACGAGGGCATCCTGGCCGTCACGGCGGGGGCAAACCCGGCGGACCTGGAGGGTCCGGTACTGCGGCGAGCTGCTGTCGCCGCATCCCGGGCGGGGCGCCCGGCCGATGCCATGGAATGGCTGGGTCTGGCCCAGGACAAGGGCGAGCCCCTGAACCTGGTCGGGCCGTTCATCGACGCCCTGCGGTTGATGTCCATGAAGCGAGTCCCGGTCTTCAAGCTGGACTACGAGGAGAAGCTGGATTCACTGCTGGGCTGGCTGCCCAAGCTGAACGCCCTCACGCGGGCTCATCTGGTGTGCGGCATTTACCAGAGCAAAGCAAAGGACGCCGTTCAGGCCGTCCGGGCGCTGGGCGCCCAGCGGGACCCATGGGCGGGACGGCTGCTTAAGCACTTGTACAGGATGTCCGATCTCCCCCGCACCGTGCAGGACGCCGTAGAGAAAGCGCTCAAACGCTGGGACCGATAAGGAGGAGGCCGGTCGGCCTCCTCCTTCCGCTTTACCGGGACAGCGCATCAAGCAATCTGGAAAGCATTGTGACAGCCTCAGCGCGGGTGGCGGTGTTATTGGCCCGGAAGGTGCCGTCCCCGTAGCCGGTCACCAGGCCGTACCGGGCTGCAGCGAGCACCTGCGCCACGGCCCACCCCGCGATTTGGTCGCCGTCGGTGAAGGACGCCGAACCAGGGGTAACATCCCGTCCGTTCAACTTGAGACTCCGCACAAGTATGACCGCCATTTCGGCCCGGGTCACGGGGGCGTGGGGGTCGAAGGCCCCGGTGTCGCGCCCGGTGATGATGCCCGCCGACACTGCCGCAGCTACCTGCGCCCGTGCCCAGCCGGGGATGAGGGCGGCATCGGTAAACGTAACGGCGTCGCCCGACGGCGGCAGACGCAGCAGCCGGGCCGCCATGACGGCGAACTCAAGCCGGCTGACCTGCGCTTCCGGCCGGAACGTGCGGTCTTCGTACCCTCTCACGACGCCCGCCTGGACCATCCGGGTGATGGACCCGGCGGCCCAATGGCCGTCGGTGTCGGTGAAGGCAGCCGCCGGCGGAGTCGGCGGGGGCGCTTCGGGCTGGGCGGGCTTTGGCACGGGCTCCACCCGCACGACCTGCACCGTGACCCGGGACCGGTTTCCTGCCCGGTCGACGGCGGTAGCCGCAAAAGTGTTCTCGCCCATGGCGAGGCGCACGGCCAGCGTGAGGGTCGGCCGGCCTTCGATTTCGACGGCAGCGCCTTCTTCGGTGGAGGCCGACAGCTCTATCGTCTCCGCCGGCGTAACCAGCGCCGACGCCTTCAGGGAGATGGCCGGCGGCGTTGAGTCCCGGGTGACGGTGACCGAGTCGGAGGCGGAGCCGTTGACGGCGGTGATGACGTTGGCGCCCTCGGCAAGGTTAATGACTGCGCTCCAGTCGCCGTCCGCACCGGCCTGCACGGTCGTCCCGCCCACCGATACGGCGGCGCCGGGGTTGGCCGTGCCGGTGACAGTGAAGGTGGCCTCGCGGGTCAGGGCGACAGGGGCGGAGATGGTGACCGTGGGCAGCGGGGCAGGCGGCGGGGGCGGGTCCGCGGACGAAGACGAAGGCGGCCGGTCACGTTGCACCGTGATGGTGTAGGTGCTCAGCGTGGTTCCATCCTGCGCGGTAACTACGATGGAGATCGAGTTGGACCCGTATTTCAGCGTGATGTCGCTGGCAGCACCGCCATTGATGGCAACTGTGGCGGCTGCATCGACCGGGGTGGGCGTTACCTGAATGCCGCTGATTCGCCTGCCGACGGCGACGGAGTAGTTCCGCACAGCCGGGTCAAAGGCGGGTATCAGAGTGCCCTCACTCACCGACAGGCCCGCCAGGTCGGCGTTGGCGGAGAGCGCAGCCGCCCGGTTCACTGTGATGGTGTAGGTCTTCTGCGTGACCCCGTCCTGGGCCGTGACCACGATGCTGACCGTGTTGGCGCCTACGTTCAGGGCCACCGGCGCCCCGCTGCCGCTGACCGTTACTGCGGGGTCAGCGGGGGTGGCTGTGGCGGAAATGCTGGTCGTGGCGTTCGGCACGTCCACGGTGTAGGCCAGCACGGCAGGATGGAAAACAGGGGTCAGCGTTCCCTCACTGACGGTCAGGTCCGCCAGGTTGGCGTCCGACGACATCCCGCTGTAGGTCACAATCGTCCCGATGTCGCCGGTGGCCACGAAGAGACCGCCGCCAAAGGCCACGCGCTGCAGCGTCACGCTGGCCGGCGATGCGTCGGCCGACCAGGTAATGCCGTCCACCGACCGCACAATGGCGCCGCCGGTGCCGCTTACCACAAACGTCCCGTTGCCGTAGGCGGCGCCGTACAGGCCGTCCGTAGTGCCCGAGGTCCGCGCCGTCCAGGAAAGTCCGTCGGGCGAAGTATAAATGCTGCCGGCGTCACCGGCAGCTACGTACACCCCGTTGCCGTAGGCCACTTCCCACAGGTTGACGCCCGAAGTGTTCAACGACCCGGTGGTCCAGGTCGACCCGTCCGCGGAGACGGCGTAGGCACCATCAAGTCCGACCGCAACAAATCGACCGCCGCCGTAAACCAGCCCGTTGAGCGTATTGCCCGGCAGGTCAACCGTGCTCCAGGTCAGGCCATCCGCTGAGACCCACATCTGAGCCCCGTTTGCTTCCGGGGCAACGAAAACCCCCGCCCCATAAGCAACGTCATACCAGATATTCCCCAGGCCCCCCGGCGCCTGGACAACCCACGAAGTGCCGTCTGTGGAGGTGGCTACTTTCCCCGAGTAGCCAACTGCCACCCAGCGTGTCCCGTCATGGGCAAAGGCAGTCCAGTCATTCGCGGCTGTCCGCGCGGTCCAGGCGATTCCATCCGGTGAAGTTAGCAAGGCGCCGGTGTTTCCGCCCGTAACCCACAGGCCCCCGCCATACTCCACGCCCGTCAGGGTTTCGCCCGTACCCGAAGTTTGGGTCGTCCATGCCGCACTTGCGAACGTAGCGCGAGTGCTCCCCAGCAGCCCGCCGCAGACTGCCAGCAAGGCCGCAATCACAAGTAGCGTTCGGATTCCAAAGGACCTCTTCACAGCTACCCTGCCTCCCCTTCCCCGCAGCTACTCCATCGGTGTACGGAAGTTCGGTATTGACAATGATAGAGCAAATTATCCATTTATTTGTAGATACAGGCTACCATATATTGGGTATGATGTCAAAGACCTATTTGAAACGGATGAACCCTGGGGTCGAAACGACGCCAGGGTTCGGCGGAGGCTCAACGCAAAAGGCGGGCCGAACTAACGGCCCGCCCCCGCTCAGCTTATTCCCACTCAATCGTCCCCGGCGGCTTGGACGTCATGTCGTAAGCCACCCGGTTCACATGGGGCACCTCGTTGATGATCCGGTTGGTCATCCGCTCCAGGACCTCCCAGGGGAAGCGGAAGAAGTCCGCCGTCATGCCGTCATCTGAAGTCACGGCCCGCAGGATGATCGGATACGCATAGGTGCGCTCGTCGCCCATGACGCCCACGGAGCGGATGTTGGGCAGTGCGGCGAACGCCTGCCAGATCTGGTCATACAACCCCGCCCGGCGGATCTCTTCCAGGTAGATCGCATCCGCCTCACGCAGAATGTGCAGCTTTTCGGGAGTAATCTCCCCCAGCACCCGAATGGCCAGCCCCGGCCCCGGGAACGGGTGGCGCCCCACGATCTCCTCCGGCACGCCCAGGGCCCGGCCCACGGCCCGGACCTCGTCCTTGAACAGCTCGCGGAACGGCTCGATCAGCTTGAACTGCATGTCCTCAGGCAGACCGCCCACGTTGTGATGGCTCTTGATCACGGCTGCAGTGGCAGTGCCCGACTCGATCACGTCCGGATAGAGCGTGCCTTGCACCAGGAAATCCATCTTGCCGAGCTTGCGGGCTTCATCCTGGAAGACGTAAATGAACTCCCGCCCGATGATCTTCCGCTTCTCTTCGGGGTCGGTGACGCCCGCCAGTTTGGAGAGGAACCGCTCGGAAGCATCCACATGCACAAGGTTGATGTGGAAATGATCCCGGAAGGTCCGGACCACCTGTTCCGCCTCGCCCTTGCGCAGCAGGCCGTGATCGATGAACATGCAAGTCAGGTTGTCGCCAATCGCCTTGTGAACGAGCACCGCGGCCACGCTGGAATCGACGCCGCCCGAAAGACCGCAGAGCACCTTGCCGCCGGCGGCCTGCTCCCGGATCTTCGCGATCTGCTCCTCGATGAATGACGCGGTGGTCCAGTCGCCCTTGCAGCCAGCGATCCGGTACAGGAAGTTCTCCATGATCTCCTTGCCCTGCAGGCTGTGGATCACTTCCGGGTGGAACTGCACGCCGTACAGCTTCCGGTCGTCATCGCCGATGACCGCTGTGGGCGTGTTTTCCGTCGATCCGATGATGTGGAAGCCGGGCGGGGCGGAGAGCACAGAGTCGCCGTGGCTCATCCAGACCTGCGTGGTCTTGCCCAGGCCGGCAAAGAGCGGGTGATCTTCCCGGATGTCGAGCATCGCCTTGCCGTACTCCCGCTTCTCGGCGCGGCGGACATCGCCGCCGAGCTCCTTGCTCATCAGCTGCATGCCGTAACAGATGCCGAAAATGGGGATGCCCAGGCGGAAGATCTCAGGGTCGCACTTGGGCGCCCCCTCGCCGTAGACGCTGGCGGGGCCGCCGGAGAAAATGATGGCCTTGACGGTCTCCTGCTGAAAACGCGAGGCAGGGGTATTATGGGGCCAAATCTCACAGTAAACCTTCCGTTCACGGACGCGCCGGGCGATCAACTGCCCGTACTGAGCCCCAAAGTCAATGACGACTACCAGATCGGTTTGGCGAGCCATGAGTCCTCCCTGTTTCACGGGCGCCGGCCTCACCGGGACCGGGTTGCCCGAATTATGTCAAGACGGCGGGGTGACACTCCCGCCTTCCTGCATTACTTTGTGTAGACTGAAGGCTTCAGCACGACGATATCGCGCAAGTTGCGATATTTCTCGTCGTAGTCGAGGCCGTTGCCGCAGACGAACTCGTCCGGCACTTCAAAGCCGCGATAGTCAATGGGCACCTGCACTTTGCGGCGGGAAGGCTTGTCCAGCAAAGTCGCCACCCGCAGCGATGCCGGGCCGCGCTGGCCCAGGTACTCCAGCAGGAACTTGATGGTGAGGCCGGTGTCGACAATATCCTCGACGATTAGGACATGGCGGCCGTCCAGGGTGTAGTCGAGGTCGAGCAGCACGCGATGGACGCCGGTGGACTTGGTCGACGCTCCATAAGAGGAGATGCGCATGAAGTCCAGTTCCGCAAAGATGGTGATGGAGCGGAACAGATCGGCCGTAAAGAGTGAAGCGCCCTTCAGGATGCCGATGACGACCAGTTCCTTGCCCGCATAGTCCTTGGAGATTTGGGCGCCCAGCTCCTGAGTCCGCTTCTGGATCTCTTCCTGAGAGATCAAAACCCGTTCGATATCCTGCTGCACGGGTGTAGCTCCTCTCCGTCAGTGCGAAAGACGGTTGGTTTACCCAAGAGTCTACTCGTCCCGGCGGGGAGGCGTCAAGCGTCTCTACCCGGCCAGGCGCCGGAGAGTTTCGGCGAGCAGCCGGGTTCCGACAGCGATATCCTCCGGGCTGGTGTATTCCTGCGGGCAGTGGCTGAGGCCGTCCCGGCTGCGCACGAAGATCATGCCCACCGGACAGACGAGGGAGACGTTCGCCCCGTCGTGCACCGCCCCGCTGGGAAGCTGGAAGGGTTCCATGCCCACGCCGCCGGCCGCCTCGGTCATCGTCTGTACGATGCCGCTGTCGCAGCGGATTGGCGTTGAGGTATGCTGGATTTCGAACTCGGCGGTCAGGCTGCGCCGGTGGCAGACCTGCAGGAAGAAGGCCTTCACCCGCTCGACACAGGCGTCGCGGCGGGCGCCGTCCAGGTCCCGGATGTCGAAGCTGAGTTCGACGGCGGCGGGAATCACATTGGTGCCGCCGGGCATGGCCTTAATGAAACCGACCGTCGCCCGAGTGGCGGGATCGGATTCGCGGGCCGCCCGCTCCACTTCCAGAATCACTTCGGCGGCGGCGGGCATGGGATCCCGCCGCAGGTCCATGGGACAGGCCCCGGCGTGCTCCGCCCGCCCCCGGATGATGCCCCGGGCCTGGCGCATGCCGGCAATGCCGCTGACGATGCCCGCCGGCAGCCCCCGGGCTTCCAGCATGCCCGACTGTTCGATATGCAGCTCCACATACGCCTTGTAGGCGCCGGGCGCCACGGCGGCCTCGCGGGCCCGCTCCGGGTCGCTGCCGTACGCACGCAGTGCCTCATCCAGGGTGATGCCGTCGCGATCTTTCAGGTGCGATATCTCGTCATAAGGAAAGGTTCCGGTCAGGAAGCTCGACCCCATCAGCCCGTGGGGAAACCGGCTCCCCTCCTCGCCGATGAAGCTGGCCACCTCAATCGGCAGCTCGGGCACCAGCCCTTGCTCGCGCATGGACTGGACGGCTTCGAGCGCGGCCAGGACCCCGGCCGGGCCATCGTAGTGGCCACCGTTGGGCACGCTGTCGAGGTGCGAACCGGTGAGCACCGCCGGCCCCGGACGGCGCCCGGGCAGGCGGCCAAACAGGTTTCCGACGGCGTCGCGCCGAACTTGCAGACCAGCCTCCTCCATCCAGCGGGCCACGGTATCGGTCGCTGCCTTTTCCTCCCTGCTCAGGGCGTAGCGGGTTACCCCGCCGTCGGGGGTCGTACCGAACCGGGTCAGATAGGCCAGGCGGTCGTTTACTCGGACAGCATTGATCTGCATGGCGGCAGCCACCTCCCAATGCCTCAGTATAGCAAAAAGGCCCCGCCCTGTGGCGGAGCCTCCGGTTTACCTGGCCGTCAGTTTTCCGGATTCCCAGTCCCGGTGGAAGAGAATGAGCCCGTCGGCGATGGTTTCGGCCATGGCGACGGTTTGGTCGAGCCCGGTGAACCAGATCATGAACGGGAAATGGGCCGTGCCGCCCATGATGTGAATGGAGCCCACCTGTGGCAGCGTTTTGCCCATGCCGGCGCCCGGCTTGAGCGGCCCCCGGTTGACCGTGATGCGCCCCGGGCGCCCCACCGCGGCGTCCACCGCGATAATGTAGGGGAACTTGTTGCGCTTCATGGCGCGCATCCAGGCTTCGTTCACTTTTTCCTTGATGTTGGTGGCGTGCACCGGCTCATTCAGGTCGCCCAGGAATTCGCCGGCGAACCCCTTGCGCTTGAGAAACCAGCCGATGAACGGGCCGAGGGCATCGCCCGTGGAACTGGTCGCCCCGACCATGAAGAAGAGGGGCAGATACTTGTCGCCTTTCTGATCCATGAGGAACTGCTCCCGCAGGGCATTTGCCAGCGACTGCGCGGCAGTACCGTCCTGATAATGGATGTCGGCCAGGAGAGTGGAAGACGTATCCGGGCTCGCCAGGTCGTACGACAAGGGAACTCCCCCTAGGAGAAACAGAATGAAACCAAAACTGGTAATTATTACTATATAGCCTTAGGGATTTGTTGTCAATAACTGGATGAGGTGTTGCTGATGGATCTCCCCTTTCGCGTACTGAAGCCCTTTACCGGTCCCCGGGTGATCAAGACCGGCCTGGCCGTGTTTCTGGCGCTGCTGGCGTCGCACGCCGTCCGCTCGCAGTACGGTGCCTTCGCCGCGGTGGCCGCCATGCTGGCTGTGCAGCCCTCGGTCAGTCGAGCACGGCAGGTCTTTACCCACCAGGTGACCAGCAATCTGATCGGCGGCCTGGTGGGTGCCGGCATGGGCGCCCTGGGGCTCTACCTCGGCCAGACGGCTGCTGCCATGGCCCTGGGGGTCGTATTGGTGCTGGGCATCTGCGTGCGGCTAAAGTTGAACGAGACGGCCGCGCTGGCCGTCACAGCCGTCATCTTCATCATGGACCGGCCTGAGGGGGACTTTTTCCGCTACACGGCGGCGCGCCTAGGGGCCGTCATGGGCGGCATGCTGATCGGGGCCCTGGTCAACCGGTTTATCAAACCGCCGAACTACCTGGCAAGAGTCCGGGAAGACCTGTCCACGGCCTCTGCCCGCGTCCATACGTTTGGTGAGCATCTGATCGCCAGTCTCGCCTCGCCGCAGCATTACCGCAAGAACCAGATCAAGGCCGAGGCCCGGGAGATTACCGCCCGCCTGGAGTCGGCGGGGTATTTCCTTGAGCTCTCGCACGAGGCCGACGCTGCTAATAGTCGGCTTTTGCCCATGGACAAGGCGCGGGCGTCTATGTACGTTTTCAAGGAACGAATCATGGATATTCACAAGGTCGTCCTGCAGGCCGGCGGCCTGGTGCCCGGGGACGAGCTGGCAGCCGTGGCGGGCGCCCTGTCGGCCGTTTTGCGCTACAAGTCCGAAACCGTGGCCGCCGCTCTGGAATCCCGGCTGCCCGATCCGGGTCCTGCTGAAGCGTTCGCAGCGGCCCAGAAGTCCCTGGAACAGGTCGCCGAAAGGTTGATCGACCAGCCCGAGGCGCGGGCGCGGGGCCTGGCCCTACATATGCTGCTCACCAACATCCGCCACATGGGCTGGCGCATGGAGTCCCTGACCCGGCTGCTGAAGGATCGTTGAAGGACTTCATTTTTCGTGCGCCGAAAGACTCAGGGGAAGTGTGGTAAGGAGTTGAAGGAAGGGTCGGACCGTTTCCGTCCGTAACTTTTGGCCGACGGAAACGGTTCGAGCCTGACGAAACGAGGGAGGCGACCATTCATGAGCCTGGCAGCGCGCATCGCAGAGATTGATCGGGCGTTCAGCGGCACCATCGGCGTCACGGCCATCAACCTGACTCACGAGGAGTGGCTGAACTACAACGGCACGCTCTCGTTCCCGCCTGCCAGCACGGTCAAGCTGCCGGTGCTCTGCGAGGTGTTCCGGGGCGCCGGTGAAGGCCGGTGGAGCCTGGACGACCAGCTCACGCTGACCGCCGGCAACGTTGTAGAAGGCTCCGGCGTCCTCCTGGACCTGACGCCCGGCCTCAGGCTCTCAATTCGCGATGTCGCCACATTGATGATCGTGCTGAGCGACAACACCGCGACCAACATGCTGATCGATCTGGTCACCGCCCAAGCGGTCAACCATTCGCTCCAGGAGTGGGGCATCGCGGGCGTCCAGATCAACCGGAAAATCGGCATGAACATGGAGATTCCCCTGGGTGAGGCGACGCCAGCCGGCATGGCCCGCCTGATGGAGTTAATCGCCCGGCACGAACTGCTGCCGCCGCAGGATTGCATCGCCATGATCGACATTCTGAAGCGGCAGAAGTATAAGGAACTGACCAACCGCTTCATTCCCGAAACGGATAACGAAGACGATGCCCCCGCTGTCCGGATCGCTTCCAAGAGCGGGTGGGTGCGTGGCACACGCAATGATGTGGCGGTCATTTGGGCGCCCAAAGCGACGTACGTCCTCAGCATGTTCTCCAAAGGCTGCAAGGACCGCCGCTTCTACCACGACAACGAGGCTGCCATTGCGCTGGCACGGATCTCCCAGGCCGTATACGAAGAATGGGGCAAGCTGCACGTTTAGGAGGATCTTCTGTTGCTGTTCAACTACCTCTCCATGGTGCTCATGGCGCTCTGTTGGGCCGGCGCGTTCGTCGTCGGCAAGCTCTCCGTCGGGACGGTGCCCCCGGAAATGGTGGCGTTCCTGCGTTTCTTCATCGCCGGCCTGGTGCTGGTAGTTTGGATGGCCTGGAAAGAACCGCAGAGCTTCCGGCTGAAAAAACGCGACTGGTGGCTGGTCATCGGGCTGGGAGTGACAGGGATCGCCGTGTACAACCTGCTTTTTTTCCGGGGCCTGCAGTACTCGCGGGCCTCGGACGGCGCGATGATCATCCCCACGCTCAATCCGCTGCTGACCATGTTCGTCGCCGCCATGCTGCTCGGGGAGGCGCTAACCCCCCGTAAGCTAACCGGGGCGGCGATTTCCGTGGTCGGACAGGTGCTGATTTTCTGGACCCTGCTCGAGGTGGTCGCCGATGATCCCGTTCGGATGCGGGGCGATCTGTTCTACGTGGCTTCTTCGGTCTTCTGGTCGATGTACAGCGTGCTGGGGCGGGTTGCGGCCCAGCGGTTCACGCCTCTGGCCGCTACGACGTGGGCGAGCCTGAGCGGCGTGCTGATGATCGCGCCCTTCGCCCTGTGGGCAGCGCCGGGCTCCACGGGCTATACCTGGGGGTTCTGGGTCGATGCCGTGTACTTGGCCCTGGGCGCCACCGTGGCCGGTTTTGTGCTTTGGAGCCGGGGTGTGGCCATTTTGGGCGCCAGCCGGGCGGCGGTGTTCATCAACCTGGTGCCCGTCTTCACGCTGCTGCTCTCGTCCGTGTTCTTAGACGACCGGCCCACTGCCCTGCAGGTGCTGGGGATCTGCGTTGTGCTGGGCGGGGTGTATCTGTCGGGGACACGGCCGGGGGAGAAGGCGCCGAAGGTCCAGGGGGAGAGCGCATAGGCAGACTGGCTTCTTACCAGAGCCGCGGCAACCGATGCGCGCCGGCGCACGTCCAACGTGCGGAGGTGTGCGTATGCGGTGTTCACGCGTTCTTGCCGCGCTGCTCGCCGTTGCCCTGTTGCTGGCCGGCTGCCGGGCGCAGGCGCCCTCGCCTGTGCCCCCGCCCCCCGGACCGGCGCCCGCCGAACAGCGGCCGGCGCCACCCAACCCTGCTCCCGAGCCCGTGCACCCGGCTGAACCGTGCGTCACCCCGCGCTGGTTCGCCTACACTCCCGCGACCGACGAAGGGCACCCCTTCAGCGGCGCCCAGGTCTGCGGGCTGTTCACCGAAGGCTCGGCGGACCCGGTGTCAGGGATGATGCTCCTGCTGTGGGAGCAGCGCCCGGCCGAATATGGATTCGAGTTTGCGCCTATACTTGTGCGCGGCGTGGAGGAGCGGTTGCCGTTCACATACTCTAGCCTTCACCCGCGGTTCTATGGCTGGCTTCGTCATACCGACGGCTTCGTCTTCGGCGGCAACCAGACAGTAAAGGCGGTCAGCATTGACGGCCAGGTGCTCCGGGACTACCCCCTCCCCGAGGGCGGCGCCCTCCATGGCGGCGCTGTTTCGCGTCGCAGCGGCCTGGTCGCCCTGTTCGTTTCCGGCCTCGACGCCGGCGTTCGCCTGATCGTCTGGAACCCGGAAACGGGTGAGCAGACCGACTACGGCGCCGTGGCGGAGCGCAAGGGCGTCGGGGGCAGCGAAGCCTTCCCCTACCAGTGGATCGACGCCGACTGGGCGCCGGACGACCAGCAGGTCGCGTTCACTATCGCCGAGACGCTATACCTCTTCGACCTGAGCTCGAAGCAGCAAACCAAAGTCGCATCCGGCTACACCCGGCCCCGCTTCTCCCCCGCTAATCGCACACAGATTCTGGCCGAAACCGCTGAGAACTCGGTGATACTCGATCCCGCCGGTCGGGTGCTGCACAATCTCCCGGGCCATAACTGGTTCTGGCACCTCTCCGGCGAGGCGCTCGACCGGAGCGCACCCGCTGGGGCGAACGGTCGGCCGCCCTACGACGGCTGGGTGACTAACTATCGCCTTTCCGACGGACGCATTCTGCAGCGCGGTAAGGGGCTGGTCATCGGCCACGCGATTTTGCCGCCCGCCAACAGCCGGCTGGTCACGCTGGTAACGCAATAGGGAGAGCCGCCGGGCTCTCCCTCGCTTTCATGGAGGCGACCCAACGGGTCACCGGCCCTTGCATCAGCCGCCCTTCTTTTTGGGCGCCCGGCCCTGCGCGATGGTCCGCCGGGCGGAGCCCGCCGGTATCAAACGCCAGGTGCCGAACTCGTAAATGTACCCCGCAGGGGGCGTTTGCTGCGGGCGCCCGGCATCATCACGGCCTTCGCCGTCCATGGCCACGTCACCTCAGTCGCCATCCTATGTGGGCTGTGGAGGATAGCGCCTGTTTGGGCAGGATAATCCGGACCGGACCCGAAGTGATAGGTTTCATGAGGGCCCACAGGAGTTGGATAGAAGCGTGAGCGAGATGACCCGCGACTTTACGGTGGCTACCTTTGTGCTGCACGACGGCAAGGTGCTGCTGCTGTGGCACCGCAAACTCTCCATGTGGCTGCCGCCGGGCGGGCACATCGATCCCAATGAACTGCCCGACGAGGCGGCGGTGCGCGAAGTCAAGGAAGAGACGGGGCTGGACGTGGTTCTACTCTCGCAGCCATCCATGCCGCAGATGCCCGGCCCCCTGCAGCTGGCAAGGCCTGAGGGCATCCAGTTGGAAGACATTTCGCCGGGCCACCAGCATATAGACCTGATCTACTTTGCCCGCCCGCAGGATTCTGCGGCCGTGCGCCCTGTCGCCAACGCCGAAGTGGACCGGGTGGGCTGGTACGCGCGCGGCGACCTGGACCGGATTCCCCTCACCGAAGAGGTGCGCGCGTGGGTCGAGAAGGCGCTGGCGCGGGTCGGCGGGTGACCGTAAGCGGTACCTGCGGCATCTGATTATTGCCGTAGCCTTTGGCGTTCCACTCTGCCTGCCGGGGTTGCGTCCGGCCGGCGGCGTCGGTAGCCCGAGCCAGAATCTCCACGTTGCCCGGCGTGAGCCCGGTGAGCAGGCATTCCCACCGCCGCCAGGCGTAGCGGGCTGCCGGCTCCAGCAGTTCGGCAGGCTGCCAGTGGGCGCCCTGATCCGCGCTGACTTCCACACGGGCCACCGGGGCCTCGCCGCTCCAGGCCAGACCGCTCACCAGCAGATTCCCCGGCGGCACCGCCGCTCCCGTTGACGGATGCGTGATGATGCTGCTAACCCGCCCCAGGGTGACCGGAGTGGCCCGGTCGTAGGCCCCGGGCGCCGGCAGATAGACGTAGTCCCGCACCTGAAACGGCCCCCGAAAGGGCTGTGTCCGGACTTCCACCCGGGTCAGCCACTTGACCGACGCCATACCGTACCAGCCCGGCACAATCAGCCGGAGGGGACCGCCGTGCTTGTGGGGAAGCGGCTCGCCGTTCATGGCCCAGGCCAGGAGCACGTCGGGATTGAGGGCGTAATTCACCGGCAGCGCCCGCTCAAAGTGGACCCGCTGTCCGGTCTCCTTGTGGCGGCCTTCATCTGCACCGGTGAAGCGGACCCAGGCGGCTCCCTCAGCAAGTCCTGCCCGCAGCAGCACTGTTCGCAGGGGGACGCCGATCCACTCGGCATTGCCGACGGCGCCGTCCCGCCAGGGTGTACCTTCGGCCGGCGGGACGAACAGGGAGCGCCGGTTCCCGGAGCACTCTATCGTCACCCACCGGGAGAGGGCGCCCATGTGCCGCAAGTCATGCAGCCCTAACGACAGCGATCTGCGCACCGCCCCCTCGACGGCAAGCGTCGGCGGTTTCGGGGACGGGTCGGGCCGCCGGAAGTGGTTGCGTTCGAAGAACCGGGCCGCCGGCGTCAGCCATTCACCCCGGTGCGGGACAGGCCACTCCAGGTTTACCGGCTCCGTCTCATGCACGAGTGGGTGCAGGGTCTCCATGGATCGTACTCCTTTGCAGACCACATCATCCAGGAGTATGCGTGAACCGGAGAAATCTTCCCCGCCGGCCGCGGACAGGAATGCCGTGCCCGGCAACGAACCATTGTGACACAGGCCGTAAGCCTGTTTCGCAAGCAGGCCATCTCTAGAAATGGGCGACGGGTGGAGCGCATGAAAACTCGAAGCTTAGTCTTATTGGTGGCGTTGTTCGCCACGTTGATCCTGCCAGGCTGTGCAGCGACGCCGGCCACGCCGGAAGCCGCCGCGGTAACGGCGCAGCGTTTCCTGCAGAGCCGTGCGGACCACGACGCCGGCGCTGTGCACGGGCTGCTGACGGAAAGGGCCAGGGAAGCGCTGACGCAAGGTGAAGTCAGTCAGTACTTGCGCGGCGAGGAGTTCTATTTTGGCAGCCTGGGCGCCCCGACCCCGGCACATGAAGGGTGGCTGCAGATTCCCGTCGCCGACTACCGGATCACATCCGGCGGCCGGCAGATTCGCTGGCCCGAAGTGAAGCTCACGCTTCGCTACGAAGGAAAGCACTGGCGAGTCGCGTGGATTGAGCCCGTCGCCGCCGCTGCCCGCAACGCATACGAAAATAACCTCTACGGCGAACAACTGGAGCTGGCGCGGGCGATTATGGAGATTGACCCGTACCACTACCGGGGGGCGCTGGAGCAACACTTTGCCTACCGCGGCCTCCAGCGCGGCCGGGAGGCCGAAGTGGCCATTCTCAGGGCGGCTGAACAGGCAACCCCTTATCAAAAGCCCGACGTGCATGACGCATTTGCGCGCTTCAAATTGGAATTGGGGCATCCCGAAGATGCGGTTCCCCATGCGCGGGCCGCCCTGGAACAGGCCCAGCCCTATGTGCCGGATCTATACTCGCACCGGTGGCAGGCCGATGCGCTGGTGGTGTTGGGCCGTGCGCTCTGGCTGCAGGGCGACGGCGCCGGAGCCCTGGCGGTGGTGAAGCAGGCGGCGGATGCGGATCCGGCGAACGCGGGCCTGGCGGTGCTGCGCCGTGAGATGGGCCTGTAGCCATCGCACCGCCTGCGGCGTCACGAAAGGAGAGGGGACGTGAGCTATCCCGTCACGAATCGGATTTCCCGACGAGCCAAGAATCGAAAGCGCCCCCGCTACTGGCTCAGGCGTTTGCTAATTCTCCTGATGATTCTGCTGCCCGTTGGCGTCTGGTATGGGTGGGACTTTGTCGACAGCCTCAAAGTGGCCCCCGCCAGCGCCGCACCGCGCGTCGTCGCCGGCAGGCCGGTCTTTGTGGCCGTCATGGGCGTGGACGAACGGGAGAACGATGTGGGAAGGTCCGACACCCTGGTTCTGATGCGCCTGGACCCCACGGCAGACCAGGTCAGCATCATCAACATCCCACGGGACACGCTGGCCATGGTGGACGGCGAACCGGCGAAGATCAACGCTGCGTACGCGGCCGGTGGGCCGGAGGAGACGACGGAAGTTCTGGCTGACTTGCTTGATATTGAGCGCCCGTACTACGTAACCTTGAACTTTGAGGCGTTTGAAGAGCTGATCAATCAGGTAGGCGGCGTCGAGATCGACGTGGAAAAGCATTATGTATATGACGACCCGTTCCAGGACCTCCACATTGACATTCCGGCCGGGCGCCAGCTGCTGCTGGGTGAGCAGGCGCTGCACTACGTCCGGCTTCGATACGACGGGGTAACCAACAGCGATATTGCCCGCATTGAACGGCAACAAAAGTTTTTGCAGGCTTTCAAGGAGAAAGTCCCTTCCCATTGGACCCGGATTCCCGATATGATCAGGACAATACAGAAATACGTCAAGACCAATATCCCGGAAGCCGATCAGATGAAGCTGGCAAAGGCGCTCTTCGACGCCCGCAGCAACGTGGCCATGCAGACGCTGCCGGGCGCCCCTGACGACAGCACGGGCGACTGGATTCTCAGCCGGGAAGGGTGGAGCGAGGTGACCCGCTCGTGGACCAGCCAATGAACGCCTGCGGGGTGATTCTCGCAGGGGGCCAGTCAAGCCGCATGGGCACCAACAAGGCCTTGCTGGATTTGGGCGGTGAGCCGCTGATCGGGCGGATGGCCCGCCGTTTCACCGCCTGGTTTGCCCAGGTGCTGATCGTGACAAACACCCCGGAACAGTACGCCTTTCTGGGGCTGCCCACGGCGAGTGATCGCATTCCCGGCCTCGGCCCACTGGGCGGCTTGGAGGCCGGCCTCCGCACCAGCCGCTTTGAGCAAGCGTTCTTTGCCGCCTGTGATATGCCGTTCGTAAACGAAGGGCTGGTGCGCTACCTCCTGGCGCAGGCGCCGGGCCACGATATCGTGGTGCCGCGGCTGGGGGGCGAGTACGAGCCCATGCATGCCGTGTATTCCCGCTCTTGCCTGCCTGTCATTTCCGCCAACCTGGACGCCCGCCGGCTCAAGCTGCTGAGCATTTTTGACGCTGTGCAGCTGCGGGTGGTAGAGGAACCGGAGATTGCCCCGTTCGGCGCCCCCGAGCGGCTCTTTTTCAACTGCAACACGCCCGAAGATCTCGCAAATGCGCGAAATTGGGAGCGGGAAGCCTGACCAGGCTCCCCGCTCCTGCCCCATATCCCGTCAACAAAGGGGGTGGTCCTCATCAAGAGCCATTACACACTCTGGATTTCGCTGGTCGCTCTTGTTCTGACCGGGGGCACTGCCATGACGCTGCCGCTCCTGTGGCCGGAGCACGGGCACGGGGACGTCCCGCCTGTCACCGCCCTCCTGATCGTGCTGGTGCTGACCGTCCTGGTCTGGGCCACGCAGCGCTGGCGTGTGGCCATCCGCGGGGCCCGCGGCGACGTTTCGGTCTCCATGGCGGTCGATGTGGCCGCCATGCTGAGCACACATCCTTTTATTGCCGGCGCCGGCTCCGCCCTGGGCACCGCCCTGTACCATTTCTTCACCGTCAAGAAAGAGCACCGCCCCGAGCGCACCATCGTCCGCGGCGTGGTCACGTTCGCAGCCGTAACCTTGGGCGGATGGGTCTTCCAGATGATCCGCCCGTCGCTCGGACCCCTGCACTTCCCGACCGACGGCCTGGCGGTAGCCGTGGGCATTATGGTGCGCCTGGGCCTGCGGGTCCTCTTCTACCCCCTCGGCATGGCCGCCATCCGGCCTGAACCGGTGCAGCAGCAATTCCGCCACGAATGGGAACGGCTCCCCCTGGTCCCTTTCATGCTGACCACGACCCTTGGCACCCTGGCCGTACTGATCTGGCAGATGCAGCCCTGGGCCGTCATTCTGATCGCAGGCCCGCTGGCGGCCACCTGGGCCGGAACCCAGGAGTTCCAGCGGCTGAACGAGCTGAACGCTACGCTGGAAGACAAGGTGATCGACCGGACCGCCCGCCTGGGGGAGACGGTCAGGGCGCTGAAACGGCGTCTGAGCGAGTTCGAGGCGATGGACGTCGTCAATCGGGCCATGGTGCAGGCGCTCCACCCCGATGAAGTGCTGGCCGTCATCGCCCGCGAAACCTGCCGCGTTACCAACGGGGACTCTGCCCTGGTGCTGCTGGTCTCGGAGGATCAGGAGTACCAGTACATCCGAGCAGCCTACGGCGACACCATGGAATCTTACATCGGGGTGGGACTGCCCATCTCGACGAGCATGGCGGGCCTGGTGCTCCGGACGGGCGAAGTGCTGGTCTCCCTCGATCCCCCGAACGACCCCCGCCTCAACCAGAACCTCGTGGAAGCGGGGAACTGGCGCTGCGTGCTGGAGGCGCCCCTGCGGGCGAAGGACAGGGTGCTGGGCGTGCTGGTGGCTGCCACCGCCAAGGCCGATGGCTTTGATGAGCAGCACAGCCGTATGCTCTCCCTGTTCGGTAATCAGGCCGGCCTCTTTCTCGAGAACTCCCGCCTCCACGAGAAGGAGCGGGACGTGGCCGTCCTGGAGGAGCGAAACCGCCTGGCCCGTGAACTGCATGACTCGGTCACTCAGGTGCTGTTCAGCCTGACGCTCAACCTCGAAGCCGCCGGCGGCCTCGTGGAGAAGAAGCCGGACCGGGCGGCAACGCTGATTACCCGCTCAGGCGAAATGGCCGCCGAAGCGCTGGCAGAAATGCGTTCCCTCATTTTCGAGCTGCGGCCGTCAGCCCTGCAGGAAAAGGGGCTGGCAATGGCCCTGACGAACCACATCAACCTGTTCCGGCGCCGGTCGGGCATGGAGGTATCGCTGAAAATCGAAGGCGAAGAGCGCCTGCCGCCCGATCACGAGTTCTGTCTTTACCGGGTGGCGCAGGAGGCCCTGACAAACGCGTCGAAGCACGCCCAGGCACGGCAGGTCTGGGTGGCATACAGCGTCCAGCCCGGCCAGGCGATCCTGACCGTTCATGATGACGGGGTCGGCTTCGACCCCAAGGCCGGCCGGCGCAGCCATTCGTTCGGCGTGATCGGCATGCGTGAGCGGCTGGGAGCCGTGGGCGGCACCCTTCAGATCACGAGCGAGCCGGGGCGAGGAACCCGGATTGAGGCCCGGATTCCCCTGCAGAGGAGTAACCCAGGAGGTGGCGGCGTGTGAACCCCATTCGCGTGCTGATCTGCGATGATCATTTCATGGTACGGCAGGGACTGAGCACGTATTTCAGCATTCAGGACGATCTGGAGGTCGTCGGCGAGGCAAGCGACGGTCGGGAAGCCGTGGCCATGGCCAGGTCCAAGCGCCCGGATGTCGTGCTCATGGACCTGATGATGCCCAACCTTGACGGCCTGGGCGCCATGGAGCAGCTGAAGTCAACGGGCATTCGCGTCATTTTCCTGACCAGCTTCCTTGACTCAGAGAAGGCCCTGGCCTGCATTGAGGCCGGCGCCATGGGGTTCCTGACCAAGGACATCCAGCCGGCGGATCTGGTGGACGCCATCCGGGCCGTTCACCGCGGCGAGCCGCGCCTGCATCCGGATGTGACCAAACGGTTGATGACCAGGGCGCTCCAGCCTGCCCAGCCCGCCCCCGGCAAGGAGCAGCTGACGCCCCGGGAGCTGGATGTGCTGCGCTGCCTGGCCCATGGCATGACCAACCGGGAGATCGCCGAAAAGCTGATCATCAGCGAGACGACCGTGAAGACCCACATATCCAGCATTCTGAGCAAGCTGCACCTGACCGATCGAACCCAGGCCGCGCTCTATGCCGTACGGGAAAAGCTTCTGGAAGATTAGTGCATCCTCCTTAAGGAGGAGACGAAAGATCGTTCCCGTGCACGATTTCACAAGAGTCGGTCCGCGATATGATAATCACGTAAGCTCTACAAGAAAAGTTTCACCCCCATACCCCATGTGAGCACCGAAGACGCCTGGCGGGAGGCGTCTTCGGTGTTTTTGCGGTTCTTTCGCCCCTCCTTCGCGCGGAGGAGGCGACTCTCCCCTGAAAACACGGGTGCAAGTTACTGCCAGGGAATGATGTGGCAGCGGACGGATCACGGTAAGATATGAGTGTGATCCACGAGCGAACGTTTACTCCATACCCCATGTGAACACAGAAGGCACCTTGCGGGGGGTGCCTTCTGTGTTTTTTTGCGCGCATGAGCGTCCCGGCAAAGGCAAAGGCTAGCCGTACGAGAGGAGGGCGGACCATGCGAATTGCCATCGTAGGGGCGGGCCTTTCCGGGCTTGCCTGTGCCCATGAACTGGAGCGACTGGGCTTGGCCCCCGAGCTCTTTGAAAAACGCCCCGCACCGGGAGACCGCCTCCCGAGCCCGGAAACGCTGGCCCAATTCCTCCATCTCAATCCCAGACAGGACATATTTCAATACATTCAGGAGGAGCTCGCGCTGCCGTTGCATCCGTCCCACGCAATTATCCGAATGGTCATTCACAGTCCTAACCACGAGGCGGAGATCTCCGGCCACCTGGGGTATGTGGCAATTCGGGGGCGCGATGACCGTTCCATCGAACGGCAGCTGCTGCGGCATGTCGGCGCCCGGATTCACGCGGGCGCCGTTCCGGATGTCAACGAACTGCGGCGTGAGTATGACTGGGTGGTTGTGGCGACCGGTAATCAGAGCTGGACACAACAGTTTTCGCACTGGGAAGCAGACCTGGGGTGGTTCGCACGGGGGGCATTGGTCAGAGGCGACTTTAGCCCGGGGGAACTCCACTTCTTCCTTAACACCCGCTACGCGAAAACGGGCCACGCCTTGCTGTCGGCAATCGATGAGCGGACAGCGCTGGTCGGCGTCGGGATTCCCAATTCGTCTCCGGAGGAGATCGAGCGATATTGGGAAGCCCTTCGGGATGCGCACGGGCAGCGCTGGGATTCGGAAACGGAGCAGTTTCGCATTGAGCGGTACGAATGCGGCAGAATCGGTCGGATAGCCGTAGGCAACGTGCTGCTGATTGGCGCAGCAGCGGGCTTCGTGGAATGCCTGGGCATGAACGGGGTCCTGCCGTCGCTGGCTTCCGGGGTCATGGCCGCCCGGCAGATCGCCTTGCACGACCGATCGCTTGAGCGGTACGCCCGCAGGTGGAGGGTCTATTATGACAGGCTGCGCCGCCTGCGCCGCAACGTGAACGCCTGGACAGACGAGGAGATGGACCGGTTGGCGCTGGCCGTGAAAATGGGCGGCGGGATTCTGGCCCACTCACCCTGGAACCTGCTGGCGCCGGGCGGACTGATTATCGACATGCTGCGTATGGCTGACGATCCGTCACCCGAGGTAGGTCTGCAATGAAAAAAGCCCGGCAGATTGCCGGGCTGTTTGTGTCATTGCATCAGTCGCAGGGCATCCCGGCCTTTCATGCCGGGCACGATGCCGAGGTCCCGCGCCGCATCGGTCACATCGACCAACGGCGCCTCCAGCAAGTCGGCCACAGTCCGGACCCCGAAGGCCCGGCCGGCGATGATACGGCGCTCCGACAGCCGGGTGTTCAGGGAGGGCACATCCAGAGCACCGCACATGATATAACCCTTTTCCGTGCTGACGGCCACCAGGCTCGTCTTTGGCAGTTGCACCGTGACAGCCGTCGCCGAAATGCCATCGGTCTGTATGGGCGTGAGCGTTACCACCCTCATCTCCCACCTTTCCATAACCAGTTTACGGTCATGGCAAGCATTGGTGATACTCCCGGCGCCGCTCAGCGCAGGTTGAAGGCGATTTCCGCCTGGTCGGTCTCCCCCTCCATCAGGCGTGGAAAGCGGAGTGCGAGCTGGGCCGCATCCGCCGGGAGGGGGCCGAACAGGACTTCCCGCTCGTCCGAATCGGCATGGCGGCGCCAGGTGCCGTACCGTTCCACAAGTCGGCCATCAGCCAGCAGTTCCATCTGGTGGGCGAGGGCGACGCCGAAATCCTCCCCTTCGGGGTGATAGCGAATGACGGTATAGTCGCCTCCTACGGTGACCGAGACGACCGTGATGCGGACCTGGCCCGAGAGAGCCAGAATGCTCCGGTCAACCGCCACGGTCCGGGCGCCCGCATCCGGCGTGGGTTCGATGACGACGGCAACTTTCCACTCCGGAACGCCGCCGTGCCGGGAGACGTTGAGGCCGGCTGAGTTGGCGTGGGGCAGGGGCGTTCGGAACGTGCTCCGCCCCACCAGCCGGTCCTCGCGCCCCACCGCGGTCTCCTGCGCGATGAGGGTAGCCCGGGTTGGCAGCCCGTTGTATGTAAGGCTCAGTTCAAGGGCGCCGTCTTCCTCAGAGGCAGCGCGGCCCTGCATGGCCCACCAGAAGGTGACGGCCCCGGGGGTCGCTTCAATTTTGTAGATGGCGAACTCCAGGCCGCCGCTGCGAAAAGCGGCCATCTGGCTGCCGGCGAAAGCCGGGTCTGACGCAAGGCCCCTCCCCAGGGTCGCCATGCCCCGAAACCCCACCACGTATACCAAAACGAGGATCATGATCACGGCGGAGATGGCGGAGAGCGGCCGCATCTGCCGCCGCCGACGACCTCGTCGGGCCAGGTGGTGGGCGTATTCCCGCTCCTCCGGCGTCAGCCGTGGGAGAAAGGCGGGCGTGCTGATATCCGGCAAGCCCTGCTGCCGGCGCCAGCGGGCCGCCCGGCGGAGCAGGTCCGCCTCGTCCCGCGCGTCCATAAACATGTCGCCCGCCACATCCACGTCGGGCACCACCTGCAGGGCCAAAGCGTAGAGCCGTTCCTGTGCATCCACCGTCTCAGCCCCCCTCATATCACTAAGACGTACAAATAGTCTCTAACGTTATGCGTCTGGGCAGGAATTGTGCTGTCAGGTAGACGGAACTTCGGGCCCGGTCCCGTCGTCCGATGGGCGGGAGGGAATCGATAGGAAACGGGGCCGCCTGCGAGCGTATCGCAGGCGGCCCCGTTCATCGCTTATTCCCATTCCTGAAGCGGGCTGACCTCCAGCACTTCGCCTTCTTTGATGCTCGCGAGCACCGTTACCACGGCCCGGGCGGTATCCAGGGAGGTGAGGCACGGCACGCCGTGCTCCACCGCCGTCCGCCGGATGATGAAGCCGTCCTTGCTCGTCTGGCGGCCCCGCCCCGTGGAGTTGATCACCAAATGAATCTTCCCGGCCCGAATCAGCTCGGGAATGTTCGGCGTCCCCTCCGTCACCTTGTGCACCGCCTCGCAGGGGATTGCACAGGCCTGCAGCGCCCTGGCCGTGCCGCCCGTCGCCATGATCCGGTAGCCGAGATCGGCGAACTCACGGGCGATGGCCATCGCCTCGGCCTTGTCCTTATCGGCGATCGTGAAGAGCACTGTCCCCCGGTAGGGCACCTTGAAACCCGAGGAGAGCAGGGCCTTGTACAGCGCCCGGGGGAAGTCCTGGTCGGCGCCCAGCACCTCGCCCGTCGACTTCATTTCCGGCGAGAGCGCCGTGTCGACCGACGTCAGCTTCTGCCAGGAGAAGACGGGCGCCTTGACGCTGACCCGGTCGGTGGGCTCCGGCCAGAGCCAGCCCGTGCCCCGCAGCTTGTCGCCCGGCTTCATGCGGGCCTGCAGGCTCGCGGCCGCCGGGCCGAAGCCCAGGTCGGCCAGGGAATGCCCGGCGATCACCTGCGTGGCCACCTTGGCCAGCGCCAGACCGGTCACCTTGGTCAGGAACGGCACCGTCCGGCTGGAGCGGGGGTTCACTTCGATCACATATGCCTCGCCGCCATAGACGACGTACTGGATATTGACCAGGCCCTTTACTTTCAGGGCCAGAGCCAGGCGGGTGGAGTAATTGACGAGTTGGTCGCGAAGCTTGCCCGAGATGGTGAGCGCCGGGTAGACGGCGATCGAGTCGCCGGAGTGAACGCCCGCCCGCTCCACATGCTCCATAATGCCGGCGATAATCACCTGCTCGCCGTCGCTGACGGCGTCGACTTCAAGCTCCTTGCCCAGGAAGTACCGGTCGACCAGCACGGGCCGCTCGAAGCTGACGTCGATGGCGCTCTGCATATACTCCCGCAGTTCCGCCTCGTTGTCGACGATCTCCATGGCCCGACCGCCCAGCACGAAGCTGGGGCGCACCAGCACGGGATAGCCGATGCGGGCGGCAATCGCTGCCGCTTCATCCGCCGAAACGGCAGTGGCGCCCGGCGGCTTGGGAATACCCAGCTGAATCAGCAGGTCGTCGAACTTCTTACGATCCTCCGCCCGATCCATCTCCTCAATGGGAGTGCCGAGCACCGGCACACCCAACTGAGACAGCGGCAGCGCCAGGTTGATGGCCGTCTGCCCGCCGAACTGGCAGATGACGCCGTCGATGGCGCCTTCCTGCTCGATGATGTTCAGGACGTCCTCAACGGTCAGGGGCTCGAAGTAGAGTCGGTCTGAAGTGTTGAAGTCGGTGGAGACCGTTTCGGGGTTGTTGTTAATGATGACGCTCTGCACGCCTTCTTCCTTGAGCTGCCAGGCGGCGTGGACGGCCGAGTAGTCAAATTCGATGCCCTGCCCGATGCGGATGGGCCCCGAACCCAGCACGATCGCCTTGCGGCCGGGCGGGCTTACAGCCTCATTTTCGCCGTCATAGCAGCTGTAGTAGTACGGCGTGGTCGCCTCAAACTCGGCAGCGCAGGTGTCGACCATTTTGTAGACGGGGCGGACACCCATCGTCTGGCGGATCTCCCGGACCTCCAGCATCTTCTTGCCGATCAGCCGGCCGATGTAGCTGTCGGAGAAGCCCAGCTTCTTGGCCTTGCGCATGATGTCGGGGCCCATGGGCAGCGTGGCCAGCGCCTTCTCCATCTGCACAATCCGGTTGATGCCGTCAACGAAAAACCGGTCGATGGTGGAGAGCTCGCAGATCTCCTGGACGGTCATGCCGCGGCGCAGCGCCTCGGCGATCACGTAGAGCCGCTCCTCGTTGGCGGTGACCAGCTTCGCCTTGAGCTGCTCCATTTCGAGCTTGGCGATGCCGGGGTGCATCAGGCCGTCGCGCCCGGTCTCCAGCGACCGGATCGCCTTGAGGAGGGCGCCCGGGAACGTCCGATCGATTGCCATGACTTCGCCGGTGGCCTTCATCTGTGTGCCCAGGTTCTTGGAGGCGGTGACGAACTTGTCGAAGGGGAACCGGGGGATCTTCAGGACGCAGTAGTCCAGCGTCGGCTCGAAGGCCGCGTAGGTGGAGCCGGTGACGGGATTCTTAATTTCGTCCAGCGTCAGGCCGATGGCGATCTTCGCGGCCACCTTCGCAATGGGATACCCCGTCGCCTTGGAAGCCAGGGCCGACGAACGGCTGACGCGCGGGTTGACTTCGATGACGATATACTCCTGGCTCAGGGGGTTGAGCGCATACTGCACGTTGCACCCACCCTCGATGCCCAGGGCGTTGATGATTTTGATGGCCGAAGACCGGAGCATCTGGTACTCCTTGTCCGACAGGGTCTGTGACGGGGCTACGACCACGGAGTCGCCTGTGTGGACGCCCACGGGGTCGATGTTTTCCATGTTGCAGATGGTGATGGTGTTGCCGGCGGAGTCCCGGATCACCTCGTACTCGATCTCCTTCCAGCCGGCGACGGACCGTTCGATCAGGCACTGGCTGATGGGCGAGAGGGTCAGGCCCTTGGTGGCAATCTCCCGCATGGCGTCGGCGTCCGGAGCGATGCCGCCGCCGGAGCCGCCTAGAGTGTAGGCAGGCCGGACAATCAGGGGATAGCCGACCTCTTCACCGAAAGCCAGCGCCTCCTGCACCGTGTGGACGATGGTCGACTCGGGTACGGGCTCGCCAATCTGCTGCATGAGGGCCCGGAACAGCTCCCGGTCCTCCGCCTTCTGGATCGCTTCCAGAGGCGTGCCGAGCAGCTTGACGTTATACTTCTCCAGAACACCGGCTTCGTGAAGCTTGACGGCCATGTTCAGGCCGACCTGGCCGCCCAGGGTCGGCAGCAGCCCCTCCGGGCGCTCCCGGGCGATAATCTGCTCGACGAACTCGAGCGCGATGGGCTCCAGGTAGACCGCATCGGCCATCTGCGCGTCGGTCATAATGGTCGCGGGGTTGGAGTTGACCAGGACGACTTCCAGGCCCTCTTCCCGCAGCGCCTGGCACGCCTGGGTGCCGGCATAGTCAAACTCCGCCGCCTGCCCGATGACAATCGGGCCGGAGCCAATCACCATGACCCGCTTGAGGTCTTGCCGCTTTGCCATTTCTCTATCTCCTCATAGCTAGGGCTCGCCCGGAAAGGCGAGCCCCACTCGGTTATTGCGTAAACGCCGCTTCCTTACGCCAGCTTGGCGACCGGGACCGCATCCTCCATCAGCGACATGAACCGGTCAAACAGGTACCGGCTCTCCTCCGGGCCCGGGGCCGCCTCGGGGTGGTACTGCACGCTGAACACTGGCTTGTGGAGGTGCGCGAAGCCCTCGACAGTGTTGTCGTTCAGGTTGCGGTGCGTGACCGTTACCTGGGTCAGGTCCAGGGTGGACTCGTCGACGGCGTACCCGTGGTTCTGGCTGGTGATATAGACCCGGCCGGTGATGTAGTCCTTCACCGGGTGGTTGGCGCCGCGGTGGCCGTACTTGAGCTTATACGTCTTGGCACCGAGGGCGAGGCTGAGAATCTGGTGCCCCAGGCAGATGCCGAAGATGGGGATGCTGCCCAGCGCGAGCAGGCCCTTGACGGTTTCGATGGCTTCCGGAATGTCGGTGGGGTCGCCAGGGCCGTTTGTCAGCATGATGCCGTCGGGCTCCATGTCGAGAATGTCCCGCAGGGTGGCGGTGGCGGGAGCGACGACCACGTCGCAGTCCCGGGCCGTCAGGCAGCGGAGAATGTTCTCCTTGGCGCCGTAGTCGATGACCACAACCCGGCAGCCGTCGCCGAAGATGCGGTACGGGTTTGGGGTGGTGACCCGCTTGACCTGATCGTGGCACTCGAACGCCATGGCCTGCGCGACCCAGGCGTCAATCTGCTCCTGGGTGGCGTCGTCATCCGTTACGGCGATGACGCTCCGCATGGTGCCCGCGTCGCGGAGGTGGCGGGTCAACGCACGGGTGTCGATGCCCGCCAGACCCGGAATGTCGTTCTCTGCTAAATACGCAGAAAGGCTCTTGACCGCCTGCCAATGGCTCGGCTGATCACAGAGCTCTTTCACAATAAAGCCCCTGACCCACGGCTGCCGCGACTCAAAGTCGGCGACATTGATGCCGTAATTACCGATCAAGGGGTAAGTCATCGCGACGATCTGGCCATAGTAGGACGGGTCGGTGAGCACTTCCTGGTAGCCGGTCATGCCGGTGTTGAAAACAACTTCACCAGCCACGGCGCCAGCAGCACCAAAGCCCTCGCCCGCGAAGACAGAACCGTCTTCAAGTACCAGATAGCCTTTCATATTTCGGTACCCTCCTTAAGATCCGGGCGTCGCAGCACCCGATTTAATCCGCGGTAGGCAGACCTGATTGTCCTTGAAGGGATTATACCCCCTGGACTGCCGCGAATCAAGCCGGAGCATCACTTTGCATGATTATACACCCACTGCGCATATTTATTCAATACCTTGCCAAAGAAAATGTCACAGCCCGCCTCCTGAAGCGGAAGACGGGCTGTATATTTACTCATTTTCGACGACCAGCTTCCCAAAGATTTCAGCGGCCTGCCAGAATTTGCGCGGCGTCGTTTAGCTGGCGCTCCACTTCGGCCGGGCCGGTGCCGCCCCGGGACGTGCGCAGCGTCACGCAGGTTTCGGGCGCGATGGCTGTGTAAATGTCTTCGCCAATGAGCAGCGAGAAACCCTGGAATTCAGTGAGGGTGCAGTCGGCCAGGAACTTGCCCTGCTGAATGCAGTGCAGGACCAGCTTGCCCACCACTTCGTGGGCTTCCCGGAACGGCAGGCCTTTTTTGGCCAGGTAGTCGGCCAGGTCGGTGGCGTTTGAGAAGTCCTGCCGGACGGCACGGGCCATACGCTCGGTGTTGAACTTGAGCGATCCGACCATGCCGGCGGTGACCTTCAGGCAGGTCTTCAGCGTGTCCACCGCGTCGAAGAGCCGCTCCTTGTCCTCCTGTAGGTCGCTGTGGTAAGTCAGGGGGATGCCCTTGAGCACGGTGAGAAGGGCGATCAGGTCGCCGTAAATGCGCCCGGTCTTGCCGCGGACGAGTTCGGCGACGTCCGGGTTCTTCTTCTGCGGCATGATTGACGAGCCTGTGCTGAAGCTGTCGTCCATTTCGACAAAGCCAAACTCCGTCGACGACCAGTTGACCAGCTCCTCGCAGAGCCGGGAGAGGTGCATCTGGCAAATCGACGCGGAGGCGAGGAATTCGAGAATGAAATCGCGGTCGCTGACGGCGTCCATCGAGTTGGAGTACACTGCGGCGAAGCCCAGTTCCTTCGCGGTGAACTCCCGGTCAATGGGAAAGGTGGTGCCCGCCATGGCGCCGGCGCCCAGCGGGGAGATGTCCGCCCGCTTGTACGCATCGGCGAGGCGCCCGTGGTCGCGCTCGAGCATCCAGAAGTACGCCAGCAGGTGGTGGGAGAGCAGAATGGGCTGCGCCCGCTGCAGGTGAGTGTAGCCAGGCATGATGACGTCTTTGTGCTCGGCGGCGCGGTCGAGAAGGGTACCCTGCAGGTCGCTGACCAGCGCCTGGACGGCCTTGATTTCGTCCTTGACCCAGAGGTGAACGTCGGTGGCGACCTGGTCGTTGCGGCTCCGGGCAGTGTGGAGGCGCCCGCCGGCCGCGCCGATTTTCTCGGTCAGCCGCTTTTCGATGTTCAGGTGAATGTCCTCATACTCGCGGCGGAAGGGGAACTGGCCCGCTTCGATCTCCGCGAGAACTTCCAGCAGCCCCTTTTCGATCGCGGCCGTATCGTCCGCGCTGATGATGCCCTGGCGGCCCAGCATGCGGGCGTGGGCGATGGAGCCCTGAATATCCTGCTTGTACAGCCGGCGGTCGAACGCCAGCGAAGAAGTGAAGCCTTCCACGGTCTTGTCGGCTGCTTTGGTGAAGCGGCCGCCCCACAGCTTGGTCACAGCGAAATCTTCCTCTCGGGGCGATTGATGGGGACAGTATACTACTTCTCTGTATAAATATGCAACTGTTCTGCTGGGGTTGTCCGGGGCGATCATTGGTGAGAATGAGAATGAGGTTCAAGGAATCGGGCCAAAAACGTAGAATTATCCGTGCAAAGGAGGTACGCGTACATATGGCTGTCTACGATGTGCAGGCCGAAAAGGGCATGGATCCAACCATCACGGGGTTCTGGTGTGCGTATGCGTTCGGCCGCGGGCGGTTTCGCCGCCTGCTGGAAGGGCTGACGCCCGAGCAGCTTGTGCAGACGCCTGCTGGTTTCAACAACAGCATCGCCGCTCTGGTCGTTCATGTGGCGGCTGCCGAAGTAAGTTTCGCCCACATGATTTTCGGAAAAGAGGTACCGGCCGAGCTGAAGGCAGATCTGCTGCTCGACAGGCCTCAGTCGCCCCTGCCTCAGCCGGCGGACGAGACCGTTCAGAGCCTGGCCGCCAAGCTGGAGCGGAGTGAACGCCTCATCAAGGAAGCGTTGTCAACCCTGAAGGCTGAGGACCTGGACCGGGAACTCAGCTTCGGGACGCAGCCGCTTACCATGCGGTGGCTATTGTCGCTGATCACTTACCACGCTACCAACCATTTCGGTCAGCTGCAGATGATCAAACAGCGCCTGGTTTGACGATGTTGCTGCGGCGATTGACTCCATACGAGGTCAAGGCCCGGGCAAAGTTGCCCGGGCCCATTCGCGGTCGCGAGCGGGCCGATTGCGCCATGGTGAGTCCAGAATGGTCTGGATCATCAGGATTCAGAAGGCACGCGCAGCCTGCCGCATTCGAACGCTGACGATTCAGGGGGGTGAGGGGGGTTTTGGCGACATTCGCCCCGGGTCCGCAAAACAAGCGCCGACGGGCTGGCGTTTGCCCGAATCTGCAGGGTCGAGCGTACATGGGATATTCCGGTCTATACCTACACAGCAGCCTGCGTCAACGCTGTCCACTGCCGGCGGCAGCCAGTTCCCACGGTACGCCGAAGGCCATACGGCGGGTAGGTCCGCCGGTGCCGTGCAGCCGGATGGCATAAGGCCCCTCGGCGATGTCAGGCGGTCCCTGAGCCAAGCGGATGCCCACGCTGGACGACTCCTGCCCGTAATACCGGCAGAAGGCGTTCACGGAGCCGGGCACATCGCGGACAAAGTAATCAAGCCCTTCAAATTGCAGGGCGCCCATTCGGTGGGGGGCGATTTGCCCACTCTCTTTCAAGTCCGCTGTTCGTTCATCATCATCCTGCTGCCACTGAATCAGGAAGGGCATCGGCAGGCCGCCATACGGCTCGGGCCAAGCCATCCGCCATGCGAGCAGGCTCCCGTCCGGCCGCCGGCGGCGCCCCTCAAAGGGCCCCTCCACCCCCACGCCGTTATATCGCAGCAGCGCTACGGCGACATCAAGGTCGTCGGTGGCAAGGGCGGCTGTCACCAGCCCGCCGCCGGCCTCCACTCCCTTCAAAACGTTGCGGCCAAAGTCGGACTCCCGGGCCCGGTCCGGATCCTGCACAGCGATGAACTCCACGTAGGGCAGCCCGAAATGGCAGAGGCTGTTGTGGGTGCCCCAATTGGGGTGGGCGCCACCCATGACGACGTGTAGCCCCCACTCCTCCCGGAAGAAGGCTGATGCTGCGGCAAGGTCCGGCACGGCGTACACCGCGTGATCAAACCGGAGCTTCATGAGGCGCCACCTCCCGGGCAATCAGTTCCATAAGCCGTGAGTAGATGCGAAGGTTGTGAATGGTCGCCAGGCGGGGAGCAAGTCCGTCCTCCACCCGGAACAGGTGGTGCAGAATAGGCCTCATCGGACGGAGTAAGTTCCATGCATGGTCTGCAGTTGGCTCATCGTTCATAACACCTCCCGTTCGCTGCCTATCTTCCGCAATGCGTGGAAGGACTCCTTTCGCGGGCATGGCCCTGGTCCCCCGGGTGGCGGACCGCAGTCCTGTCCAGCCGAATTCCGCATGAGACCAGCAGTTCCTTCTCATAGGACCCGAGTCCCTTTTGAATGATTTCCAGAAGGATTTGCTGATACGGACACAAACTAATTCGTCACTGCGAATGTCTGACCAGCGAATGTCGTTGGGGAGGTCATAATATGGAGCGCTGCATGGGCATTGATATTGGCTATGGCTTCGTGAAGATCACCGACGGGCAAGAAGGCTATGTTTTTCCGAGCGTGGTCGGCGAAGGGAACGGCGACCCCTTGCCGAGAATGGGTCTGCAGGCGCCCACCCGCACCGATGACCTCCGCGTGGTGGTCGATGGTCGGGTCTACAACGTGGGCAACCTCGCCATCCGGCACTCCCGCCTGGCCGCCCGGGGCCTGTCGCCGACCCGGATAGAGGGCAACTACTACAAAGTGCTCTTCTTGGCAGCCTTGTCGCTCTTCTGCAACCAGCCGCTCAACAGCTTTGCAGTCGTCACGGGCCTGCCGCCGGGGCGGATGCACCTGCTGGAGGAGCTGACCCGGCAAGTCCGAGGCGAACACCGGGTGGTGCGGATGACCAGCCAGGGCCCCGAGGAGATCACCATCCGCGTGGACCGCATCACGGTTGTTCCGCAGCCTCTGGGTACATATTGGTCGCAGGTGCTGGAAGCCCGCGGCAAGGTGCGCGACGACAGCCGGCTGCTGCAGGGCTCCGTCGGGGTCGTGGACATCGGATTCCGGACCAGCGATCTGGTTTCCGTGGTCGATGGCGAATATGTACATGAACAGAGCCGAACCATTCCCACAGGGCTCGTCACCGCCTATGAGGAGATTGCCGCCGCCCTGCTGGCCAACTATGGCGTGGAACGGGAGACCTACGCGCTGGACGAGGCCGTCATTCAGGGAGAACTGCACGTCGCCGGAAAGCGGGTCGACATCTCCGCGCTGCGCGACCGGGCTTTTGAACAACTGGCCACCAAGCTGCTGGTTGAACTGCAGTCGTCCTGGCAGGTCTCCGAGTTCGACGTGCTACTGCTGAGCGGCGGCGGGAGCCATTTCCTGGCCCGCTGGCTACAGCCGCATCTGCCGCAGGCGGTCGTTCCTCAGGACCCCAGCACGGCCAACAGCCGTGGGTTCCTGGCCTGGTCGAACCGCCTGTGGAACCCCGTTCCCGCAAACTGGGCCGAGCGTTCCACTATGGCATAAACAGGGGGGTTGAATGTGTGGCCTTGGCAGAGAAAACGGAGCGGCAGTCCTGAATCCCCCTCGGTCATCGGCGCCACGGTGCGCATCAAGGGGCGAATCGAATCGGAAGGCGACATGACCATTTACGGCCAAATCGATGGCGACATCGTCCACGACGGCCGCCTGGTCATCGGCGAGGGGGCACACTGCATCAGCAACATCCGGGCGGTTGAGATCGAACTGGCCGGTGAAGTACATGGCAACCTTTTCGTTGAGAACGGGCTGCATCTGCGCCCAACGGCCCGCCTCTATGGGGACACCCGCTGCCAGTCAATCCAGATTGACGATGGGGCCCTCTTCTCCGGCACGAATCGAATGGCGGATGCGCCCCTCCGGCTTCCGGCCCCTGCGCCGGCCCACTCGGGGGCAGCCCGAGCAGTGCTGGCGGAGGCGGTTTCTGCCTCGCTGGCGATATTGATGGAACCGGTGGGGATCGCCGAGAAGGAGATGCTTGGGATCATCCCGGTCCAGGAAGTGAATGCGGAAGAGACGACGCCCGGACTGGTTGCAGCATTGGAGCCGGACCCGGTGCCGGCGGCGCAGCCGGAAGTCCTGCCGGAAGCCCACGCCGCCCCCGCCCCGACCGCCCGGCTGGAGGCGCCGGCATTCTATGGCGGGTTTGCCCCGGCTTTCCGGACATCGAAAATCGCATAAGCGAGAGCGGCGAGGGTAGTGCCTCGCCGCTGCGTTTTCCTATAGGAACCTTTCCTCGGTCAGGACCTTGCGGGCTCCCTCCAGATCCTCGGGCGCCACCAGTCAACGGCGACGCCCCCCCGGCGCCTGCAGCACTCCTGCTTCGAACGTCTCCTTGTTTACTTCCAGCTCTGATTCAGTCACCTCCCCTACCTGACACCGACGGGTTCAGTTCTTTCGGTGAGCCAGTGGGTAAAGTCGTGGAAGTTCGCGTCCAGGCGATCCACAACTTCGCCATGCATAAAGAGCAACACGCTCGGCACTTGCGTTACCCCGTAGCGTCGGGCAAGCCGGGCGCTCTTATACAGGTCGATCCGGGCCAGCCGGAAGGTGGTCCCGCCGGCGGCGATGTTGGCCTGCTCGGCCCACTGCAGCACGTCGAGGCTCTCCTTGTTGGCCGGCGACCAGAAAACGGCCAGCACTGGCTCCCTGCGCTCAAGCACCTCGTGGCGCAGATGCTCCTCCTCGGCCAGATACTTCTCGGCAGCGCAGGCTGCGATGGCGCCGTCGGAAGAGGCGGTGACGATCTGTCGGAGCCACTTCCGGCGGGCGTCACCGGCGGCGAAAACGCCATCGATATTCGTCGCCATGGTCTCAGAATCGGCGATGATGTAGCCGTTGTCGTCAAGCGCCAGGCCGGAGCCCTTCAGGAAATCGGTGTTGGGCAGCGTGCCGATGAAAACGAAGACGCCGTTGATGGGGCGTTCGGAGAGTTCGCCGGTCGCCAGGTTCTTCAGTACGATGGACTCGACAACGCCATCGCCCTTGATCTCTTCAATCGCCGACTGCCAGACGTACTTGATTTTGGGGTTGCCGTACGCCCGCTCCTGGCTTGCACGGTTGGCGTCCATCGTCCCTTCGGGATGGAGGATGATCATCGTGACGGATTCGCAGAATTTCGTCAGGTAAATGGCTTCCTCCACGGCGGCGTCACCGCTCCCGACCACCGCCACATCGAGGTCGGTGAAGAAGTCGGCGTCGCAGGTAGCGCAATAGGAGACGCCCTTGCCGCGCAAGGCGCCTTCGCCCTTGACGCCGAGTTTCCGGGGTTGGGCGCCCGGTGCCAGGATGACCGCCCGGCCTTCGTAGCGGTTGCCTTTGCGGGTTTCGATCACCTTGACGTCGCCCTGCAGGTCGAGTTGGGCCACTTCTTCCTTGATCATGTCAACGCCGAGCTGTTCGGCATGCTCCCGGAACTGCTTCATGAGCTCGGGACCGGTGGTTTTGCCGGAGCCGGGCCAGTTCTCGACTTCCTCCGTGGTGGCAGCCTGGCCGCCGTGCCTGACCTTTTCGATCAGCAGGGTCCGCAGCTTGGCGCGGGCGCCGTAGATGGCCGCCGTCATTCCTGCAGGGCCGCCGCCGACGATGATCAGATCGTAGTCCGCCATGCTCTCATCTCCTCGTTGGCGATGTTATTCAGTCTATTATGTTTATCTGTGCATACCAAGCCGTTCGGATCAGGACAACAAAAAAGGAACGACTAACATAAGTCGCTCCTCTGTCCTTGTCACCTGAGAGTTTAGCCGGATAGCTTTGCTCCTTCGGTGCCGCCGGGCAGCGGCTTTCCAGAGGCCTGGCTGCCCCGGGCTCCGGGGCGCTGTCCGCGGACCTTTGGCTTGAGAGATTCACCGTCGCCCCTGACGAAGGTTGGCGGCTTGCTCCTTCGGCGCCCTCTTTTGCTGGTCGGAGAGGCGCTCCCGCAGAACTGACCAGTCCCTATAGTCTTGTTCGTCTTTTCACATCCTAACCGACAGGCGGGGGCAACTGCAATTCCACTTTGGCAGTGACGCTCTGTACCCGAAAGGGCGGAGCTTGAAGCAGGTCATGGTGGGCCTATCGGGCTATGGAAGCAGGTGCTGGTCTATGGAACATGGCGTCCATGGTAAGGAACGCGGCCCCTGTGAAAAGGAAGAGCCACGGGTATTGCTTGGGAAAGTTCGGAATCCGGGCGATGAGGTCGACGCCTACCAATGGGATGGAGTACCGGTAGTTGGCCGCCATGAGTGCGTCGAAAACGTTTGCATTTGCGTTTACGGCCCGTGCCGCAGCGACAGCTGCAATCAGCAGTGGGCCGATGACCCCGCCGCCAATCCAGACCGGATCGAACCGGTTGAAACCGTTCTCCGCCATGTGGGGAATCACGTCAAACACGGCCACCAGCGAGATCGGCGCCCAGGAGAGCAAACCGGCGCAGGCGCCCAGCACGCCCCGCAGGAAGACGGGGACCCGCTCTTCCGTGGACATCGTGGCGCTCAGTAGGGCCCACGTGGCGAGGCATGCGGCAAGGCCGCCCAGGAGGTAGCCCGGCTTGGGCCGGTCCTCGAGGAAGATGATCGGCCCGATGAAGGCAGCAACTGTGCAGAGTATGGTGAAGGCCAGACGCAAGTACGTCTTCATGGGTGTGCATCATCCTCCCACAGGCGGTAAGGGACCCGGCCAGGGCGGCCGGGTCCCTCGGCGTGCAGCTAGGGTTCAATGGGCGGCACCGGGGTCGACGCGATCTCCACCAGGCCCTTGGAGGGATGGAGCACGTAGAAGGTAACCTTTTCGGCGGTGACGCTCATGAGCACGGTGCGCCCGCCGTCATGGGTGAAAGGCGCCTTCACCAGGTGCTCGGGCATCTGCTTGAGGGTAACCTTGCCGCTGGGCACGGAGCCGTGGGTGCTGAACCGCAGCACCCAGACCTGGGTATCATTGAACACAGCCAGCTCCTGGACGCCGTCGCCGTCGAAGTCGCCGGGGATGGCGTGGCGCAGGCCGGGTACCTGCTCAACGACCGGGGCGCCGCCCGGGGTCATGAGCATCAGCTGGTTGTCCGTCGCCAAAACAGCGACCGGCGAGCCGTTATTGAACAGGTCGCCGAGGGTGGCGAGCCGGAAGGTCTCGGTGGCAGGGGCGGCCATAGTGGCCGGCGCAGCCTGCGTGACCGGCGCCTGGGGGGCAACCGGGGCAGGAGCAGGGGCGGGAGCCGGAGCGGGAGCCGGCTGGGCCACAGGAGCCACCGGGGCCATGGGGGGTGGGGCCGGCTGCACGGGCCGCATCGTGGGCGGCGCGGGCGCGGCGCCCATGGGCTGGTTCATCGGGGGCATGGGGGCCGGGGGCATGGGCGCCGGCCGGGGCGGCATGGCGTTCGGCGCCGGCGGCATGCCCATCGGCGGTGCGGGCGGCATGCCCATCGGCGGTGCGGGCGGCATGCCCATCGGCGGTGCGGGCGGCATTCCTATCGGCTGCCCGGGCATGGGCGGTCTCATGTTCGGCGGAGCGGGGGGCACGGGGGCCTGGCCGGCGGCGGCCAGGGGCTTGCCGCATTCGGTGCAGAAACGGCTGCCGGGTGCGACTGCAGCCCCACAGTTCGGGCAGTTGCTCACGCAGGTCCTCTCCCTTACTCGAATCCATCTCTGTGTCCCCAAATTCGATTTGCGCCTAAACATTCCTGCTGGGGAGTGCTTCCTCGTCAGCGTAGAGTGTGCAGATGAGAAAGAAAGGGCGGTGGATCGCTCCACCGCCCCGATTCTATGGCATGTTAGTCCGCCGTAACGGCTTCCTTTTCCTTCTTGGCCTTCTGCACGGCACCGTAGACCTTGGTGGGCAGACCGAAGATGTCGATGAAGCCCTTGGCAGCCTTGTGGTCAAACTTGTCGGCCTTGTCGTAGGTGGCCAGCTGGTAGCTGTACAGGGTCTCGTCGGACTTCCGGGCGACGCACATGGCGCTGCCCTTGAAGAGCTTGACCCGCACGGTCCCGGTCACGGTCTTCTGGGACTCCTGAATGAAGGCGTCCAGGGCCTTCTTCAGCGGCGAGAACCAGAGTCCGAAGTACACGAGCTCCGCATACTTCTGCTCAAAGCCGAGCTTGAAGTGGTGCAGCTCCCGGGGCAGGGTGATCGTCTCCAACTCCTTGTGGGCAAGGGTGAGCACGGTGGCGGCGGGCATTTCGTAGACCTCGCGGGACTTGATGCCCACGAGTCGGTTCTCCACATGGTCGATGCGGCCGACGCCATGCGCACCGGCGATGGCGTGGACCTTCTCGATCAGGGTGACGAGGTCCATGGCCTCGCCGTTCAGCGAGACCGGCACGCCCTTCTCGAACCCGATTTCGACATACTCGGGCTCGTCGGGGGCGTCCTTGGGGTTGACGGTCCACTCAAAGGCCGCCTCAGGCGCCTCATTCCAGGGATCTTCGAGCACGCCGGCTTCGCAGGCGCGGCCCCAGAGGTTGACGTCCAGCGAGAAGGGGTTCTCCTTGCCAATGGGCACGGGAATGTTGTGCTTAATGGCGTAGTCGATCTCCTCTTCCCGGCTCCAGCCCCAGTCCCGCACGGGAGCGATGACTTCAAGGTCCGGGTTGAGCGCCGCCACGGAGACCTCGAACCGCACCTGGTCGTTGCCCTTGCCGGTGCAGCCGTGGGCCACGAAGTCGGCGCCCTCCTTCTCGGCCACGTCGACCAGCAGCTTGCTGATCAGGGGCCGGGAAAGGGCGGAGGAGACAAAGTACTTGCTCTCGTAGATGGCGTTAGCCATCAGCGTCGGCACAATGTACTCGTATGCATATTCCTTCTTCGCATCGATCACATAGCTGGCGCTGGCGCCAATGGTCAGCGCCTTCTGCTTGATGAACTCCAAATCCTTATCGTTAGCGCCGACGTCCACAGCGAGGCAGACGACGTCGCAGTCGTAGTTGTCTTTGATCCAACGGATCGCCACTGAAGTATCCAATCCGCCGGAGTAGGCCAGGACACACTTCTTCTTAGCCATATTAGGGGGCGCCTCCTTAATCGGGGTCGTTTCGCATAATTATAAGCCCACGCTGTATAAATATGCAATAGGCTTTTTGCTGCGAACAAAGTGCTACCGGGAACCGTAGATATTGGTAGATCCCTGTATGGGGAGGTGCATGAGCTATGGATCTGTCCCTGCGGGCGATCGGCAAGACCATCGTCTGGTCTGCCGCCTTCAAGGATGCCATGGAGGACCTCTGTGCCGCCCACTTCCTGCCTGACAGCCTACCCGAACGCATCGGGGCGGTGCCGGTGAAAACGGCGGGAATCCTGCTCGTATGGCCCATGCCGCCCGGCGGCGAAGGTGGGCATGCCGTCAGCCGCTCGCCACAGGGTCGCCGGCTCACCACCGACCTGTCGGAGCCATTCATCGGGCTGGGCGCCGACATTCCGGACGGGCTGGTCACGGAAATCCCGGTTACGTCGTATCGCCACGCGAAGCACGGGCTCTGTCTGGCGCTCCAGTTTCAGAAGGCGACCTTCCTGTACAAAGAAAGCCGGGGATCGGCCATCGGCTTGCTGGACGACTGTGAAGACGACTAACAGGGCGCCCCGGTGCGATCCATTCCGCACCGGGGCGTCTGCGCGTCTAGAACCCGATTTGCTTCAGGAACTGCTTGAGCTTTTCCGCCGAAGCCAGGAAAAGCGCCATCTCCTTCTCCGTCAGGGGAATCTCCAGAACCTCCTCCACGCCGTTGCGGCCAACAATGGTCGGCACGCCCAGGCAAACGTCGTGCACGCCATGATAATTCTCCAGGTACGAGGAAACCGCCAGCACCGAGTGCTGGTCCCGCAGGATCGCCTCGCAAATCCGGGCCAGGGCCAGGGCGATAGCGTAATATGTGGAGCCCTTTCGCTCGATGATCTTGTACGCGGCGCCCCGGGTCTCTTCATAGATCAGGTCTTTGGCGCGCTCGTCCAGGTTCCATCGGCTCTGGTTCGCGGCAGCATCAGGGATAACCCCGGCGATATTGAGCGAACTCCAGACCGGCACCTCCGAGTCACCGTGCTCCCCCACGATGAACCCATGCACGCTGCGGGGGTCCACCCGTAGGCGCTCGGCAATCAGGTAGCGGAAGCGGGAACTGTCCAGCAGCGTACCGCTGCCGATTACCCGGCTCTTCGGCCACCCGGAGAGCTTGAGGGCAACCTGCGTCAGTATGTCCACCGGGTTAGTGGCAATCAGCAAGATGCCGTCTTCGTTGTGCTGGATCACCTGTTTGATGATCGAATCGAAAATGGCGACGTTCCGGCTCATCAGGTCGGTCCGGGTTTCGCCGGGACGCTGCGCTGCGCCCGCTGTAATCACGATGATGTCGGCGCCCCGGCAGTCCGGATAGTCGCCGGCGTAGATCTTCATGGGCTTGGCCAGCATCAGCCCGTGGTTCAGGTCCAGGGCGTCGCCCTCGGCTTTTGCCCGGTTCGCATCGATGATGACCAATTCGTGGACCAGCCCCCGCAGGAGCACCGTGTAGGCAAAGGTGGAACCCACCATACCGCTGCCAATCAGAACGATTTTGCTTGTCTTCATGCCCGCCCGTCAGTCCCCTCGCTATGCAGTAAAGCAGCATCACCATAGCAAGTGTTTCCCACAGGGGCAATTTGCAGGTCTCCTGCTTCGTTTATTGAAAAATACGTCGTCAAGATACACTTGTAGTCCTAGGAGAGAACCAAATGGTTGTCTAATTAACTCTCTAGTATGCAGACCTCGTTGGGGTGCGAAAGGGGGGCAAGGGATGTCAACCGTGTTCCTGATTACCTTCTTCGTCGGCTTCGGCCTGACGCTGGTTTCGGTCGTGCTTGGGGCGATTGACGCCAGCGGGCTTGGGCATGGAGCGGGCGACGCGGGCGGCGCCCACGCAGGGGACCTGAGCCACGGCGGCGTACATGCCGGCGACGCAGGCGCCAACGCCGGCGACCTGAGCCACGGGGCGCATGGCGACACCGGCGGCCATGTTGCGTCCGTCTCACCTGTCAACTTCCAGACGTTGGTGGCGTTCCTCATGGGCTTCGGCGGCGTTGGCTACCTGGTCGGCCGAACCCCGGTCGCGGGGCTGCTGCTGGCCATACCGGCGGCGGTCGCCGGCGGCGCGGTCACAGGCTGGCTGATTCTCAAGTGGCAAAGGTTTCTGGTACGCGGCGAACGCCCCATGCCGCCCTCGAACTACCTCGGCGTGGTCGGAAAGCTGAGTGTCGGGATTCGGGAAGGCGGCACGGGCGAACTGGTCTACAGCCTCCACGGGACGCGCATGGTCACGGCGGCCCGCAGCACGGACGGACGGCCGCTTGCCAAAGGTGAGCAGGTCATGGTCCTGCGCTACGAGAAAGGCGTGGCATACGTGGAGCCGTGGAGCGGGCTGGAGACTGACCGGCAGCAGCACACGTAGACTCGGTAACGGAAACAGGAGGTACGGGTCATGTTGGAGACTGGCAGTTGGATTGTGATCGGTGGCACCATACTGGGCATACTCCTGCTCTTCACCGTCGCGGCAATGATGTACCGCAAGGTCCCGCCCAACACAGCCCTGATCGTGTACGGCATGGGCGGCCCGAAGATCACCAAGGGCGGCGGTCTTGTAGTTTGGCCGCTGATCCAGTCGTTCCGGGAACTCTCCCTGGAACTGATGTCCTTTGACGTCGTCCCGCAGCAGGACTTCTATACGGTCCAGGGCGTTGCGGTGACCGTGGAAGCCGTCGCCCAAATTAAAGTCAAATCCGACACCGAATCGATCATGACGGCCTCCGAGCAGTTCCTCTCCAAGTCGATCCAGGAGCGGCACGAAGTGCTGCGTCTGGTCATGGAGGGCCATCTGCGGGGCATTATCGGCCAGTTGACGGTCGAACAGATCGTCAAGGAGCCGGAGATGGTCGCCGACCGGATGCGCTCCAACGTCGCCGACGACATGAACAAGATGGGCCTGGAGGTCGTCTCGTTCACCGTCAAGGAGATCAAGGACAAGAACGACTATATCGTCAACATGGGCCGCCCGGACATCGCCCGCATTCAGATGGCTGCTAATATTGCCGCCGCGGAAGCGCAGCGGGAGACGGAGATCAAGCAGGCCATCGCCCAGCGGGAAGCGGCCGTGGCTAAGGCCCTGGCTGACCAGGAAACCGTCCTGGCCCAGACCAACTCCCAGGCGAAGCAGGCGGAAGCCCAGCGCGACCTGAACCTGAAGAAGGCCGCGTTCGACGCGGAAACCAAAAAAGCCCAGGCCCAGGCTGACAAGGCCTACGATATTCAGACCAACGTTATGCAGCAGCAGGTCGTGGCCGAGCAGGTCAAAGTCCAGCAGATTGAGCGCATGGAGCAGGTGAAGGTGCAGGAAGCCGAAATCCTGCGGCGTGAGAAGGAACTGATCGCGACGGTCCTGAAGCAGGCCGAAATCGAGAAGCAGCGGGTCGAAACCCTGGCCGAAGCTCAGCGCCGCAAGGTGGAGATTGAAGCCTCCGGCCAGGCGCAGGCGGTACGTGCAGCCGGTACGGCCGATGCCGATATCAAGAAGCTCACCGGTATTGCCGAAGCCGAAGCCCTCAAGGCCCGGGGCATGGCGGAAGCGGAAGTCGTGCTCGCCAAGGGCAAGGCCGAAGCCGAAGCGATGCAGGTCAAGGCTGCAGCTTACAAGGAGTACGGCCAGGCCGCCATCCTCGACAAGATGCTGCCGGCCCTGCCCGAACTGATGCGCGCTGCCGCCGAGCCGCTCTCCAAGATCGACAAGGTCACGATTCTGTCCCAGGGCGCCGGCGCCGATGTGGGCATCAACCGGTTTATGGGCGACATCGCCAAGGTGGTGGCCACGGCCCCTGCCATGGTGGAGACGCTCACCGGGCTGAAAATCTCCGATCTGCTGAGCGGCATTCCCGGTCTGTCCGAGCAGGTTCAGAAGGTCCAGGCGGCCCTGCCGCAGGAAAGCGAAACCAAGTAGGCTTGCCGATGACAACGGCCCGCCCCCAATCCACGGGGGCGGGCCGTTCTCCTATTCGTCCAAAGGAATCACCTGACCGGATTCGCCGTCTACGCGAACCCGCTGCCCTGTCTTCAGCCGTTCAGTGGCACCAGCCACCGCCACCACGGCCGGAATACCATACTCCCGGGCCACCACCGAGCCGTGCGACATGACGCCGCCGACTTCCATGACCAGGGCGCCCGCCGCCAGGAAGAGCGGCGTCCACGCAGGGTCGGTGCCCGGCGCCACCAGGACTTCACCCGGCTCCAGCGTCGCCGTGGTCGGATCAAAGACGACCCGCACCCGCCCTTCATAAACGCCCGGCGAGGTCGCAAGGCCTGGCAGGGCTCCCTTCACAGCCGCGGCGGCGCCGTAGAACGTTACGCCCTCGCTGGTCATGAGCCGGGGCACCACACGCCGGCCCAACTCCCGCCGGTATTGAGCGCGGGCCTCAGCCGCCAGAGCCCGCAGGTCGGCGGTGGGGTCGGTCAGGTGCTTCATACGCAGGTAGAAGACGTCGCCGGCATCGTCCAACCGTCCGGCAGCCACCAGCTCCTCGCCGGCGCCTCGAATAACCTGCCGGAAAATGTCGATCGCCCGGACAAAGTAGAACTTGGGCACTTCCCGCAGGCCGGCCAGCTGCCGGATCCGGCGGACCGCGAACCGGGTGAACGCCCCCCGCAGGGCTCCCTTCTCCCGCCTCACGCGGGCAACGAGCGCCGCCCCGCCCTGCTCCGCAGCGGCGGCGCCGGCGGCGAAGTGCGCCTCGGCATCCGCCTCGGCGCCCTGGGCCAAGTAGGTCCGCAGGACATTAAGCACATGCTCAGGCTCCTCGCGCCACCTGGGCATGCCCAGGTCGATCTCCCGCACGCCCCGGTGGCCATATTTGGCCAGGAACGCCCGGACTTTGGGATGATCCGCCGTAGGCTCACCTTCAAGTTCCCGCGACAGGTGCCACAGCGCCAGGTCCATCTCCGTGGTGGGGTTGAAAGGCAGCGACCGCAGCACGGGCTGCAGGCCGGAGCTGTCGCCCAGCCACTGCTGCAGCTTGTGCTCCAGCAGGAACCGCAGGCCAATGGCCGGAAACATGAGCGCCCCCATGCCGGCGAGGTTCCGGAACATGCCCTCCACTTCGGCATACAGGAATTGCAGCCGAGCTTCCACACCCGTCAAACGGCGCGCCCGCTCCTCCAGTGCGCACGCGTACGACTCGAGCTCCGCCAGCACCCGGCGGCGAGCCGAATCAGGGGCAAAGGCCACTTGCAGCACCCGGCCCAGCACGAACGGCACCATCGCCGGCTTGGGCTTGAGCGGCAGCGGCCCCGGCACGGGGTCCAATCGCCGCTCCCGGGCCACGAGGCCCTCCAGGGCGGTCGCCATCTGCCGATCGATGATCTTCGGGGGAATCTGAATCAACTTGTGGGTCCTGGGGTGCCGCAGGGCCCGGGTCACATCCACATAGATCCGCAGGTGCGCTTCCGCCGTGGCCGGCGCCGGCACGCCGGGCTTGATCTGGTGCCCCCAGAACCGGCCCACCCCGGCCGCAAACTGCTTGAAGAAGTCGATGCCCATGGGCGTAAAGGGTTCGGTAAACCCCTGAATGTAGTTAACAGAGAAGTAGAGCCTCAGTCCGGCCTCGGGCGGTGGAGCCGGCTGGGGCAGGGGGAACAGCGTGGTGACGGGGCGCGACTGGACCAGATAGAACTGCCCGCCGGCCAGCGCCCACTCAATATCCTGCGGCTCGCCGTAATACTCTGCCACGCGGCGCCCCAGGGCCGTCAGTTCCGTCACCTGCGGTTCCGTCAGACACGCCACCGCCTGCCGCTCTTGCGGCACCGGTGCCAGCTCAGTGCCGCCCGGCACCCGTATGGTCATGACGGCCTTGCGGCTCAGTTCCGCCTCCACAACAGCGCCATCGGCGGCCCTGACCACCCAGTGGTCCGGGGTGACCTGGCCGCTGACCACCGCCTCGCCCAGACCCCACGCGCCGTCGATCACCATTTGCAGCCGATGCCCGGTCACCGGGTTCACCGTGAACAGCACACCGGCGGCATCCGCATGCACCTGCCGCTGAATCACGACGGCCAGGGAGAGATCGCCCGGAGCGATGCCCTGGCGGGCCCGATAGCTGATGGCTCTTGGCGTCCAAAGGGACGACCAGCAGCGCCGGACCGCTTCCAGCACCGCCGGCTCCCCTTCGATATTCAGATACGTCTCCTGCTGGCCCGCGAACGAAGCGCCGGGCAGGTCCTCCGCCGTGGCCGACGACCTGACCGCCACCACACCTCCGCCGAGCCGTCGGTAGGCGTCAATGACCGCTGATGCCACTTCGGCCGGTATCTCCCGGTGCTCGAACAGGGCCCGAATGGCTGGCGAGGCGCTCTCGCCCTGCGCAGCCAGGCGTTCAATCTCCGGCTGCAGTCCGTTTGCGCCCACGAAGCCGCGATATGCGGCCGTAAGCAGCACAAACCCGGGCGGCACAGGCAACCCGGCCCTGGTCATCTCCCCCAGATTGGCCCCCTTGCCGCCCGCCAGTGCCAACCCATGCCGATCGAGGTCGCCAAACCAGCGTACTAACCCCATGACCGTGCCTCCCTGTGCGTTCCTAAGCGCATGAATTATGCGAGCGCTATCGTGTTTCCTTCGTATTCCGGAGAATGGGGGCACGCTATGCAGGAATGCTAATGAAATGACACCAGCGGGAGGCCGGCGGTACCACCGTGACGATTCACTGCGATCACTACAAGAACGATAACGAACCCCTGCATCGGTGGGTCTCCCCGGCAGGTTGGTACTGCGAGACCCAGGCACTGGCGGAAAGGTCGGGAACGTGGCCCCGCATCCGTGCCGCTTACATGGAGAGCAGGCGGACCATCCTCGCCGTCCTCAGCCACCCCATCGAGCTTACGGAGGCCACGAGCGGTTTCCGGACTACCCCTCCGCTCCGGATTGACAGCGTCAAGGATGCCCACCATGCCGATGCGGGTCTGATTGGCTACGAGTTCATCAACGCAGGCAGGCAGGTCCGGTTCGTACTGGAGCCCGGGCGCCTGGGCCTGCCACGCGACGACCAGGGCGACAGCCACATCTATATCTCGGGCACGTTCAATGACTGGAGCAACACGGCAGCGGGAGCCTTTGCAGCGCTGCCGGACTGGAAAATGCAGTTCAATGCGGCCGCCCACCGCTACGAACTGACCGTTCCCGTGGGCACCGAGCCGGGGCTTGTGCCCGCCCACGGCGCCGAGTTCAAGTTCACACGTGACCACAGCGGCGGACAGGACTGGTACCCCCTCCGGAATATCAAGATGGTCCAGGGCAGCCCTACCGGCAAGGGCACATCTGAAGTGCTGATTGCGCTGGCAGAGGATGCTGACGTGGCATGCGCGTACATGCTGCATCATCCGAAATTGAGAGCCACGGCCATTGTAAAGCGGGACGTCTTGACCGACCCGGCCTTTGTTTATCACGGCGACGACCTGGGGCACACCTACGGTCCATCTGCGACCCGCTTTCGCCTCTGGGCCCCGACCGCCGCCGATGTAAGGGTGCTCCTGTACAGCACCCCGGAAGGCGGCAGGCCGGTCGGCACCGTCCAACTTGCGGCCGACCGGGGCGGCACCTGGTACGGCGAAAGCGACGGCGATTTGAAGAACCTGTACTACACCTTCCTGCTGGAAAGCGGCGGGAAGGTGGTGGAAGTAATGGACCCCTATGCCGTAGGCGCAGGGGTCAACGGCGACCGCGCACTGGTCGTCGACTGGCAGGAGACCAACCCGGAGGGCTTTGCGGCTCACCGGCGCCCGCCGTTCAGCGGTCGGGCGACCGATGCTGTTCTCTACGAAATCCACGTCCGGGACATATCCACGGCTGCCAACTCGGGCATCCGGCACAAGGGCAAGTTCCTGGCGTTCACGGAAACCGGCACCACCGGCCCGGATGGTGTCAGTACGGGCATCGACCATATCAAGGAACTGGGCGTCACCCATGTCCATCTGCTGCCCGTGTTCGATTTCGGCTCCACCGACGAGCGACGGGACGACCAGTTCAATTGGGGCTACGACCCGAAGAACTTCAACGTGCCGGAAGGACACTACGCCACCGACCCGAACGGCACTGCCCGCATCAAAGAGTTCAAGCAAATGGTCCGGGCATTCCACGAGGGCGGGCTGCGGGTTGTCATGGACGTGGTGTACAACCACACCATGGAAGGCGTCAGCCCGTTTGAAGCGATCGCGCCCACCTACTACTACCGGTATGACGCCACCGGGCGGCTCTCCAATGGGTCTGGCACGGGTAACGAGACTGCATCCGAACGCCCCATGATGCGCAAGTACATCGTCGACTCCGTCAGGTTCTGGGCCAGGGAGTACAAGATTGACGGCTTCCGATTCGACCTGATGGGCCTGCACGACGTGGAGACCATGAAAGCCGTGCGCGCCGCCCTTGACGCAATCGATCCGACGATCATCATCTACGGCGAGCCCTGGACGGGCGGCGCCAGCGCCCTGGACGCCGAACACCGCATCGCAAAAGGGAAGCAACAAGGGCTGAATATCGCTGTCTTCAACGATCATATCCGCAACGCCATTAAGGGTGATAATGATGGCGGCCTCAAGGGGTTCGCCACGGGCTCCGGCAGCCAGGTGATGAACATCATGCGCGGCGTGGTGGGCAGCATCGCATACAACCACTGGATTGAGGATTTCTGCCAAGAGCCCGGGGAGACGGTCAATTACGCCTCTGCACACGACAACCTGAGCTTGTGGGACAAAATCGCCAAGTCCAACCCTGCGGACAGCGAAGAAGAGCGGATCAGGATGGACCTGCTGGCGCAGGCAATCGTCTTAACCTGCCAGGGTGTGCCGTTCCTCCATGGCGGCGAGGAGATGCTGCGGACCAAAGGCGGCAACCACAACTCCTACAACGCTCCCGACTGGGTCAATCAACTCGATTGGAGCCGCAAGGCCAGGTACAGTCACGTTTTCCAGTACTACAAGCGCTTGATCGCCCTGCGCCGGGCACATTCGGCCTTCCGCCTCCCCACGGCCGAACAGATTCGCAGACACCTCAGTTTCTTGGATGAACTGCCCGCCAACACCGTGGCTTTCCGTCTGAAGGAGCACGCCGGGGGGGACCCCTGGCGGGAGATCATCGTCATCTACAATCCGAACAGGCACGAGGTGCCCGTCACCCTGCCCGGAGGGGCGTGGAATGTGGCAGCCCGGGGTTGCATCATCGGCGGGGAGAGCGGTCAGGTGTATGACGTGGCCCGGGTCCCACCCATCTCCATGATGATGTTGTGGCAATAAACGTTGGGAGGGGTCTATCGCTTCGATCTGGGGCCGTAATAGCGGGCCGCCCAGCGGCTGAGCCCGTCCAGGCCCGGAAAGAGCACCCGTTCGGTCACATTCGCCTGATCCAGACGGTCGCGCACCTCCCGCTTGAGGCTGACGGGCACAATCACCTTCTTCCACAACTCCGGTCGTTCGGCCAGCCAAGCGTTTAGGCATCCGGTCGCCGTCGACATGATCGAGAACAATGCGTACTGGTTGACCATACGGGAGTCGAGTGACGGCGGCTCAAAAAATGCCACGAACTCGTCATTGGAGAGGGCCTCGAACTCCTCCAGGGTACTTGCGGCCCGATTCAGCATCTCCACGGTGAAGACCATGGAGCCTTCCTTCCGAAGCAGGCCCCGCAGCGGCGGCGGCAGATACTCGTTGGTGCAGGCCACATCGACCGACCAGACGGCACCGTCGGTGCTGAACTCCTCTTCCCCGTCGGTGACAAAATGCAGGGCCACAAGCGGCGAGTAGGTCCAGTCCAGCAGCCTGGTCGGCAATCCGTGGTGCTGCGCCACAGCCAGCAGGTTCCAGAGGGATTCGCCGGTAACGGCGTCCTGGCGGGCGTATTTCTTAAAGGCGCGCAGCAGGTGATTTTCCACTTTGATGAAGTCGCGCTGCGGTCTGGAGAGGCTCGGGCGGAGATCCCATGCCGCGTTGGGCAGGCCGCGGAAGATAGATGTGGACCGGTAGCGGCCCAAATCCTCCTTCCACGAGTCGCCGAACAACTCGTCAGTCAGGTCGTTCCAGTCGCGGGCCACGTACTCAACCACGGCTCTCCCCCCATTGGCTCGCATCATCACTTCACCAAAGTTTTCGCTGAATCATCTGAGGAGTCCTCCATCGTAACCGCTGATGCGGAGGCGTGCGTGCGGAGGGCGCCCAATCCGGGGCGCCCTCCGTGTCACTACAGGTTAAGCAGATCCAATATCTCGTGTAATGTCATACTGCCCAGGCCCAGACGCTGCAGAGTATAGCCCTGCTGCCGGAAATCCTGATCGTACAGCAGGTTTGCCAGGTCGATTGCCGCCGAACTGACCGGCACCTCCACCCCGGCCAGCTCCGCCATCGCCTCCAGCAAGACCAGCCCGCAGGGTACATCTTCCGTCACGTAGCGCTCCGGCACCGGGTAGGAATTCGGCGCAATCCGGCCGACCGACTCCGGCTGCCGCTTGCCCGCCGGGTAGGAACGGTGCAGGAACTCCGTCATGCCGGTGCCCTTCAGACTCAGACTCTCCAGCACCCGGAGCCGTTCAAAGTCCAGCTCTTCGATCAGCCGCTGAATGCGGGGCGTCTCCCATTCCTCCACCCGGGGCTGGCTGGCGGTGGGGCGCTCAAAGTAGGCGGCGTTTAGCAGGCAGGCGATCGGATGCGCCACCGGGTTCGGGTTGTTGAGCGCCACCTCCAACACGTTGGCGGCCGGGACCAGCTGGGGGTAGACGTCCCGGAGGAGCCTCAGCCAGGCGCCTGTGACGGAGTTCGGCATCGCCGCACCGTCGAGCGCGGCCTTTTCAGCTTTCAGCACCACCTTGCCCGGTGCGATGATGCGGCAGGCATAGGGAAAGCTTGTGACCTCACCGACCAGCGTGTGCCGTCCGCCCGCCTGGTCGAGGGCCCGCCGGAAGAGCACGGAGCCGAAGTAGCCCGGGGCCAGCATGACGGCCTGTCCATCCTGCAGGTAAGGCGCCATCTGGGCAGCGAGGGTGCCGTGGGCATTAGCCACTGTGGCGACCAGTACGATTTCGGCGCCCGGGAGGGCCTCCGAGAGGACCGTCGTCATCCGGGGAAGGGGGACACGGCCTTCCCAGGCCCCGGTCACCAGAATCTCCCCGGCGGAGCGCAGCACATCCAACGGCTCCGATGAGCGATTGTACAGGGTGACGCGATGCCCTTTGTGCATCAGATCTGCCGCCATGGTCACGCCGCCGTTGCCCGCACCGATGATGGTCACATTACGAGTCACGTTCATCAGCAGCCACTCCCTTTCGCAGTAATTGGAGGCCTGCGAGAGTCAGAAGCCCCAGAGCGGTAAACAGAAGCCAGGGGAGCCACGGGGCGGGCTCGCCCCAGCGGGTCCAGGCCCAGCCTCCTGCCACCTGGCCCAGGGCGCCGCCCACCCCGAAACTGAGCGCTGCGAAGCCGAAAGTGGAGCCGCGGCCGGAAGCGGGTGCCAGGGTGGAGACAAGCGCATCAATGGCAGGCTGGCCGAGCACAGCTGCCATCGCCAGCACCACCGTGGCCATCACCACGCCGCCGTAGTGCGGGAGGGCCGCCGGGATCGCCATCGCCCCGGCGGTCAGTCCATGTGCCAGCAGCAGGCGCTGCCACAGCCGCTCCGTGTGCAGCCTGGGCAGGAAGAGCAAGAGGGCCAGGCCGGTCAGGGCCGACAGGCTGAAGAGCATGCCCACTCCAGGATGGGCGCCCAGCAGGGCGGCGGCGAGTGGAATCAGCACCGACATTTGCTGCTGAATGGCCCAGTAGCCGCACAGGAGCACGACCAGCCAGGCGAGCCGGCGGTCCCGGACCTGCGCCAGCACCGACTCCCAGACGGGACCGGCGCCCGTGGGCTGCTGCTCGGGCAGCCAGAGCCGCACCGCTGCAGCCACCGCCAGAAAGAGCCCCGCCGCCAGGCAGGCTTTGGCGGGAAAGGCGCCGGCCGCTTCGCCCAGGAGCGGGCCCGCCACCTGCCCCAGCCTGTCCGCAATGGTCAGCCAGAGGAAGCGGGTGGGCAGGTCGGCGCCGCCGGGCGCCTCCGTGTAGGTGGCCTTGAAGGCCGCCCCGATCAGGCTGCCGCCGGCGCCCGAGAGCACAGCGGTGAGGACCAGCAGGCTGGCCGAGGTCACCGTGGCCATCAGGGCGAAGCCGGCGGTCCGCAGGAGCAGGCCTGTCAGCAGGGCCCGGCGGTAGCCCCAGCGGTCGGCCACGGCGCCGCTGACGGGCATGGTACCCTGCTGGCTGAGGAGCCGCACGGCGAGAATCACGCCGGCCAGCGTACCCGAGTAGCCCAGGCTCATGATGCGTTCGGGCAGGTAAGGCATCAGCGCATAGAAGGCCGCCCAAATCGCCAGGTCGGAGCCGAGCAGCACCACCAGTGCGGGGCTGGCCACCCCGCCTCTTATGCCAGGGGTCACTTGCCATCACCTCCAATTACCGCTTCGTCTTGATAATAATACCAGAAGTAATATTTGCGCATGATGTGATTGTCCTAATATCTGGTGGGACAGGAAGCGGATGGTGACGGCAACGGACATTCCTCTGCGCTGGGCTAAACGGCTCCGGGGGTGCGCAAGACTGCCGACTATGGCGGCGGCGGCGGTAGGACCCGGCGGCGCCAGACGTGGGACTTTCGCCCTGTCGCGGGCCGGGCGCCCGCGAAAAAACCCCTGCCGGTCGCACCGGCAGGGGTGATTCGATCTATAGGTGCTAGGACAGACCCGCCAACGCTTCGTCGATGATGGCGACGGCCTTGTCGATGTCCTTGCCCGTGACCACGTAGGGCGGCAGCAGCCGGAGGACAGTGCCGGCAGTGATATTGGCCAGCAGCCCGAGCTCGTGGCATTTGGCCAGCACCGGCGCCCCCGGCCGTGTCAGCTCCATGCCGACCATCAGCCCCTTGCCCCGGACTTCCTTGACCAGCGTAGGATGCTTGCTCTTGAGCCCTTCCAGCCGGGTCATCAGGTATGTGCCCAGTTCGGCGGCCATCTCGACCAGCCGCGAGGAGATGATCGTCTTTAGCGTGGCCAGGGCAGCTGCACAGCAGACGGGGTTAGCGCCGAAGGTCGTCCCATGGTCGCCGGGCTGGAAGCCGCCCGCCGCCTCGGCTGTCGCGCAGATGGCCCCGATGGGCAGGCCGCCGCCCAGCCCCTTGGCCAGCGTAATGATGTCGGGCTTGACGCCGGCGCCCTGATAGGCAAAGAGGTGACCCGTCCGGCCGAGGCCGCACTGGATTTCGTCGAAGATCAGCAGCGCCCCGGCCTGGTCGCAGATCGCCCGGGCTTCCTTCAGGTACTCGGCAGAGAGCACGTAGACTCCGCCTTCACCCTGCACAGGTTCCAGCAGAACAGCGGCAGTCGTGTCGTCCACGGCAGCCCGCAGGGACTCAATATCACCGAATTCGGCGTAGACGAAGCCCCCGGGCAGCGGGCCGAAGCCTTCCTGGATTTCAGGCTTCGCCGTGGCGGTCAGGGCGCCCAGCGTCCGCCCGTGGAACGAGTGCGTAACCGAGACCACCTTGCTTTTCTGCTTGTTGCCCTTACGCCACTGGTACTTGCGCGCCAGCTTGATGGCGCCCTCGTTGGCCTCAGCGCCGCTGTTGCAGAAGAACACCTTGTCAAGGCCGCCGTTCTCAACCAGCAGGGCAGCTAGCTCCGCGGACGGTTCCGTGTAGTACAGGTTGGAAGTGTGAATCAGCTTGCCCGCCTGCTCCGAGATGGCCGCCACCACCGCCGGATGGCTGTGGCCGAGGAGGTTGACAGCGATGCCGCCCAGGAAGTCGAGGTACTCCTTGCCCTCGCTGTCCCAGGCCCGGACGCCCTTGCCCCGCACCAGGGCAATGGGATACCGGCCATAGGTCGACATGATATAACTCTTGTCCTTGGCCATCAATTCCTGGCTGTCCATTTGCGGCCCCTCCCTCTCTAGCAGATCACCATAGTGCCTGAGCCCTTGTCTGTGAAGATCTCCAGCAACAGGCTATGGCGCACGCGCCCGTCGATGATGTGAACCCGGTTGACGCCCGCTTCCAGTGCGGTCAGGCAGCACTGCAGCTTCGGAATCATGCCGCCTTCGATCTTCCCGTGGGCCATCCAGCCCCGGATCTCTTCGGCGGTCACCCGGGTCAGCAGGCTCGCCGGGTCGTCCTTGTCGGCCCGGACGCCTTCCACGTCGGTCAGCAGCACCAGCTTCTCCGCCTTGAGCGCCGCTGCGACTTCACCGGCCACGGTATCGGCGTTGATGTTGTAGGATTCGCCCCCCGGCCCGATCCCAATGGGGGAGATGACCGGCACAAAGCCAGCCTGGGTGAGCGACTCCAGCACGCCCACGTCAATGTCGGCAATGTCGCCGACGAAACCCAGGTCGACCGTTTCGCCCGTCTTGACGGACTGGTGCAGGTGCTTGACGGCCTTGATCAGTCCGCCGTCGTGCCCGGAGAGCCCGACGGCCTTGGCACCATGCCGGCCCAGGTGCGTGACGATCTCCAGGTTGGTCTTACCGATGAGGACCATCTGCGCGATCTCCATGGTGGCCGCATCGGTGACCCGCAACCCGTCCACGAAGCGGGATTCCAGCCCCAGCCTTTTGGACATGCTGGAGACCTCGGGCCCGCCGCCGTGCACGACGATCGGGTTCATGCCCACGTATTTCATCAGGGCGATGTCCTGCATGACGGCATCTTTTAAGTCTGCCGCCGCCATGGCGGCGCCGCCGTATTTGATCACTACTGTCTTGCCCGAGAACTTACGAATATACGGCAGCGCCTCAGCCAGCACCGCCGCCTTGTCCAGCCCCTGGGCCAGCGTATTGTTCCGCTCCAACTCCCAGCGCCTCCCTCCACAACCATGTGCATAAGTATACATCGATTTGTATGCCGTATGCAATCCCTTTCTGTTGACACCTCAGGCCTGCATTCGAACAACCGCCCGCACCGCCATTCTTGCCCCTTGCCAAGTGTAGCTTGCCCCGCAAATCGGCTTGTTCCTGCCTGCGCCCCGGTCATTGGGCGACTGGCAGGAGTGCCGAGGAGCATTTGTGCCGCCTGCGGTTTATCGGTTCGATTGGAACAACGTACCCGACGGAGGAGGAGCCCGGATGGCGACGACGACTTACAGACTGCGCCGCCTGCGTTCACGGATGAACGTCCAGGCGGCGCCGTTGTTCCAATCGAAGCGATACCCTTGGGCAGGCGGCACCCGCGACGAGGTACTCCTGCCAGTCGCCCCTGCCCGGGGCGGCGGGGACAACCTATTTGCGCTCCGCGGAAAGCGCCCGCATGACGAGGGGAAAGTTGCGTCTCCCCCACTCTCCGCACCGGGAAGGATCATCGAGCGGCACCCACTCAATCGCGCCAATCGAATCATTCGTAGCCGGGTTGTCGCTGATGCACGGCGTGCCTTTCGTAATCCGGGCCCGAAAGAAGTGCCGAATATACCCCCGCCCCGGCACCGCCTCCCGGAGCAACATGGGGCCCACTTCAATCTCGACGCAGCACTCCTCCATTAGCTCCCGATGCACCGCTTGCTCCAGGGTCTCCCCCGGCTCCAGCGTTCCCCCCGGGAAGTTCCAATACCAAGCGTTCTCGCGCGGGTAATAATACCGTACCAGCAAGAGCTGCCCGTTTTCGACGATCAGTGCATATGCTTTCTGACGCACAGTCACGCTCCTCTCCACCCATCCGTTCCTGTCCGCTGAATCATTACAGAAGAGATTTTCACCGAACGGGTGCCGTTTACCTCCCTTGGTAAGGAAGTGAGGGAAGGGCGCCCGCCCTTCCCTCACGATGTGCAATTACGTGCGATAGCTCCCGTTGATTTTCACGTAGTCATAGGTCAAATCGCAGCCCCAGGCCGTGGCCTCGCCCCCGCCGGCGTGCAAGTCAGCGGTGAACACCACCGTCTTCTCCTTCAGCACGACTGCCGCCGCCTCCTCATCGAAGGGGACAGGAGCGCCGGCCTTCATCATGGGCACGTCGCCCAGCCACAGGTCGACCTTCGCCGGGTCGAACTCGGCGCCGGAGTAGCCCATGGCGCAGAGGACCCGCCCCCAGTTGGCATCCTCGCCAAAGACCGCCGCCTTGGTCAGCATGGAGCCGCACACCGCCTTGGCGGCCTTGCGGGCATCCTCGACCGTGGGGGCACCCTTGACCCGCATTTCCACCAGCTTGGTGGCGCCCTCGCCGTCGCGGGCGACTTCCTTGGCCAGGTGGACCAGCACCTGCTCAAGGGCAGCCGCAAACGTATCGAACAGGGTGGAGCCCACCACCACCCGGGAATTCTTCGCCAGACCGTTGGCGAGGGCAATGATCATATCGTTGGTGCTGGTATCGCCATCGACGGTGATCATGTTGAACGACTTCTCCGTGGCAGCCTTCAGCGCCACGTGCAGTGCGCCGGAGTCCACATCGGCGTCGGTGGTGACAAAGCCGAGCATGGTCGCCATGTTGGGGTGGATCATGCCTGAGCCCTTGGCCATCGCCCCGATGGTCACTGTGGCTCCCCCGAGGTCAAACTGCACGGCGTATTGCTTGTCAAACGTATCGGTGGTCATGATGGCCTCTGCGGCTGCCTGCCCCCCGCTCTCCGAAACCGATGCGGCAGCGGTAGCGATGCCCGCCTTCACCCGATCCATCGGCATCGGCACCCCAATCACACCGGTGGAGGCCACACCGACGGCGCCAGGTTCCAGCCCCAGGGCCTTGGCCGTCAGAACAGCCATCGCCTCGGCGTCCTTCATGCCCTGCTCGCCCGTGCAGGCGTTGGCATTCCCGGAGTTGACCACAATGGCCTGCAGGCTGCCGGTCGCCGTCCGCTGCTGCGACAGCAGCACGGGCGCCGCCTTCACCTTGTTGGTCGTGTAAACGCCCGCCGCCGCACAAGGAATCCGCGAGAAGAGCACGGCCACGTCTTTCTTGGTGCCGCCCTTCCCCTTTACATTTGCATGCACGCCCGCCGCCAGGAAGCCGGCGGGAGCCGTTATGCCGCCCTTCATCTCCTGCATCAGGTCACGACCCCTTCTGCCAGTTGGGAATAGGAATCACTGGAATCTCAAATGCGCCGTCGGCCTGCAGTTCCTCCGACGGCACCAGTAATCGGATCATCGCGATTTCGTCGCAGCAGTGGAACTTGTCGCAGTACATGCATTCCTTGAAGACCTTCTGCGGCAGCGTCTCCTTCTGAATCACGGCGAAGCCGCACTTGTCGAAGAACCCCTGCTGGTAGGTCAGGGCGAAAATCCGCTTGAGCCCCAGCTGCCGGCCTTCCTCTACGAGGAATTCGACGATGCCCCGGCCCACGCCTTTCCCCGTCACCGACGGGTTGACAGCCAGGGAGCGGATTTCGGCCAGGTCCTGCCACATGATGTGCAGCCCGCCGACACCGACCACTTCGCCGGTCGCTTCGTCGACCGCCACGACATAATCCCGGACTGATTCATAGAGCATCATCAGAGGCCGCCGGAGCATCAGGCCCTTGATCGCGTAGTCGTTGATGAGCCCGTGAATGGCCGGAATATCGGCCATGTTGGCTTTGCGGTACTGCATGGGCAAGTCCTCCCGACAATATTAGGGGTATACAGGGGCAGCGGCAAGCAGGCCGGTAGTCTCCGGCAGGCCGAAAAGGATGTTCATGTTCTGGATGGCCTGGCCGGCCGCGCCCTTCACCAGGTTGTCGATGACGGCTACGACCAGGACCCTGCCCGTGCGCCTATCGACCTGCAGGCCGATATCGCAGTAGTTGGAGCCCCACACCTGCTTGGTCTGGGGCAGGTCGCCCGCGGGGCGCACCCGCACGAAAGGCTCGTCCTGGTAGAACTCGCGGAAGAGGCCCAGCAACTGCTCGGTGGACGCCTCGCTCTGCAGTTGGAAATAGGCGGTGGTGAGAATGCCACGGGTCATGGGCACCAGGTGCGGTGTGAACGAGACCACGACGGGCACCCCTGCCAGGTCTGTCAGCGTCTGCTCGATCTCCGGCGTATGGCGGTGCCCGCCGGCGATGTTATAAGCCTTGAAGTTCTCGTTCACCTCAGAGTAGTGAACGCCCAGGCTGACGCCCCGGCCCGCCCCGGAAACGCCGGACTTGCTGTCGAAAATGATCCCCCGGGTCTCGACCAGGCCGCTCTTCAGGAGCGGTGCCGCCGCCAGGGCGCAGGAGGTCGGGTAGCAGCCCGGGTTGCCGACAAGGCTGGCGCCTCTGATCTGCTCCCGATAGAGCTCGGGCAGCCCGTACACGGCCTGCTCCTGCAGGTGGGGCGCTTCATGCTTGTGCTTGTACCACGCCTCAAGTGCCGACGTGTCGCGCAGGCGGAAGTCGGCGCCCAGGTCAACCAGCTTCCGGCCGGCGCCCAGGACCGTCGGCGCCAGCTTCATGGGCACCCCGTGCGGCAGGGCCGTGAACACCACATCGCACTCTGCGGCCAGGGTCTCCGGCCCCGCCTCGCGGCCAGTCAGTTTGAGGCGGCCCGTCAGGTGCGGATAGACCGCTGCGAGCTCTTGCCCCACGTAGCTCTCCGTACCGGCAAGCACCACCTCGGCCTCCGGATGGTTGCCCAGCAGCCTGAGCAGCTCAAGTCCGCCGTAACCGGTTGCACCGGCAATCCCCACTCTAATGGTCATCTGTCATTGCCTCCAAATCTGAACCAGCCCGGAAACAGGCCGGATGACCTACTTCAGAGCTGGCTCTTCCCTTGATGAATAATTATACATTGACGTCGCATAAAAATGCAATAGTCAGTCCCGCGGTCGAATGACGACTTCGACCTTATCTTTTTCCGGAAGGCCACGTGTGACTGCGAACGGCCGTTGGGCCAGGACGGCAGTCAGGCGGCGCACAGCGTCGTCCGCCTCGTCGGGCCTGCACAGGACCGAAATCGCCTGCTCGTCCACGCCTGCTTCGGTCGTTGCCCAGGGGCGGGCCGGACGGCGGAGCGTCCCTTCCACCAGACCTACCACGGCGTCGGGCACCGGCCGGCGGACAAGCAGGGGAGCTGTGCGCTCCTCGTCCTCGGCGGGGGTGGGCCGGAGAATCCGCAGCAGTCCGTGGGCGGACATGTAGAACGTGCCGCCCAGCATGGTCATGAGCGTGGGCACCAGCCCGGGGCCGACCAAGCGCACAATCCCGTCGCGCACGACCCACATGGGAAGGCTGTACAGGAAAAGCGCCAGCGTTGCAGAGCGAAAGCGCTGGCCCGCGGGCGCCCGTAGGGCCGCCAACAGCGTCAGCAACAGGCCGAGAGCGGGCGGCGCCAATTCCGTTATGACCGCCTGCGGCGTCAAACGGGCCCCCTGGATATTGACGAGCAGAACGGCGGTGATGCTGGACTGAAAAGCGAACAACCACGCGAAAACGCCCAACCACAGGCGCAGCCAATTCTTCAGGCGCTGCCCGACGGCCAGTGCCAGGGCGTGCAGAGGCGTGAACGTCAGCCCCAGGAACAGCCCCACGGCCAGCAAAGGCCAGGCCGGCGGCTGCCCCAGCAGGGCCGGCACCGCGAGCCAGCCAAACAGCCCGGTTGCCATTACCAGGATCATTTCACGCATGAGTACCTTGCCCATGAGTGGCCCCCTTTACCTGCGAAGCAAAAAGGACCTCCTCTGCAGGGAGACCACTGCAAAACGTCTCCTAACTCATGGGAACCCTGCGACCAGCCATTGGTCGCAGGGTTCCTTTGTTGTACAATGGTATTACTAGGAATCGTTGAGGTGTAGTCATGCTTAGGACGCAGCAGTTGACATTCAGCCTGGAACACGGCCGCCTCTATGAGCTTATCCCGAAAGATCATCTCCTCAAGCGCATTGCTGCCGTCGTGGACTTCTCCTTTGCCAATGAGAAGTTTGCTGATTCATACTGTCGTTACTATGGGCGGCCGGCCAAAGAGCCGGCACTCATGCTGAAACTGCTGTTCTTGCAGTACCTCAACGGTTGGTCCGACGAGGAAGTCATGGCCGAGGTCCAGGTGAACTTGGCGTGCAAGTGGTTCGTCGGGCTGAACCCGGAGGATGTTCTTCCCGACCCATCTGTGTTGTCTCGCTTCCGGACGCAGCGAATCGCGAAAACTGAGGAGTCCGTTCAGCAGATCCTTGATGCCGTTGTCCAGCAGTGCGTGGAGCGTGGGCTAATCAAGCAGAACCGGTTGATTGCGGATGCCACGCATGTCGTGGCTGATACGAAACTCCACCGCCCACTCGATGTGTTCCGTGCCATGGCCAAGAAGATCATACGGGCGATGCGCAAACACCACCCGGACAAGGCAGCAGCCGTGTCCGAACTCCCCGAAACCGAGCAGCTATCCCGTGTTGATGCGGGCGACGTGTTGGTGGCCCACTTGGAGAAAATTGTTGACCAGGTGAAGGCTAACGTCACAACTGTTAAGGGTCCGCTTGGCGAATGCATTCGGAAAGCGGAGAAGTTGTTGGCCGATGACAAACGGCTACAGACGAACGGCCCCACCTCGGAAGAAGACCTCGATGCTCGCATCGGGCACAAGACCAAAGAGCAACTGTTCTTTGGATACAAGGCGCACGTTTCGATGGTTGAAGGGGACGAAATCATCACCGGATGCAACGTCACCGCCGGCAACGCAGTCGATGGTAAGCAGCTTCCTAGTTTGGTCGAGCAGACCGATCGCAACGGAGTAGAAGTCAACGAATTGCTTGCAGACGCGGCCTACGGTAGCCAGCTCAACCTGGAGATGCTCGAGGCCCGTGAAGTCACCGCGTACATACCGGTCAACCCAGCCGCTTACACGTCTCTTCCCGATGGATTTGAGTACAACAAAGACTCCGATGAGATGATGTGCCCTGCTGGGCACCCTTCGTACCGGCACAGCCGCTTCACTGCGGGCAACAAGACCGGGCGAGGGGGCGACACGTACTACTTCAACCCAGAGATCTGTGCAGCTTGCCCCCTTCGGGAAGGCTGCTACAAGGGCCAGAAAACTGGCAAGAGCATAACGGTATCTGACCCTCACCCCGCCCAGGAAGCTGCCAAGCAGCGGCAGAACTCAGAGCAGGGAAAGGCGATCTACCGACGTCGCTCGGTTATTGAACATAAGTTGGCCGAGCTGAAGCGGTTCTGCGGCATGCAACGTGCCCGTTACCGTTCTTTCTTGCGCGTCTACCTCCAGGTCATAATGGCTTGCGTGGTCGCTAACGCCAAGCGAATGGCCAAGCTGTCCACCCCAAAGGTAGCTTAACCCGATCTTCGTTGTTCAAATACCTACGATTAGAGACGTACCCCCTATCTGCGACTGCAGATAGGGGGTACTTTTGCAGCGGTCTCCTCTGCAGGGAGGTCCTCCTCTATTCTACTACGGTTCGTCACTCTTGATTTCCTGCCCGAGATCAATCACCGCGCGGTCCTTCAAAACCACAACATCGACCCGGCGGTTCTTCTGTTTCCCCTCCGCCGTCTTGTTGTCGAAGAGCGGGCGGGTCTCCCCATACCCCACGACGATCATTTGACTCTCGGCGACGCCTTTGGACTGGAGATACTGGCGCACCCGGTTGGCCCGGGCATAGGAAAGCTCCCAGTTAGACGGGAACTCTGCGGTATGAATTGGGTCGGTATCCGTATGGCCTTCGAGCGAAATGTCGCTTGGCAGGCCCTTGAGCCGCTCAGCAATATCGTCCAGCAGGGGGACGATTTCCGGGCGCAGGTCAGCCTTGCCCGAATCGAAAAAGGCGTTGCCCGCCAGGCTGATGACCAGTCCCCGCTCATTGAGGAAGACGCCGAAGCGGCCGTCGCGGGAAAAGTCGGCGGCTAGCCCCTTCCCAATCTCCTCCAGCGTTTTCGCCAGTCCTTCCGGCGTCAGCTGCGGGGTCACTTCGCTCGGGATGGTAATGCCATCGCCCACGCCACCGGTGCTGACAATCACATTGCCACCGCCGAAGACCTTGGCAAGGGCGCCGGCAATGGCCCTGTACTTCGCCTCATCCACCGTGGAAAGCGCGTAGAGCATGATGAAGAGGGCCAGGAGCAAGGTGATCATGTCGGAATAGGTGAGCAGCCACCGCTCCAGGCCTGCGCCGCCATGGCCGCCGCCGCCCTTCTTCTTCTTGGCGCTCATTCTTCATCGCCTCCGCGGCGGCGCTCCCGCCGGACGGCTTCCGATATGAAAACCTCCAGCTTCTCGCGCAGGGCGCGGGGCGCCTCGCCGGTTTGCAGGCCGCTTACACCGGCGATGCACATCCGGCCGATCAGGCTTTCATGGTTGATGTTCTGCTTCACCTTGCTGGCAAGCGGCAGCCAAAACAGGTTGGCAGAAAGAATGCCCCACAGTGTCGCCAGGAAGGCCAGGGAGATATTGTGCGCCAGCGTCGCTGAATCGCCCATTTCGCCGAGCACGTTCACCAGACCGATGACCGTACCGATAATGCCGATGGTGGGCGCATAGCCCCCTGCAGCCTCCAGGGCGCCGGCCGCGTTGAGCAGACGCTCTTCGGCCAGTTCGACCTGCGTCTCCATGGTCAGCTTGACGATCTCCGGGTCGGTGCCGTCAACGATTAGCTGCACTCCGCGCACGAGCAGGGGGTTGTCCAGCGAGGCAACATCATCCTGCAGAGCCAGCAGCCCTTCGCGACGGGCCTTTTCTGCCATGCGGACGATCCGGTCAATCAGATCCTGGGGGTCCAGCTCTTTATGCACAAACGCTGACCTGATCAGCCCCGGGAGGTTGCGCAGGTCGCCCTGGCGGTACCCAATCATCGTTGCGCCGATGGTCGCACCGAAAATCAGCAGCATGGCGTTCGGGGAGACCAGGGCCAGCAGCGACCCGGGGCCGCTCTCGAAAATTACCGAGACAATCAGCGCACCAAAAGCGACGAGGAAACCGATAATCGTCGCGAGATCCACCGAGGATATCACCCTTTCAAGACAGGGTTTACCTCCTATGTATCGGTTATTTCTCCTTGATTTTTAAGGATTGAAACTAGCCCGCCAGGGCGCCGGCATGGCGCACGCGGGCCTTGAGGTCGGCCAGCAGCCGCGGGGAAGGCCGGAAAGCAACGGCTTTTCCTGCGGCGTGCAGCACCCAGATTTCGTTCTCCCGCCACATCCAGAATGGCGGGAACAAGTGGAGTATCTCCACCCCCAAATCGCGCTGAGCGCCGCCGTCCCACGTCCAGCGGTAACGCCACCGGTACAGGTGCGTCCCGGCGGTCAGCGGCACCTCGAGGCGGCTCCAGGCCTGCTGCAGCAGCAGCCGGTTATCCTGGACTACGTAACGCACCGTGCTCAGGGCGTAGATCAGCCAGGCGAAATACAGCGCAAGACCGGCGAGCAGCGCCAAGGCGATGAATTCCAGCGTGTGCACGTGATCCGGGCTGGCTTTCACGCGCCAGATCAGCCACCCCAGTACGGCTGCGGCGGCTGCCGCCCCCCCGATACAGAAGACACGGTCCCAGCGGGTATCCGGCGATTCGTGGTGGAAATCCATCGCCTGAAACCTCCTCATCCGGCCAATCGATAAACACTTTCTCTTTCGAGAATTCTTCGATGCAATCCTCTGTGGACGCATGCGCGGCGTCATGGTAGATTATTTTCGCACCCGAAATATAAATAACCAGAAGGTGCTTGGTGATGTTCAAGCGACGGGCTCCGGCAGAGTCCTGGCAACGGGACCTGTATATCCTATGGGGCTGCAACTTCGTGCTGCAGCTTGGCTTCAGTCTGATTATGCCGTTCCTGCCGCTGTACCTGGAGGAGCTTAACGTTCAGGGGCCGGCGGTGGACCTGTGGTCAGGCGTGATTTTCTCGGCCAACTTTGTAGTGATGGCGATTTTCTCGCCCATTTGGGGCGCCCTGTCCGACCGGACAGGCCGCAAGCCGATGATGCTGCGCAGCGCCTTCGGTATGGGCCTGGTGGTCTGGCTGATGGGTCTGGTCACCTCCGTTTACCAGTTGGTCGGGCTACGGCTCCTGCAGGGCGTGGCCGCCGGGTTCATTGCTGCCACCATGGCGTACATCGCCGGCATTGTGCCGCGCGACCGATCGGGGTATGCCCTTGGCCTCCTTGGGAACGGCGCCACCGCCGGCACGATTCTCGGGCCGCTGCTTGGTGGTGTCCTCTCCCGCTGGATCGGCTATCGCCCCATCTTCTTTCTGACCTCCCTCTCCTGCCTGGTGGCAGGAGCAGTTGTCTACTTCACCATCCGGGAGGAGTTCACTCCGGTTGCCCGCCAGCAGCGCGAGGGGCTGATCAGCGACTTCCGGCTGGTGGCACGCTATCCGGTGGTGCTGGCCATGACTGTCGTCCTGTTCATGAACACGTTCTCCATCCTGACGGCCGAGCCCGTCCTGGCCCGGTTCCTGCGCGACCTGGATGCGCCACTGGAGTGGGTCTCCTTCCTGTCCGGCGTCGTCTTTTCCATGACCGGGGCAGCGAACCTATTGGTGGCGCCCATGTCAGGCAAGCTGAGCGACCGCTTCGGCTCCCGGCGGCTCCTTGTCGTCTGTCTGGGCGGGGCAGCTCTTCTGTACGTGGCGCAGGGGTTCGCGACGGCCACCTGGCAGATGGTCATCCTGCGGTTCGTGCTTGGGATTTTCACAGGGGGGCTGATGCCGGCTGCCGGCGGCCTGATTGCCCGAACGGCCCCGCGGGATTTGCAGGGGCGGATTTTCGGCCTGACCAATTCGGCCATCTTCCTCGGCAACACGGTGGGACCCCTGGTCGGGGGGGCCGTGGCGGCCCAGTTCGGACTCCGGGCGGTCTTCCCGGTGACGGGCGCCCTGCTCCTGGCGGATCTGCTCTGGGTCACCCTTGGGGTACACGAGAAGGCGCCGGGGCAAGAGTAAGCGGGAGGCGGGGGGAAGTACGGGCCGGAAACCGTCACGGCGTGCCTGTCAGTTTCGTCCCAAAGCTCAGCAATCACTTTCCGGCGCGTCGATTCTGCCGATTAGGAGAGTATCCTCTCAGGACACCTTAGAAAGGGAGTCCACGCCTGGTTCAGCACTTGCCGCAATCTCCCTGCCACTGGAGGAATCGCGCTGATACCCAAAGGACAGTTGCGCCGCATTGCGAAACGCATCGCCGAAAAGCTGGAGGCAAAGTTCGGCTACGCGGGCACAAACGCGCCAATCGACATCGCTTCGTACCTGCCCGCGGGCATTCAGTTCCCGGAAGAGCTGTCCGTCATTCTCGAGCGTCTGGGGAAGCTTGGCTTGCACTGTTTCTCTTCCGCGCCCCTCTCCGGCGGCGTGGATGCCGAGCGCAAGGCAGCCAGACAGCAGCACCGGCGGGATGCCGCGGAGCGCATTCAGAACCGGTTGAGCGGTCAACTCGCGGTCGATTTGGTCGCGCCCCGGCGGCGGCAGGTCACCCTACACATCGGCCCGACCAATTCCGGCAAGACGCACCATGCCCTGCAGCGGCTGGCAGCGTCCACCAAGGGGCTCTACCTGGCGCCCCTGCGGCTGCTGGCCTGGGAAGCGGCGGAGCGCCTTAATGAAGCCGGCTGCCCGACAAACCTGCTGACCGGCGAGGAGTTCATTGCCGTGGAGGGCGCCCGGGTCATTGCTGCCACTACGGAGATGTTCCCGCCCGACGTGTATGAAGTCGTGGTAATCGACGAAGCCCAGATGGTGGGGGACCCGGACCGGGGCTGGGCTTGGCTGCGGGCCATGGTGCAGGCGAACACGGAAGAACTGCATGTCTGCGCCGCCCCCCAGGCGGAAAGCTTTCTGCTGCGCATGTTTGCGGCCCTGGGCGATCAGGTTTCGGTGGAGCATAACGAGCGGCTGGTGCCGCTCCGCCCCCTGCCCGATGCCATTCCCCTGGACCGCCTGCCGGAGCGTTCGGCCGTCGTGGTCTTTTCCCGCACGGAGGTTCTGCGGATCAAGTCCGAAATCGAGGCGGTACACAAAAAGCCCTGCGCCGTCATATACGGCGCCCTGCCGCCGGACGTCAGGCGGGAGCAGGCCCGCCGGGTGCGCTCCGGCGAATGCCCCTATGTCGTGGCGACTGACGCCATCGGCATGGGTATCAACTTCCCGGTCGACAACGTCTTCCTGGTGGAAGTGACGAAGTACGACGGCCGGTCGGAGCGGCCCCTCAAGGCGGAAGAGATCTTGCAGATCATCGGGCGCGCCGGCCGCTTCGGCCTGTCTGAGGCGGGCTGGTACGGCAGCACGAGCCGAAACAACCACGGGTACCTGCTGGAGACGGCCCTCGAAAAACCGACGCCCATTGAAAGCGCCTACCTGCAGCCGACGGTCGACCAGCTGCGGTTCCTGTCGGGCCGGCTCCACAAGCGGCTTCAGTTGTGGCAACAGCTCGCCGAGCCGCTGGTGCCTGAGTTCATTAAGATCGCACCGCTCGACCAGATCATCGAACTGGCGCGGCTGCTGCCGCCCGGCTTGGAGGCGGACCTGGAGCAGGCGTACATGCTCGTGACGGCACCTGTGAGCCGCGAAAGCCAGAGCTACTGGCAGCACGTGGTGGCGGCCCTGGAAGCCGGAAAGCGGGCGCCGGGCCCCGAGCGCCCGCCGGGGGAGATCCAGTCGGATATGGACCTGCAGGCCGCCGAAAGCTCCCTGCGGCAGCATGAACTCTGCCTGTGGCTGCTGCGCCGCGAAGTGCCGTGCAAGGCCGGCGAGCACCGGGTGCGGCAGGCCCGCAATGCGATCGCGGACGCTATGAACAAGGCCCTGGCCCGGGGCCTGAGCCTGGGCGGCTGCCGGGTATGCGGGCGCAAACTGCCGCCGGGCTACCGCTTCCGGATCTGCGGACCCTGCTACGAGCGGCAGACGGGGCGCCGGGACCGTGGCGCGCTGGATGTGGGGCCCGCCGCAAACGCTGACGAGCCGCCGGCGCGTGTATAGGGGCGGCGTCCACGGGCACCATGAAAATGGTGGCAGCCGCCCCTGTGAGTGTTGCTAAGTCAGTGGTTCAGAGTGCGCTGGGAACGTTACTGGTTGGACAAATGTATCGCCGCTGTGAAGAGGGCGAGCAGAAGCAGGTTCTCTTCTACGGACAGTTCAACGGAGAACCTCACGATGTTGCCACCGATCGCAAACAACCCTTCGACACGGTCGTCGAAGGGTTGTTCCTCTATTACCGCACTCACTCCGCCCGCTTCACCTGTCGCTCCGGCACCAGAATTCGGTACGCTTCCGGGCGCCGCTCCGCGCGGGGCAGTACACTCCCCTCGCGCCGCACCCGGTGCAGCAGTTCGAGGTCGACCTCACCGGTCACGCACAGCCCCTGATTCCACTCGCCTTCTGTCAACAGGCCACCCGGCGGGAAAGGAATGTCGCACGGGGTGATAATGCCCGACTTGCCCCACGACTGCTCCAAGTACCGCACTGCCGGCAGACCCCCGACGAGAGCGCTGTGAACCACGTACACCTGGTTTTCCACTGCCCGTGCATGGCAGCAGTGACGCACCCGCCAGAAGCCCGTCCGATCCGCCGTCGCCGACGGCACCAGCAGCATGTCGGCGCCTGCCTCGGCGGCAACCCGGGCGGGCTCGGGAAACTCCACGTCGAAGCAGACGAGAACGCCCACCCGTCCAAACGGAGTATCCACGAGGGTCAGCCCGTCGCCTCTGGACAGGCACCAGCTCTGCTCACCCTCGCAGGGCGTCATGTGCAGTTTGTCCTGGGTGAACATTTCGCCTGACGGTAGGAACAGGTGGGCCGTGTTGTACTGCTTCTCATCACGCTCCGTAACGTGGGTTCCCGCAAGAATCGTCATTTTCGTGGAGCGGGCCAGCCCACTGAACAGCTCCCGGTAGGGGCCCGTCCAGCGGCTCCACTCGGGGTCCAGCGCCACAAGGGGCGCCGTGAGGTACTCCGGAAAGACCGCCAGCTGGCAGCGGTCATCTTCCGCCAGCCGGACGAAGTTGAAGACCTGCGCGGCGAACTCGTCAAACCGTCTGACGGGCCGGTGATCAAACTGAATGGCTGCGATACGGACACGCTGGTTCATACTCTGCCCCCCCGGTTAGTCACCTCTAGTCTCCGGTACGACCTCCCGATGGCGTCACGGGAAGCGGCTCCCGCCCCTTCAGCATCCGGTCCAAATGGTCATACACCGCCAGGCTGGCCTCCTGCTTGACAATTGCCAGCAGGTCGGCTTCCGTGCGGGCGCCTTGCGCCTTCATGAGCAGTTCGCTCAGAGACGACTTCCGCATTCTGTCGGTCCTCAGACTGGCCTCCAGCCAGATGGCAATAGCGTAAGCCTTCTTGGGCCCAAACTCACGCTCCCACTTACCCCTGTCCACCGACGACCACAGCTTCGTCTGGTCGAGCAGTTTGACTGCATAGTACTGGGTGGCTCCTCTCTCCAGCCAGCGGAGTTCGTACCCGAACTCGGGAACCCACAGTTCTGCAACGGCACGGCCCAGGTCCTCGGGCTTGGGGCCCGCCACTACGGCTAGTTTTTCCCGCACGGGCGGGCGCCCGAATAGCTCCTCCGCTGCAGCGTAGAGCCGGCGCACCTTGTCGGCTGTCTCGGGAGCGGAGGCCATGCCCAAAGGCAATGCCACAGCCACAGGACCATCCTGGAACAGAATGAAGCGTCCGGCATAGTGACCCGCCTGCCGCCAGCCCTCCGGCAGGCGCACGGCCGGCGATCCGCCGGCAACGGGCAGCGGCAGGTCCGCCAGGTCGTACGGTCCGTCACCCTCAATCAGTGTCAGGTCGAGGGGGCTCCTGAAGAAAGCAGCCGCTCGCCGGCGGGCGCCCGGCCACGGTGAAAACGTGACGGCCTGAACGAGCGGGAAGTCATCAGCCTGCAGCAGATCGACAAAGAGCCCGGGCTGTTCGAGGCGCAGAACGAGGGCGGGCCTGCCGTCGGGTTCGGTGTCCACAGTATAAACAGCTTCACTTCGAAACAGCAGCGGACCGGCGAACCAGACCACCGCCAGAACTGCGATCAGGACCACTGCTACAAAGAAAGTGCGCTTCATGGGAAGTATCTCCTCCGGTACCACCGCTTCCATGCGCCGGGCTCCGGCTCCTGCCGCCAAAAGCACCTTTCGCGGCGGTATCGCGACTCATTTGCACATCAGGTTCGCGGCAAAAGCGATCCGTGTGACACAATTGATAAAAACGTGCAATTACACGTTCGGGCGCCGGGGGTTACCATTGAGGGGAAGGACATCATCAACCGTTCCGGTGAAGCCGCGAAGGGAGATGAGGGGGATGACTTACCCGGCTGTGTTACCACCTTCACAAGAGCCGCTCGCCATTGACCAGTATGCCCAGTGCTACCACAAGGGCCTGTTCGCCGCCCCCTGGCTCGAAAGGCCAGATCCGCTGGAAATCGTGGCGGCACAGCAGCTGTCCCGCAGCCTGGCTCACGCTCCTGCAGCGCCTTCGGACTGGACTCCCGCCTTCAGCCACCTGATGGAGGTGCGGAGCCACTGTCTGCTGGCAGCCTCGGCCCTGGATCCCATTCCCGCCCGGCATCATTACGGCGATGCGCTCAAGACGTGTAAGGTGGCCCTGAACATCCTGCACCACGCCACCGATGGCCCTGAGGGCGCCCTCGCCAGGTGGGCCCTGGGCACCCACACCCTGATTCAGGCGCAGCTTGCCATGCCTGACCTGGAGGAGTCTGAGCGGCTGGCCCGCCACGCGATCGTTATGCTCAGTTCAATTGGCGATCCCCTCTATGCGGGTGCGGAGCAGGATGCCCACGCCGCAACACGCCTGGCCCGGGAGCCCCAGGAGTTGCACTGGAAAATGGAGGGGCTGTGCGACCGGATCGGGGATAAGCTGGCTTACTACCGGTTTGAGATCGACCGGCAGGAAGCCTTGCTCAACCAGCGGCTGGCAGGCGTGGTGCGGGCACACAGCACCGCACTGCGGTCGGTTCTGGTCTGGGGGCTGCTGAACCTCGCCCTGATGGCGTCGCTCCCCCTGAACGGCCAATTCGCCCCGGACGTGCCCTGGAGCCTCCCGCTGGCCGTGGCGGTGCCCGTTCTCTGGTGGTGGACGTGGGACCGCCCTTACCGCAGCGGCATGCGTTTCTTCGACTGGATCCGGTCGATCAAGGCGGACTCGCTTACCCAGTTGACGGACGCAGTCGCCAACCTGATCAGTCCGGCCCGGCAGTTCAGCGAAAGCGCCGCCGATCTGCTGCGGCAGGCCCGCCTCGACCGCGAAGTGCTCGCCGCGTATCACCTGTTCACGCTGCCTTCCAGCGCCGATACCGTAGAAGACGCTGCCCAGTTAGTCGAAGAAGGCAGCTCCGTCCTCGCCGGACAGTGGTGCATCGAGCTGAACGATTCGCATCCCTGGCCGCTGGACGAAGTGCTCGCGGCCAGACCTTCCAGGCTGCCCAACGGAATCCGCATCTACTTCGGTTCAGGCGGCCATATGTAAGCTCACGCCGTGAGCGGTGAAAGAGGGTCCCCGGCAACTGCGCCGGGGACCCTCTTTGCGTGAGCCTAGGCTCATTACATCATATCCATGCCGCCCATGCCGCCAGGCATGCCGGCAGGAGCAGCGCCCTTGGGCTCGGGCTTCTCGGTGACGGCGGACTCGGTGGTCAGGATCAGGCTGGCGATGGAGGCGGCATTCTGCAGGGCCGAGCGGACGACCTTCACCGGGTCGATGATGCCGGCGGCGACCATGTCAACGTACTCCTCGGTCAGGGCGTTGAAGCCATGGCCCTTCGGCAGGTGCTTGACCTTCTCGACGACCACGGAGCCTTCGATGCCGCCGTTCTCGGCGATGGTCCGGAGCGGATACTCCATGGCCCGGCGCACGATCTGGGCGCCGACCTTCTCGTCGCTTTCGAGGCTGCCGAGGATGTCGTCCACAGCCTTCTGGGTCTGCAGCAGGGCAACGCCGCCGCCGGCCACGATGCCTTCCTCAACGGCGGCACGGGTGGCGTTCAGGGCGTCCTCGATGCGGAGCTTCTTTTCCTTCAGCTCAACTTCGGTCGCCGCGCCGACCTTGACGACGGCTACGCCGCCAGCAAGCTTGGCAAGACGCTCCTGCAGCTTCTCACGGTCAAAGTCAGAGGTGGTCTCTTCGATCTGCCGCTTGAGGGAGGCGACCCGGCCCTTGATGGCCTCGGAGGAGCCGCGGCCTTCGACGATCGTGGTCTTTTCCTTCTCAATGCGGACCTGGCGGCACTGGCCGAAGGACTCGGGGCCGGCGGCGTCCAGCTTGCGGCCCAGTTCCTCGGAGATCACTTCGCCGCCCGTCAGGATGGCGATATCCTCGAGCATGGCCTTGCGGCGGTCGCCGAAGCCCGGAGCCTTCACGGCGGCGACCTGCAGGGTGCCGCGCAGCTTGTTGACGATCAGGGTGGACAGGGCCTCGCCTTCAACATCCTCGGCGATGATCAGCAGGGGCTTGCCGCGCTGAACGATCTTCTCGAGAATGGGGAGCAGGTCGGCGATGGCAGAGATTTTCTTGTCGGTGATGAGGATGTAGGGCTCGCTCAGGACGACTTCCATCTTCTCCGTGTCGGTCACCATGTAGGCGGAGATGTAGCCGCGGTCGAACTGCATGCCTTCGACGGTCTCCAGCTCGGTGGCGAGGGTCTTGGACTCCTCGACCGTGATGACGCCGTCCTTGCCGACCTTATCCATGGCCTCGGCGACGAGCTTGCCGATTTCGTTGTCGTTGGCGGAGATGGAGGCGACCTCGGCGATGGCCTTGGAGGTCTCCACGGTGATGGAGTCAGCCTTCAGGGCAGCGACGGCCGCCTGGACGGCCTTCTCGATGCCGCGCTTGAGAATCATGGGGTTGGCGCCGGCCGTAACGTTCTTGAGGCCTTCGCGGACGATCGCCTGGGCCAGCACGGTGGACGTGGTGGTGCCGTCGCCGGCGACGTCGTTGGTCTTGGTGGCGACTTCCTTCACAAGCTGGGCACCCATGTTCTCAAACGGATCTTCGAGCTCGATCTCCCGGGCGATGGTCACGCCGTCGTTGGCGACGGCGGGGGCGCCGAACTTCTTATCGAGAACGACGTTGCGGCCCCGGGGGCCCAGCGTAACCTTAACGGTGTTGGCCAGGGCGTTGACGCCGGCTTCGAGCTTACGGCGGGCGGCTTCATCAAACAGGATCTGCTTAGCAGGCATTCGGTTTTACCTCCCTGATTAACCCTGGACGATGGCGAGAATGTCGCGCTCGCCGTCCAGAATGATGTACTCTTCGCCCTCAACCTTCACTTCGGTACCAGAGTACTTGGAGAAGATTACCGTGTCGCCTTCCTTGACCTCAAGGGCAGACTTGGCGCCGGTGTCGAGAACCCGGCCCGGGCCAACGGCGATGACCTTGCCCTGCTGGGGCTTCTCCTTGGCGGTGTCGGGCAGCAGGATGCCGCTCTTCGTGCGCTCTTCCTTCTCGAGCGCCTTGATGACGACCCGGGAGCCCAACGGCTTGATGTTCATGTGAGTACGGTCCCTCCTCGACGATCTCTCTGCGAGTTTGTTTGTTAGCACTCGATCACACTGAGTGCTAACACCATCCCTATGATATGAAACGGAGCCATGGCAGTCAAGACCCTTTCCCCATTATTTTGGGGGACGGCGCCTCCACAAACGACCAGCCATCCGGTCGGTGCGGGCGGGACATAATAAATCAGGCGATCCAAGGGACAAGGCCGTCCGGACCGCCTGACCGACGGTTATATTACCCACCTTCACGAATTCTTATACCCACTTCTGAGGTAACTGACACTTACAGGCATACCTACACCAAGGTAGACTTTTTGGTTAGTGAAAGTATGAACTTTTTGGAGCCTGCACTCCGGTCGGATTTGGCAGTACGATTACCAGGGAGGTATGAATACCTCAGTCGGGCGAGAGGTGACACTTCGCATGGAACTGCTTGAGATGCTGCGCAACATGAACTATGCCGAGCTGTTCAACGGGATCCTGAGCTTCCAGTGGCAACAGGCCGTAATGCTCCTGGTTGGATGTGTCCTCATCTATCTTGCGATCAGCAAGCAGTATGAGCCTCTGCTTCTGGCCCCGGTCGGCTTCGGCTGCATCATGGCGAACATCCCCTGGTCCAGCGCCATCGGCGAGGCCGGATGGCTGACGCTGCTCGAAAAGGCCGGTATTCATACCGAACTCTTCCCCGTGCTGATTTTCGTCGCCGTGGGCGCCATGTGTGATTTCACGCCGCTGCTCTCCATGCCCTGGATGATGCTGTTCGGCGCTGCGGCGCAGTTCGGCATCTTCGCGACCATCGCCGTCGCGGCTCTGCTCGGGTTCGACATTAAGGAAGCGGCGTCCATCGGCATTATCGGCGCTGCTGACGGCCCGACTACCATCTTTGTCGCTTCCAAGTTTGCCCCGCACATGCTCGGTCCATTAACAGTGGCAGCGTACACGTACATGTCTTTGGTGCCGATTATCCAGCCGCCCGTCATCCGGGCGCTGACGACCAGCCACGAGCGGAAGATCCGGATGGTCTATAGCGGCGGCCGGCCGGTCAGCAAGCTGACGAAGATCCTGTTCCCGATTCTCGTCACGGTGGTGGCCGGGCTGCTTGTTCCCGCCTCCGTGGCCCTGCTGGGCGCCCTGATGTTCGGCAACCTGCTGCGTGAAGCGGCAGGCCTCGAGCGGCTTTCCAAGACCGCCCAGACCGAAATGGCCAACATCGTCACGCTGCTGCTGGGCGTCACCATCGGTTCGACCATGCAGGCTGCACACTTCCTGAACTTCGAGACCCTGGGCATTCTGCTGCTCGGCATTGTCGCTTTCGTGTTTGATACTGCCGGCGGCGTGCTGTTTGTCAAGGTGCTCAACCTGTTCATGCCCCATAAGATCAACCCCATGCTTGGCGCCACGGGGATCTCGGCGTTCCCGATGTCGGCCCGGGTCATCGCCAAGCTCGCCCAGAAAGAAGATCCCGGCAACTACCTGATCATGCACGCGGTGGGTGCCAACGTATCCGGCCAGATCGCCTCAATTATGGCGGGCGGCCTGATCCTGGCGCTGATCCGTTAGGAGGCGATCACGTATGTTTCACCCCAATTGGGATGCGTTCTGGCAGTCGCTCGTCGTCATGGTCGTAGCTACTCCGTTCATGTTCCTGACCCTTACGCTGTTCTGGCTGCTCGCGGCGGGGCTGTCGCGGATTCCCGAGCCTAAGAAGGATGAAGAGTAAGTGCAAAATGTGTGAGGCTCCGGAAGCGGCATAGCTTCCGGAGCCTCTTGTTATTGTGATCATCGAAGTGTGGAGCCTGACACCACACAATACGAGTCTTCACTGATGTTACCTGCGGCGCCGGACGCGGTGGGTTTGCTGGGTGGCTTCCCGGGCGAGTAGCCCCGGGGAGTTACACCCCGAGGCTCTCTCAGAACCGGACGTGAACCTCTCAGCTCATCCGGCTCCCATTATCCAGCCGAGGGCAGGATCCCCCATTGCCAGTGT